>Ga0209258_100575_pt1 | contig 30925 bp, 20 predicted proteins | sample Araplaol_mTSA_r2_FD_184281 | JGI IMG/M metagenome (GOLD analysis project Ga0209258, IMG submission 184281) | Arabidopsis root microbial communities from North Carolina, USA - plate scrape CL_Col_mTSA_r2 (SPAdes) (version 2) | ecosystem: Host-associated > Plants > Roots > Endosphere | place: USA...
GCTTGTTTTGTGAGGTAAAGGAGGAGGCCGCAGGCCGGGGGACACGAACAAAACAAGCTCCCCCGGTGAGTCGTGCCTGACCCGACCGGGCGCGCACCGCAAACCAACGTGCCCCGCACTTCGGCGATGAACCTTTTTTCATGGCCTGCGGGCTTCGCCGCCAGCGAAGCGCGACGCGCCGGGTCGCGGAGGTTTCCGTCACCCGCGACCGCGCGCGGCGTTGAACAATGGTGGCCATGAACAGCGCCATGCCGGCCCCTGCGGGCACCCTCGACGACGGAGAATCGCTGCACTGGCGGCGCAATCTCGCCGTGTGCGTGGCGGGCTCGTTCACCACCATCGTGGCGATGACGCTGCTGCTGCCGTTCCTGCCGCTGTACGTGGCGCAGCTGGGCGTGACCGACTCGGCCGCCATCGTCGAATGGTCGGGCGCGGCCTATGGCGCCACCTTCTTCACGGCGGCCCTCTGCGCGCCGTTGTGGGGACGCCTGGCCGACCGCTACGGCCGCAAGCCGATGCTGATCCGGGCCAGCCTGGGCATGGCCGTCGCGATGTCGTTGATCGGGATGGCGTCGACCGTGTGGCAGCTCGTCGCGCTTCGCCTGCTCGCGGGCTTCCTCGGCGGCTACGCGTCGGGCTCCAACGTGCTGGTGGCCACGCAGACGCCGCGGGCGCGCACCGGCTGGGCGCTGGGCGTGCTGGCCTCCGGCATCATGGGCGGCAACCTCGCGGGGCCGCTGATCGGCGGCGCGCTGCCGCCGCTGATCGGCATCCGCGCCACCTTCTGGCTGGCGGGCGCGGCGATCTTCGTGGTCTTTCTCGCGACCAGCTTCCTGATCAGGGAGGCGCGTCCCGCACGCCCGCCCGGTGCGACGAAGGCCGCCGGGACCTGGTCGCTCGTGCCGGACCGGCGGCCCATCGTCGCGATGCTGGTGGTGGGCGCGCTGCTGATGCTGGCGGTCATGTCGATCGAGCCCATCATCACGGTCTACGTGCAGCAGCTGGTGAGCGACCCGGCGCGCGTCACCTGGGTGGCCGGCCTCGTGATGTCCGCCACCGCGCTGGGCAGCATCCTGTCGGCGTCGCGGCTGGGGCGGCTGGGCGACCGCATCGGGCACTGGCCGGTGCTGGCCGGCGGCCTGGTCGTGGCGGCGTTGCTGCTGATCCCGCAGGCCTTCGTCACCGCGAGCTGGCAGCTGGTCGCGCTGCGCTTCCTCATGGGCTTGGCGCTCGGCGGCCTGCTGCCCTGCGTCACCAGCCTGATCCGCCACCACGCGCCGGCCCGCGCCACGGGCATGCTGCTGGGCTACGCGACGTCGTCGCAGTACGTGGGGCAGGTGGCGGGGCCGCTGATCGGCGGCTTCATCGGCGGCCACCTGGGCATGCGGCCGGTGTTCCTCGGCACCGCGCTGCTGCTCGCACTGGGCGCCGCGCTCACGTGGCGCGCGGCGCGCGCGGTTCGCCATTCCACCGCGTCGTCCTGCGCGTAGTCGCGGGATCCACGTTTTGCCGGCGTGTGTCCCCCGTCGAGCCACCGAGCTCCGCGCGCACAATGAGGGCCTCGCGCGCTCCGCGCCCAGCCGGCCCCCCGACCACGATGCTCGCTCTGCTGAAACTCGGTTGCCTCGTCATCTACGCGGCGGGGCTGGCGGCCTTCGCCGGCGCCTGGAACGGGCCCGTCGCCGCCGCCGCGCAATACCTCGCCGCCGCGTTCATCGTGATCCACGTGATCGAGCTGCCCTTCTTCTTCACGGCGCTGCGCAGCTACCGCGGCTCGCTGGCGTCGAGCGTGCTGCAGGCGCTGCTGTTCGGGGCCCTGCATTCGCTGCCGCTGCTGCGCGTGGCGCGCGCCTGAGATGGGCGTCCTCACCGGCGTGCGCGTGGTCGAGATCGCCGGCCTCGGTCCCGCGCCGTTCTGCGGCATGCTGCTGGCCGACATGGGCGCCGACGTCGTGCTGGTGGAGCGCGCCGGCCCGCGCGGCGCCGACCCGCTGTCGCTCGGGAAGAACGCGATCGTCAACCGCGGCAAACGCTCGGTGGCCCTCGACCTGAAGGATCCGGCCGCGGTGGACGCCGTGCTGCGGCTGGTCGACGGCGCCGACGCGCTGATCGAGGGCATGCGCCCCGGCGTCATGGAGCGCCTGGGCCTGGGCCCGGACGCCTGCCTCGCGCGCAATCCCCGCCTGGTCTACGGCCGCATGACCGGCTGGGGCCAGGACGGCCCGCTGGCGCAGGCGGCGGGGCACGACATCAACTACATCGCGCTGTCCGGCGCGCTGTGGTTCGCGGGCGCGCCGGGCGAGCCGCCGATGGCGCCGGCCACGCTGGTGGGCGACCTCGGCGGCGGCGCGCTGTACCTCGCGATGGGCGTGCTCGCGGCGTTGCTGTCGGCGCGCGGCACGGGCGTCGGCCAGGTCATCGACGCGGCCATCGTCGACGGCAGCGCCAACCTGATGAACCTGCTGCTCTCGGCGCACGCCGCCGGCCAGCAGCCGTTCGAGCGCGGCCAGGGCCTGCTCGACGGACCGCACTGGTACGGCAGCTACGCCTGCGCCGACGGCGGCTTCGTGAGCGTGGGCGCGCTGGAGCCGCAGTTCAACGCGCTGCTGTTCGCGAGGCTGGGGCTGGCCGACGACCCCGACTTCCGCAACGCCTACGACGCGCGCCGCTGGCCGCGCCTGCGCGAACGCCTGGCCGCGCTGTTCGCGACCGAGCCGCGTGCGCACTGGGTGGCGCTGCTCGAAGGCAGCGACGCCTGCTTCGCGCCGGTGCTCACGCCGCTCGAAGGGCTCGCACACCCGCACCTGGCCGCGCGCGGCGTGTACGCGCGGCGCGACGGCGTGCTGCAGGCCGCGCCCGCGCCGCGCTTCTCGGCCACGCCGTCCGGCGAGCCCGGTGCCGTGCCGGCGCGCGGCGAGCACGGCGCCGGGATACTGCGCGAGGCGGGGCTGTCGGACGAGGCCATCGCGCGGCTCCTGCCGCCCGCCTGACCCGGGAACCCGGCTTGCCGTCCAGGGAACCCCTGTCCCTTGGCACAATGCGACGATGCACCCGGCCCGAAGACTCTCCGCTGCTTCCACCCTCTCGAGACTGGCGCTCGCCGCGCTGGCGGCCGCCGTCGCCGCGCCGGCGCTCGCGTCCGGCGCCGACGACGAGGCGTTCTACCAGCGCGCGTCCGACTGCGCCGCCGCGATGCAATATGACCAGCTGGCCCTCGTCGCCAGGGCGCGCGCCGGCGACAAGACCGTGCGCCCGCAGTTGTTCGAGCTCACCAGGCTGGGCTTCGCGTACGTGGGCGAGGCCTATCTGAAGGGCCTGCGCGACCCGCGCGGCGGCAACATGCTCAAGACGGCCACCGCCGAACAGAAGGACTGGCCGGAGGCCCGCCACAAGGCGCTGGTGGCCGAATGCCGCGTCGAGGCGCAGAAGGTCTACGACAACGCGGGCTTCTGGCAGTGGGCGATCGACAACAAAGCGAACAAGCGCGTCGACCGGTTCCTCTCCATGCCGCCTTTGCCTGCGTCCTCGGCGTCGTCGGCCAGCAGGTAGCTCAGGGCTTCACGAACTTCAGCACGAACTCGTCCTTGGGCTGCGGCGGGTTCGGCGTGTTCTGGTCGCGCGGGTCGTTCGGGTTGCGCAGGAAGTCGCCCTCGGCCTGCAGCCTGAAGCCCGCGGCCTCCACCTCGGCGCGCAGGAACGATTGCTCGATGCGGTGCAGCGTGCCCGACTCCGAGATGCCCGTGCCCGGCCGGCCGGCATGGTCGGCGATCACGTAGAGGCCGCCCGGCTTCAGCGCCTTGAAGATCGCGGCGTTGGTGCGCGCGCGGGCGACGCCCAGGAAGCCGAAGTCGTGGTAGTTGAACATCAGCGTCACGAGGTCCAGCTGGCCGTCGGCCACCTCGGGCGGCACCGGGTCGTCGAACGGACGCGCCACGTAGGCGATGGGCGCGGCGGCCACGCCGGCGGCCTTCATCTCGGCCGAGCGGGCGGCCAGCACGTCCGCGGTGTTCCGTCGTGGTGCCGGTGCGGCCGCGGCCGGCGGGCCGCCGCCTTCTGCCGCGGCCGGCCGGGGCTCGGGCGACGGGGGACGGCCCTGAGCCCACACCAGCCCCGTCGGGCCGATCGCGCGTGCCAGCAACTCTGTCGTATAGCCGCCGCCGGTGCTCACGTCCAGCGCCGTCCAGCCGGGATGGATGCCGATGAACATCAGCATCTCCTCGGGATGGCGCCGCTGGTCGTTGGTGCGGTCGGCCGCGCTGCGGTCCGGGCTGGCCACGATGGCGGCGATCTGCTCGCGCGACAGGTGCGTGTACGTGGTGGAGCTGGACGTCGCCGTGGAGGAGCTGGTGGATGTCACCGCGACCATGGGCGGTTCGGCGGGGTGTGAGGCGCAGGCGGCGAGGCCGGCGGCCAGCAACGCGGCGGGGAGGGCGCGGACGGGGAACAGGGTCATGGCTTGTCTCGGCGGGTGATCGTGCGGCGATGTTGCCAGGGCAGTGTTCATGCCCGACGGCGGCATCTCCCCACTGGCGTGTCGCTCGCCAGAACCCGTGAACGAATCCGGCAGGCTTGAGAATGGATGCCCGGACACCACTTGTGCCGGTCAGCCATGGCCCTGCAACACTTCCATCCCGCCGTCGCGCGCTGGTTCGAGCGCCGCTTCGGCACGCCCACGGCCGCGCAGGTGGCCGCGTGGCCGCACATCCGCGCGGGGCGCGACACGCTGGTGGCCGCGCCCACCGGCTCGGGCAAGACGCTGACGGCCTTCCTGGCCGCGCTGGACGACCTGGTGCGGCGCGGCGTGGCGGGCGAGCTGCCCGACGAGACCGCCGTCGTGTACGTGTCGCCGCTGAAGGCGCTGTCCAACGACATCCGCGCCAACCTCGAGGAGCCGCTGGCCGGCATCCGCGCCGAGCTGCGGGCGCAGGGCCTGCCCGACGTCGACATCCGCACCGCCGTGCGAACGGGCGACACCCCGCAGCGCGAGCGCCAGCAGAGCCTGCGCCGGCCGCCGCACATCCTCGTCACGACGCCGGAGTCGCTGTACGTGCTGCTGGGCTCGCTGGCGGGGCGGCGCATGCTGGCCAAGGTGCGCACGGTGATCGTCGACGAGATCCACGCGTTGGCCGCCAACAAGCGCGGCAGCCACCTCGCGCTGTCGCTGGAGCGGCTGCAGGCGGTGGTCGACCAGCCGCCGTGCCCGCCGGCGGATCCGAAGGTCGATGGCGTGCCGCCCGGTCCGAAGGCGATCGTTGCCGTCGCGCAGCCGCGCCACGTGGTGCGAATCGGACTCTCCGCCACGCAGAAGCCCATTGACGAGGTGGCGCGCTTCCTGGTCGGCGCGGGCGGCGTCGTCGACGGCGCGGCCACGTGCGAGATCGTCGACATCGGCTATCGCAAGCAGCGCGACCTGGCGCTGGAGGTGCCGCCCACGCCGCTGGCGGCGGTGATGTCCAACGACCAGTGGGACCAGGTCTACGAACGCATCGTCGAGCTGGTGGCCGCGCACCGCACCACGCTCGTGTTCGTCAACACGCGCCGCATGGCCGAGCGGGCCGCGCGCCACCTGGCCGAGCTGCTCGGCAAGGAGGCCGTCGCGGCCCACCACGGCAGCCTCGCGCGCGAGCTGCGGCTGGCCGCCGAGCAGCGGCTCAAGCGCGGCGAGCTGAAGGTGCTGGTGGCCACGGCGTCGCTGGAGCTGGGGCTGGACATCGGCGACGTCGACCTCGTCTGCCAGCTCGGCTCGCCGCGCTCCATCGCCGCGTTCCTGCAGCGCGCCGGCCGCGCCGGCCACGCGGTGGGCGGCACGCCCAGGGCGCGGCTGTTCCCGCAGTCGCGCGACGAGCTGGTGGAGTGCGCCGCGTTGCTGGACGCCATCGGCCGCGGCGAGCTCGACGCGCTGCGCGTCCCGCCACAGCCGCTGGACGTGCTGGCGCAGCAGCTCGTGGCCGAGGTCGCCTGCCGCGACTGGGACGAGGACGCGCTGTTCGCGCTGATGCGTCGCGCCTGGCCCTACGCCGAACTGCCGCGCGAACGCTTCGACGCCGTGCTGCGCATGCTGGCCGACGGCTACACCACGCGCCAGGGCCCGCGCGGCGCCTACGTGCATCGCGACGCGGTGCACCACCAGCTGCGCGAGCGCCGCGGCGCGCGCATGACGGCGCTCACCTCGGGCGGCACGATTCCCGAGACCGGCGACTACGCCGTGGTGCTGGAGCCGCAGTCCGACCGCATCGGCAGCGTCAACGAGGACTTCGCGGTGGAGAGCCTGGCCGGCGACGTGTTCCAGCTGGGCAATACCAGCTACCGTATCCTGCGCATCGAGCCGGGCCGCGTGCGCGTGGAGGATGCCAAGGGCGCGCCGCCCAACATCCCGTTCTGGCTCGGCGAGGCGCCTGGCCGCAGCGACGAGCTGTCGTTCGCGGTGGCGCGGCTGCGCGCCGAGGTGGGCGAGCGGGTGCGGCGCGACGGCATGGCCGCTGCAATCAACGCGCTGGTGGAGCAGACCGCCGGCGGCATGGCCCGCGAGGCGGCGCGCCAGATCGTCGACCACCTGGCCAGCGCGCAGGCCGTCCTCGGCGCGCTGCCCACCCAGCAGCGCATCGTGATGGAGCGCTTCTTCGACCAGTCGGGCGGCATGCAGCTGGTGATCCACTCGCCGTTCGGCAGCCGCCTGAACCGCGCCTGGGGCCTGGCGCTGCGCAAGCGCTTCTGCCGCCAGTTCAACTTCGAGCTGCAGGCCGCGGCCACCGAGGACGCGATCGTGCTGTCGCTTTCCACCAGCCACAGCTTCCCGCTGGACGAGGTGGCGCGCTACCTGCGCTCCGCCACCGCGCTCGATGTGCTCGTACAGGCGCTGCTCGACGCGCCGCTGTTCGCCGTACGCTGGCGCTGGAACGCCACCACCGCGCTGGCTCTGCCGCGCTTCGTCGGCGGCCGGAAGGTGGCGCCGCAGCTGCAGCGCATGAAGTCGGAAGACCTGCTGGCCTCCGTGTTCCCCGACCAGGTGGCCTGCGCCGAGAACCTGGTGGGCGACCGTGAGGTGCCCGACCACCCGCTGGTGGCCCAGACGATGCACGACTGCCTCAACGAGGCGATGGACTCCCAGGGCTGGCTGGCCGTGCTGCGCGGCATCGAGGCTGGCGCCATCGAGGTGATCGCGCGCGACCTGCCCGCGCCGTCGCCGCTGGCCGCCGAGGCGCTCAACGCGCGGCCCTACGCGTATCTCGACGACGCGCCCATCGAGGAGCGCCGCACGCAGGCCGTGCAGAACCGCCGCTTCGGCGACGCCGGCAACGTGGGCGAGATGGGCGCGCTCGACGCGGGCGCGATCGCGGGCGTGCGCGAGGAGGCGTGGCCGCGCGCGCGCAACGCCGACGAGGTGCACGAGGCGCTGACGACGCTGGGCGCGATCACCGCGGCCGAGGCGCGCGGCAACGAGCACTGGAAGGCCGCGCTGGCCGCGCTCGCGAAGTCGGGCCGGGCGACGCGCCTCGTGTCCGGCGGTGAGGGGCTGTGGATCGCGGCGGAGCGCCTCGCGACCATGCGCCAGCTGTATCCGCAGGCGGCGCTCGAGCCCGTCATCTCGGCGCCTGCCGGGTACGAGGGCGGCGCGGAATCGCCCGAGGAGGCGCTGCGCGAGCTGCTGCGCGCGCGCCTGGGCGGCCTGGGCCCGGTGACGGTGGACCAGCTGGTCGCGCAGCTGGGTCTTCCGCGTGGCCAGGTCGAGTTCGCGCTGGCCGCGCTGCAGGCCGAGGGCAGCGTGTTCCAGGGCCACGTCACGCCGGGGCTGGCGGAGATCGAATGGTGCGAGCGCCACCTGCTCGCGCGCATCCATCGCTACACGCTGGGGCGCCTGCGCCGCGAGATCGAGCCCGTGGAGCCGCGCGACTTCGTGCGCTTCCTGTTCGAGTGGCAGCACGTGGCCGGCGCGTCGCGCGTGAGCGGCCCCGAGGCCCTGCCCGCGGTGCTGGCGCAGCTGGAAGGCTTCGAGGCGCCCGCGGCGCTGTGGGAGGCCGAGGTGCTGCCTGCCCGCGTGAAGGACTATGCGTCGTCGTGGCTGGACGACCTGTGCACCGCGGGCCGCACGCTGTGGACGCGGCTGCGGCCGCTGGCGAGCGGCGCGCAGGGCGGCGGGCGCTCGTCGCTGCGCACCACGCCCATCCTGCTGCTGCCGCGGCGCGCGGCGCCCACGTGGTCGCTGCTGGCGTCCGCGGCCGCCGACGACGAGGCGCTGGGCGGACGCGCGCAACGCGTGTTCGATTTCCTCGAGGCCTCGGGCGCGTCGTTCTTCGACGAGATCGCCGACGGCGCGCGCCTGCTGCGCGCCGAGCTGGAGGACGCGCTCGCCGAGCTGGTGGTGCGCGGCCGCGCCAACTGCGACAGCTACGCCGGCCTGCGCGCGCTGCTCGTGCCGGCCGCCAAGCGCGCGACCGCGGCCTCGCGGTCACGCCGCCGCGTGGCGCTGTTCGGCATCGAGGACGCGGGCCGATGGAACATCATTCGCCCGCCGCGCATCGCCGATGTGAAGGCCTCGACCGAGGCCGTGGAGCACGTCGCCCGCACGCTGCTGCGCCGCTACGGCGTGGTGTGCTTCCAGCTGCTGGAACGCGAGGCCGCGTGGCTGCCGCCGTGGCGCGAGCTGGTGCGCGTGTGGCGCCGGCTGGAGGCGCGCGGCGAGATCCGCGGCGGCCGCTTCATCGCCGGCGTGACGGGCGAGCAGTTCGCGCTGCCCGACGCCATCGCCACGATGCGCGCCGTGCGCCGCCAGCCGCCCGACGACGCGCTGGTGTGCCTGTCCGCATCGGATCCGGCCAACCTGCTGGGCACGGTGCTCGCGGGCCCCAAGGTGCCGCGCGTGGCCGGCTCGCGCGTGCTCTATCGCCACGGGCTGGCCATCGGCACCAGCGTGGCGGGGCAGATCGAGCTGCTGGTGCCGCTGGACGTCGCGCAGGCGCGCGCCGCCACGCGCGCGCTGGCGCTCGATCCGCAGCTCCGGTTCCTGGAGATGGCGAGCGCGGTCGCGAGCTGATCAGCGCAGGTGCCGCGCGAAGAAGGTGAACGTGCGGTCCCAGGCCTGCTGCGCCCACACCGGGTCGTAGTGCGTCTCGGCGATGCGGCCGGGCCCGACGGCCTGTTCGTTGCCGAAGGCGTGATGGGCCAGGTACCGGTGGAAGTCGAAGTCGACGCCGGCCTCCTTGAGCTTGGCGGCGAGGCCCTCCACCTGCGCGATCGGGAAGAACTGGTCCTGCGTGGCCCAGTGGCCCTGCAGCGGGATCTTGATCTTGCCGGCGTCGATGTACTCCAGCGGCGGGACGCCGTACCAGGTGACGGCGGCGTCGAGCTCGGGGTCGTTGACCGCGGCCAGCAGCGTCAGCGCGCCGCCCATGCAGAAGCCCACGCAGCCCACCTTGGCGGCGCGCGTCTTCAGGTATTGGATGGCGCCGCGCACGTCCTGGGTGGCGGCGTCGCCGAAGTCCAGGCCGCTCATCAGGTGGTGCGCCTCCTCCTTCTCGACCGTGGTCTTGCCGCGGTACAGGTCGGGCACCAGCGCGAGGTAGCCGGCCTGCGCCAGCCGATCGGCCACGCCGCGGATCTGGTCGTTGAGGCCCCACCATTCCTGGATCACCACCACCGCCGGCGCGCCCGCGGCCTGCGCCGGCTCGGCCAGCCAGCCCTGCAGTTGCTTGCCGTCGGGGCGCTTGAAGCTGACCATGGTGCCCATCTTGATCTCCTGAGTTGCGGTTGAAGCCTCGAAGCCCGCAAGCTTAGTCGCAGGAAAAGATGCGTGGGCGGGCAAGGGCATCTTGCATCGGGTTGGCACGCCGGCCGGAAGGCACCGGTTCGTTCCGGTTGTCTAGGGGATTGACCCTGCCGGGCGGAGCGGCCTCGAACGCTATGATTTCGGGCTTGTCCGCGCCCCGCGGATCCGGGCGGCGCTGCGCCCATTCCCGAAAGAAGTTTCCCCATGTCTTCCCTCAAAGCCCGGCTGGACAAGATCCCCGAAGGCTCGGCCGCCCTGTTCTTCATCCAGATGTTCTCGACGCTCGGCTATGCCGTGCTCCAGACGTCCCTGGTGCTGTATGCCACCAAGCACCTGCACTTCAGCGACAACCTGGCGCTGTCGCTGATGAGCCTGTTCGGCGCCTTCAACTACGGCCTGCACCTGTTCGGTGGCTACCTGGGTGGACGCTTCCTCAGCAATCGCAACCTGTTCGTCGGCGGCATGGTGCTGCAGGTGCTGGGCTGCGGGCTCATCGCCACCGGCAGCGGCGCGATGCTGTACTGGGGCCTGTCGCTGTTCCTCACCGGCAGCGGCCTGAACGTCACCTGCATCAACATGATGCTGACCCAGCGCTTCACGCCCGACGACCCGCGCCGCGAAGGCGCGTTCCTGTGGAACTACGCGGGCATGAACGTCGGCTTCTTCGTCGGCATCCTCGTGGCCGGGCTCTACAACGAGTCGGGCCGCTGGGGCCCGCTGTTCACGTTCGCCACGCTGGGCAACCTGGTCGCCATCGTGCTGGCCGCCTGGTACTGGCGTGTCCTGAAGGACCGCGAGACGCCGCTGCTGCACGCCACGCCCGACGCGTTCCGCAAGCGCGGTCTTGCCGGCCTGACCATCCTCGTCGGACTCGTGCCCGTCGTGTGGACGCTGCTGCAGCACCCGGACTCCACCACGATCGTCGTCGAGGTCGTCTGCGCGCTCGTGTTCCTGGCGCTGGGCTGGGTGACGCTGAACCATCCGGACCGCAGGGAACGCCGCAACATGTGGGCCTACCTGGTGCTGGCCGTCGGCTCGCTGGTCTTCTGGTCGCTGTACCAGATCCAGCCGAGCGGCCTGACGCTGTTCTTCGACCGCAACGTCGACCCGATGGTGTTCGGCATCCAGATCCAGCCGCAGTGGGTGCAGAACATCAACACCATCGTCATCGTCCTGTGCGGACCGATGCTGGCGTCGTTGTTCGCGTCGCTGCGCGAACGCGGCTGGCGCATCGACGTGCCCAAGCAGTTCGCCACCGCGGTGGTCCTGATGGGGCTGGGCTACCTGGCGCTGCCGGTGGGCATCGCGCTGGCCGACCCCGTGACGGGACGCTCCGCGTTCTTCTGGATCTTCCTCAGCTACGTGTTGCAGAGCCTCGGCGAGCTGCTGATCTCGCCGGTGGGCTACGCGATGATCGGCAAGCTGGCGCCGCACAAGTACCAGGGCGTGATGATGGGCGCATGGATGCTGCTCACCGGCCTCGCCTCGGTGTTCGCCGGCCAGCTGTCCAAGTGGATCCCGTCCGCGCAGGGCGCGGCGCCGCAGGTCACCAACGAGTTCTATTCGATGCTGTTCGGCCGCCTGGGCTGGGGCACGGTGGCGATCGGCATCGTGCTGGCGCTGCTGATCCCGTTCCTGCGCGGGCTGATCTCGGACAAGGACACGCCGGAGGTCGACGAGCTGGCGCCGGCGGTGATGCCGCACTGACGGTCAGCGCAGGAGCAGCGGTTCCAGCTCGGCGAGCGCGGTGATCGTCGCTGCCGCATCGATGTCGCGCTCCGGCGCATGGAAGCCTGACAGCCACACGGGCCGCATTCCCGCTGCGCGCGAGCCCGCGATGTCGTTGACAGGGTGGTCGCCGACGAACCAGCAGCGCTCCGGTGGCACGTCGATCTCCCTGGCAGCGAGCTGGAAGATGTGCGCATCGGGCTTCTTGACGCCGGCGCGCTCCGAACTGAGTACCGTGCGCACGCGCAGATCGAGGCCGAGGTGCCGCACGAGCGCGCGGCGCGAACTGTCCTTGCCGTTGGAGACGATGCCCAGCGCGTAGCCGGCCGCGTCCAGCCGCTCGATCAGCGCCGTGGCGCCCGGCATCTCCACCGACTGCGTGGGGAAGTGCGTGAACCAGTGGTCGACGAGGTCGGCGTGGGTGGGACAGACGCGCCAGCGGAGGCGCGTGGCCAGCGCGGCCGAGACGTCGTCGCGCACGGTGGGGAAGGGCGACCCCGCCACGCCGTAGCCGCCGTTGTCGCGCTCGTCGATCAGGCGCGCGACGAGCGCGCTATCGGCGTCTTCCAGGCGGTCGCCGAAGTCGTGTGCGAAACGTCGAGCGTACGAGGCGATGCTCAGTCCGCGATGGGCCAGCGTGTTGTCGAGGTCGAACAGGACGCCCTGCGCGGAGCCGGCGCTCATGGCTTGGGCAGCGCCGTGCCGCACGCGCTGCAGAACTTCGCGTCCGCCGTGGCCCGCGTGCCGCACGCCGTGCAGAAGCGCGCGGGCGGCGTGGCCGTGACGCGCGGCGCCTCGGGCGCGCCCGCGAGCGCCTCCGCGCGCACGGGGGACGCGGCGTTGCCGCCCAGCAGCGTCTCGGTGGCCTGCAGCGCGGCGATGCGGTGCTGGTCTTCCGCCGCGCGCGGCGCCACGAAGACGCTCTGGCGGTCCGCGAAGGCCTCCAGCTCGTTGGCGAGCCGCACGGCTTCCTGCGAGGTCGCGTACATCGCGGTCACCTGGCGCTGGCCGTCCTTGCCGAACACCACCGACTCGACGCGCGCGCGCCAGACGCGCAGCGTCATCGCCTCCACGCGCACGACGTCGTTCTGGGTCTGCAGCCGGCTGTTGAACTGGTTGCCGGTGCCGATGCGCGACGACTGCCACGTGCCGAGCAGTTCCACCCAGACGAGCGCCGACTCGAAGTTGAAGCGGCCCCAGATCGCGCCGGCCGACTGGAAGCAGAAGGCCGCGATCGCCAGGCACACGGCCGCGTAGCCGACGGTGGCGGTGCTGCCCCAGCCCTCGGCCAGCACGCGCGACGGGTCGAACGAGTGCACGTAGACCAGCGCGCACGCCACGCCGACGACGGTGAGCAGCGTTCCGTACAGGTCGAGCATCACCAGCCAGCTGTGGCGCGCCTCGCGCAGCGCGCTGCCCAGCGTGACGGCGGCGGTGCCCGACATGGGCATGGGCTGCGTCTCCTCCAGCAGCTCGCCGGCGAAGCGCCCGGAGCCGGCCGCGCCCTCGGTGACGGGCTCGATGCGCGTGTAGCGGCGGTTGGGGATCTTCTCCACCCATTCATCCTGCAGCGTGCGGTCGAGCTCCGTGATCAGCGAGGCCGGCGGGCCGTTCATCGACAGCGTGCGCTGCTCGCAAGTGCGCTCGGTCTGCGGCGAGGCGTCCAGCTGCGCGTGCAGCGCGCACAGGATCAGCACCACGGCCACCAGCGCGCACACGAGCAGGAACAGGGCCTGGCTGGTCACCGAGTAGCGCACCGACGGCAGCGACGCGCCGAGCAGGTCCGCGGCCACCGGACCGACGATGGCGGCCACCACCAGCGCGATCAGCGAGCCGGTGCCGAGGTTGGCCTGGTTGCCGCTGACCAGCGGCCGCAGCAGCACCGCCGCGCCGAACACGAAGTAGACGATGGAGATCAGCGGGCGCGTGGCCGCGGTGCCGAAGACGCACCAGGCGAACAGGAAGCTCGCCAGCGTCACGAGGAACGACAACGCGTTGAAGAAGTGGCGCTGCGCGAGTTCCTGCACCACCACCGGCGCGGTGATCAGGCGCGGCACCGCGTGGTACAGAACGCCGTTGAGCGCGCCCTGCGGCTCGGGGTACTCGAGGCCGCCCTGGCGCAGCGTGGCCTTGTAGAAGTCGGCGCGCGCCGAGTTGCCGGTGGCGCCGATGGCCACCTCGGGCGCCAGCGAGCGCGGGCGTCCGCGGCCAAAGAAGAAGCGCAGCCGGCGCGCGGCGATCACCGCGAACGAGAAGCCCGCGGCCAGCAGCGCCACGCCCACCAGCAACGGCGCGATGCCCAGCCGCGTGGAGTTGGCCTGGATCGCGTCGCGCGCCCACAGCAGGCCGATGACGCCGCCCCCGAGCGTGATGGCGGCGCAGGCGAACAGGAACGTGTTCTCCACCCGGAACGGGTTGGGCAGTTCGAGGCGCTTGTTGTCCGAGCTGTAGTCGTAGGCCAATCGTCGCTCCGCTGATGGGGTGCGACGATTCTAGGAGGGCCTCAGCGCTTGTCGGGCGGCGTGTCGTCGTCGGCCGCGGGCGGCCTGGGCCGGCGGCCGCGGCGCGCGAGCGCCTCGCGCAGCAGGAACTCCACCTGCGCGTTGGCGCTGCGCAGTTCCTGCGCGGCCAGCCGCTCGATCTCGGCCCACAGCTCGGGGTCGATGCGCAGCGGGTAGGACTTCTTGCCGGGACTGGCCATTGCTCCTCAGCTGTAGAGCGTGCCCGCGTTGATGATGGGCTGCGTGTCCTTGTCGCCGCACAGCACCACCAGCAGGTTGCTGACCATCGCCGCCTTGCGTTCGTCGTCCAGCGTGACGACGTTGCGTTCGCTGAGCGCGGTCAGCGCCGACTCCACCATCGCCACCGCGCCCTGCACGATCTTGTGGCGCGCGCTGATGACGGCCTCGGCCTGCTGGCGGCGCAGCATCACCTGGGCGATCTCGGGCGCGTACGCGAGGTGGGTGAGGCGCGCGTCGGACACGCGCACGCCCGCGCTGGAGAAGCGCACCGCGAGTTCGGTCTTGAGCGCCTCGGCCACGTCGTCCAGCCCGCCACGCAGCGTGATCTCGTGCGCGTTGTCGCTGTCGGCCTCGTCGTAGGCGTACAGGGACGCCACGTGGCGCAACGCCGCCTCGGTTTGCAGCTTCACGTAGAGGTCGACGTCGTCCACCTCGAAGCGCGCCTTGGCGGTGTCCTCGACGCGCCAGATGATGACGGCGCCGATCTCCACCGGGTTGCCGCGCTTGTCGTTGACCTTCAGCGCCGGCGAGTTGAGGTTGCGGGCGCGCAGCGAGATGCGGCGCTTCACGTAGAACGGATTGGCCCAGCGCAGGCCCTCGGCGCGGTCGGTGCCGGCATAGCGGCCGAACAGCGTGACGAGGGCGGCCTCGTTGGGCTGCAGCGTGTACAGGCCCGCGAAGATCAGCACGGCGGCGATCACGCTCAGCACGCCCGTCAGCACGTGGCCCAGCAGGACCTCGGTGACGCTCATGCCCTCCGCGATCGAGACGAAGCGGTAGAGCGCGAACAGCGCCAGCCCGATGGCGAGCACCACCATCGCGTAGCCGTTGAGCGAGGTGAGGTGGCGCTCCGAATACTCGTTGCGCGCGGGATGCGCCGTGCTTCGCAGGGCGTTGGCGGAGGTCATGATCGGTCCTCGATAGAGATCAAAGTGATATCACTCTAGGACCCGGCGCACGCGCTGTCAATCCCTGCGCAGGGGCCCGCGACGTGCGTTTGTGCCTTCTTTGGAGGCGCGCGGCGTCCGAAGGCCGCGCAGCGCCTCTAACATCGCGGTCTGCCGAAACTCCGAGCCGGGGATCCACGCGTGAACCTGACGCCGCCACTGCATGCGCTGCGCCTCCTGGCGGTCACGGGCCTCGCCGCGGCCATCGTGCTGGCGGGCTGCGCGGGTGGCGGCGCGAAGCCCTCGATGGGCGCGTCGTCCGAAGCCGGCTATCCGGTGGCGCCGGGGCAGCGCGGCTATCCGTTCGCGGCCTCGCGCAGCACCACGCAGGACTATTTCGGCACGGTCGTCGCGGACGATTTCACCTGGCTCGAGAACGCCGCCGACCCGGTCACGCGCTCCTGGCTCGCGGCCCAGCAGGGCTACGCGCGCCGCTACCTCGACGCGATGCCCGCGCGCGCGGCCCTGCGCCAGCGGCTGCAGGCCCTGGTGGGCTCGACCTCGAACGCGTACTCGGGCCTGGTGGAGCGCGGCGGCGTCGTCTTCGCGCTGAAGACCGCGCCGCCGCTGCAGCGGCCGGTGCTGGTGATGCTGAAGTCGGTGGACGACGTGGCCAGCGAGCGCGTCGTGTTCGATCCCAACGAGCAGTCGCCCGACGGCGCGCTCGCGATCGACTTCTTCCGCCCATCGCCGGACGGACGCCGCGTGGCGATCGCGCTGGCCGGCGGCGGGCCGGACGGCGGCACGGTGCGCGTGATCGATCTCGGCGCGGGCGGCCAGGCGCTGCCCGACACGCTCGCGCGCGTGACGTCCGCGGGCGCGGGCGGGGACGTGGCCTGGAGCCCCAACGGAGGCGGACTGTTCTTCACGCGATTCCCGGTGCCGGGCGGCCCGCCGGCCCCCGACACTTCGCCGACGGTGCAGGTGGTGTTCCACAAGCTGGGCGCGCCGGCCTCGCAGGATCGCGTCGAGCTCGGCGCCGGCCTGCCGCGCCTCGCGCGTGTGCGCCTCGAGGGCGCGCGCGACGGGCGCCACCTGCTGGCCCTGGTGGAGAACGGCCGCGGCGGCGACGTCTCGCTGTACCTGAAGCCCGCGGACGCGAACGGCGAGGGCGCCTGGCGCCGGCTGGCCTCGGAGCAGGACGGCGTGCGCGACGCGCAGTTCGGCGACGACGACGCGATCTGGGTGCGCTCGATCGCCAACGCGCCGCGCGGCAAGGTGCTGCGCCTGCCGCTGGCCGAATCGAGATCGGTGAACTGGGAGCGCGTGGCCACCATCGCCACGCCGCTCGAAGGCGCCGTGCAGCGCTTCGTGGTGGCCGGCGGCACGCTGTACCTCGCCGAGGGCCAGACCGGGCCGACGCGGCTGCGCCTGGTGGACGTGCGCACGAAGCGCGGCAGCGTGGTGGCCTTGCCGCCGACCGGCGCCGTCGCGGCATTCGCGCGCCTCGGCCGCAACGACGTCGTCGCGCAGGTGGCCAACTACGTCGAGCCGCCGCTGTGGACGCGGGTGGGCGGCGGACGCGCGAGGCGCACGCCCCTGGTGAGCATCTCGGACGCCAACTTCAACGACAGCGAGGTCGTGCGCGAGTCCGCCACGTCGCGCGACGGCACGCCGGTGCTCCTGGACATCCTGCGTCGCAAGGGCACGCGCCTGGATGGACACAACCCGGTGCTGCTCACGATCGCGGGTTCCGCGGGCCCGGGCACCACGCCCGACTTCGACGCGTCGCGCCGCGTGTGGCTCGATCGCGGCGGCGTCGTCGCCGTCGCGACGCTGCGCGGCGCCATCGACTCGGGCGAGGCCTGGCGCGCGGCCGGCCAGCGCACGAGGAAGCAGGCCGCCGTCGACGACCTGGTCGCCTGCGCCGACGCGCTCGTCAAGCGCGGCTACACGCAGCCCGCGCTGCTGGGCGTGCGTGCGCGCGGCGACGGCTCGCTGGCGGCAGCCGCGGCGATGACGCAGCGGCCCGACCTGTTCCGCGCGGTGGTGGCGGCCTCGGGGCGCTACGACCTGCTGCGGCTGGAACGCGACCCGGCCGGCGAGTACGACCTGCCGGAGTTCGGCAGCACGCGCGATCGCGCGCAGTTCGACGCGCTGGCGGCGATCTCGCCGTATCGCGCCGTGCGCGACGGCACGCGCTATCCGTCGGTGCTGCTGCTGGCCGGCGATCGCGAGCGCCGCGTCGACGCGGCGCAGGCGCGCAAGATGACGGCGCGGCTCCAGCAGGCCGATCCGAGCGGCCGCCCGATCCTGATCCGAACTGATGTCTTCAGCGGACAACCGGCGGAGGCGAAGCTGGCGGACGGCATCGACCAGCTCGCCGACGAGCTGGGCTTCCTGCTCAACGAGGTGGTGGCGGCGCAGTAGGCGAAGGGCGGCGGCGGCCGGAGGCGCCTGGCAGCGGTTCGTGAGAGAAAGAAATCTTCATCGTCGATTTGCGGGGAGGCCGGCCATCCAGCATGTCATTGCGCGCGCAGTCGCGGAATCCACCCCTGCGGCGACGCCATTCGCGGCGCGGATCCCGGATGACGAAGCGTCTCACCGCACGCTTGGCCGGTCCCTCGCAGATCGGCGATGAACCAAAAAAAAGAGGCACCGAAGTGCCTCCCTTGTGCGACGGCAACGCCGCTCAGCGATCGCGCTCGCCTTCTTTCTTCTCGCGATCGTCCCTGCCCTCGCGCGGGGGCTTCTTCCTGTTGTCCTTTTCGTGCTCGTCCTGGGGCTTGGCCTGCGGCTGGCCTTGCGCGCCCGGCTGGCCTTGGGGCTGCTGCGCGCCGGGTTGCGCGCCCGGCTGGCCTTGCGGATTGCCGCCACGATGGCGCGGATCCTGCGCGTTCTGCTGCGGCTGGCCCTGGGGCTGCTGGCCTTGCGGCTGACCCTGGGCCTGTTGACCCTGTGGCTGGCCGTAGCCCTGGCCGGGCTGTCGGCCTGGCTGGCCGGGTTGCTGCGTGCCCTGCTGCGGCTGGCCTTGCGGCTGGCCGTAGCCCTGGCCGGGCTGGCGGCCCGGCTGGCCGGGTTGCTGCGTGCCTTGCTGCGGCTGGCCGTAGCCCTGGCCTGGCTGCGGCTGCCCGTTGATCTGTGCCGGCTGGCGCGGCGGCGGATCGAACTCGGCGCGGCCCTGGCCTTGACCCGGACGCGGCTGGCCCTGCTGGGCCTGGCCTTGCGGCGCGGGCTGCTGCGCTTGCGGCTGTTGCATGGCGGGCTGCTGCGCGGGTTGCGGCTGGCCCGGACGCGTGCCGCGGTCGAAGCGGTCGAAGCGGTCGTTGCGCACGGGCTGGGCTGCCGGCAACTGCATCGGCTGGCGGCCGGCCTGGTACGCCGGGATGGCCTGGCTGGATGTCGGCTGCGGGGCCGCGGGGCGGCCGGCAGGTGCCAGCGCCGCCGCGAGATGGGCGCGCGCGGGCACCGAATTCTGGAACGCCTGGCCGTTGGCCGTGGCGCCCGCGGGGGCCTCGATCGTCACGTTGGTGACGTTGGTGACGTTGGTCACGTTCGTGATGTTGGTGACGTTGTGGCTGTTGTTCTCCACGTTGCCGTGCACGCGCATGCCCACGTTGACGACGGCGGGCGCGCTCACCACGACGGCGGGCGGCGTGCCCAGCGGCGCCGGCACGATGATGCCGGCGCGCGAGCCCGGCGGCGGCGGCACGAACACGCCTTGCGGGCCCATCGGCGCGGCGCCGAAGCGCACGCCCGGCGCGGCGATGGCCACGGAGATGCTGAGCCCCGGCGGCGGCGGCACGAAGTGGCGTTCCGGCGCGCACCAGAAGCCCGGCACGAACACGACGACGTCGGCACGGTGCTCGTAGTACGGCTGCACCCACACGAAGCTGGGCCGCGGCGGCGGCGCCCAGCGGCCGGCGCTCCAGAACCAGCGGCCTTCCCACGCCCAGTAGCCGCCCGTCCAGACGGCTTCCGGATAGGGCTGCGGCGGCGGCACTTCCACCAGCATCGGCGGCGGCGCCCATTGCACGGCGATCGGCGCGGGTTGTTCCAGCGGCGGATCGACGAAGACGCTGACGACCGGTTCGGCTTCCTGCGGCGGGGGCGGCTGGTAGGCGGGGGCCGGTTGCTGGTAGACCGGGACGGGCCGGTCGACGTAGCGCGTCGGCCCCTGGACGACGCAGGCGGACAGGAGGGCGGCGGCACCGAGCGCGGCGCCCAGTGTGCTCAGGCGCAGGAGGCCGCGGCTTGCTGGAGTTGTCATGTCGAGAGAGTCCTCTTTCATTCGCCCCTGCCGTGCGGGCTGGAACGGCCATTGTCGCGGCACGTGTCGGTTCAACGCTCGAGTACCCGGCTCGGTGGGCAACGGACACTCAAATTTACATTCTTCAGGCCGCCGCCAGCGGGGCTCGCCGGCTCATCAGGCTACCCTCCGCCTGACGGCTGCGGTGCGAGCGCCCTTCGGAGCGGCCGGGCGGGCGCTCATGCGCGCGGCGCGCGCGCGACGAATCCGGTCTTGTCGCTGGCCGAGAAGCCGCAGGCCTCGTAGAAGCGATGCACGCGCGGATCGCGCGAGCCGGTCTGCAGCAGGACCTTGTAGCAGCCCCGGCGCCAGGCCTCGTCCAGCGCGAAGCGCATCACCTGCCGGCCCAGCCCGCTGCCGCGCGACGCGCGCTCGACGACGACGTTCTCGATCGCCGCGTACGGCGCGCCGCCGCGCGTGAGGTTGGGGATCACGTTGAGGTAGCAGGTGGCCACGACGCGCTCGCCGTGCGTTCCGACGATGACCGCGAAGTGCGCGCTGGCGACGATGGCGTCGAGGATCGCGGCGAGGCGCTCGCGCGGCGCGGGAACGTCGTCCGGATTCAGTTGCGCGTAGAGGGCGAGCAGGGCGTCGAGGTCCTCGCGGCGGGCGTGGCGCAGGCGGAGCGTCGTCATGCGCCTGGCGGCCCCTTGAGTTCGACGACGTTGCCTTGCGGATCGCTCACGTAGATCGACGGGCCCTTGCCCTCGGCGCCGTAGCGCGATTCGAGCGGGCCCGCGGCGATGCCCAGCGTGGCGAGGTGCGCGCGGATCGCGGCTTCGTCGAAAGGGTCGACGCGAAAGCACAGGTGGTCGAGGTTGCGTCCCTGCACGCCCGGCGCCGCGCCGCCGGCGCGGCCCAGCTTGCCGTCCACGGGCACGAGATCCAGCATGGAGCGGCCGGCGCGCAACTGGATCAGGCCGATCTCTTCCTGGCGGCGCTCGACTTGGCAGCCCAGGCCCTCGCAGTAGAAGCGCAGCGTGGCCGGCAGGTCGACCACGCGCAGAACGAGATGGTCGATGTCCCGAATCTTGATCATCGGGGGGGGCGTCGGTCGACGTCGCGCGTGTTCCACGTGGCGCCCGATGCTTCAGCCCGCGCGCATCGTGTCGTCGGGCGCCGGCAGGTAGAGCTGTTCCTCCGGCACGAGGATCCACAACAGGATGTACAGCGCGAGGCCGGAGCCGGCGCACACGATGCCGAGCGTGAACACGAGCCGCCACACCCACGAGGGCACGCCGGTGACCTGCGCGATGCCGCCGCAGACGCCGCCCAGCCAGCGGTCGCTGAGGCTGCGGCGCAACTGGTTGAGCGCGGTCGCGGGCGCGCCGGTGCGCGAGGCATGGCTGCCGCTCAGCACGCGTGCCTTGGCGCGGGCGAATTCCTCGTCGGAGAGGATGCCGCGGCTGTGGAGGTCGCCAAGCTTGCCGAGTTCGTCGCTGTCTGACATGGTTTGCTCCTGGTTGGGATGCGTTGAATCGATGACGCAAGATTACGCTCGCCGAGGTGCGCGCGCCATCCGCGTGCGATGGGCTGCGCCGAGGGCCGACAGGGGCGGCGCGGAGGCTGACAGGATGTGCCGGAGCGTCGGCGCGATGGCCATGACAAGGCCCGGCATCGCGCGCCGGCGCCGCGGCGCAGGTGCCCCGACCGCGTCAATGCTTCGCGTTGTCCTTGTTGAAGCCGCGAGTGGGCACCATCGTCGGCCGCGGACCGTCGTTGGAGTCGCTGCAGGGCGCCTGCCATTCGCGCAGTTCGGTCGCCAGCAACTGATTGCCATCCTTTTGCGCCATCGCGATCAGCTCGAAGACGTTGCCGTCGGTGACCAGTTCGTGTCCCAGGCCCAGCTTGAGCTGGCGATAGATGTGTTGCGGGTCGGTCGAATCGTTCTGCGCTTTCATGGGCTCTCCATTCCAGACGTGAATCCCGGTCGCGGCAACGACTGTGCCCGTCGGCGGGTGCGTGGTGACACCGACGCAGTTTGCACGCGGTCGAATAGCCCTTCGATCCTACAGGCGCAGCCGGCCGGCGTAGCCCGTGAGTTCCAGGTAGCCGAGGCCGACGACACGGCCGTCCTCGCGCTTCAACGCGGACAGACCCTCCCAGTAGACCGAGCCGGTGGAGTTGCGGCTGTCGAGTTCCTGGTCGTCCCGGAGCGCCGCGACGCGCCAGCGTCCGGACGGCGTCGTCAGCAGCCACTCGATCGGGTAGCTCGCCTGCGTGCGCGGACTCGTCCAGTGGCGTTGCGCCTCGAAGCGCACCTCGTCGGCCGCGAAGTTGCGCAGCTCGCCGGCCGGGCTGCGATACGAGCCGCCGGCCCATGTAGCCGACCCGTCGGCGCGCCGCAGACGGAACGCCATCAGCGCGGCGCCGTCGTCCAGGTTGAAGCCGACCCAGTCCCAGCCGACCGCCTGCGCGCCCAGATAGCGGTCGCTCCATTCGTGATCGAGCCATGCACGCCCGACCACGTCCCGCGCGGGCGCGCCAGCGAGCTCGAGGCGGCCACGCACCGCCAGTTGCGGCTCGCTGTAGTAGTGGCTGGCGTCAAGAGGATCAGGACCCTTGCGCGAGTAGCCCGCCTCGCCTTGCAGCAGCACGGGTTGCGTTCCCGAGAGATCGAGGTCCAGCGCGAAACGCTCGGTGCGCACCACGGCATGCATCCGGCTGCGCGTGTCGCCCGGCGAGGCCGGCGCCTGCCGAAGCAGCGACCAGTCGCGCAGTTGCACGAGCTGCGCACCCGACGCCGACGGCACCTGCACGAGGCCGAAGCCTTCGCGTGCGGCCCGCTGGTCGTGCATCAGGCCGCCGCCGTTCGCGCCCGCGGCGAGATCGGTGAGCGCGACGTGGGCGAACACGAGTTGGCGCGCGGCGAAGCGGCTGGCGGAGCCGTCGGCGAGCCCCGTGCGGCTGCGGAAGAAGGTCACCTGGAAGCCGAACTCGGGCAGCGATGCCGCGCCGATTCGAGTGCCAATTTCCGTGCCGCCGCGAAGCCAGCCGGTGACGTACCACCATTCGACGTGCGTGTCGGGGTGGCTGCCGTGGTCGGCCGGGAAGCGCAACGCGCGGTGGCTGACGCCCAGCGACGGGTTGTCGGCCGGCGTTGGCGGTGCGAGCGCCGACGCCGCGCCTGGCCGTGCGGCGAGCGCCGCGGGCAGGAGGCCGGCGATGAAGGGGCGGCGGCGCATCACCATGCCTTCTGAATACTATCAACTGTTCGATGCGCGTAAGTCATTGATCTGGCTTGTGCTTTGGCAACTAACAGTTTAGGCGCTCCGATGTTCGCCTTAGATGGCCCGTCGAGGGGGCAGAACGACGACCTTTCCGGACACCGCAGCCCGCAGTGCGGTGACCTCCTGACGCAGTGTTTCATTGAGCGAAGCAAGCCGGTCGACGTCGATCAGTGCGGCGTCCCGCTCCGCCCGCAGGGTCTTCAGTTGCGCCCTGAAGGCCGTGAGTTCAGCGGCTTTGCCCGTCAGGCAGCACCCGTTTAGGCGAACTGCGTTTGGGAGCGGGCCATTCCGGTGTTGACCAGATCAAGCGCCTGACGCGCGCGTCGACGTCGTCGGCGAGAACCTCGGAGATGCGCTTCGCTTTGAACAAAGCGCCCAGCTCAGATCGTCTTCAACTTCGTCGCCCCCCATTTGGGGGTGCCGCTACCGAGTGTTTCGCGCTGAGAATCGTCCTTGGCAGATCCGCTTCAGAACTGTATCGCCGTGAATGAGGACGTCCGCGCAGAATGGTCGCGGGCGAGACCAGGGAGTTCAAATGCAAGAAGATCAGCAGACGCGTGTGAACGCGTTGGAGATGGCCGCGGGCCTTGGGTGCAAGCCGGTCCGCGAGTCGATGCGGCATGCGCGCCAAGCCGCAGCGAGGACGCAGCAATGCATCCAACAATTTCCCCCACCCATTAGCACTTAGAGGCTGGCTTACCGGCGGGAGCCGGCATTGATCCGGCGTTCTCAAGTTGGCTTATCTGCAACCTGAGATGGCGCTATTCCCGCGCAGGCGTTCTCGCGCTACGACCTAGTTCGTAGCGGTGAATAGCTGCGCGCCAAGAAGTCGATATTCCAAAGGAGGCGTGATGCGTCAAGTCCTTGCATGGCTGTGCGTGGCGTTCCTTCTCTGTGCAAGCTCGTCCGCGGAAACGAATCACCCCATCTGGTTCAGCAACTCGCTGGGCGTGTCGAGGCTCGATCCGGCGGACAAGAAGATCACCCTGGTGGCGAGTTCGCTTGATGTCGTAGACATGTCGGCCGATGGTCAGGACGGCGTATGGATGCTCACTCAGCGCAGCTTGACTCATCTGATGCCCGGAGTCGCCACACCTCTGAGGTTCGACCTCCAAGCACTGGGGCAAGCTGGAGCTCAACGAGTCCGAACGAACGCGTACGACGGGTCAATCTGGTTGACAGATGGAATGAGACTCACGCACCTCCGTGCATCGGGTGTCTTGGTGGGAAGTTTTTGGGCGCTCAGTCACGTCGACGAAATCGAGTTATCCCCTGACGAGAGCATTTGGGTACTCGCGGGCCGTCAGATGCTTCGCTACCTTCCCACAGGTCAGCTGAAGGGGGTGTTTAGCGTTCCAGCCGAGATCAATGGGCCGGGTCTAAAGTTTTCGATCGACGCTGTCAGGTCCAAACTGTGGATCTGGTCGTCTTCGCAGATATCCGCGGTCGACGTCTCACTTGAGGGCGCCACTTCGTCGCGGTCAGCATCGCTAATGAACAGTGCCATCGTGCTGAACCCAAGATCAGGCGCCGTCTGGGCAGTCTCCGGACACGAACTGCTTACTTATGTCGATGGCCACTCAGCCACCGCGCTGGATTTAGCTGCCATCGGACTGCATGACGGTCGTCTGGTCACGTACGACGCTGCGAACGATAGCTTGTGGTTAGCACATGCTGATGGAGTCAGCCGTATTCAATTGTCCACTCCCATCGTCGTCGATGAAACGTTGAAGGGAATGCCGGCCGAACGGATTGCAGCGTCACCATTCGTAGTGCGTCCGTCAATTGCAACTCTGTCATCTGAACCCCTTGGTGGAAATCGTCTCGGACCTAGGGTGATCAAGCTCGGCCTCGATGCGTTCTGCTACGAGACTTCCTGTGGGTTGCCGTCTGAATACTTCTCACGATACAGGTTTGCAGTCACGGTAGACGGCAAGATCGCAACGGAGCGATTCGTCATTGATGGCGCGACGCTGACTGCCACCTATTTGGCCGCGCCGGGCTCGGCACCTATGGTAGCGGGGCACGCGGTCGACCCCCTCGGTCATTCGTCGAATGAGCTCGGTGCAGCCAAAGCTAAGGCCCAGGCCGTCGCAGCGCACACCGCGCCGACAGTGACCCTCACATCCCCGGCTAACAATGCAACGTTCGCCGCGCCGGCGTCGGTTGCCTTGACCGCCACGGCTGCCGGAAACGGCGCCACTATCAGCAAGGTCGACTTCTACAACGGGTCCGCACTGCTCAAGTCCGTCACAGCATCGCCCTATACCTATTCCTGGACCGGCGTAGCCGTTGGGAGCTATTCGCTGACTGCGAAGGCAACAGACAGTCTTGGGTCGAGCACGACGTCATCCACCGTCAAGATTGCCGTCAATACGAACACGGCGCCGACGATATCGCTTACTTCACCGGCCAACGGTTCGACCTTTATTGCACCCGCGTCTGTCTCACTTGCAGCGGCCGCTGCGGACAGCGACGGAACGATTTCCAAGGTTGACTTCTACAACGGAACCACGCTGCTCAAGTCCGTAACGTCGTCACCCTATACATACACGTGGTCCGGCGTTGCTGCGGGGACCTATACCCTGAGTGCCAAGGCAACCGACAACTTGGGCGCAGTCACGACCTCGTCGACCGCCAAGGTTGTGGTCAGCGCCAATGTCGCCCCAACGGTTACGCTGACGTCACCCACGGCCGGTACTATCTATTCCACTCAGTCAAGCGTGCCGCTGTCTGCTACCGCGGCCGATTCCGATGGCTCGATTGCTAGGGTTGAGTTTTTCAGCGGCACCACGCTGATTGGAACATCCACCTCCTCACCGTTCGCTGCCTCGTGGAGCGGAGGAACCGCGGGGAAGTATTCGATCACAGCGAAGGCAACTGACAACCTGGGCGCGACCAAGACCTCTGCGGCGGTCAGCGTCACTCTAGTAGATGGAACCGCCCCAACGGTGACCTTGCTTCAACCTCAGGATGGCAGCAAGACGACCACGGGAACACAGATCACGCTCGAGGCAAGCGTCGACGACCCGACCGTCACCTCCGTGGCTTTCTATAGCGGAACGAAGCTGCTTAAGACTACCAACGCGGCACCGTGGATCTACTACTACTCGAATGAGCCGAACGGGACCTACGTGTTCAAGGCAGTCGCCACGGCAGGCAACGGCCTAAAGGGGACATCACCTACCAGTACCGTGGTGGTCGCATCGCCGCCACCAACGATCAACCTCACTAGTCCGGTCGCGGCTTCGCGGTACTCACCCGGTGCGGTCATCGTGCTGACAGCGCAACCGCAGATGGTCGACACCACGGTAGCTGGCGTCCAGTTCTATCAAGGCAGCACACTCCTGGGAACAGGTGTTCAGAACGGGACGACATACAGCTACACGTGGTCTAACGCCACCAGTGGCTACTACAGCCTCGTCGCAAAGTTGACGGATAGCAACGGCGTCGTCGTCTCGAGCGCTCCGGTCGCCATCGAAATGATGACCGATGCTTGCAGCGCTCGTGACACGACGAGCAAGTCTGCTCAGGCAATGGCCAAGACGGCATCGACCGCCGCTCGCGCTGTGTCGAAGACGCAGATTCCCCTAACCTTCGAAGCAAACGAGGGCCAGGCGGATCCTGAAGTCCGATTCCAGGCACGCGGTCGCGACTATGGGCTGCAGCTGTCCAGCAGCGGTCTACATCTGCGAGCGGGTCGCGGCTATGGAAACCTCGTCACCAAGAAGAGGCTTGCTTCTGCCATCGGGGCGAACGACGATTCTGCGACGAGTGCCGCGATTCACATGACGTTCGTGGGAGGCAACTCGCGTGCAGCAATGGCGGGCGAGGGCGCGGTAGGTGAGACTTCCAACTACCTTGTCGGACGCGACTCCCGGAAATGGCTCCTCGGAGTGCCGCACTTCTCGAAGGTGCGAGCTTCCGCCGTGTATCCCGGTGTCGACGCGCTCTATTACGGTACGGCCGGCGAGCTCGAGTATGACCTGATCGTGGCCGCTGGCGCCGATCCGAGGCGGATCAGGCTTGGATTCGACGGAGCGAGCAAGCTCACCCTGGAGGAGAGCGGGGACCTCATCGTCTCGAGTTCGACGACGGAGATTCGAAAGCACAAACCTGTCGCTTGGCAGACGGTCGGCGGTGTGCGACACGAGGTTGCCGCAGCGTATGTCGTTGACGGGCTGACCGTCACCTTCAAACTAGGACAGTACGACGCGCGTTATCCACTGACGATCGATCCAGTTATCAGCTACGCCACCCAATTCGGCAGTGCAGCTGGTCAGTATGCATTCGACTCGATCAGTGGGATAGCGGTCGATGCCGCGGGTAACGCGTATCTCACGGGAACCACGCAGGCGGCAAACTTCTCCCTCGTTGATCCTTTGCAAGGCAGTATCGGCGCCGCCACATCGACTGCGTTCATCACCAAGCTTGATCCGACAGGATCACGCATTCTCTATTCGACGTATTTTGGCGGTGGAACCGGATCCAGCGAGGGCATCAAGATTGCGCTCGATCAGTCGGGCAACGTCTACGTCAGTGGCGAGACAACGTCGACCGATTTCCCGACAACTGCCGGAGCGTTTCAGGCAACCATTGGGTCGACAGGAAATCTAGCCGACGTCTTTGTCGCGAAGCTCAGCCCAAGCGGATCGGCACTGATCTATTCGACTTACGTGGGGGGTAGTGCAACAGAAGAGGTTACGGGACTAGCCGTAGACAGCGCCGGCAACGCCTATGTAGCAGGGAACACGCAATCCGTGAATTTCCCTGTGACATCGGCAGCGATCCAGCCCCACCTGGCTGCATCTGCGAGCACCGATTTCAATGGCTTCGCACTCAAGCTCAATTCGACAGGTTCTGCGTTGGTCTACTCTACCTATCTCGGCGGCAATGGGGATGACCGTATTGCTGGCGCCGCGCTCGATGCAGCTGGAGCCTTTTATCTGGCCGGCACCGCACGTTCGGCGAACTTCCCTGTAACAACAGGAAGCTTCCAAACCGTGCGTGGCGGCGATAGCGACGCATTCGTCACGAAGATCAGCGTCGATGGAGCCTCGCTTGCCTATTCCACGCTAGTCGGTGGAGCCTCATCCGGCAGCACCAACCAGACGCATGGTGACGACGGGGCGACCGCTATCGCCGTCGATGGGACGGGGGCCACCTACGTGCTGGGAACGACAAACAGTATCGACTTCCCCGTGCTCAACGCCTATCAACCGACGAACCTGCAAGGCTCTTGGTGGAACAACGATAACAGCACGTCTGGGCAATACAGGGCGGCCTTCCTCACGAGGCTCAATCCAGGCGGCAGCGCTGAGATCTTCTCCACATACTTCGGCGGGCAGGGCTGCGGCGGCTCCGCGTGCGTGGCAGGTGCGGGTGATTTCGATATCGCCACAACCGACGTCTCTGTCGACCATGTTGGCAACGCCTACATCGTGGTTGGATCACCAAACAAGGGCAGCTTCCCAACGATCTCGCCTGCCGCAAGTGGTGCCGTTGGTCCGGGCGGGCTGTACCTTGCGGAGTTCCTCCCAAGCGGACAGCCGATCTACTCGACGCCACTAGTCGGCGGCTTGGGAAGCTTGGCGGTTGACGACGGCGGGAGTGCCTACTTGGCCGGATTCGGCACGACCGCTCCCACTCCCGATGCGTGCGAGGTCGATGGGCCTGGTAAAGCCTACGTTATGAAGGTCGGGGCTGGTGCCGGGCAGGTGACTCTCACGACAAGCAACAACCCGGCTGGTGTTGGAGTGCCACTCAAACTCACTGCCACATTGCAAGGGATGTCGAATCCGTACGGCTTGATGTCGTTCTACGACGGCTCCGTTCTACTTGGTTCGTCCCAAATCGCGGGAGGTACCGCGACCTTCTCCACGTCATCTTTGACACTGGGCAGCCATGACCTGATTGCCGCGTTCGGTGGGGATGTGAACGACGACGCCGTGCGATCTGTCGTCGTCAAGGAATCGGTGGTTCAACAGACGCATCCGACGATCTATACACCCCAGGTGTGTGGATACCAGGCTTCTTGCAACCAAGCGACCTACAGCTACGCTGGCATCAATCCTTTCACGGTCCTTTGGCAGATCAGCTCGCCGATCGCCATGACGGGGAACGTGGCGCTGATCGTCGACGGCGTCGCGCAGGCCCAATCTGTCGCGCAGCAAGGGCAGTCTGTCAGCAGCCTCACTCTCCGCGCCGGCAACCACACGGTATCGGTGCACTTCTACGGCGACAGTGCACTCTTGCCCGCTGACTCACCGATAGTGTCGTTCACGATCTTGCCCTCGAGCGATCTGCCCTCGGTATACATCTCAAATCTTTCTGCAGGCCAGACCTTCCCTCTCCAGTCGAAGGTCACGCTCTATGCCTACGCAGCCTCGCAATCGGGTTCGCAGCTCTCCAAGGTCGAGTTCCTTGCGAACGGTGTCGTCATCGGGATCGGCACGACAACCACTCCCGGGAACTGGAGTGGCACTTACCGATTTGACTGGCCGGCCGCCACGGCGGGAACCTATGACATCACTGCACGGGTGACCGACAACTATGGCGCCACGGCGACGTCGGCACCTGTGTCCATCGTCGTAAGCAGCAGCCCGGCCGCGCCGCCAGTCGTCTCTATGGTTGGCCCAACTACTTCGTCGTTCCTTGTCCCAGGGACTGTACCGTTGGCCGCGCGCGGAAGTGCCTACGATGTATCGCAGTTGTCGAAGATCGAGTTCTACAAGAACGGCACTCTGCTAGCCACGACGACACCGGATGCGAGCGGGAATGCCTCATTCGCATGGACTGTTTCGACAGCCGGCAGCTATTCGATAACAGCCAAGGCATACGATATTCACGGCCTGGCTACGGTTTCGTCGGCTATCCCTGTTGTTGCCATCTCCTCGACGCCACCGACGGTCCAGCTACTTTCGCCGACCGCAAACACTTCATTTTACCGAGGTCAAACCGCGCACCTGAGTGCAAGCTCAATCTACCAATCGGGAAATCCAAGCAGGATCGACTTCTCTGCAAGCGGTAGCGTGGTTGCGAGCGTGTCAACACCACCTTACGCCTTTGACTGGCTCGTTCAAGGACCCGACGGGCCCATTCAGCTGCAGGCAACGGCAGTTGGTCAGCTTGGCGTCTCGGCAACTGCGTCGGAGTGGATCTCCATCGCGCCTGACCCGAATCCTCCCCAAATCGTGCTGACTGCGCCGGGGCCTAATGCAACAGTCAACCGCGGCCAGTCTGTCCGCATCAGTGCAGATGCATCCTACGGGTCTGGTCAGATTGCCGGAGTCGCTTTCGCAGTAAATGGGCGACCCGTGGCCACCGTAGCGACTCCGCCCTATCAAGTCGATTGGGTAGCATCAGGTACTAGCGGGGCAGTCCAGATCACGGCCACAGTTGCCGGAACATTTGGTGCAGTGGCCACTGCGAGCCAAGCCATTACTTTGGCGGCCGATGCTTCGCCTCCGGTTGTCGTGTTCACTTCACCGGCGGAATCATCCACGTACCATCGTGGCGACAACGTCTCACTTTCCGCGACGGCGTCGTACGGATCGGGCGTGCTTGCAAGCGTCGACTTCTCTGCAAACGGGCTGAAGCTCGCGAGCGTGACGGCTCCGCCCTATTCATTCACTTGGCTGGCGGCCGGATCCACCGGGCCCGTCACTCTTACCGCGACTGCGGTCGGAGTTCTAGGTGCGACCTCGAGCGTATCGAGGAACGTGTCGATTCTCGAGGACACATCGCCGCTTTCCGTTGCCTTCAACTCACCGAGCCCGGGCTTGGGTGTCGTGCGCGGGCAGACGCTCCATCTGTCTGCAACTGGGTCATACAGCTCAGGATCAATCGACCATATCGACTTCTATGCAAATGGGACTGTCGTGGGCAGTAGCAATCAAGCACCATACGCCGTCGATTGGGTCGCGTCCGGACCTGATGGCGATCTGGTGTTGAAGGCTGTAGCCTTCGGAAGCCTGGGCGCCTCCGCGTCCGCTACTGAGACAGTGACATTGGCTGTCGAAAGCTCACCGCCTGCTGTCTCAATCGGCGCGCCTGCTCCCGGCGCCTCCGTGGCACGGGGCCAATTGGTTCATGTGACTGCAAACGCTGCCTATGCAAGCGGTCAGATTTCGAATGTCAATGGGCTGCTGCCGGTTTGATGGACACCTTGTTAAGGTGGAAGATCGAACCGGAGGTGGTTTATGGCAACGAGACGGCATTTCAGCCGGGAGTTCAAGGTCGAGGCAGTCAAGCTGGTGACCGAACGA
>Ga0209258_100584_pt1 | contig 30530 bp, 27 predicted proteins | sample Araplaol_mTSA_r2_FD_184281 | JGI IMG/M metagenome (GOLD analysis project Ga0209258, IMG submission 184281) | Arabidopsis root microbial communities from North Carolina, USA - plate scrape CL_Col_mTSA_r2 (SPAdes) (version 2) | ecosystem: Host-associated > Plants > Roots > Endosphere | place: USA...
CGGAGCGGAGCGGGAGAAAGTACGGTGCCTATGGATTCCCTCGCGACACAACGAAGTTGCTTTAAGTCCTCTTCGCCATGACGCGTTGAGGTGTAGCGGCGCCGTGTGAGGTAGTAACGAGCGTATCCCGGCTGGCCTCAGTCGAGCGACGCTTCTATCCCATGTACTGCTATGAGCCTTGGCTCTGAGGCCATTTTCTTTGGGTTACTTTTCTTTGACTCCGGGCGTTCCGCCCTCCGCCCTTTGGGCCGGCTTCGCCGTTCGCACGCCAAGAGCGCGTGCGTGGGCCAGCAAAAGAAAAGTGACTCGAGCTTCCCACGGGACTAGCTTCGCGTCGTCGGCAGACGATCGAAACGCCCGCTGCGTCCCACAGGGACTCCCTTCGGTCGTAAGCGGCATGCTCGCGAAACCATGGCAACCGAAGGCCAAACCTCCGCTGGTAGCGTCGAAGACCATGCAGCCCATCGCGAAAGGCTGTCGCGCACAGGGTGCGCTCCTACAAAAAAAAGCAATAGCAGCGACGATTGCGGCGAAACGCTATGCGCGCCTGGGCAGAAGAACCCAAGCCTCCTCACGCAAACCGGGGCACACCCTTGCGAGGCGTGAGCGTGGCCATGGTATCCACCGTCAGTGGCGCACCCGCTGCGGCGAGCGCGTCGCGATGTTGCGCGAACGGCACGCGCAACACAGCCTCTTCCAGCTTCGCCAGCTTCTGCAACGACGGCAGGGACAGCACGCGCGCCACCAGCGCCGCCGTGCGCGGCCAGCGATCCGCATCGATCGCGTAGCGCACGAAGGACGCCGTACGGAAATACGAGGCAATGCTGATGTCGGCGATCGACAACGGTCCGAACAGGTAGCCGTCCGCTGGTGCCCAGCGCTCCAGGTAATCGAGGGTGGCGGGAATCTCCACCGCGCAGGCGTGAGTCACCAGCGCCTCGTCCGGGTCTTCCTGGAAAAAGTGGCGTCGGATCGCCTTCTGGTAGAACAGCTTCCCGATCAGTGCGCCGGCCAGGTGCGTATCGCAGTACTCCTCTATCCAGCGCGCCTTGGCGCGCTCGGCGATATCGGCGGGATAAAGCGAGGGCTGCGCCGAACGATCTTCCAGGTATTGGCAGATGACCGAGGAGTCGTTGAGCACCAGATCGCCATCGATCAGTACCGGAATGCGCCGAAGCGGGCTGAGTTCGGTGAAGCGGTCGTCGCCGATGAAGGGCGTGATCGGATCGATCTCGTAATCGAGGCCTTTCAGCTCCAGGCACGCCAACACCTTGCGGACGTACGGCGAAACGTAGTTGCCGATCAGGATCAGGCGTGACGACATGGCGGACCTCCGGTGCGAGACTGGGAGGGTGGCCGCCCGGACGCTCCAGCGTCAAGGTTGCCCGCGAGCGCAAGTGCGAAGGGTCGTCCCCGGGACCAATGGCAGGGGTGCCTTCCGGATGGCGTCAGTAGGATGAAAGGTTGGACGTGCGGCTCGAGGCGGCGTCCTCCATAAGCAGACTGGGGAGTACGCATGGTTTCGATGAAACAGGGCTCGCGCCTGCTGGGCGCGCTGGTGCTGGGTGCACTTTCGACGGGCGCGGCCGCGCAAGGCCGCACGCTCACCAACGACGACTACGCCAAGGCCGAGCGCTACGTGGGCTACAACACCACGCCGCTGGTCGATCACGCGGTGAGCACCGTGACGTGGCTGGACAACGGCCACTTCTGGTACCGCGACCACGACGCCAAGGGCGACCATTACCTGCGTTACGACGCTGCCACCGGCAAGAGCACGCCGCTGTTCGACCATGCGCGCCTCGCCGCAGCGCTGGGCAAAGTGCTCGGCAAACCCGTCAAGGCCGACAAGCTGGGCATCACCGGCTACGACGAAACTGCCGATGGGCACCTCGATATCGCCCTGCGCGGCAAGCATTACCGCTGCGATGCCAAGGGCAACGCGTGCGCCATCGGCAACGACGACAATTCCGAAGCGGTGGGACAGGAGCCTGGCGTGCGCTCGCCGGACAAGCGCAGCGAAGCCTTCGTGCGCGACTGGAACCTGTGGGTGCGCGACCTCGCCACCGGCAAGGAAACCCAGCTCACCATCGATGGCGTGGAGAACTACGGCTACGCCACCGACAACGCCGGCTGGAAGCACACCAACAAGGCCATCCTGGTGTGGTCGCCCGATTCGAAGCAGATCGCCACGTTCCAGCAGGACCAACGCAAGACCGGCGACATGGTGATCGTCGGCACCAATGTCGGTCACCCCAAGGTGGAGAAGTGGAAGTATCCGCTGGTGGGCGACAAGGACGTGACGATGATCGAGCGCGTCATCATCGACGTCGGCAGCCACAAGACGCTGCGCCTGAAGATGGAACCCGACCAGCACCGCTCCACCTTGTGCGACGACGTGAGCTGCGGTCGCGATGGCGGCTGGGATGACGTGCAGTGGGCGCCGGATGCCAGCTCGCTGGCCTTCGTGTCGTCCTCGCGCGACCACAAGCAGGCTTGGTTCCGCGTCGCCAATGTGCACACCGGCGAAGTGCGCACCGTGTTCGACGAAAGCGTGCCCACCTACTACGAAAGCGGCAACGGCAAGGTCAACTGGCAATACCTGCCGGAAAGCCACGAAGTGGTGTGGTTCAGCGAGCGCAACAACTGGGGCAACCTGTACCTCTACGACCTCGACAGCGGCAAGCTCAAGCACGCCATCACCACGGGCGACGGCAACGTCACCGAGGTGCTCAAGGTCGATGCGAAGTCGCGCGTGCTGTGGTTCCGTGGCGTGGGTCGCGAGCAGGGCGTCAATCCGTATTACCAGCAGTTCTACAAGGTGAGCCTGGACGGCGGTGCGGCCAAGTTGCTCGCGCCGGAGCCGGCTGACCACACCATCAGCCTGTCGCCGGATGGACGTCTATTCGCCGATGCGTACTCGACGCCGACTACCGCGCCGGTAACCGTGCTGCGCAGCGCCGACGACGGACATGTGGTGAGCAACATCGCCAAGGCCGACATCTCGCGCCTGCTCGCCACCGGCTGGAAGGTGCCCGAGCCATTCACGGTGAAGGGTCGCGACGGCAAGACCGACATCTACGGCCTGATGTTCAAGCCGACCCACTTCGATCCGTCGAAGAAGTATCCGATCGTCGACTACATCTACCCCGGCCCGCAGACCGGCTCGGTCGGTTCGCGCAGCTTCGCGGCTGCGCGCGTCGATCACCAGGCGCTGGCGGAACTGGGCTTCATCGTGGTGGCGATGGATGGCATGGGCACGCCGTGGCGTTCCAAGGCCTTCCACGACGCCTACTTCGGCAACATCGGCGACAACACGCTGCCGGACCAGGTCGCGGGCCTGAAGGAGCTGGGCAAGCGCAATGCCTGGATCGACATGGATCGCGTGGGCATCTGGGGCCATTCCGGTGGTGGCAACGCCACGGTGACCGCGATGTTCCGTCATGCGGATCTCTTCAAGGTGGGCATCGCCGAGAGCGGCAACCACGACAACCGTAACTACGAAGACGACTGGGCCGAGAAGTGGCAGGGCCTGCTGACCACCGACAAGGACGGCAAGAGCAACTACGACGACCAGGCCAACCAGAACCACGCGGAAGGCCTGAAGGGTCACCTGCTGCTGGCGCACGGCACCATGGACGACAACGTGCCGCCGTACGAAACGCTGCTGGTGGTCGATGCGCTGATCAAGGCCAACAAGGACTTCGACCTGCTGCTGATCCCCAATGCCCGCCACGGCTACGGTGCTGCCAGCAACTACATGATGCGCAAGCGCTGGGACTACTTCGTGCGCAACCTCGCCGGCGAAACGCCGCCGAAGGAGTACACGATGAAGCCACCGAAGGATTGATGTTGTTGAGCCCCTCTCCCTTTGGGAGAGGGGTTGGGGTGAGGGTGCGGACTTGCGAAATGCCTGATTGCCGCGCTCCGCCTGCACCCTCATCCACCTGCCGGCACCTTCTCTCCCACAGGGACTACCTTCGGGTCGCCAAAGGGAGGAGGGTTCGCAATTGAAGGTTTGGCCGGCGCCCAAGGTTTCGGACATTTCGCCGAAGCGTGAAGCTCTTCTCCTACCGGCGACCCGAAGGTATTCACGGTAGGAGAGAGGGGGCGGGGAGAGGGTGCGAACTCGTGGTACCTGCAATGACGCCGCTTCGCCCCACACCCTCACCCACCTGCAACCGAAGAGACTCCCGCCGGGCTAGCGCCTTCGTCCATTGGAGGAAGAACTCACCCACCGAGGTCTCCATTCCAGGCGAGTCCTCCACCCTTCAACGCAAACTCGTCGGCTTCGCCACGCCCCTGGCAATGGCATCGTCGAGCAGCTTTTCCATCTGGCTGTCGGCCTTGCTGTCCTCGCTGCGTTGACGTTCTTCCAGCACTTCCTGCTGCCGTTCCAGTTCGCGTTCCTGGCGGGCGAGCTCTTCCTGCTGGTGCTGGAACTCGCGGTCTTCCGGCGGCGTGCGGGCGCGTGACGCCACCGCGCGGATTTCGTTGTCCAGCATGCGGATCTGCGTGTCCATCTCGCGCAGGTCGGCCTGCGTAACGCCCGGCTTGGATTCGAGCGAGGCGCGTTGCGATTGCAGCTGGGCGCGCTGGGATTCGAGCGCGCCATGGCGGGCCGCCAGCTCACCCTGCTGCGCAGCAAGTTCACCCTCGCGGTTGGCCATGCGGCTCTGGATGCTGGCGATGCGTGACTGCTCGCCGGCGATGCGGCTTTCCATGGCCGAGATCTCGTGCATCGGCGCATAGGCATCGCGTGCATGGTCGATGGTGGCGGCATCGCGCACGACATAGGCCTGGTTGCCGCGACGGAACCACAGCAGCGGTTCGGACCCCTTGCGTTCGCGCTTCGCCGCTTCGATGTCGTGGTCGGTGCCGTTGACGAGGATGGTACTGGCCTTGTCGTCGAACAGTGCGAAGCCGTTCCGCGCGTCGCTATCGATGTCGATATCCACGTGGCGGCCACGCATTCCGATGCTCGGCGGCGTCGGCGGCGTCGGCGGAGTAGGCGGCGTCATCGGTGTGGGCGGAGTCGCTGGCGTCGCCGGGGTGGCAGGGGTCGACGGCGTGAGCGGGGTGAGCGGGGTGATTGGCGTCGCCGGTGTAGGTGGCGTCGGAGGTGTGGGTGGCGTGGCAGGAACCGGCGGCGCAGACGGTGGTTCCGGCACCCAGGCATGCGAGGTGCTGGCGAGTGTCGCTTTTGTCGCCGGCGTGGCCTTGGCGGCGTGCTTGGCTTCCGCGGCGGGCGCGGCTTGTACCGCTGGAGCTGCCGAGATGGCCGGCACGGCTTTCGGTGCCGGCTGCACGCTCGGCGCGATCGCTGCCGCAGGAGCCGCGACAGTGGAGGCCGGTGCCGGCGATTCGGCAGCCGCTTCCGTGACGCGATAAGGCAACACGCCCGCGCCGGCCACGATCAGGACGAGCAAGGCGCTGCGTGCACGCGAGGTGGCATCGTGCGATGCGGTTTGCAGCATGGTCAGTCGCCGCTTGAGATTGAGGAAGGTGGGCGATGCGCCGGCCAGGCCCGCGTGCAGCGGATGGGCGACACCCAGGCGCAACAGCAGGCGACCATAGTCCTGCGGTGCCGCGTGATGCTGTTGCATCACTTGCGCATCGCAGGCCGCTTCGCGATTCAACGCGTACTCGCGCATCGCCCAGCTCACCACCGGGTGAAAGAAGAACACGCGTTGCGCCATGGCCGGCACCCAGCCGAGCCACAGATCGCCACGACGCAAGTGGGCGAGCTCGTGTGCGAGTGCAAGCGCCGACTCTTCCGCCGTCAGTGCATGTTCCGAGGGCAGCAGCACCACCGGCTGCCACCAGCCGCTCACCTGTGGCGACCGGATGGCGTCGGAGACCCGCAGTTCGGGACAGCGGCGCAGGCCCATCGCGCGCGCTTGCGTACGGCAGGCTTCCTGCAGCGCGGCATCATCAAGCACATGCGAATGGCGCAGCACCACCCGTGCTTCACGCCACTGGCGCGCGGCTACCATGAGGTGCACCAGCACGCCAGCCAGCCACAACGCGAGCAGGATGTTTCCCCAAGGCAGCGAGGCATCGCTCGCTGCGGCCACCTGCGGTACGTCGGACGCGTTACGTTCGTCCACCGGGGGCGACGACGGATTCGAGGCACCGCCGAAATTCCCGATGCGATGTTCGCTGGGCGCAACGAACGTGGGCGCAGCCGGCACGCTGGCGATCACTTGCACTGCCTCGGGCTTGGCCGGCGACAGCAAGGGCAGCGATACCGGCGTAGGCAGCATCAATCCCAGCAATACCTGCAAGCCGACGAGCCACCACAGCAGCGACCGCGTGGACGCGCTGAGGCGCGGCGCGAGCCTGCAAATGAGCGCGATCGCGGCGATCAGCAGCACTGCCTGCAGCGACGTCCAGCCGAGGCGGCCGGGCAGCGCGTCCATCCATAGCGAGAGCGAGGTCATGTCAGGTCTCCTTGCGCCGCGTCTGCAGCTGGACCACGAGGGCTTCCAGTTCGGCCAGTTCCGAATCGCTCACCTGGCCGCGCTCGGACATCCACGCCACGAAGGGCGAGACCGAGCCGCTGAGGGTCTTCTCGACGAACTGCCCGACGGCGCTGCGCATCACTTCGCCGGGGCCGGTGGCGGGGCTGTAGCGATAGACGCCCTGCACCTGGCGACGACGCAGGTATGCCTTGCTGCGCAGGCGCTCCATCATGGTCAACACGGTGGAGCGCGCCAGGCCACGGGGTTCGCCGTAGCCGGTCGCGACTTCGCCGACCGATGCGTTGCTGTGTTCGGCGATGTACTGCAGGAGCGCCAGCTCCTGGTCGCCGATGGTGGCCTTGCCCATGTGCACGATCCTTGGTGACTACATCTGTAGTCACGCTACGCCTTGACTACAGATGTAGTCAATAGACCGTTGGACATTTCGAGAACTGTCGCCTGTCTTGTTGCAATGCACAAGAAACGGAGTAGAGTGCGCGCCGTCCTCATCCAGCAGCGCGCATCGGAGTGCGCTTATGAAGACCTCATCCTGCGTCATCACTGCAGTGCCCGTCCTCGCTCGGCCCTCGCTCCCGCCAGCGGAATAGCGCACTACCACCCTAGTCATCACGGCTTTGACGACGACGCGCACCGCCGTGTCGCGCCCGGCCGCATGGACGTCCAAACCGGCATCCGCCGCTGATCCAACCCACGAGGAAAACCATGAAGACGCTTGTCGACTGGCTGGCGCATCGGCCGTGGCCGTTCGTCGTCTGCCTGCTGCTGTACGTCGGTTTTATCGGTCCGGAACTCATCTCGGCCGCCAGCTCCACCGCGGTGCTGCTTGGCCTGGTGCTTCTGGCATTGCTCGTGGCGTGGGGCATCGTGCTCCTGCGCCACGGTTTCGCCCACAAGGAATGATCTCCATGAAACGCGTAGTGAAGTTGTCCCTTTCGCTTTCGGCGCTGTTGCTGGCGGCCTGTTCCAAGGTGCCGGCAGGCAATGTCGGCGTGAAGTTCCAGATGTATGGCGACGGCAAGGGCGCGCTGCAGGAGCTGCCGCCGGGCCGTTACTGGGTGGGCTGGGGATACGAGATGTACACCTTCCCCACCTTCACCCAGACCTATACCTTCACGCGCTCGTCGAATGAAGGACGCCCGGTGGATGAGTCCATCAGCTTCCAGACGTCGCAGGGCCTCATGGTGAATGCGGACGTAGGCATCACCTATCACATCGATCCGAGCAAGGTGACGCTGATCTTCCAGAAGTACCGCAAGGGCATCGACGAGATCACCGACGTGTACCTGCGCAACATGGTGCGCGATGCGCTGGTGAAGGAGGCGGCCAGCCTGGACATCGAATCGGTGTACGGCAAGGGCAAGGCCAACCTCATCGAATCCGTGCAACGCGACGTGAGCGACGAGGTCGGCCCGGTCGGCATCGTGGTGGAAAAGATCTACTGGATCGGCGAGCTGCGCCTGCCCGAGAACGTCGTGCAGTCGATCAACGCGAAGATCCAGGCTACGCAGATGGCCGAGCAACGCCAGAACGAAGTGGCCCAGGCACAGGCCGAGGCGCAGAAGGTGGAAGCCGAAGCGCAGGGTCAGGCCCAGGCACGCATCACCATCGCGGAGGCCGAAGCGAAAGCCATCGCACTGAAGGGCGAGGCGCTACGCCAGAACCCCAACGTGGTGCAGATGTCGGCCATCGAGAAATGGGATGGCCGGCTGCCTACCTACAGCGGCGGTGCGCTGCCCTTCCTCCACCTCAATGCACCGGATGGCAGCAAGTGAGTGGCTGCCGGCCATGCTTCGGCATGGCCGGCACGCTTTGCGGTTTAGTGTCGCTTTGGGCCAAAAACGCCCGTCGTCTTTGATCGACATCAAGCCCGGCGCAGGAAAAAACACGGCCAATAGCCGGACTACTGCGCAAGGGAGGGTGCGATATGCCCCGCATGATCTGGCAAGACGACCTCAATACCGGCATCAAGGTCATCGACAATCAACACCGGCGCATCGTGGAGATGATCAACCATCTCCACGATGCCATGGAGCATCGGGACCGCCGGGAAATCAGCGACATCCTCGACGAGCTGGTGGACTACACGCTGTCCCACTTCACCTTCGAGGAATCGTTGATGGAGGACGCCGGCTACGAGTTCACCCGTGCGCACAAGCGCGTGCACGAAGTGTTCGTCAAGCGCGTGTCGGAGTACCGGCTGCGCTTCCGGGCAGGCGAAGACATCGGCAACGAGCTGCTGCACACGCTCTCGCACTGGCTGTTCAACCACATTCGCAACGACGACAAGGCCATCGTCGACTCGGTGCGCCGCCACCTGCACGCGGTCGGCACCGAAGAGAACGGCAGCGGGTGGTTGGCGCGATCCCTGCGCCGATTCTTTGGCACCGCCCACTGACGGCACGGCCGGGCGTCGGATGCCGCCGTCGCCAATCCATGTCCGGCAAGGGCCATGCCTTGTTACTGACCCACATCAACGCAGGCCAGGAAACTATCGGCAACCTCTGTCGGCGAAAGGGAGACAGGGGGTAAGGAAATGATGAGGATTGAATGGAGGGATGACCTCGATACCGGTATTGAGGTCATCGATAACCAGCATCGACGCATGGTCGCCTTGGCCAACGCGGTGTGCGAAGCCCAGGCCAGGGGCGACCAGGCCGCCATCGCGGACGTGCTCGAAGGGCTGCTGGACTACACGCTGTCGCACTTCACCTTCGAAGAAGCGCTGATGGAGGACGCCGGCTACATGTTCGTCGACGCGCACAAGCGGGTGCATGAAGTGTATGCGGAGCGCATCGAGGCCTACCGGCGGCGCTTTCGTGCCGGTGAAGACATCGCCGAGGAACTGCGCACGATGCTGATCGGATGGCTGTTCCAGCACATCCGCAACGACGACTGGGCCTACGTGGACTCGGTCAAGCGCAACATCCTCAAGCTGACCGGCGACACCAGCGAGGATGGGTGGCTGTCCATCACGCTGCGACGGTTCTTCGGCGCGCGCAAATGAAGAACGGCGGCGCCGCGCACCCGTGGCGCGCGGCGCCGACCGGTCAGAACGCCATGTCGAATGCAACTTCGCCCTGCACGCCGACCTGGTAGGCCGAGACGCGACGTTCGAAGAAGTTGGTCACTTCCTGCACGTCCTGCAGGTCCATGAAGTCGAACGGGTTCTTCGCGCCGTACTTCTTGGGCAGGTCGAGCTGGGTCAGGCGCTGGTCGGCGCAGTACTCCAGGTACTGGCGCATGTCCTTCACCGACAGGCCGGCCACGCCACCGGAGAGCACGTCCTCGGCGAACTGCGTCTCGCAGGCGATGGCCTCTTCCAGCATCTGCTCGATCTGCTCGCGCATGCCCTCATCGAACAGGTCGGGCTCTTCCGCGCGCACGGTGCGCACCACGTCGAAGGCGAACGCCATGTGGCAGCTCTCGTCGCGGAACACCCAGTTGGTGCCCGAGGCGAGGCCGTGCAGCAGGCCTCGCGAACGCAGGAAGTACACGTAGGCGAAGGCAGCAAAGAAGAACAGGCCCTCGATGCAGGCGGCGAAGCAGATCAGGTTGAGCAGGAACTGGCGACGGTGCTCACGCGTTTCCAGCGTCTTCAGGTCCTGCAGGGAATCGATCCACTTGAAGCAGAACTCGCCCTTCTGGCGGATCGAGGGGATGTTCTCGATGGCCGAAAACGCCTTGTTGCGCTCGTTCGGATCGGGGATATAGGTATCCAGCAGCGTGAGGTAGAACTGCACGTGCAGCGCTTCCTCATACAGCTGGCGCGACAGGTACATGCGCGCCTCGGGCGCATTGATGTGCTGGTACAGGTTGAGCACCAGGTTGTTCGCCACGATGGTGTCGCCGGTGGCGAAGAACGCGACGAGGCGATGGATCAGGTGACGGTCGGCCTCGCTCATCTTGGAGCGCAGATCGGTGACGTCCAGCGAGAAGTCCACTTCGTCCACCGTCCAGGTGTTCTTGATGGCGTTGCGGTACATCTCGTAGAACTCGGGGTAGCGCATGGGGCGCAAGGTGAGTTCGAAACCGGGATCGAGGATGTGGGACATGGCGCTCCTTGAATGCCGTGGCGCTCAATCGAGCTTGCGCGCGTAGTTTTCCCGCACAAAACGACTGATGTAGGTGGAAAGACCGATGCCAGCCTCGGCGAGCATCTGCATATTCCTCACATGCATGCGGCCGGGCTTGGCATGGGTGTATTCGTAGATGTCGCCATTGACGAAGCGCACCCGGATGAAGCCGTCGCCACATTCGTAGCTGGCGACGCCGGTCTTCTTCCCGCTGAGGTTGCGGTAGCGCTTCATGGCACGCGTCCGTTACTGGCAGGCCTCGCAATATTCGGGGTTCTCCAGTGAACAGAACACGGCTGCCGTGGCCTGCTCCTGGTCGGCAGCGGGCGCGGCCTTGGCCGTCGGCGCGGCCGACACGGTGGTCTTGGCGATCTTGGTTGCCGGACGCGAGCGCAGGTAGTACGTGGTCTTGATGCCCGCCTTCCACGCATACATGTACATCGAGCTCAGCTGGCCGATGTTGGGGTTTTCCATGAACAGGTTGAGCGACTGGCTCTGGTCGATGTACGCCCCGCGTGCGGCGCCGAGATCGATCAGGGCCTTCTGCGGCAGTTCCCACACGGTGCGGTAGATGCTGCGCAGGCGTTCCGGAATCGCGCTGATGCCCTGGATCGAACCTTCCGCCAGCTTGATCGCATCGCGAACTTCCGGCGTCCACAGGCCCAGCGTCTTCAGTTCTTCCACCAGGTAACGGTTCACCACCAGGAAGTCGCCGGACAGCGTCTCGCGCTTGAACAGGTTGCTCACCTGCGGCTCGATGCACTCGTAGCAACCGGCGATCGACGCGATGGTGGCGGTCGGCGCAATCGCGATCAGCAGCGAGTTGCGCAGGCCCTTGGCCTTGATGGATTCGCGCAGCGCGTCCCAGCGGACCTGGTCGTTCGGCTTGGCGTTTGTCCAGTAGTCGAACTGCAGCTCGCCGTTGGCAGCGCGGCTTTCGGCAAAGCCCGGGTGCGGGCCGTGTTCCATCGCCAGTTCGTTCGACTGCGACAGCGCGTTGAAGTAGATCTCTTCTGCGATACGCGTCGACAGCGCCAGCGCCTCGGCCGAGTCGAACGGCAGGCGCAGCTTGAAGAACACGTCCTGCAGGCCCATCACGCCCAGGCCCACCGGACGCCACTTGTTGTTGGCGACTTTGGCGGTATCGATCGGATAGAAGTTGAGATCGATCACGCGATCGAGCTGGCGCACCGCGGTGCGTACCGTGGCGGCGAGCTTGTCGAAATCGAAGCGGCCGTCTACCACATGGCGCGACAGGTTCACCGAGCCCAGGTTGCACACCGCCGTTTCGTTCGCGTTGGTGACTTCCAGGATCTCGGTGCACAGGTTCGACAAGTGGATGACGTTTTCCGCCTTCGCCGTCTGGTTGCTGGTGGCGTTGCTGCGATCCTTGAAGGTCATCCAGCCGTTGCCGGTCTGCGCCAGGGTGCGCAGCATGCGCGCATACAGCTCGCGTGCCTTCACCTTCTTCACGGCGAGGCCCGCGGCTTCCGCTTCGCGGTAGGCCTTTTCGAAGGTCTCACCCCAGCTGTCGACGAAGTGCGGCACCACCTTGGGATCGAACAGCGACCATTCGCCGTCGCTCTCCACGCGGCGCATGAATTCGTCGGGAATCCAGTTGGCGAGGTTGAGGTTGTGCGTGCGGCGCGCGTCGTCGCCGGTGTTGTCGCGCAGCTCGAGGAATTCCTCGATGTCGCCGTGCCACGGCTCCAGGTACACGCAGGCCGCACCCTTGCGCTTGCCACCCTGGTTCACGGCGGCAACCGAGGCGTCCAGCGTCTTCAACCACGGCACCAGGCCGTTGGAATGGCCGTTGGTGCCCTTGATCAGCGAGCCGCGCGAACGCACGCGCGAGTAGGCCAGGCCGATGCCGCCGGCGAACTTGCTGAGCTTGGCAACGTCGCCGTACTTCTCGTAGATCGACTCCAGCGAGTCGGCCGGCGAGTCGAGCAGGAAGCACGAACTCAACTGCTCGTGCGCGGTGCCCGAGTTGAACAGGGTCGGCGAGCTGGCGATGTATTCCAGCGAGGAGAGTAGGCGATACAGTTCCAGCGTCTCGCCGATCTCGCCGCCGCCCAGGGCGCAGGCGATGCGCATGAAGAAGTGCTGCGGCGTCTCGATCACCAAGCGCCGTTGCGGATGGCGCAGTAGGTAGCGGTCGTACACCGTGCGCAGGCCGAAGTATTCGAAGCGGCGCGTGGCGAGCGGGTCGATCGCGTCGTTGAGCTTGCGCGCATTCGCCGAGACGAAATCGCGCAGGCGGTCGTTGACGATGCCCAGCTCCGCGCCGCGCGCGATCGATTGCGAGAAGCTCTGGATTTCCTGGCCGCTCACTTCCTTGTCGATGTACGCGCCCAGCAGGCGCGCGGCGAGCTGGCCGTATTCGGGTTCTTCCGCGGTGAGCGCGGCGGCGGTGCGGATGGACAGCTCGTCCAGCTCCTGCGTGGTGGCGCCGTCGTACAGGCCGCCGATGGTCTTGAGCGCCACGCGCAGCGGATCGACCGCATGCAGGCCTTCGCTGCTGCGGGTTACGGCGCGGACGATCTTGTTCACGTCCACCGTTTCCTGGCGGCCGTTGCGCTTGGTCACGCGCATCTGGCCCGGGTTGTGCGGCGGGGTCAGCGCGAACGGCGTGTCCGTGCGTGGCGTTTCGGCCACGGCGGTGTCGGCGGAAAAAGCGGTGTCGGCGCGATCGTCCTCACGTTCGCGGCCGGTGGTATCGATAGGTTGCATGTCGACTTCGCTCCAAGCGTGGTCATCAACCGCCTGCTCCCGCGCGCAGGGCTGAAGAGATGCACTTCCACGGACGGTCGAGCAGCAGGGCCCATCGCCCCGCGCATCGACGCACTTCCCCGCGGAAGCCGTCATCTCGCACCGCGGCGCTCAGGCCACGATGTGTCGGCAGGTCTTCGGACTCGCGGACCACGGGCCTTGCGACCCGACCTACTCGCTCCCGCTTCCCAGCCGCTGAGGGCCAGTGCGTTGTTGGCTTTCGTTTCCGCTTACCGCTGCGGGGCAGTTCCGGATTTCCACCGGATTCCCTATTAAGCCAGTCCGACATCAAGTCTGAGAGTGGCACCGACGGGGCACAACATATCGGGCCCGGAGGGGTGGGTCAACCCAATACCTTGTGGATGGCGTGTGGATAAGCGGGAAAACCCAAGCGGCCGCGCGGGTTAATCGGGGCCAGGAAAATTTCCTACGGCAGGCGTGAGCTGCCGGCCGCGTGCGAAGGAGCCACATGCATGCGGGGTCGGCCATGCGCCTCGCGTTGCAGCGGCTGGCGCAACAGCCTCGCCATCGGCTCGCTGATGAATGCGCGCGGCATGATGGAGCTCATCGTGATCAAGGTGGGCCTCGACGCCGGCGTGATCACGCCGGCGATGTTCACCATCCTGCTGGAGATGGCGATCGTCACCACGATGATGACGACGCCGATGGTGATGGGCTTGCTGGATCGCAAGCGCATCACCGATGCACTCACGAACCATTGATGATGCCTAGCCTTCGTCCAGTGGCGTAAGCAGGCGTACATCGTCGATCAGCGGCTGTACCCGATCGTCCGCAACGGCATCGGCCGCGCCCGGCATCGCTGCATCGGTGGAGGCCCAGGGGGCTTTCTGCCGCTCGCCCGGCAAATAGGCTTCCCATTGGCCATAGGGCGGATCCATCGAACCGGGGCGAATGCCCTGGAAGATTTTGTACTTGATGGGCACGCGGACCAGCCAATAAGGATCGTTGGCATGTTCGCCGCGACTCGGAACCTGCCAGGTCCACCCACGTGCCGTGGCGAGTGCGGAACTGGCGAAGAGCTTGCGCAGGCGATCGCGCTCGGACGGATCGGCGTAAGTGAGCAGATTGACCTGTTCGGCGATGGCATCAGCGACCTTGCCGTCGCGATCCACCTTCACCATGAGGTACACGGCGGCGGAAACGCGCTGGTCGATCGCCTTGCGCGGATAGACCGGATTGGTGCGATTGAGCGGCTGCACATCTTCTTCCGGAGCCCCGGCATTCTTGCCGAAACTGGCGCCAGCAATGCGCACGGTCGCGCGGTCCTTGTCGATCGCACGCGCCACGATGCGCAGGCTCATGGATTCCTTGAGGGGTGCCTCACCGGGCTTGGCCAGTGTGAACTTCCAGGTCGGCAAGCTGCGCTGGACAACCTCGCCCACTTCAGGCGGCAACTTCTCGGCATGATCGAGCGCATAACTGTCCACGCTGCCGTCGGCCCTGATGGTCATGGTGCCGGTAACCAGCATGCTGGCTTCCGCCTGCCCGACGGTGTTTGCGGCATACACGTGGCAACTTGCCGATACGATGCATGCGGCGACGAATGCGCGCATTCCCTGTTTCATGACGTCCTCCTTGAGATGTCGATAGAGTGTAGCGACGGGCACGCCGGCGGGCGACCGACGTGCCCATGCTGTCACCAGATGCGCACGCGTTCCTGCGGCGACAAGTACAGCTTCTGGCCCGACTCCACCCCAAACGCCTGATACCACGCATCCATGTTGCGCACCGGCCCGTTCACGCGGAACTTGCGTGGCGAGTGCGGATCGCTGGTGACCTGGCGGCGGATGGCGTCGTCGGTGAGCTTGCCACGCCATGCCTGGGCCCAGCCGAGGAACACGCGCTGGTCGCCGGTGAGGCCGTCGATCACCGGTGCCGGCTTGCCGTGCAACGACGCGTGGTACGCATCGAGGGCCAGCGTGAGGCCACCGAGGTCGGCAATGTTCTCGCCCATGGTGAGGTTGCCGTTGATGTGCACGCCCGTCAGCGGCTGGAAGGCGTCGTATTGCGCGCCGAGCTTCTTTGCACGCTCTTCGAACGCCTTGGCGTCGTCGGCCGTCCACCAGTCGCGCAGGTTGCCGTCGGCATCGATCTTGCGGCCCTGGTCGTCGAAGCCGTGCGTGAGCTCGTGGCCGATCACGCCGCCGATGGCGCCGTAATTGATGGCCGGATCGGCGTTGGGATCGAAGATCGGCGGCTGCAGGATGGCCGCGGGAAACACGATGTCGCGCAGCGAGCCGTTGTACGCGTCGTTGGTCTGCGGTGTCATCGACCAGTCGCTGCGATCCACCGCGCCGTTGAGACGGTTCACGTAGAACGTCCAGTCCGCCTTGGCGGCGTGCAGTACGTTGCCCACGAGGTCGTCGCTGCTCGTGCGCACGTTCGCATAGTCGCGCGGATGATCCGGATAGCCGACCTTGATGGTGTAGGTGTCGAGCTTGCGCAGTGCCTCTTCGCGTGTCTTGGGGCCCATCCAGTCGAGCTTCTCGATGCGGACGCGGTAAGCCGCCTTGAGGTTGGCCACCAGCTCCTCGATCTTCGCCTTGGACGACGCCGGGAAATACTTGGTCGTGTAGAGCTCGCCTACGCCCCAGCCCAGGTTGCCGAAGCAGGACAGGCGGTCGCCCACGCCGCAATCGCCGCCGGACACCGCATGCACCGCGCGCTTCCAGCGGACTTCCTGTTGCTGCTGCCCCGAAAGCGTCTTGTCATGCATCTCGAAGTACGCATCCTGGAACGGCTTGGAGAGGTAGTAGGCGGCGTCGTCCGCGATGCGCGCAGCCTGCCATGCCTGGATGGTGGCGACCGGCGTCTTCGCATACACGGCGGTGAGCTTCGGGAAGGCGGTCTTTTCCGCCACCACGATGCGCTTGAGATCGCCAAGCTGACCTGACGCCAGGTAGTCGTGCCATGCAAAACCGGGCGCCAGCTTCTGCAGCTCTTCCACGCTCATCGGGTTGTACATGGCGACGGGGTCGCGCTGCGCGACCTTGTCCCAGCTGGCTTCCGCAATGGCGGTTTCGAAGGCCACCACGTCCTTGGCGGCGGCCTCAGGCTGCGGCCATCCTGCCAGTGTCAGCAGCTTGGCGACGTAGGCCTGGTACGCGGCCTTTTCCTTGGCGAATTCGGGCTTGAGGTAATAATCGCGGTCGGGCAGGCCCAGGCCCGCCTGCGTGACATAGACCGCGTAGCGCGAGTTGTCTTTCAGGTCCACGTCGAACACGAGGTTGAACAGCCCGCCTTCGAAGTCGGTATTGGTGCGGCCCATCAATGCAGCCTGCGCGTCGCGCGTGGTGGCCTTGCGTACCGCATCGAGCTGCGGCGCGATGGGTTTGGCGCCAAGTGCATCAATGCGCGCCTCGTCCATGTACGACTGATAGAACGCGCCGACCTTGCCTTCGAGCGAACCGGCCGGCGCCTTGCTCTGCGCGGCACTTTCCATCAACCGGTGCAGGCGCTGCTCGGTGAGGTCGGTCATCGCCAGTCGCAGGCTGACCGCGGGCTTGTCGGGAGGGATCGGCGTGTGGTCCAGCCAGGTGCCGTTGGCGTAACGGAAGAAGTCATCGCCCGGTTTCGTCGCGGTATCGGCACCGGCCCGATCGAAACCCCACGTGCCGTACTGCGGCTTGGCTGTCGCCGTGTCGGCGGCGTGGGCCGCACCGAACACCAACGCACTCACGCAAGCGACTGCCAGGATCCTGCTGACCATAAGCCCTCCACCGTGTTTGAGGTGAGGGGGATGCTCGCACGGTGGCGGGTCGTTGCCAGTGCTGGAAGTTGTATTTCCAGCCCAGGCACAACGGCCCGGACGTACCGGGCCGTTGCTGTCGTCGGGTGCGAGGCTCAGCCGGCAGCGCGCTGCTTGTGGATGCGCTTGCTGTCCTTGTTCAGCGACTTGTTGAGGTTCTTCTGTTCCTGCTTGGTCAGGTGGCCGCCATGCTGCGCTTCATCACGGCTCTCGCGCGCAGCGATGTTGGCGTCCTGCCTTTCGTCGTGTGCGGCCTGCTTGGCATTGAGTTGGCCGTCGGCAACGCCGGCCTGGACGCGATCCTGCTGGTTTTCCAGGCGCTGGTTCACTCCGCTCACGCGCGGATGGCCGGGGACGTTCTCCGGCGAGGTGGATTGCGCCATGGCGCCGGCGCTCGCGCACGCAGCGACCAGGGTGATGGCGATCAGGCTGAAACGCGACGTCGTCTTCTTCATGGCGGTGATCCTCTTCGTTGGTGATCGGTCGCAGCGCACCGCGCTGGCGCGGTTGCTGTCACGTCTCGGATGGTGTTGCCCCTGCGAGCCACCACGGGTGGCTGGCTCGATGCGGAGAACGAGGGATCGCAGTTGCCGTTGACGGCGTTGACGCGAACCTGCGCCATTTCATTCAGCTGCAGGCAGGCCCGGTGATGATGCATCACCGCATGTCGTCAGCCAGACGAAAGCGACATGCGTGATGAGGTGCTTTCACGCGGCGACGCGCCCTTCGGAAAGGCCGCGCAGATGACCGAGGCCTTCCTCGAAATCCTTGCCCACCAACTTGTCCATGTTGAACACCAGGCCCATCAGCTTATGCATGAAGCTTGAGCGACCATGCATGGCCCACGTCACCCGCGTGCCTTCGCCATGGGGTTCGAGCACGAATTCCGCGGTGTTGGTGGCCTTGAACGGCGCGAAGAACTCCAGCCTGATTTCGATGCGCGACGATGGAATGGACTCGGTGATCTGCATGCGACCGCTGCCGATGTCCTTGTTGCCGTTCCAGCCGTAGATCGCGCCTTCGCCGGCCTTGGGGCCTTCGTAGTTGCGTTCCATGGCGGGGTCCTTGCGTTCATAGGGCGACCACGCCTGCCAGCGATGGAAATCGTTGATCAGCGGAAAGATGCGCTCCGGCGATGCCTGGATGGTGGCGCAACGCTCGATGCGGAACTGGTCGGGGCGGGTCGCCGCGACGCCGAGCAGGGCGGCGATGGCGAGCAGGACGATGACGAGCACGGTAAGCATGATCAGATTCCTTGAAAGTAGGTAGAAGCCGTGCGCGTCATGCGCCGGCTTGTTCTTTTGGCACCAAATGCATGTAAGGCTGGGCTTCGCGCAGCACGCGGGCGAACGAGGGCCGCTGCATCAGCCGCAGCAGATAGGCGGCTGTATGCGGGTGTGCTTCTTCGAGCGGGATCACCAGGTTGGCATAGAACAGCGCGGGCGACGCCGCGCAATCGGCCATGGTGTAGCTGTCACCCACGGCCCACGTGCGTGTCGCCATGTCCTTCTCCAGCAGGTCATAAGCCGCGAGAAGCTTGTCGCGCGCGGCGCTCACGCCGTAGTGGTCGTGCGCGCCGGAAGGACGCAGGCGATCGGTCACCACCTTCTGCATCATCTCGTTGACATACAGGTCGAAGAAGCGATCGCGCAGGCGAACCTCGCGTGCGAGATCGGGATCCTCGGGAATCAACGGCACCTTGCCCGGATAGTGCTGCGCAAGGTACTCGATGATGATGGTGGATTCGGGCACCAGGCAGTCGCGGGCATCGTCGTGCAGCAACGGAAAACGGCCCATGGGCCACAGCGCGTGGAACGCGGCGCGCGCCTGTGGATCGGCCAGGTCCACCAGGTGCGCGATGAACGGCGTGTCGTTCTCGTAGAGCGCGATCAGCGGCTTGTGGCAGAACGAGGCCAGCGGATGCATGTAGAGCGTGAGTGACATGATGAACCTCGTGCCTGCGGCTCAGTGTTGCGGCTGGACCAGGGCGACCTTGTCCTTCGCCGCGGTGTCATCGATCAATGCTTCGACCTGGATGCGCAGCACCACGTCCATCTTGAAGCCGTAGGCCTTGCCGCTGTCCATGCCGAAGTCATCGCGCTTGAACGTGGCATAGGCGTCGGCGCCGCAGAATTCGCGCTTGAACATCGGGTGCGGCATGCACTTGAACGAGTTGATGGTGAGCTCGAGCGGTCGCGTGACGCCATGCAGGGTCAGTTCGCCGGACACCTTGGTGGGTGCGCCAGCGACGAAGGCGGTGAGCTTGCCCTTGTACGTGGCCTTTGGATATTTCGCGACGTCGAACAGCTCCGGCCCGCGCGCGGCTTCGTTCATCTTGTCCAGCCCGAAATCCGCGCTGGAGGTATCCACGGTGATATCCACGCTGCCTGTGCCGGCAGCCTTGTCCAGTGTGATCTTGCCTTGGGTCTTGTCGAACTTGCCGCGCCACGTCGAGAGACCGCCGAAGTGGTCAGCCTCGAAGCTCGGATACGTGTGCATGGGATCGATGGTGTAAGTGGCCGGGCCTGCATGCACCGGTCCGAGGACGGATGCCATGGCCAGCGTGGCGAGTGCGGCGTGCCGGGTGAAAGGGGGCAAAGCGGTCATCGTCGGCTCCTGGAAAGTGGGTTTGGCGGGCCGTTCCGGCCGCGCTCATCTGAATGACGAACGGACCGGCGCGATTTCGACATCGATGGATCGGGTTCGCATGCCAGGTAGCGGCAGGGCTTCTTCCGCACGCCGGCGCGCGTCAGTCGACGATGAAGAGCCGGGCGCCGGTGGGCGTGTAGGAGCGATGCGCAGCATCACCGAAGTCGGACACCTGGTAGCTCATGCCCGGGGTGAGCACGAAGCGGCGGCCGTCATTCAGTTCCGAATGCAGCTCGCCTTCCAGCACGTAGAGCACGTGGCCGCGATCGCACCAGTGATCGGCCAGGTAGCCGGGGCTGTATTCCACCAGGCGCACGCGCAGGTCGCCGATGGTGAAGCTGCGCCAGATCGCTTCACCGGTTTCACCCGGGTGGCGCGTGGGCGTTACCTCGTTCCAGTTCGTCACGGTGAACGGCAGCGCGGGGATCTTCATCGAAGCTTCCTGGATGCGGTGAAGCGGCTACTCGACGGGGTAGGGACCTTCGGCGAAGACTTCGGCGTGATAGCCCTTGGCGCCAACGAGTCGTGCCATCGGACTGCGGAAGTCATCGCCGTTCTGCAGGCGATCGATCAATGTGTTGAAGTCGTAACGCGGTTGCCAGCCGAGTTCCTCGCGCGCCCGCGCGTTGACGTAGACGCGATCGATGCCCGGCGTCATCTTCCAGCCCAGCCGCGCGTACAGCGCCGCATAGGCGGGCACGCGCCGCTGCACGACCAGCGGCGCACTGGCACGCAGCGCGGCCATGTCCTCCGGTTGCAGCGGCGAAGTGGCGCTGATGATGTAGCGACGGAAACCGAGCGTGGTGGCGTGTCGCGCCGCCAGCAGGTGCGCGCTCACCACGTCTTCGATATCCACGCGCCGATGCAGGTACTCGTTCACCTTGAGGTTGTCGTCGACGTAGCTTGCACGCGCGTTGCGGTCGTCGTCCTGTTCGGGAAAGAAGCGCGAGGTGCGCAGCACCATGCAGGCCAGGCCCTGGTTGCGCTGGAACAGCTGGCACAGGTCTTCCGCGGCGGCCTTGGTCACGCCGTAGATGTTCTTCGGTATCGGCGCGACGTCTTCGGTGATCCACGCGGCGGGTTCGCCCGCCGGTGGCACCAGTGCATCGCCGAACACGCTGGTGGTGCTGGTGTAGACGAAAGACTCGACGCCCGCGGCCACCGACTCCTCCAGCAGGTTGAGCGTGCCGGTGAGGTTGACGTCGATGAACTCCTGCCGGCTGTGCGTCGCCACGTGAGGCTTGTGCAGCGTGGCCGGATGGAACACGTGGCGCACGCCAGCCATGCAGCGTTTCACCGTCGCGCGGTGGGCGACGGAGCCGAGTTGCGTGGTGAATGGTCCCTCGACGATATCCAGGCCGACGACGTCATGGCCCAGGCCGCGCAAGGTACGCGCGAGCGCTTCGCCAAGATGGCCGGAGCTACCAGTGACCAGGATACGCATGCGTGTGGTCCGCCGAGCAGGAAGAGGTCGATGCTAGCACCCGCCAGCCACACGCGACATTCGCGCCTTAGACCTCCGCCTTGAAGGTCTTGCCCAGCGCATGGCCGCGGCCCACGTAGTGCCGGAACAGGTAGAAGAGCGGCTGATAGTGCCGCGGATCGATGTGCTGCGTGCCAGGCACTACCACGTCGTCATGCGCGTGCACGTGCAGCACTTCCAGTTCGGCCATGACATAGCCACCAGCGCCATCGCGCCACGCATCGAGCGGTCGTTCGACGGCGAGCAGCAAACGTGCTTCCAGTTGCAGCGGGCACTCGGCGATGCGCGGCGCATTCACCGTGAACGATGGCGCGGTGTGCAGGCCGGCCAGCGCGAACTTGTCGGCCTCATGGCGATAACCCACCGCGCTTTTCCACGCGGGCACCGGATCACGCCCCGTGGTCGGCGCCATGCGCTCCACGGCCTCGTGTTGATCTTCTCCAGCGAGATTCAGCACGCACTCGCGTTCGCGCTGCAGGTTGGCCAGGCCTTGTCCGCCACCGCTGAGACCGATCACCACGCGATCGGCAAGCGCCCATGCGGACGACATCGGCGTGATGTTGGTCGAGCCGTCCGTGTTGCGCGTGGTGATGAGCACGACCGGCGTGCCGAAATAGAGGATCGAAGGATGGATGATGCGCGTGTCGGGTGTGCGGTAATGGTCCATGCCGGCAGTCTGCAGCGCGGCCTCCGTCGAGGTTTCGCTGTGCAACGAAATATCCGTGGACGGGCGGCGTTAGACTGCCACGCATGAGCGATACCACGACGCCAAGTCGCTACCAGCTTGCGGAAATCGGCGCCTTGCTCGCCGAGCCCGCTCGCGCGGCCATGCTGCTGGCGCTGATCGACGGCACCGCGCGTCCCGCCGGCGAGCTGGCGCAGGCCGCCGGTGTAGGCGCCGCCACGGCGAGCGCGCATCTCAAGCGTTTGCTCGAAGGCGGCTTGCTGGCCGTGCATGTGCAAGGTCGCCATCGCTATTACCGGTTGGCCGGCGAGGATGTGTCCGCCCTGCTCGAAGCGCTTGCGTTGCCACGCACGCGCCCGGCGTTGCCCACGCCTGCGGGCGGCGATCGCGCACTGCGCCTGGCGCGCACGTGCTATCGGCATCTCGCCGGGCGACTGGGCGTCGGGCTTTGCGACGCGATGCTGGCGAACGACTACCTGCACATGACCGGAGAGGGTTTGCGGCTGCGCGAATCCGGGGCTGCAGCCCTGGTCAGTGCCGGTTTGCAGCAGGCGTCGGCGCAAGCCTTGTTGCCGCTGCAGGGTCGCAGTTGTCTCGACTGGACCGAGCGGCGCATGCACGTCGGCGGCCCGCTCGGCGTGTCGCTCACCGATGCCATGCTGGAGGCGGGATGGCTACGCCGCCACCGCGGTAGCCGTGCACTGCAACCCAGCGACGACGGGCTGCGCCGATTGATGACGCTCGGCGTGCGCATCGACGCCAGCTGACGATCGTCACTGGAGCTGCGAGAACAGGCTGCGCAAGGCCATGTCGCTGCCCAGCGGCGGCAAGGCCAGCAGTCCGTCGAGCAAGGCAACCTGCTGGCGGCATGACTGCGCATGGAAGTCCGTGCCGAGGCGCAACGGCAGCGATCGCGCAGCGGTGCCGCGTGCCAGCGACAGCTCGCGCGCCCCGAGTGGCCAGTCCACCATGATGCTGCGCTTCGGGTCGTTGTCGGCCAGCAGGCTCGCGTAGCTTTCGCCATTCGCCATGAAGATCGCATCCGCCTGTTTGCCGGCGTCGAAGCCGACGCCATCCAGGTAGCGTCCGCAGGCATCCGGCGACAGGCGTTGGCTGATCATCTGCAGCAGGTTGCGTCGCGCGGTGGCGAAGGCGCGCACGTGGTCCGCCGTGACCGTGCGCATCGCGGCGCGCCTTGCCTCGTGCAGCGCGGTCCACATGGAAATGCCATAGGCACGGTCGGTCTCGGCATTATCGGGCGCGTCCAGCAGGCGCACGTCGCGCCGCACCCAGGCGTCGTAAATGGACGGCCATTGTTTGCGGATCATCGCCATGGCATCGCCCATGCGGCGGGTGTGGGCGTGCATGCGCAGGCCAAACAGGAACTGCTCCTGCCGCCATTGTTCGGCAGTCAGCACGCGGTCGTCCATGCGCAGGCCGGTGATGATGTGATTGGCGAACAGCTCGTCGGCATGGGGCGAATACACCTCGTCACCCTGCTTGGCGAAGGCGAGGCGGATGAAATCCTGCGAGGCGCCTCTTTGGGTGAGCAGCGTCTTGTACTTTTCCTGAAGTTCGCCGACATAGGCCTGCGATGCGCGGCTGTCGATCATCGAACGCATCTGGTGGAAACCGAACGAGGAATGCGTAGACGCGATGCGCTGGCTGCCGCCGATGAAGGCGAGCGTGCACGCGCTGGCGCAGAGGTGATCCACTTCCACCGTGATGTCGGGACGCGATGCGAGGAAGTCGTGCAGCTGCATGCCGTTGTCGACGTCGCCGCCCACGCTGTCGATCACCAGGCGATGAATCGACGGATGGGTCTTGAATGCATCGGCGACCGCATCGGCATAGTCGACGCCGATGGTGCCCTTGGCCAGGATCGCCTGGCCGTCCGCATCCGGTGCAATCGTGTATTGGCTGAAGCGCCGCTGCTCCGAGGCGCCGGCGGCAATCTTCTGCAGCGCTGCCCACTCGGTGGGCAGGCTGCCGATGGTGGCAAGGATGCCCAGCACCATCAGGATGTTCACCACGATGGCCCAGCGGCTGTCGCTCATGGCGGCGGCGCGCAAGGTGCCCACCACCTGCCAGACCGAAACGACGAGACGAGCCACGGCAAAGCCGGCCACTACGATGAGCAGGTGCGTAAGCGAAAGGTGCGCCTGGTTGAGCCACGCCAGCAGCGCGGACTGCACCAGGTTCATGCCCAGGCCCACCAGCACGCTGTTGCACCAGTACGACTGCGCCAGCGAGAGTTCGCCGCGCCAGTGCGCGAGCAGGTAGTTCGTGTGTGCCTTGGGTGGCGGCAGCGGAGGCGGGCGCTGTCCCGGCGGGTCCAGGGGCAGCGTGCCGTCCCAGGTGGGCGGGATGCGGTCGGTGCGGCGGTATGGCGAATCGGGAAGAGCCATCGGACTGCCCTCGGAGCGGTAACCGGAACGACTTCCTGCGTGGAACGCGATGGCGCCGGCGCGGCGCCACCACGTCCAGGGCCTCAGGCCTGCTTGCGCTTGAACAGTTTGGCGAGCACGCCACCGATGGCGGCGACGCCCAGCACGATGAACTTCTTGAACGCCAGCAACAGCACGCCGAGCTTGGCGAACAGGCCGGCCTTCGCCGCGATGCCGCCCGCGACCAAGGCGGCGATGCCGTAGGCGGCAGCCTTGTCGGTGGTGGGGTTGTAGTCGGTGTAACGCTGGCCGGCGTCAAACTCGGCCATCTCCACCACCTGCGGCATGTCCGCGCGTACCTGCGCCAGCTCTTCGATGGGCGCTACCGCATTGAGCGAGAGATAACCCTTGCGACCCAGTACGCGGATCGCATAGTTGAGCGTGCGGCTTTCATGCGAGCCGTTGGGCTTCTTGAACACAAGGTCCTGCGCCCAATAGAGCTTGTGGCTGACCGTGTCGTAATGCGGCGGCTCGGCCCAACCCATCAGTTCAATCGCGGGATAGCCTTCCTTGACGCGGTCTTCGTTGTCGTCCTTCGTGGCCTTCTGCATGTCTTTCAACATGTCGTTGTAGTCGATCTTGGCGGCGTCCTCGTCGGTGACGTAGCCCTCGTCGACAAAGGTCACCACCACGGCCCAGTTCTTGTCCTCGAGCACGCTATGCGCGTCGGTGCTGGGCAGGATCATGCCTAGCACGTCGTGGTTGGGCGGGTTGTTCCACAGGTCACTTAGCACGCGCTGAGCATCCGCCGCGGGCAGGAAGCTGTAGCCGTCGGCGATGTCGAGCGTGGCTTGCGCGCCCGGAAGGTTCACCTTGCCGGTGAGCGGGTGCAGCGTGGCGACGAACTGTTCGGCCGTCATCTGGCCGGATTCCTCGGCCCTGGCGGGCGAGGCGCACATCAAGGCAGCCAGCAGCAGCGCTGGCACGAGCGTCTTGCGAAGCATCGAGCATTCCCCCGGTATCGTCCATGGATACGCATCGAGCGATGCGGCCGCGGCTCCCCCAATGGCGCAGCGGCCGCACGATCTTACGACGTGCGGCACGCGGCGGCGATAACCGAGTCTAGTGCCCTCAGGGCGACTTGGGCGCAGGCGAGCGGTCGAAACCGCCAGCGTCGCCCGGGAACACCACCGGGCTTTCGTAGCCGTCGGCCGAGACGGCCGACACGCCGAAGAACCAGTCGTCGATCACCACGTCCTTGATCACCGCCTGGTCCACGTCGCCCACCATGCGGCTGTACTGCCACTGCGGCGCCGTGGTGTCGCGCCAGTGCACCACGTAGCCGGCGGCGCCTGGCACTTTCTTCCAGTGCACGGTGGTGTCGGTGGCCAGCGCGCCTTCGGTGCTCACGCCGCTTGGCGGCGCAGGCGCGCGGCTCATGGCGGCCATGGTGACGGTGTTGAGTGCGGTGACGCGGGCGAGGTAGCGGAAATCCACGCCGTCGATGGTGTCGCCGTACTTGATGCCCTTCTCGGTGCGCAGATCCTGGTGCTGGCGCGTGTAATTCTCGTGGCCTTCGCTCACGCGCACGGCCGGATAGCCGGCTTCGAGGAACGGAACCTGGTCGCCACCGCGGCTATAGCGATCGGTGCGATAGACCATGTGCACGCGGAAGTCGGGCAGGTAATCCGAGGCGATGCCTTCCATGTAGCGCGCGACGTTGCGCGAAGGCGAATCCACCTCGCCGCCGTGATAGGCGCGGTATTTCGCCTGCTCCGGCGTTTCGTTGCTCTTGGTGCCTTCGGAGAACACGCGCACCGTGAGGTTGTCGCGCACGCCGTTCTGGCCCTGGCTGTTGCCCACGATGTCGTTGTTGAGATCGGCCTGCACCTGCCAGCCCTGCGCGACGGCGTAATCGGCGAGCACCTTGCCGCCGTACAGGCCTTGCTCCTCGCCCGACAGCGCGGCGAACACGAGCGTCGCGTCGTTGTCCTGTTTGGAGAGAATGCGCGCCGCTTCCATCAGCGCGGCGACGCCGGAGGCATCGTCATTCGCGCCGGGCGCGTCGCTGGTGGTGTTCATCACGTCGGTGACGCGCGAGTCGAGGTGCCCGGTCATCACGATCACGCGCTTGGGATCGGTCTTGCCGCGCTTGATCGCCACCACGTCCATCACTTCGGTCGGGTGCGGAATGCGCTTGCCGGTGAACACCTGCGAAGGCGTGACGACTTCGATGCAGCCGCCACATTCCTTCGACATCTGCTCGAAGCGCGACTTCACCCAGCGCCGGGCGGCGCCGATGCCGCGCTTGTCCGACTTGGTATCGGACAGCGTGTGACGCGTGCCGAAACCGACGAGCTTCTCGATCGTGGCGTGCAGCTCTGTTTCGCTGGGCTGCGTGGAGAGCGCCACCAGCGAAGGCTGCAATCGCGGCTGCACCGGCGCCTCATCGGCGAACGCAGTGGACACGGCGAGGCTGAGTGCCAGCGGAAGCAGCATGGGAGCGGGGCGCATCGGATTCTCCGTTGAGTCGACAGCCGACTTTAGCGCCGCCCGCCAGGCCCGCCCCCTGCCGAACGGCAGGGGTGGGCAGCCTAACGGCTGGGCGGCACCAGGGTGATCTCGAACAGCTTGGGCCAGCGCTTGCCGGTGACGAACAGCCGGTCGTGCTGCGCGTCGTAGGCGATGCCGTTGAGCACGTCGTTGTAGGGGTCGGGCAGCTTGCTGACGTCCAGCAGGCCCCGCAGGTCGATCCAGCCGGTCACATGGCCAGTGGCCGGGTCGATACGCGCGATACGGTCGGTCATCCACACGTTCGCGTAGATCTCGCCCTTGACCCATTCCAGCTCGTTGAGGTTGAGCACCGGCTTGTCCCCGTCGGTGACCAGGATGCTGCCGACGGAAGCCAGCGTTTCCGGATCGAGTATGCGCAGCACCGCCGAGCCGTCGCTCATGTAGATGCGCTTGTCGTCGCGCGTCATCGCCCAGCCTTCGCCGGGATAGTTGAACGTGCGTTGCTGTTTGAAGCTGGCCAGGTCGTAGACGAAGCCCAGCTGATCCTTCCAGGTGAGCTGCACGATGTGCTGGCCCCAATCCACGATGCCTTCGCCGAAATACTGCGCCGGCAGGTCATGCCGCTGCACGACCTTGCCACTTTCCAGCTCGACCTTGCGCACCGTCGATTCGCCGGCTTCGCCCGTGCTCTCGTAGAGATAGCCGTCCTTGTAGAAGAGGCCTTCGGTATAGGCCGAAACGTCGTGCGGGTAGGCATGCACCACGCGATAGCCGTACACCGGCGCCGCCGCCTGCACAGGCAGGGCAACCATGAGTGCGCCGAGCGTGGCGGCGCAGGCAAGCCAGCGGATCATCCGACGATTCCTCAGGGTGGAGCGACGATGGTACACGCGGCCTAATGCAGCGTGCGCACGCGGAAGTTGCGTCCCTTGATCTTGCCGGCCCGCAGGCGCTCCAGTGCCTTGTTCGCAAGATCCCGTCGGATCGCGACATACGCACGGGTGGCGAACACGTCGATCTTGCCGATGTCCTTCGCATCGAGGCCCGCATCGCCCGTGAGCGCGCCGAGGATGTCGCCGGGTCGCAACTTGTCCTGGCGACCTGCGTCGATCACCAGCGTGCGCATCGGCGCAAGGTTGAGCTGCTTGCCGCGCGGCGGCGCCACCTTCAGCGGATGCCACGGCAGTGGCCGGCCGAGCTGATCTTCGATGTTGAGTGCCTTGGGACGTTCGCGCGGCGTCACCAGGGTGACCGCGAGGCCGACCTCGCCCGCGCGACCGGTGCGGCCGATGCGATGCGTATGCGTGTCCGGATCGTGTGCGATGTCGTAACTCACCACCAATGGCAGGCCGGCGATATCCAGGCCGCGTGCCGCCACGTCGGTCGCGACCAGGATCGAGCAGCTGCGATTGGCAAACTGCACCAGCACTTCATCGCGATCGCGCTGCTCCATGTCGCCGTGCAGCGCCAGCGCGGAGAAGCCGCGCTTGTCGAGCTCCTCCGCCACGGCATCCACGTCCTTGCGCATGTTGCAGAACGCCAGCGCGTGCTGCGCGTGTTCCTTGCCGAGGAGCTGGGCGAGCGCGTCGAGCTTCTGTGCCGGTTCCACCTCGTGGAAACGCTGCTCGATGGTGGACTCCTCATGCGGCGCTTCCACCGTCACTTCCACCGGATCACGCTGCAGGCGCTTGCTCACCTGGCGGATCTCCTCGGCATACGTCGCCGAGAACAGCAGCGTCTGGTGATGCTTGGCAATGCGTCCGACGATGTCGTCGATCGCTTCGCTGAAACCCATGTCGAGCATGCGATCCGCTTCGTCGAGCACCAGCATCTTGACGCCGCCGCCATGCAGGCTGCCGCGCTTCAAGTGCTCCTGCACACGGCCGGGCGTGCCGACCACGATGTGGGGATCATGCGTGAGCGATGCCAGCTGCGGGCCCAAGGGCATGCCGCCGCACAGGGTCAGCAGCTTCACGTTCGGGATATTGGCAGCAAGTTTGCGAATGGCCTTGCTCACCTGATCGGCCAGCTCGCGCGTGGGGCACAACACCAGCGCTTGCAGGCGAATGGTGTCCACATCCAGGCTTTGCAGCAGGCTCAGGCCAAAGGCGGCAGTCTTGCCGCTGCCGGTGCGGGCCTGCGCGATGACGTCGCGGCCCTCCAGCATCGGGGGCAGGCTCTGGGCCTGCACCGGGGTCATCTCGGCATAGCCGAGGGTTTCAACGCTGGCGAGCAGCGCGGGCTTGAGCGGAAGCGTGCGGAAATCAGTCATGCGCCATGATCGCATCTACGCGTTCATGGCGCATGAAAACCTCAGCCCTGCATCTGCTCCAGCTCCATGCCCTTGGTTTCGCGCACGGCCTTGGCCACGAAGATCAGCGAAATGAGCGCGAACGCGGCGTACAGGCCGTAGGCGAAGCTCAAGCCCACTTCGGCCAGCGCCGGGAAACTGCTGGTGATGATGAAGTTGGCGATCCACTGCGCGGCGGCGGCAACGGCCAGCGCGATGGCGCGGATGCGGTTGGGGAACATCTCGCCCAGCAGCACCCACACCATCGGGCCCCAGCTCAGGCCGAAGAACACGACGTAGGCGTTGGCGGAGACCAGCGCCACCATGTTCCACGGCGAGGGCAGGCTCAGCGCCGCGCCGCTGCCGGTGGCTTGCGAGAAGCACCACGCCATTGCCGCCAGCGTGACGGTCATGCCGGCCGAGCCGATGATGAGCAACGGCTTGCGGCCGATGCGGTCCACCAGCGCGATCGCCACCAGGGTCACCAGCACGTTCACCACCGAGGTGGCGACGGTGATCGAGAACGAATCGGACTCGCTGAAGCCCACCGAATGCCACAGCGTGGACGAGTAGTAGAAGATGACGTTGATGCCGACGAACTGCTGGAACACCGACAGCAGGATGCCGATCCACACCACTGGCAGCAGGCCGAAGCGCGGGCCGCGCAGATCGCGCAGGCGTGGGCGGTATTCCGACTGCAGGCTGTCCTGGATGTCCTTCACCTTGGCGTTGAGCGCGGCCTCGTTGCGCATGTCCAGCACGCGTCGCAGCACGTCATGTGCTTCGGCGAGGCGACCCTTCGCCACCAGATGGCGCGGCGATTCCGGCACGCCCAGCACCAGCGATCCATAGATCAGTGCCGGCACCACGGCGACCAGGAACATCCAGCGCCACGCGGCCAGCCCAAACCACAAGGGATGTGCCGCGCCACCGGCGGAGCCGGCCAGCCATGCATCACTGAGCAGCGCCGCGAAGATGCCGAGCACGATGGCGAGTTGTTGCAGTGAACCCAGCCGTCCGCGCACGGCGGCGGGCGACACTTCCGCGATATAGGTCGGCGCGATCACCGACGCCATGCCGACGCCGATGCCGCCGACGAGACGCCAGAACACCAGGCTTGCCACACCGGACACGAGGCCCGAGCCCAGCGCGCTGAGCGCGAGGAACAACGCCGCGACCTGCATGCTGCGCACGCGACCGAAGCGGTCGGCCAGCGGGCCGGCGTACCACGCGCCCACCGCCGAACCGAGCAGCGCGCACGACACGGCAAAGCCGATCTGTCCCGCGCCCAATCCGAAATTGCCGCGCACCGCATCGACTGCGCCGTTGATCACCGCGGTATCGAAGCCGAACAGAAATCCACCGAGCGCCGCAGCGCTGGCGATCAGGACCACGCGCGCCGTGGCGTGCTGGCCGAGATCCT
>Ga0209258_100586_pt1 | contig 30419 bp, 27 predicted proteins | sample Araplaol_mTSA_r2_FD_184281 | JGI IMG/M metagenome (GOLD analysis project Ga0209258, IMG submission 184281) | Arabidopsis root microbial communities from North Carolina, USA - plate scrape CL_Col_mTSA_r2 (SPAdes) (version 2) | ecosystem: Host-associated > Plants > Roots > Endosphere | place: USA...
TAATGCGGCCAATTCGACGTCTTGATACGATAAGTCCACGTTCGTGAAGCTTTGCTTTAATCTTTCTTGTACCATATGCATTTCGGTTCTTCTGGAAGATTTCAACGATAAGCTTCGTAATACCATTGGACTGTCAACACTAAACTAGACAACTTTTTTAAGGGCCAATTTTCTGTAATCAACTGGGCTCATATAGCCTAGTGTTCCGTGAATTCGGTGTTTATTGTACCAGTTCACATAATCATTTAACTCCAATTTCAGATGTTGAAGGCTATGAAAATTCATTTGGTTAATGAACTCAAACATGGTCATTGGGGGTAGTGGGAGAACAGTTTTTATTTCGGGGTTTTCTCCCCTAAAAGCCGCACGTTATCCCGGCTACCGCCATCTTAATACACCTACAAAAATAGGCCAACCAGAAATTCTGGCTGACCTAATAATACAAAAAACAGTGTTTTACGCGGTATGTAATGTAACAATGTTCTTGTCAACCGACAATTATAAAAGGCTTCTGTTATCTGCCCGTTAGCGCACCAGGCCACCGATTAATCGGCAGCCTGATCTACTTTGTTGCTATTGCACCCGTTAGTGAATAATTTAAGGTCAACTTCTGATAGCTTCGTGGTGACCCATTCCATGCATTCGGGTTATTTATGTCCTGAAAAATCATCTTGGATCTTTTTTAACCCTTCAAGGTTTGGTTTCAACTGCTGTAGCAACGCCGTTTTATAAGGCTCCTTTACTTTATTTATGTGAAGTTTTCTCAGTTTCTGCTACACTACCGATTTTGATATACATGGTACTTTTGACTATATAAGCTCTGTTGACTACAGAAGACCATCCCTTAACAAACGTCTAAATACTGTTTTGAAAATCAAATTCAGAAATAACTAAAAAGCATTAATTGTTTGGTTGCTGCTTTTGAACAGCAACCAGAACATCCTTCAATCGTTCATCGAATGCAGAATCAAAGGATGGAATTAATTCCTCAATTCGTTGCTGGTACATTTCAGGATCCTGAACACCAAGCTCCGATCTTAATTCCAGTTCCTCAGGTGAACCATTATCATTTAATATCATGGTCAGAACCTTCGCATTAAAGATTTCACTAGGTGGCAGAACAAGGGCATTCACCATGAGCTGTGTTATAAAAAGATTGCTGTTCTCAGCATCGTCTATATTCATAACTTTTTTTGTGAACAGGTCAATGTATTTTTGGGCAAACGCTGCACCTTTTATTGGAGTTGTGCCAACATGCTCCACACCCTTCCATCGCAAATCAGCAATAGCGCTCAGCCACCAAGCTGGTTCGATGGCTTTTTGCATCTGTTGCAGTACGCGACGTTCAAAGTGTGGCTGCGGGTTGCTGCGCTCCTCTGATAAGCAATTAGCGACTGTTTCTGCTTCAATCGCAGCGACCGTAATGCCTTGTCCATAGATTGGGTCAAAACTGCAAAACGCATCCCCCAGAATAAGCAGTCCAGACGGCCAATTTTCCATTTTCTCAAAATGCTGTCGAATGGATTCCTGTACACGATATCCACGAGCTCCTTGTAATGGCTCTAATTTGCTTACCGTCTCAGCAATTTCCAAAGTTTTCAGATAAGTAAGCTCTTCCTGAAATTTGTTTGGATTTGTGGAAGGATAATAATTTCCGCCTGCGCTGTAAAGTAATGCTCCAACGATATTATCTTCGATGCGGATCATCATACCGGCGCAAATTCCTTTTGCAGAATCTCCTTCTGATAAAACTGTCCTCCACTCTTTACCTGCGTGCGGAGGAATTTTGTAGTACTGGGTACTATAACCGAGAGATACCTTGAGAACCTCTGGTTCCGGCAAAGTATAGCCAAGTGAATTTAACCATGTAATAGCCTTTGAAGAGCGGCCGGAAGTATCGATAACCATGTCCCCAGTAATCTTAACCTCTTGTTTATTCTCACCACGCCCTTTCGTATAAACACCAATAATTGTTTGATGATCCTCTGAAGAAATTAAGCCTGTCACCTCTGTTTTGGTTACGAACCGAATATTATTGATACGCTGAACACGCTGACGAAGAACCCATTCAAGCAAAGCTCTACTACTAGAAGCATTCTTAACTGGTTGCTGTATTACACGCTCACCGAAATGGTTAACAGTGACTAAAAGTTCTTTACTTGTTGTGGGGGCTCCGTGAACTAACAATTCGTCAATATAATCAGGGAAGTATCGCTCAAGAATAATGCTCCCACGCGGAAGTACACGATGAGGATGGAAAGCTTGCGGTGTACCCTGTCGATTGGCAGGCATTTTCGGCAATTCATCACGTTCAATAAGGCAAACATCTTCATAAAAATCGGACAACATTCTGGCTGTTATCAACCCAGTAACACCGGCACCAATAACCAAAGCTTTGTTCATCTTTACCAAAATAATCATCACCCTTCCATTATTCTCTTGCAAAAAGATGGGTTCTCATATTGTAATGCACATTACTTTAACAAATTACACAAAAGACCCAAAAACGGTATGGAATAAGTTCAGTTCATTAAATGGCCTCACCTCCTACAATGGGATTTCTCTTCTAAATACCCAAAAGACCAAAAAACTAACTAAAATGGACAACTTGAACCTACGCAAGTGCCTCATTTACAAAATCAGATAATAGCTCCTGTTCTTGATAGGATAATTTGCCGATTAAATTCACATGTTCGCCGACCAGTTCCGCAAATTCCCTGCTGATTTCATCACTCATCGTTTCAATGGCGATCCCCAGCACGGTTCCAGCAAACATAAGCAAGCTTGAGTGATGGTCTGAGGTTCTGTTCAGAAGCTGTTTTATCACAGATTCTTTCAGGTTCCCTAACTTTTTTAGATACATCAAAAGGATACCTAAAAAATATCCGCAAAATTCCAGATTAGAACGTCTTTGGGGTATTTCATCAAGCATCCTCCCCATCAAATCCTGAATGCTGGTATGACTCAGGTTATTCAACATTTCTCGTATCGAATGTAAGCTCTCTTCCCAATCCTCAAGCGTCACCTCATTGGAACGCTGCTGCATAAACAATTCTGTCGCCTTGTCCGTTGGTGTAAAGACCACTTGGGAACGTCCCGTTTCGTTCGGGTTTACTTCATAGCTACGCGTGACATATCCAGATTTTTCAATCTCTTTTAACATATCGTAAGCCGTCCACTTGCTGACTCCGACCACTTTGGCCAATGCTTCATAATGAACCGGCAAGCAATTCTTTTGATACATACCTACTAGTTCATCCAAAAATTGCATCCTACGCTTAGAAATCGCCATCTCTATCCCCCTACTTATATCCACGTTGCACCTATAAACGCATGGATTTTAATTAATTCGATCCAATTTTGTTCCTTTTTTGGTTTTTTGTGCTTAGATCATAACAGTTTCATTTCTCTTAGTCAATATTTGTATAAAACAGGATAGTATTCGGAAATTCTAGCTGTTTGTGTTTAAAACACTCAAATATATGCCTTAATGATGCAATTGAAGTTTGACTTGTAACTGAAAACGCTGAAACTAAATCTATAAAGAAAGCGAAACAAACCGCAATATTTTGGGTTCGTTTCGCTTTAACTCGGATCACATGCTCATATCCGAAATATTTGAATACCTTTCCGTTCTTTGCTTCGATTATGTTTCCTCACAAGTAGTACTCATTTAATAATTTACTTACCAACAAAGCAATTTCGTCAATCGTGAGATTCTTTTTTTGTTTAAACCAGTAAATAAGTATCCCAACTAGACCCGATGAAATAAATGCTGACGTATAATTATCGAGTATAAAGTTTTGTTCTTGTTTCAGAACACTTTTGATTTCACCGAGGTAATAAAAAAATTTCTTGTTGAGAATACTAGCCAAATCATTCTGTATTAAGTGGGAAATGAATGCTTCATTCTGATCAAAGAAAACAAAGTAAAGTCTGGACAATTCGGAAATCGATACGATCTGCAAGTTTTCGATTTCATTCAAATAATCTTTAAATAATTGATCCAAATGAAACTCGATTATCTCATCCTTTGAATCGAACACTTTATAAAACGTTTGTCTGGCCAGATTACTTCTTTCTGTGATTTCTTTTACAGAAATTTTTGGATATGGCTTCTCTTCCATCAGCTGTAATAAAGATTCGCTTAACCATTTTTGTGAACGTATTGCTGAAGGATTGGTACCAGAATACACGACGACACTTACCCCCGTTCTGTCATACTTTTCGAGATAACATTGACACATGTCAATGTTTCTGTCTATACTCTAACCATAAATATTACATTTGTCTATTTTATTACAATCGTAGTTTTTTAAGAGAAATCGATCTCAACTTGGAGGTAATCAACATGAGCGCTAAACAAGCTAGATTGGCTAATGATGAGAAGACATATAGAACCTTGAGTATTCATCCCTCTGAACCGCATCCGAAAGAGGATGGAATGCGAACAAACGGTAAGGAGGGTTCTTATGAGTGGTGGTATACAGATGCCGAATTCGAGGATGGAACAACTGTAGTTACGATTTTTTACACAAAAAACCATTTTGATGTCCCTGGGCCGGCTTGGCCTACAGTTGATGTTGACATCACATATCCCGATGGAACCAAAACTAGTATGTCTTCTCAAGGATCTAAAGGCAGTGTCATTCATGCGAAAACAAATATTTGTGATGTTAGTATTAACAAATCTTATTTAAGATATCAAGATGGACGTTATATTCTTCATTTTGAAGAAGGAGATCTCACCTATCATGCTGAAATGACATCGAAATTACCGATGTGGCGTCCAAACACAGGCCATTGGTTCTATGGAGATCGAGATGAACATTTCTTTGCCTGGTTTGTTGCTCAACCATCCGCGGCAATCGAAGCTACTTTGACGATTGGTGGTAAAGTGATTCATATGTGCGGTACCGGATATCATGATCACAACTGGGGCAATATCGGCATGGAGAAGTTGATGAATCATTGGTATTGGGGAAGAGCAAAAGTTGAAGGCTTTGACATCATCGCGTGCGACATTATTGCGGAGAAAAAATATAATTATAAAAGGTTACCTGTATTTATGATAGCGAAGGATGGGGAAATCATAGCAGACGATCAATCTCTGACCCAAATTCAAAGAAAAGACACTATACAGCATCCCGTAACGAAAAAGTTTATGGATAACCATCTCATTTACCGTCAACCTATATCGAGTTCAGAGTCATATACAGTCGAATTTATCAGAAACCGGGATATCATTTCGACAAGTTTATTAGACAGTTTAGGGTCTCCTGCTAAGGTTTGGATAGCAAAATTGTTACTTGCAAATCCCACTTATACTCGCATTTTGGGGGAAGTTTGCCTGACCCATGAATTGAATGGCGAGAAAAATATCTATAAAGCCGAGGGGTTATGGGAGCAAATGTTTTTCGGTAACAACAAACATGCTGTCATTAACAATAATTAGGTCGTAATTTAAGATACTTGGAAGCCGATCGATCCCCTATTACCCCAAAAACAACATAGGATTGTCCATGGAGGTGTGACTTCGTCTGATATGAAGACGACTGCAACACAGGGTGGATCTTTAAGCGAGACTGTAAAATAAATTGTGTAAACTCTTGAACCAAAATCTAGTACTCTATAGAGAAAGGTCGGTTTGAGAGATGACGCAAATGACAAGGTTTAGCAAAGAGCAGGTGAAAGCGTTTGTTAAAGACAACAATCTCAAAACAATGGACGATGTCCAGTCTGCGTAGACCAAGAAAACGGTAATTAGTTGAATATGGAGAAATCGACATCGACGTTCCGCGTGACCGCAACAGTGAGTTCGAGTTGTTAATCGTCAAAAAGCACCAGAGGAACATAACCAAAAGTGCATTTATTCACCAAATCCGCAATTCAACTCGCTATGTCTCCTATAAGGATCTAAAAAAAGTCACCGCGGATCTAAAACCCATATACAAAGCAACCACAGAAGAAGCAGCACTGGTAGAACTGGATCGCTTCGAAGAAGCCTGGGGTATGAAGTATCCACTAATCATCCGTTCCTAGCGAACCAATTGGAGTGAACTGTCTACATTTTTTAAGTATCCGCCAGAGATCCGCAAGCTAATATTTATTTTACTGTAACTCCAACCACTTTTCTACATCATCTTACCTCCACTGGACAAATATACTATAGTCAATCTCCTGGCTTGTGACACAATCTATGAAAGCCCCATTGCAAAGGGGCTTTCATAGATTAAGAACACAATGATCTTTACATATTATTTTGTACATATGTATTAAATCATCACCCCCTTGTCACTCCTATCTTTTCTATAAGATGTTACACATCTTATCATCTTTCATATTGTGATTCCGATCTAAGCTAATGCTTAGTTTACCGACAGTAAAAACCATTCAAAGATGCAATTACTAAACCATCTGTTCATTTAGGCCAGAAACTGTTCCTGCGCTTCGAACCTAGATAAAGGATAAATAACAAATTATCAATTGATATCACTGTGAAAACACCCCAAACTGTAACTTGATCAACTTGTTGTTTGGTTTTATGTTTGTGTTTGGTTACTATTCCGTTTTGCTAAAAGTTATAATGAAAACAAATCAGCTCTGGACCTAGTGTCCAGAGCTGATTGACCGATACTTTCGGATTTTGTTTAGATTATATCTGAAAGCTCGGAACGTTGTCCATACTTTCTTTCCTGCTAGATCCCTTTAATAATTGCTGAGACTATATAATCCACTACCTTCATATATAAACAGATCGGCTATTCATAATTTTTTTCCACTTCCCCAAACAGCAAGTCGAGAATTTTCTCATCCGCCTTTCGGTTCTCCCCCTTGTATGGATAGCAGTGGATATGAATGGCTGGGTTAAAGTTGATTTCAATAATACTGTAATTAGAATCAGATGCTTCAGATGTAATATCATCAATCATCATGTCAACCCCACAGAAAGTTGCACCTGCAGCCTTTGCTGATTCAATGGCTAATGTTTTATAGCTCTCCGGAATTTCATCGGTAAAGTCAAGACTGTCTCCACCTGTACTGATATTGGAGTTTTCCCGTAAATAGACAACTTGACCTAGGGTAGGAATCTCACTCCATCGATGGTTATGATTCTTTAAGAACATGGTTTCTGCTTCACCTAGCTGGATCTTCTCTAAAGGCGTCTTATAACCGCGACCCCGAAGCGGATCTTTATTCTTTTCATAGACGAGTTGTTCAATCGTGTGAACTCCATCACCCACGACATTGGCTGGTACGCGATGCAGTACCCCTACAACCTCATCTCCCATAACCAGGAATCGATACTCTTTACCTGTCATGAATTCTTCAAGCAGAACGGTCCGATCGTGCTTAAACGCCATCTCAAATGCTTTTTGATAGTCCCCTTCAGAGAACGCACGATTAAAGATTGTGATACTTAACCCAAAGTTGGTGGACTTCGGTTTAATGACGATAGCTTTGTCACGATACATCTCATAGGCAGCTAATGCCTCTTCCTGATTACGGAAGGCATCCCCATTCGGTACTCGAATACCACGCCCTTTAAGAACTTCTTTCGTTACTATTTTATTCTCCATTATCAATACCGTACTGTAGGAATCAAGCGACGTCTTAGTAGCCTGCTTTACATATTCCTTGTGATCTCCCTTAGTAAGTAGGACGAAGTTCTCGTCACGGTCTATTAATTTAAACGTAATCCCACGTTTCACGGCTGCCTTTAGAAGCAGTTGAGTAGATAATTCTAAATCTTCATATCCAACAAAGCGGTACCCACTTTTCTCGCTCTCTTCGGCATAAACTTTAGCTTTAGCCAGATGATATTTCATGTAAGTGGATTTCTGAATATCCGACTTAATTTTGTAGGCAAAGCCCAACTCAGGATGAAGGATTTTTTGCATCTCTCCATCAAGGATTTGGATCAACTCTTCCCCGTGAGGATCCAAAAGTTGCACCATTTCTTGCATCTCACGGATACAAGTAAGTGCCATCTCCCTCATCGTGTCACAAGAGCCTCGAGAATCATGTAAGTTCCCTTCAATGCCTTCCGCGATCATCTGATCATGATTGAGATCCGCCATCTTCTGGTCTTCCATACCGAAAGGCTCATCTTCTTTAAGCAGCATAAAGAGAATGAATAGATGGATAAAGTACATCGTATCTTTACTGATCCCAATCTTATGTAGTGGATTGAGATCAATCAAGCGCAGCTCTAAGTAAGCTACACCGTCTTCCACAAGTTCTTGCAAAGGATTCAACCCTTTGGCCGTTTTCAAGCGAACGGGGCTGTAGAATTCCTTTGCATTTAGCAATTCGCCCTGCTGAATTAACGTATTCAAATCCTGTACGTAATCATGTGTTGAATCAAAGGATACATAGAACGGTTTTTCATTCCGATAGCCGCATACACTATTCCGCAGCGAATTCATATTCGGGAAGTAGTAGCTCTTGTTATCATCTGAATAGCCTAATGACACACATTGTTGATATAGGTCTTATCAAAGACTGGACTTGCCCCTGTTAAATAAATGAGCAACCAACGGTACCGAAGCAGGTTGCGTGCGATCTTAAAGTAAATTGTATCCTTGAAGTCCTTGTAAGCTTCACCTTGTCCTAGCGTTTCATGCAACTTTCGTAAGAACCGTTCATCAAACGTGAAATTATAATGGATTCCACTTAGCAGTTGTCTTTTGCGACCATACTTATCAGCTAATTCATGTCGGTATTCATCAGCAACAGGATCATTCATCTTAGCAATAGGAATCTCATCTTCATCAGGTAAGATTGGAGGATTACTGCTTGGCCACAAGTACTCCCCATCAAGCTCTAATGACACAATATCCTGGAGGGCTTCCATGAACCGATATGTCTCTTCAATCGAGTCAAAAGTTGGGGTAATCATCTCGATCTGACTCTCCGAAAAGTCGGTTTGGATATAGGGATTCTCAGTTTTGCTCCCAAACGCCTTAGGATGTGGGGTCAGTGCCAATTTACCTTCATGATCCACCCTAACATTCTCTTTCTCTAATCCAAATTGACCGCGAAACAAATCCTTATTTAACGATTTATCGATGATTTGTTGTATGATTTTTCGATTTAACAAATTCACATGTTGAACCTTCCTTCTTACTTATGTTAAATCACGGTTTGTGGAATTTTCATTTTACGTAGCGATCTCGTAAACCAGAAGACCAAAACGATTCCTTTAAACACACTGCTTAATGCAATAGACATCCACACCCCATTCAATCCGAATGGTTCGGATAGGATAAGAGCCAGTGGTATTCGTAATGCTGTAAAGGTAATACTGAAAATTGGAGGGATATGGGTTTCCCCGATTCCGTTAAAAGCGCCTACCGTCATGAGCTCCATGCACATAAACAGTTGGGAATAACCAATGATCCGCATATAATCCGTCCCTAATGCTAAACTCGCCTCATCAGATAAAAATAAGGAGAAGAGCTGCCCAGGGAAGAGAATGAAAATGAACGATATAAGGATACCGAATCCCGAAGTCAGCAATAAAGCTTGTTGGTATCCCTGGTGTATACGATCTAATCGACGCGCTCCATAATTTTGTCCGAAGAACGCAGCGATAGCGCCTTGTAGTCCACCTATCGTCATGTAAGAGATTGATTCAATCTGAATACCGACTTTTTGAACCGCAATTGCATCTGAACCAAAGCGCACAATGATCTTTGCTATGATGATGGAAATCAATGTGAAGGTCACCCGTTGGATGGTGATCGGTAGTCCCATTCATTCGGATGACTTCTTTCATAAGGCCGCTATTCCATGCGGATGACTTGGTAATCAGCTCGGAATGTCTTGTTTGAATGATAAATAATACCGTCACAAGAAGGTTTGCCATCAAAGTCGCAATAGCTGCCCCTACAACGCCCAATCCTTCAAATGATCCTACGCCAAAAATCAGAAAGGGATCGAGAATGATATTAAGAATAAGACCAACCGTGAAGATATGAAACGGCTGCTTGCTGTTTCCCATCGCATTCAATATGGTCGCGAACAACATATTTACGACGGAAAAGATAGTGCCCAAGATGGAGATCAATAAGAACTGCTTCGCCATCAACTCAACTTCACCACTACCTAAATCAAAGAACCCGATAAGATGATCCTTTGTCAAAAAGACGAATGCCATATAAAGAGCACCTAGCAAGACAGACATGATGAATCCATTTTTGATATAGGTCTTGGCTTTATCACCTTCGCCTGCTCCCATACAATGGGACACCTTGATCCCCGTTCCGATCGTAATCATCGTGGCCAAAGCGATCGCTAGATTAATAAAGAAGCTCGCCGTCCCAATGGCTGTAACAGAACCACTTCCGAGCCGGCCAACCCACATCATATCGACAAGTCCATAAGTCGTGGAGATGAAGTTGGTTGCTATGATCGGAAGGGATAGTTTCATCAAAGTCGGCATAATCTTACCTTTGGTTAAATCAGTTGTGCCTTTCATGTTGTACTCCTTCATGCCCTAAGTAAAAACCGACCACAAGGGTCGGTTCAAAGCACTGATTATTTTCCTTCTGCTAGGAAATTCTCGATTCTGGCTTTGATTGCATCGCACACCTCACGGAATTGAGCCATGATTTCCTCTTCGGTTCCAACGGCTTTCGCAGGGTCATCAAATCCCCAATGCCATTTCACTACTCTTGGATTCGAGATCACAGGACAGTGCTCATCCGCATGCCCACAGAGGGTTACGACATAGTCAGCACGATTGAGAATCTCAGGATCGATCACATCAGAGGTGTGATTCGTTATATCAATTCCAGCTTCCTTCATCACTTGAACTGCTCTTGGATTCAAACCATGCGCCTCTAACCCTGCACTCTTGACTTCGTATTGATCGCTTCCTAACGCTTTCAGCCATCCATCTGCTATCTGACTCCGACAAGAGTTTCCTGTACATAGAAAATACATTAATCGTTTACTCATCCCTTAATCTCTCCTGGTTCTTACTTATTTAGTGCAGGCTCGAAATACTTCCGCTTGATCCAAAGCGATACATTTACAAGCCCAATCAATACGGGTACTTCAACGAGTGGTCCAATTACCGCGGCGAATGCAACTCCTGAATCCAGACCGAACACACCAATCGCTACGGCTATCGCTAATTCAAAGTTATTGCTTGCAGCCGTGAAAGATAAAGATGAAGCCACTGGATATGAGGTTCCTGACTTTTTCGATACGAAGAAGGATACTAAGAACATCACGACAAAGTAGATGATCATAGGAATCGCAATACGCACTACATCAAGCGGTAACTCGACAATCAATTCTGCTTTAAGCGTGAACATTAAGACGATCGTAAATAATAGTGCAATAAGGGCAAGTGGACTTATCTTCGGAATCAACACTTGTTCGTACCACTGTTGACCCTTAAATTTGATACCAATCACACGTGTCAGTAGCCCTGCCGCAAACGGAATCCCTAAATAGATCAATACGCTCTCTGCAATCTGTCCCATGGAGACATCAACAACCGCGCCTTCAACCCCAAACCAGCCTGGTAGCACCGTAATAAACACATACGTAAAAACGGAATAAAACAGGATCTGAAAGATCGAGTTAAATGCAACAAGTCCTGCTGTATACTCAGGATCTCCCTTAGCCAGATCACTCCATACCAAGACCATCGCAATACATCTTGCTAGCCCAATCATGATCAGTCCAATCATGTATTCAGGCATATCACTTAGAAACAAAATAGCTAAGAAGAACATCAGAATCGGACCGATAATCCAGTTCTGCACTAAGGACAGAAGGAGTACCTTCCAATCCTTAAACACCCGTCCAAGCTTTATAGCGTAACAGGATTAAATCTCTTGCAGGAGTTTCTTGATCCAAATGAGGACACAGTGTTGAGCCACAACACCGAGTAAGTCGAGGAATTGAACCTCCAAAACCTATCGTCGATTCTTGATAGCCTAACGGCTAAACCAAACGGTGTAATCATGACGATGGGTAAAGGCGGTGTAGGAAAGACAACAGTTGCTGCTTCTCTGGCAATAGGTTTAGCAAACCGTGGGCATCGTGTTCATCTCACGACAACAGACCCAGCAGCTCACCTCTCTCTCGCCCTTGGAGACGATATAGAGGAGAAATACCCACTCCTTCAGGTTAGTCGAATTGATCCCAAATTGGAGACCACTCGTTACTCCAGTGAAATCATTGGTATGAATGTTGACCATCTGAATCAGGATGGACTGGAACTATTAAAAGAAGACCTTGCCTCCCCTTGTACAGAAGAGATCGCGGTCTTCCGTGCATTTGCACGCATCGTAGAGGAAGCCGATCATGGATTTATAGTGATGGATACAGCGCCAACCGGCCATACCCTTCTCTTATTAGATGCAGCAGAGGCGTATCATCGAGAAGTTCAGCGATCGACAGGGAATATTCCTGATTCCGTACGCAACCTTCTCCCACGCCTTCGCAACCCTGAGGAGACCCATGTTGTAATTGTCACATTACCAGAGGCAACACCTGTAATGGAAGCAGAACGCCTTCAGAAGGATCTACAACGTGCAGAGATCGAGCCCGATTGGTGGGTTGTCAATCAAAGCTGGCAAGATATAAAGACTACAGAACCTGTCTTACAAAACCGTGCTCTTACAGAAAATAAATGGATTCAAAAAGTCACGGTGTTATCCAAACACACCGCTCTCGTCCCTTGGAAAGCAAACGAACCAACAGGATGGAGGCAGCTAGAAATTCTTACCCAACATTAAAGGAGCCTGAAATGAACGAAAAACCTTACCACCAGTTGATACCGAATCTCTATATGTGCGGAGCAAAAGATGTAAATCAACTGATCCAAGAGCAAGACATTGATGTAGTTGTTGATTTACGAGCAGAGGTAGACCCTGCCGAGCTTACATCACTCAACATTACAAGAGTTCATGCCCCATTAGAGGATCATGCGGAGGATACAGAAGAATCGCAAATGAAAGAAGCAATTCGGGCTGTTGTTACCCATCACCAAGTAGGCAAAAAAGTCGCTTTCCACTGTGGTGCTGGCCGAGGGCGTACGGGAGCTGTTACCGTTGGAACGCTAATGGAATTAAAATTGGTATCCGACATTGATGAAGCTTTTTCAAAAGCTAGAGAAGCGCGTTCCATTCTGAAGATGAATGAGGCTCAACGTGCAACTATAATGCGGCTTTACCCATAGGTTAAGCTGAATAGAATAAGAGACATCCAAATAATTTGGGTGTCTCTTATTCATTAATTACCATGACGAGTACTTATTTACGGCTTGACCCCTTTTATTTACAGCTTAATAACCTACTGTATGCAACTGACTGGGAACGTTTATTGCAAAATAGTTTGAAACAGAAGCGGCAGTCTAAGACTTTGTTTTCTATGTCTTTAACCGGCGATAATTCTAAATGGATCAGTCTATTTTCTGAAGACAAAATTGAAAACTGCGATAGATCAATAACTTCAGTCCTGAACCTTACCTTTGTTTATTTATATATATCGAGAATCACTTTGAAGTCCTATGAATCAACTTTACATACTTCCACGGACAACCCTCGTTATCAATGTACATTTCAAACAATTTTTGTAGATGAAATCGGAATATTACTCCAAAAAAGTTTAGCAAACTAAGTTTCGATATTCAAAATTAAAGGATGAAGGAAATACGTTCTACACAGATTTTTTAGCAAAAACACCCGGAGAAGTATTAAATTGATAGGAGTTGTTATCGAGGTGTGCTGGAATTCAAGTCCACGAAATTACCCAATGTCTTATCCGTTGGCCAGACATTAAGACAAACATATTGTTCCTAGAGTAATCAATCAAGTTGTTTATTTCCCTTGAATAAACTGACTAGTTTCATTACGCATTGGATTATGATAATTGTTCCTTAAGTAATTAGATCTGCTACGCCATAAGATAATCCACTCTGATTGGCTTCGACTAATCAATCCTTTCTGATGTCTTTATTTCCCCTAAACCATCGACAGTACCAATTACTCCTGCAATTAGCTTTTCAATCAACTTGACTTCTTCCAAACTTCTACTCAGCAACATTAAATCAATGCGATCAATAGCCTCTATCATTTCGTTTGAGATAACATTGTTTTGATAATCTCTAAATGCTTCTTTTGGAGTTACATCTAGAGCTTCTAATATTTTCTGCAATGTATCTAAAGATATATTCCTCTCCCCCCGTTCAATTCCACCTATATATGGTTGTGGCAATTCAACCATTTCCCCTAGTTCCGCCTGAGTAAGACCTCTTGATTTACGAAAAGACCGTATTTTATCACCAATATAACTATTAATTTTTATCACGGGTAGTCACCTCTCTAATTAAGAGTAGGTGTACATACCATTTTATTAAAGATACTCAAACTATATATTACCATTGTTAATTATATATTTTAAGATATATATTTATTCAATCAATTCTAATTATTTTCAGGAGTGAAATTGATATATGACTCATTTAGCAAACCAATATGTTATCGAGAATGTCTTACAATATAAAATGAGAGGGAAAGTAGCATATCAGAGCTACCTCCCCGCATTTATAGCATTACAAATAACTTATGTGAAACCTTATGATCATTCTTCTGGTAAAGGTTATCAACGTCCGGCAGATACAAAGCGTGTAGACGACTTCGCATCATATTTATCTAAAGGTGAGGACGCACTATTTACACCTATTTTATTAAATTGTGCAGGTAATTGGGAATTCTCCGCCTATAGTAAAGAAAGACCTTCCTTCGGTAGATTGATATGCAAAAGTAAAGCTTCTCTCATGGATGGCCAGCATCGAATTGGAGGGATAAAGCGCTATGTTGAGGAAACAAATTCAGAAATAAATATTCCTTTCATGGCATTTCATTACTTGGATGATGATGAGGAAATCAAGTTGTTCGATACAATAAATACTAAAGCAAAAGGAATCAGTTCATCATTAAGTAAATTCCTCAAGAGAGAGTCAGATGATTTGAGTTGGATAGCAACAGAGCTTGTTACACGAAGCGATAGTCCCTTTTACAATCTGGGTAGCATTACTGGGAAACGTACAAAAGGAAGGCATGTAACACTACAAAACATTTATCGTATTGCTGATTATTTCCTTAAAAATAGTGAACTCGAAACAACAATTAAAGATGAAAAACTAGGTCTAATTCTTACGTACTTCAATCAAATACGTGAGCTCTATCCAGATGAATGGTCAAATTATAAGGAGTATAAATTAACTCATATCGTGTGCTTAGATGCATTTGCAATGGCCGGATCTCGGCTTTTATATGACTATAAGAAAGTCAAGAATATTCATACTGATTATCAGGGCTTTGTAAAATCAATTAAGCGTTTACGAAAAATTGACTGGTCAATAGACGGGCCGTTCAAGTATTTGAAAGGGATAAATGGCTCTAAGACTCTTTCGAAAGAACTATATGGGATGATGACTTTTAAAGAATAATTAACTATCCAAAAGCAACATCATAAACGATGTTGCTTTTGGATTGCTAGATCTTTTGAATTTTCTAAGACCAATCTTTATATGTTGATTAAGGCTGCAATGTATTGCACTTCATTAATACAATCTTTAAATGAATTTATCAAATCCTTGATTAGCGTTAGTATATATTTTTTTCAAATTTAATGTCGTCAGACTTATAAAATCCCTTTATTCCAGAGATTAAATTGGAGAAACCTTCAAATAATGATAGGAATATAACGAAACATTGTGAAAGTGATAGTGTCTCAGGATAAGAGAAACCCACCTTTCCATTTTTGATAGTGATAAAAAAAGCAAGCCCAGCAAAAGAAAGATATCCAAAACACTTTAATATATCTAAGATGCCATCAAGATACTTAAGTATTCCTGCTATGACTGAACTTTTTACGTCAGAAAATAGGTTTTCAACTGCAAAAAATGCAACTAGGATCAGCACTGAAATACCTATGATTTTAAATAAGCCAATTAATATATTTATAACTGAGTCAACAGGAATTTGAATGTTATCCAATCTCTCACCACCAATATTATCAAACTTCCTCAAAGGTTAAACGCTGATTTCAACAATCCCTCTCCTTTTAAGGAGGCACTCACTGATACGCATCCCCATTACAATCTCGTCCAACTAAATGGATCTTGTCTATATACGACCATTCAGGGAATTAAATTGAGAAGTTCCTGTCCGACGTGCTTGGCAATGGTTGACTATTCAAAATCTCCTGCTTAGAGACGTATCGAAAATCCAAAACTGATATCCCTGATTTAAATTTTTCGTAATCTAGGAGGACGTAATTGGATCCTTTATGAAAGCGGACACTCGGGTATCTGATGGCACTAAAGCCTGCTGACCTGGCCACATCCGAAACAAAACGAGTAAAAACGTAATGAGGCTTATACCAACCTTCCCCCTCAGCTGGAGAACTGAGCAAGGATGACCACCGTATTGCCTGAATAATGCTGTTATTTTCAAGTTGTTCATCCATCAAATTCAAAACCTTTAATGGCTCAGAAACCTCGACTTTTCCAAGCATAATCCCCTCGGTTGGCATCCTTATTTCATAGAAAGATGTCAGAGGATCTTCGGCCAAGTAGTACACTTGATTCCCTGCATGGTTATATCTTCCCTCTGAAACAATTTCTTTTTTAGGCGCCATGAAATCGATACTGGTAAAACTATGTTTTGGATCACACTTTCTAGCTCTGTACAATGGAACTGGGAGGCTGCATACGGGGACATTCTTAGAAATCTGATGTATTTCTTCAAATACTTCTTGGGCAAACGGATGGCTCAATAGTAGAAAAGGGGTTCTCTCTGCAAGAATAGCGATCTCCTCTGCATCTATTTCAAAACGAACAGGTACATCAAATTTCAACTCATAAGGACTGAAGGACTCAGTAATTGATCCCTCGCAATGTGGGCATGGCATCTTTTGAACAAGGTAACGAAACTCCTCTTCAGTGAAGGAGTTACATAGTAGAGTACCCTCATAAAAACAATCTAACGTAATAGTGTTACGTTGGAAGTCTAAATCTCGATTATAAATTCCAGGCCACTTTCGGATAAATTCCTCCATACACACTTCACAATAAAAGGTACTCGAATTAAACCACGATTCCAACTCATCATCAAATAGCATAGTCATCTCTTCGAATCTATCATCCAGTTCCTTCATTATTTCATGTGTTTTCAATGAACCGAGCCCCTATCTCTAGTTTGTTATGCTTGTCATTTACAATCTATTATCTAAATGCTGTTTATGTAATAAATATTGGTCCAACTAATACCAAACGAAATCATTTTTACAGCATCTTTCATATGATTGCTCGAGCGGTATCTTACACAATTTAGTTTTTATATGTAATTACACTCAATTGTCATAACAAGCTATATCTAATTCATTCGAATCAATGGACTCACATATGAGGCCATTAAATCTAGTCTGCCTTTTTAACCATTATCTACGATCCCATACCTCGTAACAATTCTAGTCGTTATATCAAGGTTTTCATCGTGCGTAATAATCCCACATTTTTCGAAATGACTTACAATTTCCAACATTCTCTTAGAATATTCTCGATGTCCCTTTGGTGGGGAATCAGGCGATTCATCATCTACCTCATCAAACAGTGCTCTTACCTTTTGCTTTATTAGTGTATAAAAGTTTAATCCATCTTGAAGTTTTTCCAGCTCACTTAGTTTAAAAGATATTAAAGGTATTTGGTCTTTTAATAAGATCTTTTTTCTTTTGCCTTCTCCGTAACGCCACTCATAGCCCCCAACTCCAAGGATTGAGAAGAAAACCCCAAATCTTGCGCCTCTTTTTGGAGTAAGCTCCGCAAGCTTTGCTATAACACCAACATCAATTGATTTAGATTTATAGTTTTTACATTCACAAATAATTTTAGGACCAATATATTCAGTTATAAAATCTGGGCTTTTCTTTTCGGTCATTTCTACTTCAATATCTGTCTCATTATCTGCCGGCCTATAGTTTTTAGTTACTTTTACATCTTGAAAGCGTTCATAAACAAAAACAGCGAGCTCCTCTAATAGTCTACCCTTTTCAGAATTTCGGTTTTTTGGCCAATCTTGTGACTCCTTTACTTTGGAAACTAACTCATTGAAAGCTTTAATTGAACCATCTTTATCTGATAGTTCTTTCCAAAACATCCTGTCATCAAATTTATTAATTAGGACAGCGAGGTCATCAAATTCTATATCATCAAAATTCATTAGTAATTCCCCCGTCTGAATCCAATTTTGGCTTTATTAAAATCTAGGGGTTGTTCGCATTCTTTACACATTCGTCCATTAGCTGCGTAATAATCATCAAATGAATAGAAGAATTGAGAGTGTGAGTACTCATCATTTACACAACCAACAACAATAACAACTGATAAAATCCCCTCATTCACTAGATCAACTAACAAATCTTGCGCTAAGCTGTATTCAATACTAACATTTCGGGCAAGTCTATACGATGTAATAATATCAGAGGGACGAAGAGAGAGAAGCTCCTTCCGAATATTCAACAGAAGAGTTCTCGGTAGATTGTATTTGTTCCCGATACTCATTAAGTTTACGGATGACAATGTTCACAACCTCCTCTTCAATAAATGCACTTGTACCTTTTATTAAATATGCATCCTGCCCGTATTCTACAAACAACCTATAATTACGAGTTTCTGCCCTATAAATTACACCAATTAAATCTAAATCACCGTCAATTCTAGAACGTTTTGCAGCGTGAGAAGCACTACAGCTTCTAAATCCATCCTCACGAGACTCAACATTAACCGTATGAGTTATCCCCTCTGCCCGTTGTCTAAATAAATCGAACATTTTGTCTTCTTCAACCCAATACTTTTCGATCAATTGCGATTCAAACGACATCTCAATCTCTTGAATAAGTTTATTACGATATGCACACTCTCTCTCTGAATCAGCATCGATATCAGCCGCATTTAATAATTCTGTAGCGAATTTTGCAATTTTCTCTTTCGAGTCAGTGAGAAATTGCGTAATCATTGGGTTATTATGAGATGTAGCATCTTCAGCTAAAGCATGTAAAACTTTTGGAATCCATTTTGGAGATTTTATTCGATGAACTCCGATTATCTTTTCAATTTTTTCAAAGAAAAGATTGGCTATAGGGGCCCAATCATGATTTTTTTTCTTAACTCCGTTTACATGGATCAGATTACTTGTTGGGTTAAAAACTATTTTAAAATCATCAAATTCGTCATAGAAAACGATATGAGCAAAAAAAAGTTTTTTGTACCATCTATTAGATCCGTCCTCGTTCTTTCCTGAAATAATACAAGGAGATACCAACGAGAAAATATAAGTCCCATTTATGTCATTTCTATGTATATCAACAAGAGTTACATCATCCAAGTTTGTCAAAACTTTATTAATGTCTTGTTCAGAATAATTAGTATCATATTCCCAAATACGTCGTTCAATTAATTCATTCTTTTTATTATATAAGTTATGGAATAGCGAGATAGGGGGCTTCTCTTCAAATCTGTACACATATGTGTAGTTATTTCCATCTATTTGATGTAACGAAAGCCACTCTTCAAATACTTTTTCGGATAGCACCGATACTATTGACATATTTTCTACTGCATTAAACAAAGCGTCAATCATTGAGTCAAGTGAATGTTTTTTTGGAAGACTATATTTATCAAAAAGTAAATTTAAGTGCTTATGTTGAGTATGGTTTTTAAGGAGTTTCACCACGTTATCCCAATTCATTATCATTATTACTTCCTCCTTTTCCAGCATAGTACATCGTACCTAATTCTTTATATCTAACTTTATCATATTCACCCCTTAAGCAAAGAAATAATTTTACTACAATAACATATCTAACCATCTATAGACTGATTATCATTAGAATAGAATCATATCGAGCTAACTCTGATTGCTACTGTTGATTGTCGATCTCCCCAGATATGTGGCAGCCCATTTTTTTACTAGAAGCATAAAAGAGGAAGACACTTCGGTGTTTCTGCTTTTTGATATCACAATTACAGGTTAATTAGTTAAGTCTTTTTAATACCTCATTTACCTTTTCCCCTTAATTGATCCCAATAAGTAAGTAGCGTATTATTCTTAGATATAACTTGTTTATCATCGTTTTTGTCCTCTGGGTACAAGAAATTTTTAAGATCATTTAATCCTTCCATCGAATTTTCTCCGTATTCAAGAATTTCAGGCAAACCATAATATTGGCGAAAACGTTTTACATTACTTTTAACTGCAATATCAAGTATATATGAGCTTAGGCTGTCATTAAGCAACTGCAATTTGACAATGTCATTCTTTAATTTTTCCACTTGTTTTTGAAGCATTTCTACATATTGATTCTTTTTATCTTCCGATTCGAGTAAGTTGAATATTAATTTTTCTATAGGTAGAAGTAATGAAAGGAGTTTTTTAGGATTTGATGAATACTCTTCAACATATCGGGAAATAGGTGGTATTTCTAATTTCCCAGGGTCTATTTTTGAATATGTCCTAATGGGGGTATTGACCTTTTCTATTAAATGCCGTCCTTGCTTAGCCCATACAAATCGATTATAGATGACAGGATATCGAACGTTATCTTTAAAGTGCATTTCTTCAGAGAATTGGGCCATTTTTGTAAATGTAACTATGCCAGCAGCATTTTCTTTTCTATATTGAACAACTAACTCTTCAAGCAATTTCTTCGTTTCATCGTTATCGTAGAGTCTTTTTCTCCCTACCTTTCTGCCCACAACAGTCATTCTCCTTTTGCAAGTAAGATTAAAGTCTTTAGATTAGACGAATCATTAATATAACCATTTATTTTTTTTATTTCATGTTGTAAACTTTCATTTGCAAGTAGGTTAAAATCTCCATCTTCAACTAATGAATAGGCTTCATTCCAGTAGCGTTCAATTGTCTTGATTCTCATTTGGATGCTTTGTAATACCTCTTTATCCATAATTATTAATTCTTCTAGTTTAGAACTTAACAATTCTCTAGAAATCCAATATTTCGAACACATTAAACATGAACGGGTCGATTCACATTTCATTTCTAAGGCATCCGTGCAAAATCCACCTTCATCAGTTTCCATCACATCTTTATAATTATCAATCGATAAAAGTGATTTAACCTCATATTTCTCCAATAATAATGGGGAGTTATATATATAATTATTATCTTTAATCGTTAACATGTTCAACCGAGTCAATTGATAAATCTTGGATTGAACAAAATAATCAAGATGCCTTTGATAATGTAATTGGCTCTCTAATTTAGTATGTCCTCCTAACCTTGCTATTGTTAATGGGTCAATTCCTTGCAACATTAACGAACAAAAGGCAAAATGCCTTGTATCATTTGGCTTTATTTGCTCTATATCCCTTAAACCATATTTCTCATGTACAATCATTTGATAAAACTGTTCCAGCAAGTTTTTAAAGTTCGCTACTTTAAATTTATTTGGATTCGCTTGAAGATCAAAATTCCCCTTTTTAAATGCATCTTTATACATTCGAAAAGATATTAAAGTATCTGAATGACCGTAAGGACTAGAGATTTCAATGTAGCTAACAATTAATTTTGCAATGCTATCTGATATTTCAAGCTTTTGATTCTTATCATTATGTCGTTCTAAAAAGGAATTTTTAACCCTAGGCACAATAATACTTATGCCTCTTTCGTGTTGTAACAAACAACTTCTACTCATATTGCAAAATTCCCTTATACGCATTGGTATTATTGTTGTTAGTTTCCACCAGATAACAATCGGGAAAAACATATGTTTCTCTTTTTCTGTCCAATGATTCATAAAATGATTTATTATATCGTGGAAAGTCATGACGTCATAGAAGTTTGGTAGTTTTCTAATACCATCTATTTTATCTACTGATATTGAATTCAGGCTCACTATATAATCTTCGCTGTTTTCAATTCTGGTATAATTCAGAAAGTTTATTATTGCATATATATATGCTTTTTTTGATGTCTCAGAAAGTTTGCTGATATATTCCCGCAATGTCTCAATTTTAGATATATGAAATTGCTCTGTAACCGAAGCTGCTACTCTAAATATACTTAAATATTTATCCATATTCTCAGGATACATTCGTTCTAGAGAAACTGCACACCAACACTTCACGAGATCTTTATATTCTTTAGAAATATCACTAAAGTTCATTCTCAGCAAATATTCATTACTTTTGGAAAAAATCCATATATCATCCTCGAATCTTCCGCTTTGAAGTATATTCTCATCGAATAGTTTTTTGAGAATAAACTTAGACTCTTCTACAGTTTCATCATAATTAAAGTCCATCTCTGATGTCACTTCTAACTCAAATAAATCATCAATTTCAGGGGTTCCCAACACTATCAACTCCTATTAGAGTTTATTTAGTTGTTCTTCAAATCCTTCTTCTCCTCCCTCAATAAATGACCATACAAAATCCTCTCCAAATGTGTGTATAGCGTAACTAATCGAGGACATAAGATTCTTAAGTTGCTTTTCTTCCTTTCTCCGCGAACCAATTGTTTCCACCTTTTTAAATCTATTTATTTTAACCACAAGTTCATCAAAAATTGCTCCTATAGCCATGTAATTTGGAATTGAGTATTTACAAGTTTTACAATCAAACAGATTTGATTCCCTAAAGCAGTCTGGATAGGTAAAACATTGTATATGTTGTTCTCTTGAAGGAAGCTGTCTTAAATAAATTTTTCGCACTAATTCAAAGGCTTCAGATGGGTCAAGTTGTTTAATACTCTCAAGGATATCCTTTCGTCCCTGTCCCATATCATATTCCTCATAACTAATCCCGCGAGCCATTGGAGTGGCCAATGAAAAATTATCTGTTTCAATTGCTTGAATGTATCCAACAACAATTTCAAGCAATTTGGGTGATACTAATTCACGGACTTCTTGTATTGTTGTAGTTCGCTCAATAAAAGATTTATCTTTACTGGAAATAATATTTAGTAAGGCATCATATAGATACCCGAATTCCCCCCGGTTAAAAAGAGCTTTTGTTACTTCTCCAATTTCTGAAGTTTGACTGATATATTTTTTTGTAATATCTGATTGATGATCCCTTAATTTAGCTACTATCATAAATGCTGAATTACTTTCACCAATATTATGTTGTATAGAATAATATAAATGAGTAAGGATACTTTTATTCATTTTTCTATTTCCGAATTTAAGATTCCTACACTTGTCACTAGAATAAAAAAACTTTTTGATATCCAGATCTGATGGATAATTTTTTCTAGTGTGGAAATTAATTAAGCGATCAGAATAATATTCTAACTTTCTACGATTAAGTTCTGTTATACACATTGCAGTTGCTAGTGGGATTACTAAATCTATATTACAATAGAAACTTCTCTTAATATTAGTTTTTGAAATTCTGAGCTCAAAGTGACGCAACTGATTAATAATTGTTTGTCCTTGTGCTAATGTAATTACATTTCCCTTCATAAAGTAATCCATATCAGTAATCCCAATATCTTCAGGGAATATCTTAGGGGTATTTACAATGTCTCCAAGTCTCCAAGCATTAGACAAGTGTAATAATATAAAAAGCCATGTTGATGAATAGGAGTTATTCTCAGTTGATGATTTAATGTGGATTTTAATATCAGTGGCATAATTATAAATATCTTTGAGTTCATCAAAAGTAAATATCTCATCTTCATCATTACTCAAGGATACTTTTCTCTCTTTTGGCCTTGGGTTATTAATTCTATTAATATCAAATTTACAAATTCTTTGCTGTAATAGGAATTTCAAAAACTGGTATAGTTTGTGCTTAAGGACTTTTATAGAAAAAGACTCCATTAGGGAGATAATTTCATTATTGTCAAACAGAAATAATTCCTTTTTTAATTCTTCCATCTTTTTTGCAACTTGTAAGAGTTCATAAGTCAATTTCATTACATTATCTTTAGCCGCATTGGATTGAGATATTTTTGTTTCACTAAATACTTGATAGAGCTCTTTAGTTTTGCTTACTATATTATTTTTTGTATAGAAGAACAAAAAATACTCCTGTGGATCTGAAGGTGCAGTTTTTTGAATTATAAAATCATCTACATCACGTTTTAAATAAAGTAAACTTCTTGAACTTTGAGTCTTATTAAACAACCATACTTCAAAAGGAACTTTAATACTTCTAATTTTTGGCTTTTGTAAATACGAACGTCCAAATAGAATTCTAATATCTTGTGATGTGTAGTAATTATTCAAAATATGCTTGGCAGAATCATAAACTTGCTTTACATTTGAAACTTTGTAGAAAGTACGAGAGTTCTCAAAAATCACTTCACCAAATATCCCTTTTTTAATTGCTACTCTAACTCTTTCTACACTACTATTAAATAACTCAATTATCCCTTTATTATCTATGAGGGACTTTCCAAATTCATTAGATTCTCCTAGTTCATTATTTTTTATTATATTTACCATTTCATGCCGTTGCTTTTCTTCTTGCTGTGCTAGAATCATTCCATACTCACTTTTATTAATCCGTTTACTTATCTCCTCGATTTCATTCATATTCAAGTAATTGTTGCCCTTATATGGATAAACGTTAACCCCACTATATAATGACATTACACGGCAATCTTTTTTGATGACATCAAATATATGCCATGCCTCTTCAAATTTTATAAAGTTCCCACTTTCACTGATCATCTGGGAGTATTTTTCTACCGATGCGTTAGAAACAAAAGTCCTATGCATGTTAATGCAAAAAGGAAGTTCTAAAAACTCTATAATATGTTTAAGTTTTTTCTTAATAGGTTCACAATTAGTTTTATAGTTAATACCTAATATATCTACTAGAAATTTACGAAATGTAATATATTCAGTACTTATTTTTTCCAGGTAATTTACAAGTGTAATTACTGAATCAAAAGATACTTTTTTATCTTCCCCCCATTTTAAATAGCCATGTTTAGTGAACAAATTAATCTTCTTACGTATCCATCTTGTATATCTCATTACCTCAACGATGGTCATCCTCGTCTCGTTCATATTTAAAGTCTCCGTTTTCCCACATTTTCTCTAGTCCTGTTTCTATTTCAATTTGGAGTCTATGACTCGACATATATCCAATTGATGTTTCAAGGCTGGAGTCATCTCTTAGGATTGCTAATTCCTGAGGAGAAGAAACAAGCTTAGCCATTAAATTGGTATAAATCCCTCTCCCTATATGTGTTGACCATGAGGTTTTACTTAATAAACTAAAGAATTGAGAGCCTTCAAGTAACTTCAGAAAATTTTTTTTCACCTTTTTAAATCTATTTTCGTATACTGCTCCTGTCATAGGATTTCCTTGACTATTAATGAATAACGCTGTTACGTTTTCCGGCGAGCTGTTAAGTATATGTTTAAAGTGGTACTCAACTATTTGAGACATATAAGGTAGTCGTTGAATGATTTGAGTCCTTTGTTTTTTCACTTGGTTTTTTGAAGCATCTTTATAATGTAAGAACAATGAAGATGTTTGATCTTTTATAATGACCTCTACTCCCTCTTTACCATACAAACCTTTAAGAATTAATGATGACCTAGTTAAATTAACTACTTCCCCTTTTCGAAGGCCTCCAAAGAATTGAAAATAAATCCCAAGTGTAATCTCTGGTGCAACTTTTCTCGATACCTCAATAAAATAACTTATAAGTGAATCTGTAGGAAATGCCTTCAACTTATTCGATAATCTAAGATCGTTTTTCGGAGGCAGGGAGAAACCTTTTCCGATAAAAGGTGATACCAAGTAATGTTTACCGTTTGAATTAAGTTGGTAAACAGGAGTAAGCTTTTCTTCTAATATGCCTTCTTTACTTAGAAAATAATAAAATCTACTAAGATATCGATTGACTGTTTTCAAAGTTGAACGTGAAACTGTTTCGTTCCCGCTTACTCTTTTCCTTTTTAAATCATTTAGATACATAACCCCATCTTCAATTCTAAGCTGAGCAAAAGAACTGACCCCAAATTCCTCATAGTTGTCAATAAATATCCAATTAATAAATTTTTTAATTTCTTCCGCTGCACTTTTTTGTGTATTAAAAGAGTTTGTAAATTCATTCAGTATAAATTTACTGATAGGATGAACTTTAAAAAAACCCGTTTTAGTATCTACCACACAAATGCAAGCACCTTCTTTAGTACTATCATTAACATCAATGGTTCTCTTAACTTGAAAACGACAGCTCATATTAATCTCATCTCCACATATTTTCCTCATGAAATTTTAAATGAGATTTATTAAACACGTAATATTATTAGTATCTATCGTCATTGTATCACCAAATGGCAATTTATAACACAAGCATACATATAAACCCTGACCGACGTCGATAAAACTAACAACTGCATCATTCGAACGCCCCATGGAATATCCTTGCAGCACGATGAACCCAAGCAAGCAAGCGGCTGCAAGCGCAATTGCTCCTCTATATCGATATCCGCCTGCCGGGATCTGGATAAAATCGAGCGGTTGTGTATCATCAGCATGGTTCGAATTGTGCCCTCGATCTCTTTCTCTGCGGTTAATCTGCCTCGCATCCCACCAACGCCGAACAGAAGTCAGAGCCAAGGCGAATCCGAGATAGTAAAGAGCGATCCACCATAATGGAGGGGTCGGCCATATGATCGTAGCACCTTCTATTTGTGCCAGCCAATACACTAGTTGGAACGTAACCTCATTCAACCGTTCAACAAGCCAAACGATCGGTACTGCCGCAGGTTCATATAGTGAACCGACAATCAACGATACTGAGCCAATTGGCAGCACAACAACGCTGACGAGGGGGACAATAACAAAATTAGCCAAAAAGGACAACAGCGAAAATTGATTAAAGTAATAGACAGTAAGAGGCAGCGAAACAGCTTGTGCAACCAATGTAACCGAGAGCGAACTGGCCAATGTCCGCGGCAAAGAAGCCATTAGCCTCATAGCGAGGGGAACAAATAAAATCAGCCCAGCCGTGACAATAAAAGACAATTGAAATCCGACCTGCAGTACATAACGAGGCTGCCATACCGCCATGAAAATGAAGGCAGCTGCCAGAAGATGCAGCCCATCCTTCAACCAGCCTCTCTTTGCCCCATAAAGGGCTAGGAAAGCCATCATACCTGCACGAATAACCGATGGCGACGCCCCCGTCAACAATACATACATCGGGATGAACCCCATCGTGATCGATATGCCCGTCTCCTTCGTCATGCGCAGCAATCGGAAGAGATACAATAGAGCTCCGATAAGTACACCTACGTGCAATCCAGATATGGCGAGTATATGGGTAAGTCCCAACTGCGAGAACTGTTGATAAATATCTGGATCCATATCCCCCCGTGTTCCCAGGATAAGCCCTTGCATATAGCCGCTATGGGGCTGCTTGTACATATGCTCCAATATCGCAGCCAGACGCTCCCTGCCTTGATCCACAGATGCCAGCATTCGATTCCACATGATAGTAGGTGCATAGGAAGAGATCGTCTCAATTGCTGTATGCGAGGTCAGATGCTGTAAACCCGACACCTTCAACAACCAGTCGATTTGCAAAGTATGTAAATAGTCTCTGTAGCTGAATCCGCCAAAGTTCCCCGCATCGCCGGGAGCCTCAAGCTTACCTTGTATACGCACCAATTGCCCTCGGTTCCATTGATCCACCTGTTGCAGTTCCTGTTTACTAGATAACTTGATTTGAACTAGCAGCGTCTCCCTTACACTCTCCATGCGCTTCGTTTCTGGTGTTCTCCAGCCTGTAACTCCGAATTGGAACTGCATCCGATCTCCGTCCAGCTCTGGCGGGGTTAGGATCACCCCTTCCCATTCTCCGTTCACTTCCTGTACCTGATCTACATAAGAACTAACTCCCTCATACGACCAGACACTATCTCCACTGTTCACCGTCAACTGATAATAGAGTACAGCCATAAGCAGCAGCAGCGCATACAAGACTGCTTGCATACGTCTGCACCAGCCTCCTATGACACAAAGCGGCAATACTAGCACAATTCCGAGAGCTGCAATCCAAGCCTCTCCATTCGGGAGGACTGCGCTTAGATGGAAGCCTCCGGCAATCATACAGGCAGCCACAACCAACGGTCGACGTGCCAGCATATCATCCCCCCTGCCCATATACAAAAAACCTCTATACTCGCAAGCACTGCTCTTCGCATTTAAATACGAAACGAACAGTGCTGCTCGAGCACAGAGGTTCTTCCTCATCCCTATTCACAACGATACATTTATCATTTATTCGCTAACTTCATCCATTACCGACTCTGCCGGCGGATGATAATGATCAAGTTGACGGAACACAATTCCTTTATGCTCCATCATCGCAGCCACTTTATCGCTGTCCTTCAAATAAGGACGGTGATATACGATCTCGACAACACCACTATTGGCGAGCATATTGGCACATGTCCAGCAAGGCTGATCCGTCACGTATACGGTAGATCCCTCTCTATCATTCCGATCCGTGAATAGCAGCAAATTCTGTTCTGCATGGATCGTGCGAATGCAGCGCTGCTTCTTAACCATCTGCGCTTCGCCGTCTACGACAACTTTCTCATATTGTTCTGCGATCATGCAGCCAGCCTCACTACAGTCAGGAATCCCCATCGGAGCGCCATTATAAGCGGTACCAAGCAGCTTCTTGCCCTGTACGAGCACAGCGCCCACATGCCGTCTTGGACAGCGCGAGCGAGTAGACACCATATAGGCAATATCCATAAAATACGTATCCCAGTCTTTGCGCATAGTCGTTGTCATAACTCCAATCCCCATTCTTCTGCCTTTGTCTATGTTGTGTATGTTACCCTTATTGTAAGCAGGCCTGCGCATTCATGCAACTAAAGACATCACAATGTTGCACATTTCACGCATTTTATTCCACACGTACCTGATCCCGGATCTTGGCCATCATCTTCTTGCCGATTCCCTTCACCTTCATGAGATCGTCAACGTGGCGGAAGGCCCCCTTCTTCTCGCGATATTCAATGATTGCTTTCGCTTTACTCGGGCCAATACCTGGAAGTGTCACCAGTGCAGATGCATCAGCTTCATTAATGTTAAGAAGTTGGGATTCAGCTCCCTTAGCTCCCTTGTTCCCAGACGCACTGGAATGCTCCTTCTCCGTCTTAAGGACATCCGTTGAAGGAAGTAAACTAGCGGCCTCCGATTGTTCTCCCTTTCCCGCATCAGCACCATTATCCTTATGGGCTACTGTCGATACGGAAGACTGCTGCTTGTTCTGTGCATGTTGTTCCGCAGCGGGAATCGACTTCGAAGACATCTTCGATTCCGTGATCTGGGCTTCCTTCCCTTCAGCAGCCATTATCGATTCAATCTCATCATTCAAATCCGCCCAAGTCCCTGCTTGCAGTGACCCTTGCGGCTTCACCCATATCCACATACAGATTGCAACACCGATTACTGCTAGACTCATTGCAATTAGCCAGCGCATTGGCAATGCACTGGTCTTCCTCATTCCTTCTCTCATGTCACCACACCCTTCGTCAGCGAATGACGGCATAATGGTCAACCATGTCATCATATGGATCAATAAGCTTGATAAACTTGTGTTCATCACAAATGAATACGAAGTGAACATAATCACGTCCTACGACAACAGCGGAATAGGCAGAAGCAAAGGGAGGGAACGTACTTGAAAGTCGGGTTTATAGGTACGGGAAGCATGGGGTCTACAATCATTGAAGCACTTATTCAATCAGGTGCATTGGAACCATCTCAGCTTATCGCGAGCAATCGCACGAGGAATAAGGTTCAACAGCTGGCTGCGCAATATCCTGGGCTGCAATTGGCCAGCAGCAATGTAGAAACTGTACAAGAAAGCGATATCGTCTTTTTATGTGTGAAGCCTTCAGAATTCAAAGCCGTTCTGAACGAAATCGCACAATATGTAAAGCCCTCTCTCATCGTTGTATCGATAACGAGTCCAGTGCTCATTAGCCATTTGGAGCGGCAGCTGTCCTGCAAGATAGCAAAAATTATACCAAGTGTTACGAATTATGTATGGAGTGGAGCATCCTTATGTATGTATGGAAGCAGAATTCAAACAGAAGACAGGCTGCTATTGGAACAGTTGATGATGTCCATAAGTCGTCCAGTTCAGGTATCCGAGCAGTATACGCGCATCACTTCGGATATCTCAAGCTGTGGGCCGGCATTTATCGCCTTTTTCGTGCAGAAATGGATAGAGGCTGCAGTTGAAGTTACCGGAATCGAAAGGAATGAGGCAGAGCGCCTGGCCAGCGAGATGCTGCTTGGTACTGGCAAGCTGCTAACGGAGGGAGGATTCAGCCTGGAGCACTTGAGACAGAGGGTAGCAGTCCCCGGCGGCATT
>Ga0209258_100589_pt1 | contig 30120 bp, 30 predicted proteins | sample Araplaol_mTSA_r2_FD_184281 | JGI IMG/M metagenome (GOLD analysis project Ga0209258, IMG submission 184281) | Arabidopsis root microbial communities from North Carolina, USA - plate scrape CL_Col_mTSA_r2 (SPAdes) (version 2) | ecosystem: Host-associated > Plants > Roots > Endosphere | place: USA...
GACCTGCTGCACGCGAAGGTGATCTGATGGCCGGCGCTCCCCGATCGCACCTGAGTTTCCCGCCGGACATCCTCGTCAAGGCCCAGGGCGCGGGCGCGGGCATCAAGGCCGCGATCTTCGATGTCGACGGCGTGCTCACCGACGGCAGCATCTGGATCACCGAGGCCGGCGAGACGCTGAAGAACTTCAACGTGCTCGACGGTCAGGGCCTGCTGATGCTGCGCAAGGGCGGCATCACGCCCATCGTCATCACCGGCCGCGACTCGGCGGCGGTGCGCCGTCGCATCGCCGACCTGGGCCTGCCGCACGCCGCGTTCGGCGCGTCAGACAAGGTGGCCGCCGCCAACGACATCCTGCAGCAGTTGGGCGTCGACTGGGGCGACGTGGCCGTCATCGGCGACGACTGGCCCGACCTGCCGCTGTTCGCCTGTGCCGGCTTCGCCTGCGCGCCCGCGAACGGGCACGCGGAGGCGCTCGGCGCCGCCGCCTATGTCACGACGCGCGAGGGCGGCCGCGGCGCGGCGCGCGAGTTCTGCGACCTGCTGCTGATGGCCAACGGCCTGTACGCGCCGCTGATGACCAAGCTGCTGGTGACGCTCGACTCGAAGTGATCTCCGGATGAAGGGCGAACTCCACATCCCCGACCTGCCCGAGGTGCCGGTCGCGCTCAGCCCGCTCACCCCGCCGGTCGATGACCAGCAGCGCCGCACGCGGCCGAGCTGGCCCGTGCGCATGCGCGAGAGCCTGGTCGGCTATCTGCCGCTGATGCTGATGGTGGGCCTGGCGCTCGGCACCTGGCTGGTGGCCAAGAACACGCCGGGGCTGCTGTCGTCGTCGGGACCGGCCATCGTCAGGCACGAGCCCGACTACACGCTGGACCAGTTCAAGCTGCAGCGCTTCGACCCGACCGGGGCGCTGAAGGTCGAGATCCAGGGCGAGCACATGCAGCACTTCCCGGACGACGACATCATGGAGGTCGAGCAGATCCGTGTCGTCACGACCGAACCCGACGGCCGTCGCATGATCGCCACCGCCCAGCACGGCCGCGCGCGCGGCGACTCGACCGAGGTCTGGCTGGACGGCCAGGGCCAGGTGGTGTCCGAGGCGCCGGGCGAACTGCCGATCCAGATGAACGGCGAGCACCTGCACGCGCTGCCCAAGGTGCGCCGCGTCGACTCGAAGTACATGGTGGTCGTGCGCCAGGGCGACAGCGAGTTCAACGCCGACGGGCTGGAGTACGACGACCTCACGCGCCTGCTGACGCTGCACGGCAACGTGCATGCGCTGATGCAGCCGACGCTGCGCAAGGCGATCGCCAGCAGGAGCGACGCCAAGCGATGACGGCCCCGCTGCTGTTCATCACCGGCGCCTCCAGCGGGATCGGCCAGGCCATGGCCCTCGAGTGGGCGCGGCGGGGGGGACGGCTTGCACTGGTGGCGCGCCGCGGCGAGGAGATGCGCGCCTGGGTCGCCGCCCAGGGATGGGGCGCCGATCGTGCGCAGGTCTACGTCGCCGACGCGCGCGACCTGCCCGCGATGTGCGCCGCCGGCCGCGACTGCATCGCGCGACAGGGCCTGCCCGACGTGGTGATCGCCAGCGCGGGCATCAGCGTGGGCGTCGACCTGGGCGTCGAGGCCGACCTCGAGGTGCTGCGCGCGGTCGTCGAGACGAACAACCTCGGCATGGCCGCGACGTTCCAGCCCTTCATCAAGCCGATGTGCGAGCGTCGCGCGGGCCGCCTGGTGGGCATCGCCAGCGTCGCCGGCATCCGCGGGTTGCCAGGGCATGCCGCCTATTCGATGAGCAAGGCAGGCGTGATCAGTTTGTGCGAGAGCCTGCGCGTCGAATGCCGGGGCTTCGGGGTGCGCGTCGTGACGATCGCGCCCGGGTATATCGATACCCCGCTGACGCGCGGCAATTCATATTCGATGCCGTTCCTCATGCCGGCCGACAAATTCGCGCGGCAGGCGCTCGATGCGATTGCCGCCGGGGTCGGAATGCGGGTGATACCCTGGCAGATGGGGATGTTGGCGCGGCTCCTGCGAATACTGCCCGACTGGTTATACGACCGCGCCGTGGCCGGCCGCGGGCGCAAGGCGCGCAAGTCGCAGTGAGTACCCGCTCAACGCGCAGGGCTTGAATATCCGGCGAAGCCGAGCCGACTGGCGAGCCGCGCAGGGTGCGCGTTGTGCCGGGCTCGAGCACCGCGATGTCCCGGTCCGTCAACCGACGCCGGTGCCGCGCAAACTCGCCGCCACCAATACGACCGACTCCTTGTCGGAAAAGAAAAAAGCCCAGGCGCCGCGAGGCGCCAAGGCTTTTGTTCAGTCGATCCGGCTGGGTTTTCAGCCGGACAGACGGATGCGTGTCAGAGTAACGGAGCGGGTCGCTCAGTAGCCGCCACGGCCACCGCCGCCGCCACCGTAGCCGCCGCCGCCACCGGAGCGGCCACCGCCGCCGCCGCCGTAGCCGCCACCACCGCCGGAGCGACCACCGCCGCCACCGCCGTAGCCGCCGCCACCACCGCCACCGCCGTAGCCACCACCGCCGCCGCCCGAGCGGCCACCGCCGCCGTAGGGGCTGCGCGGAGCGCCGCTGAAGCCGCCCGGACGCTCTTCACGGGGACGCGCTTCATTGACGACCAGGGGACGGCCTTCCAGGGGCTGGCCGTTCATGCCGTTGATGGCGGCTTGCGCTTCTGCGTCCGAACCCATTTCCACGAAGCCGAAGCCCTTGGAACGACCGGTTTCGCGATCCATCATGACCTTGGCGGACGTGACGGTGCCGAATTGGCTGAACGACTCTTGCAGCGACTCGTCGCGCACGCTATAGGCCAGGTTGCCTACGTAAAGTTTGTTTCCCACGGGGGAAGCCCTTTCAAAGAAAAAAAACCATGTGGAGCTTCAACCCAGCGTGATCCATCAAGCGAAGGCGGCGCAACCAGACACAGCATCATCGGGCGACAGTTGCGCGAAGCAGCTGCTGCCCTGGAATGATTATGAGCCTAACAAATCACGAAATGCAAAGCGCCGTCAAGGAATTTGTTGTTTTGTCGTTTCGGCACGGGGAACCCCCCACTTTCTAGGTGAAAGAGGCCCGTTTCCACCGCATTTGGTGAGGGTTTCGCCGGACGGGTTTTCCCGAAATCCGGCCTGCAGTCGAGCGTGAGCGGCGGTAACTCGACGCCCCAAGCCGCGCGGCGGCGGCGAGAATCGCCGCCATGGATCTGCACCTGCTCAAACCGCTCGTGGCCCTGCTGGCCATCGTCAACCCGATCGGCGCGATCCCGTTCTTCCTGCACTTCACCCAGAACCTGAACCGCGTGCAGCGCCAGCGCACCGTGCGCGTCGCGTCGGTCGCCTCGTTCATGGTGGTGGCGCTGAGCGCCGTGTGCGGGCTGCAGATCATCGAGTTCTTCGGCATCAGCATCGCCTCGTTCCAGGTGGGCGGCGGCCTGCTGCTGCTGATCTCGTCGATGAACATGCTCAACGCGCAGCAGGCCGAGAGCCGCGGCTCGGACGTGGGCGACGGCCAGGCCAAGGCCGACGCCGGCGACTCGATCGCCATCGTGCCGCTGACCATCCCGCTGCTCACCGGGCCGGCCACCATCTCGACGATGGTGATCTACGCCGACAAGACGCGCACCCTGCTCGAGCACGCGGTGCTGGTGGGCTACGGGGTCGTGATCGGCGCGGCCACGTTCGCGGCGTTCTCTGCCGCCGGCCGCATCGCCAAGCTCCTGGGCCGCACCGGCATCAACGTGATGACCCGGTTGATGGGCCTGATCCTGGCCGCGATGGCCGTCGAACTGCTGTCCGACGGACTGACCAAGCTGTTCCCGGCCCTGGCCAGCGTCGCGGCCCGCTGAACATGGGCACGCACGGCCGCTGCGAAGCGCGAACGCCGCAGTACGCGGCACGCAGGGTCGCCAGGTGAGCGCGCGCATCCTGCTGCTGGAGGACGATCCGGCCATCGCCGGCACCGTCGCCTTCGCCTTGCAGCGCGAAGGCTTCGTGGTCGACCACTTACTGCTGGTGGGCGCCGCGCGCGACGCTGCGGCGCGCGCGCTGCCCGCGCTCGCCATCCTCGACGTCGGCCTGCCCGACGGCAGCGGGCTGGACCTGTGCCGCGCCTGGCGCCAGTCCGGCGACGAGGCGCTGCGCGCACTGCCCGTGCTGATGCTGACCGCGCGCGCCGAGGAGCTCGATCGCGTGGTCGGCCTGGAACTGGGCGCCGACGACTACCTGACCAAGCCGTTCAGCCCGCGCGAGCTGGTGGCGCGCGTACGGGCGCTGCTGCGCCGGGCCTCGCTCGCGCCCGCGGCGGCGCCCCCCGCCGCGCCGGGCCTGTTCGAGCTGGACGCCGCCGGCCAGCGCATCGCCTTCGCAGGCCAATGGCTCGCGCTGACCCGGCTGGAATATGGTCTCCTGCGCGCGCTCCTGCGCTCGCCCGGACGCATCCGCTCGCGCGAGTCGCTGCTCGACGAGGTCTGGGGCGCCGAGGGCGACGCCACCGACCGCACCGTCGACACCCACGTGAAGACCTTGCGTGCCAAACTGCGCGCCGTCCGGCCCGAGCTCGAGCCCATCGCCACGCACCGCGGCATGGGTTACGCGCTCGACATCGGCGCCCGCTGACCTCCCTCGGCTACCGTCCTCGTTCCATGCGCCTCGGCCTGCGACTGCTGTTCGCGTTCTTCGTCATCACCGGCCTGGCCGGCTTCTTCGCGCTGCAGGTCTTCCGCAGCGAGGTGCGGCCGAGCGCGCGCGAGGTGCTGGAGGACGCGCTGGCCGACAGCGCCAACCTGCTGGCCGAGCAGGCCGCGCCCGACCTGCGCGCGATGCCCGCCGGGGGCAACCTGCAGGACTCGCCGCTGGCGCGCGCGATCGCGGCCTATCGCCTGCGTCCGGTCGACGCGCAGATCTGGGGCCTGCACAAGCGCACGCTGGATCTGCGCGTCTACGTCACCGACGCCAGCGGCCGCGTCGTGCTCGACTCCGGCTTCTCGCCCCAAGGCCAGGTGCCCGGCGCGGCCGCGAGTTCCGCGCTCGGCCAGGACTACTCGCGCTGGCGCGACGTCCACCTGACGCTGCAGGGGCAGTACGGCGCGCGTGCCACCCGCGGCGTGCCGGACGACGACTCGACCTCGGTGATGTACGTCGCCGCGCCCGTGCGCGACGGCGACCGCGTGATCGGCGTCGTCGCGGTCGGCAAGCCGCTGGCCACGGTGCAGCAGTTCATCGACCGCGCGCAGCGCCGCATCCTCGTGGCCGGCTTCTGGCTGCTGGGGCTGTCGGCCGCGGTGGGCGTGCTTGTGACGGTCTGGATGGTGCGTGCGGTGCGCCAGCTCAAGTCTTACGCGACCCAGGTGCACGCCGGCGACCGCGTCCCAGTGCCGAAACTGCCCGGCGAACTCGGCGACCTCGCCGTGGCCGTCGACGAGATGCGCGAGCGCCTGGAGGACCGCGAACGGCTGGAACACACGGTGCGCGCGCTGACGCACGAGTTGAAGAGCCCGCTCACCGCGATCCAGGGTGCCGCGGAGCTGCTGGGCGAGGAGCTGCCTGCCGACGACCGCGAACGCTTCGCGCGGCAGATCCAGGAGCAGTCGCTGCGACTGCGCGACCTCGTCGACCGCATGCTGGAACTGTCGCGGCTGGAAGGCCAGCGCGCGATCGCCAACCCGGTGGCCATCGAGCTGCTGGCGTTGATCGACGAGGTCGCCACGGCGCATGTGCCGTTGGCGATCCAGCGCGGCGTCGGGCTGGTGTGGGAATCGCGCACCGACGTCACGCTCGCCGGCGAGCCCGAGTCGCTGAAGCTGCTGTTCTCCAACCTGTGGTCGAACGCGCTCGATTTCGCGCCCGAGGGCACGGCCATCACCGTCTCGCTGCGCCGGGTCGGGCCCGAGGCGGTGTTCACGTTGCGCGACGCCGGGCCCGGCGTGTCCGACTTCGCCCTGCCGCAGCTGGGCACGCGCTTCTTCTCGCTGCCGCGCCCGCGCGACGGTCGCCGCGGCAGCGGCCTGGGCCTGGCCATCGTGCGGCAGGCGGCGGCGCTGCATGGGGGCAGCGTCGCCTTCGAACAGGCGTCACCGGGCCTGCTCGTGACGCTGCGCCTGCCGCTCTGAGGCGCCGCAGCGCCACTTCACGCTCGCCTCACAAACCTCATCGCGTCCTCACGCGGCGCCGGCATCGTCGCGGCATCGCGCCGGCGTCCGGCGCCTTCGAGGAGTGAAACGATGAGGTTTCCGTTGCTGGCCAAGGTGGGCGCGCTCGCGCTCGTGGCCCTGATGCTGCTGTTGGTGCTCACGCGCATCGAGGGGCTCGTGTGGGAGCGCAAGGCGCGCGGCGAGGAGGCGGTGCGCGGCGTGGAGCATTCGCACGCGGCGGCCCAGTCCGTGCTGGGCCCCGTGCTGGAGCGCTTCTGCATCGAGGAGTGGGACGAGGCCTCGGGCACCGGCAAGGACCGCGTCACCACCTCGGCCAAGCGCGAATTCACGCTGACGCAGGTACCGGGCAAGCTCGTGGTCGACGGCCGCACCAAGGCCGATCCGCTGCGGCGCGGCCTGTTCAAGATCAACGCGTGGACGGGGCACTTCGCCGCGACGGCGGACTTCCCCACGCTGGCCCGGCTGCAGCCGCGGCCGGACCATCCGGAAGGCCGCGTGCATTGCAGCGCGCCGGCGATCATGGTGGCGCTGAGTGACGTGCGCGGCGTGCGCGCGGCCACCGTCACCGCCGACGGCGCCGGCCTGGCCGTCACGCCCGGCACCGGCGGCGCCGGCTACGCGAGCGGCCTGCATGCGCTGCTGCCCGCCGCCCGCATCGACGGCGACGCCGGCGCGCAGGCGCTGGCCGTCCACGTCGAGCTCGACCTGGTCGGCACCAGCCAGCTCGCCTGGGTGCCCGCGGCGGACAGCCTGCGCTGGACGCTGAATTCGGACTGGCCGCACCCGTCCTTCGGCGGCCAGTTCGCGCCCGAGCAGCGCGAGGTGCGCGGCGACGGCTTCAGCGCCACCTGGAGCCTGTCGGCGCTGGCCACCACCGCGCCGGCCGACGTCGGGCGCGCGCTCGCGCTGTGCGCGCCGGGCCCCGTGGCCAATGCCGCCGACCCGGCGGACGACGCCAGCGCCAAGTCGGACAAGTGCCTGGACCTGATGAGCGTGGCCTTCATCGACCCGGTCAACCCCTACGTGCTGAGCGATCGCGCTACCAAGTACGACCTGCTGTTCATCGTGCTCACCTTCGTCGCCGTCGGACTGATCGAAGTGCTGTCCGGCCGCCGCGTGCACCCCGTGCAGTACCTGCTGGTCGGGCTGGCGCTGTCGCTGTTCTTCCTGCTGCTGCTGTCGCTGTCCGAGCACCTGGCCTTCGAGCAGGCCTATGCCGCGGCGTCGACGGCGTGCGCCGTGCTGCTGGGCGTCTACGCGGCGTCGATGCTGGGGCGGCGTCTGGCGGGGCTGTTGTTCGGACTCGGCATCGCGCTGCTCTATGGCCTGTTGTACGCGCTGCTGCAGATGGAGCAGAACGCGCTGGTGATCGGCTCGGTGATGCTGTTCGCTGCGCTCGCGACGGTGATGATGCTGACGCGCCGCATCGACTGGTACGCGCTGTTCGCGCGACTGCGGACGCCCGCGCGCGAAGCGGCGGAGGTCCCGCGATGAGCGCCGATGCCGGGCCGATGCTGACCTTGGTCATGCCGCGGCCACGAAAGCGCACCTGGTTCGCTCTCTTCCTGCTCGCCGTGGGCGCGATCCTGGGCGGCGTGCCGGGCTGGCGGCTGGTGTTCGCCAGCTGGATGGTGTTCAGCTGGTTCCTGCTGGCATGCGTCGTCACCTCGTCGCTGCTTTACGGGCTCGGGCATGCGGTCGCGCGGTCATGGGAAGCGATGCGCATCGATTTGGTCCAGGCGGGCTACATGCTGCTCGCGGCGATCGTCCTTCCGCTGATGTTCGAGTTGCCGGCGTGGGTCGACCTGGCGGCGTCGTGGTCCCGCCTCCGGACGGAGGCCGCGCAACACGCACGCGCCGGAGAGACGCGCTTCGCGGTGACCCACGTCTACGGCCGCGGCTCGGAGGGCGGCACGGTCTACGACCCGAGCGGGGAAGTCGCCAAGCCTGCCGAACGTCGCTCGCAACGGTGGTACGACGGCATCGCCGTGCGTTTCTGGCTGAACCAGGACTGCGTCGAGTTTCGTCACCTGATCGGCCCGTACTATCACTGGAGCAATTCGTGTGAGCGCTTCCTGTGACGGCACCGGCCGCCCGCGGCCGAACTGGCTCGACGCCTGGTTCACCATGTGGACCGCCGAGCACGACAGGGACACCCCGTCGTCGCTAAGATCCGCCACCATGCACCTCGGCGACCCGTTCGACTTCATCGTGATCGGCGCCGGTACCGCCGGCTGCCTGCTGGCGAACCGCCTGTCGGCGGATCCGCGCCATCGCGTGCTGCTGGTCGAGGCCGGCGGGCGCGACAGCTATCCGTGGATCCACATCCCGGTGGGCTACCTGTACTGCATCGGCAACCCGCGCACCGACTGGCTGTACAGGACCGAACCCGACCCGGGCCTCAACGGACGCGTGCTGCGCTACCCGCGCGGCAAGGTGCTGGGCGGCTCGTCCAGCATCAACGGCATGATCTACATGCGGGGGCAGGCGCGCGACTACGACGCCTGGGCGCAGCGCACCGGCGATCCGGAATGGGCTTGGGCGAAGTGCCTGCCCTACTTCCTGCGCCACGAGGACCACTGGCGCGGCGACGCACCGCCGCTGCACGCGGCGCCGGGCCACGATGCGACGGGCCGGCGCGGCGGCGGCGAATGGCGGGTCGAGAAGCAGCGGCTGTCCTGGCCCATCCTCGACGCGTTCGCGCAGGCCGCGGTTCAGGCCGGCATCCCCGCCGTCGACGACTTCAACGGCGGCGACAACGAAGGCGTCGGCTACTTCGAGGTGAACCAGCGCCGCGGCGTGCGCTGGAACGCGGCCAAGGCCTTCCTGCGACCGGCGCTGCGGCGTCCCAACCTGCAGGTGCTGACGGGGGCGCACGTCACGCGGCTGCTGCTGGAGGATGCCGCCGCCGGGTCGGGCGCGCGGCTCGCGGCGCGCGGCGTCGAACTGCGCATCGGCGGCGACGCGCCCTTGCAGGTGCGCTGCCGCGGCGAGGTGCTGCTGTCGGCCGGCGCCATCGGCTCGCCGCAGATCCTGCAGCTCTCGGGCATCGGCGACGGTGCGCGGCTGGAGGCCGCCGGCGTCGCGCCGCGGCACGAGCTCCCCGGCGTCGGCGCCAACCTGCAGGATCACCTGCAGGTGCGGGCGGTCTTCGCGGTGGACGGCACGCGCACGCTCAACACCCTGTCGGCCACGCTGCTGGGCAAGGCGCGCATCGCGGCCGAATATGCGCTGGCGCGCAGCGGTCCGATGAGCATGGCGCCGTCGCAGCTGGGCGCGTTCACGCGCTCCGACCCGGGCCGGCGCTGGCCCAACGTGCAGTACCACGTTCAGCCGCTGTCGCTGGACGCCTTCGGCGAGCCGCTGCACGCGTTCGAGGCGTTCACGGCCAGCGTGTGCAACCTCAACCCGGAATCGCGCGGCGAGGTCCACATCCGCTGCGCCGATCCGCAGCAGGCACCGCTGATCGCGCCGCGCTACCTCGCCACCGAGGGCGACCGCCGCGTCGCCGCCGACTCGCTGCGCCTGACCCGGCGCATCGCCGCGCAGCCCGCGCTGGCGCCGTTCCACCCGCGCGAGGTCAAGCCGGGCACCCAGTACCAGACGGACGACGAGCTCGCGCGCCTGGCCGGCGACATCGGCACCACCATCTTCCACCCCGTGGGCACCTGCCGCATGGGACGCGACGACGAGCCTGGCGCCGTGCTGGACTCGCGCCTGCGCGTGCGCGGCGTCGCGGGGCTGCGCGTGGTCGACGCCAGCGTGATGCCGGACATCACCAGCGGCAACACCAATTCGCCCACGCTGATGATCGCGGAACGGGCCGCGGAGTGGACGCTGGCGTCGGTCGGATTCGCGTCCTGACCCGTTCAGGTGCCCGCCCGGAAATACTTCACGGACTGAACGCACGATGAACGACGTCTGAACAGTGTTGGTGCAAGGTGACAGCGGGAAAGCCCCGATGTGCACCGCAACAACGCGCTCCTACAGTGCATATACTTTCTTGTCATATGCACCCACAAGGTGCGTGCGACGCTGAAGGGGGTACGAGGAGACATAACGCCGGCTCGAACGCTGATCGGGCCAGGCAGGCGGCGCCGCGTGGCGACTGCCAGACCACAATAGACGAAGGGCGCTGCCTACCGGCCGCGCCCTTTTGTCCTTTTCGGGTCCTGAAGAACGCCCGCATGCCGCAGCGCGCCCGTCGGAAGGCGCCGCTCGTCGACAATGAGTTCATGATCGATCTCGTCGTCGTGGCGGCCGCCTCCGGGCTCGCCGGCTTCGTGGATGCGGTGGTGGGCGGCGGCGGCCTCGTGCTGGTGCCCGCGCTCTTCGCCACCTATCCGAATGCCATCCCTGCCACGCTGTTCGGCACCAACAAGGGCGGTGCCATCTGGGGCACCGCGTGGGCCGCGGTGCAGTTCGCGCGCCGCGTGACGCTCGCCCGCCTGACGATGGCCTGGGGCATGGCCGGCGCGCTCGCGGGCAGCTTCGTCGGCGCGTACGCGGTCACGCTGGTCGACGCCAAGCCGCTGAAGCAGGCGCTACCCTTCGTGCTGCTGGCGATCCTGCTGTACACGCTGGCCAAGAAGGAACTCGGGCGGCACCACGCGCCGCGCAGCCAGGGCGGCGCCGAGGCGCGCATCGCCGGCCTCATCGGCCTGGCCATCGGCTTCTACGACGGCTTCTTCGGCCCCGGCACCGGCAGTTTCTTCGTCTTCCTGTTCGTGCGCATCCTGGGCTACGACTTCCTGCACGCCTCCGCCGCGGCCAAGATGCTCAACACGGCGACCAACTTCGCCGCGCTGCTGCTGTTCGCGTGGACGGGCCACGTCTGGTGGCACGTCGCGATCGTCCTGGCGGTGGCCAACGTCGCAGGCAGTCTCCTGGGCACCGGACTGGCGCTGTCCAGGGGCGCCGGCTTCGTGCGCGTCGTGTTCATCGTGGTCGTCTCGGCGCTGATCCTCAAGACCGGCCACGACGCGTTCCTTCATTCGTAGGGCGGGTCGTTCGACCCGCGTCGCGAGGCGACACCATGAAAAACGGCCCGCGACGCGGGCCGTTCTTCCTGGCGCGACGCGCGATCAGCCCTGCGCGCCGACCGCCTTCAGCGTGCTGCCTTCGACGTTGACGTGCTGGCCCACGGTCGGCACGGCGGCCTGGCGCACGGTGCGCACGCTGCCGTCGTCCATGCGCACGCGCACGTCGTAGGCGGTGGAGGTGCGCTCGTGCGACTCAATGGCGTTGCCCAGCAGGCCGCCGCCGACGGCGCCGATCGCGCCGCCCAGCGTGTGGTTGCCGCGACCGGCGATCTTGCTGCCGATCAGCGCGCCGCCCAGGCCGCCGGCGACGGCGCCGACGCCGTTGTTCTTGCCCTGCACCTGCACCGCGGTGTAGCCCTCGACCACGCCGCAGGTGGCGCACACCGGCGCGGCGGCCGCGACCTGCTGCTGCTGCGTGGACGGCGCGTTGTCGTGCGCGGTGTCATGGTGCGACGAGGTGGCGGCGTGGTGCACCGGCTTGGTCGATTCGTTGGCGGGCGTCTTCGCGTCGGGCTTGGCAACGGACGATTGTTCGGTGGCGGGAGCGCCGGCCGTGGTGGTGGTGGCCACCAGCGGGGTGACGGTGTTGTCGGCAGTGGTGTCGTTGCCGTTGCCCTTGACGACCAGCGTGGTCGCGAGCGCGATGATGGTCAGGGCCATCAGGCCGCCGCCGATCCAGACGGCGCGGGGCAGGCCGGCGGCGCCGGAAGCGTTGGGGGTGGTGCTGCTGTTCATGTCGATTTTCCTCTTGCGGCCCATCATGAATCGGGCTGACAGGGATTAAACGCGGCGCATGGTCGAGCGGATGTCAGCCAAAGTGCCGAGTTGCTTCGAAACGTGAGCGAACCCTGCTGAACCGTGGCGCGCCGACATCGCCGCGGCGGCTTGTCCTACACGACAGCAGGATGCCGCGCCTCGGGTACCCTTCGCGCCATGCTCAAGGATGTCTCGTTCTCGGCCGTCGTCGCCGGCTTCATCGCGGTGCTGGTCGGGATCACGAGCTCGATCGCCATCGTGTTCCAGGCAGCGCAGGCCCTCGGCGCCACGCCGGCGCAGACCACCTCCTGGGTCTGGGCGCTGGGCGTGGGCATGGCGGTCACCAGCGTCGGGCTGTCGCTCTGGGTTCGCCAGCCGGTGCTGACCGCGTGGTCGACCCCGGGCGCCGCGCTGCTCGCCGGCATGCACGGCGTCTCGCTGTCGAGTGCTACGGGTGGTTTCATCATTTCGGCCGTCCTCATCACGGTCGCGGGCGCCTCGGGACTGTTCGAGCGCCTGATGGACCGCGTGCCGGTGGCCATCGCCGCGGCGCTGCTGGCCGGCGTCCTGACGCGTTTCGGGCTGGACGCCGCGCTCGCCGTCCATGGCGACGCCTGGCTGGTCAGCGTGATGGCGCTCGCCTTCGTGCTGGGGCGACGCTTCTGGCCGCGTTATGCGGTGCCGGGCGTGCTGGCGGCCGGCATCGCCCTGGCGGCGGCGTCGGGGCGCATCTCGCTGGCCGGCGTGCAATGGGGCTGGGCGCGCCCGGTGTTCGTGATGCCCGAGTTCAGCCTGCAGGCCGCGCTCGGCCTGGGCCTGCCGCTGTTCATCGTGACGATGGCCTCGCAGAACCTGCCGGGTGTCGCCGCGCAGCGGGCGGCCGGGGTGACGGCGCCGGTGTCGCCCGTGATCGCCAGCACCGGGCTGGCGACGCTGCTGCTCGCGCCGTTCGGCTCGTTCGGCCTGAACCTGGCCGCCATCACCGCGGCGATCTGCATGGGCCCCGAGGCGCACCCCGATCCGAAGCGGCGCTACGTCGCACCGGTCGCGGCGGGCTTGTTCTACCTGGTCGTCGGCCTGGGCGGCGGCGCCGTCGTCGGGCTGATGGCGGCGTTCCCGCATGCGCTCGTCGTGGCGGTGGCCGGGCTGGCGCTGCTGGGCACGATCGCCGGGGCGTTGTCGCAGGCGCTGGTCGTGGAGAAGCACCGCGACGCGGCGGCGCTGACCTTCCTGGTGACGCTGTCCGGCGTGACGCTCGGGGGTGTCGGGGCGCCGTTCTGGGGCGTGGTGGCCGGCGCGTTGGCGCTCGGTGTGCAACACTTCCGGGCCCCGGTGCGCCCGGCGCCCTGAAATAGCCCTCCCGCGCCGGCCCGGACGGCCGCGCGCGATCATGTCGTGCCGCGCCCGCGTCACGCGTGCGGCGCGCCGTCCATCCTCGATCCCAGCCGTCCCGCCCTCGCGCGCGGCGCCCCCACCCGCCCGACCAGGTGTTCCCATGAAGCTGCTGTTCGTCGCCGATCCGCTCGATACGTTCAAGATCTACAAGGACTCGACCTTCGCCATGATGCGCGAGGCCGCGCGCCGCGGGCACGCGCTGTGGGCGACGCAGCCCGTCGACCTGAGCTGGCAGCGCGGCGGCCGGGTGCTGGCGCGCGCGCTGCCGGTCACGCTGACGGGCGCCGGCGGGCATGACGAGGCGCCCTGGTACACGACGACGGGCCTGGAGACGGTGCTGGTGGCCGAGTTCGACGCCGTTCTGATGCGCAAGGATCCGCCGTTCGACAGCGAGTTCTTCTACGCCACCCACCTGCTGAGCCAGGCCGAGCGCGAGGGCGCGCTCGTGCTCAACTCGCCGGGGGCGCTGCGCGAGCATCCCGAGAAGCTGGCCATCCTCGAGTTCCCGCAGTTCATCGCGCCCACGCTGGTCACGCGCTCGGCCGCCGACGTGCGCGCGTTCCACAAGGAGCACCGCGACATCATCCTGAAGCCGCTGGACGGCATGGGCGGCATGGGCATCTTCCGCGTGAAGGAGGACGGCCTGAATCTGGGCAGCATCGTCGAGACGCTCAACGGCAACGGCGCGCAGACGATCATGGTGCAGAAGTTCATCCCCGAGATCGCCGACGGCGACAAGCGCGTGCTGGTGATCGGCGGCCAGCCGGTGCCGCACACGCTGGCCCGCATCCCGCAGGGCGGCGAGGTGCGCGGCAACCTCGCCGCCGGCGGGCTGGGCGTGGCACGGCCGATCACACCCCGCGAGCGCGAGATCGCCGGCGTCATCGGCCCCAAGCTGGCGGCACGCGGCCTGCTGCTGGTGGGACTGGACGTCATCGGCGACACGCTCACCGAGATCAACGTCACCAGCCCCACCTGCTTCCAGGAGATCACCGAGCAGTCGGGCTTCGACGTCGCGAAGATGTTCGTCGATGCGCTCGAAGGCGAGATCTCCGGCGAGCGCCTGCGTCCCACCACCGAAGGCCAAGACCCCTTCTGACAAGACCTGAATGGCCCTGCTCACCCTTTCCAACGCCCACCTCGCCTTCGGGCACGTCGCGCTGCTCGATGGCGCCGAATTCGCGCTCGAGAGCGCGGAACGCGTCGCGCTGATCGGGCGCAACGGCACCGGCAAGTCCAGCCTGCTCAAGATCCTGGCGGGCATCGACAAGCCCGACGACGGCCTGCTGCAGGTCGAGCGCGGCCTGCGCCGCACCTACGTCCCGCAGGAGCCGCTGTTCGCGCCGGGCATCAGCGTCTTCGATGCCGTCAGCGAGGGCGTGAGCGAGGCCCGCGAGGCGCGCGAGCGCTTCGAGAACCACGACGGCGTCGACCACGACGAACTCGACCGCCTGCAGACGCGCCTCGAGGCGCTCGGCGGCTGGGACTGGGAGCGTCGCGTCGACGAGACGCTGCATCGGCTCGACCTCGATCCGCGGCAGCAGGTCGACAAGCTCTCGGGCGGCCTGCGCAAGCGCGTCGCGCTGGCCCAGGCGCTGGTGGCCGCGCCCGACGTGCTGCTGCTGGACGAGCCGACCAACCACCTCGACCTCGACGCCATCGACTGGCTGGCCGAGCTGCTGCGCGGCTACCGCGGCGCGCTGATCCTGATCTCGCATGACCGCGCGTTCATCGACGCGACGGCCACGCGCATCGTCGAGCTCGATCGCGGCGTGCTGCGCAGCTACCCCGGCAACTTCAGCGCCTACGAGGCGGCCAAGCAGCGCGAGCTCGAGTCCGAGGCGCTGGCCAACGCGCGGGCCGACAAGCTGCTGGCGCAGGAAGAGATCTGGATCCGCAAGGGCGTCGAGGCGCGCCGCACGCGCAGCGTCGCCCGCATCCAGCGGCTGGAGGTGCTGCGCGCGGAACGCCAGGCCCGGCGCGACCAGGTGGGCCAGGTGCGGCTCGAGGTGGCCACCGGCGGCCAGACCGGCAAGATCGTGGCGGCGCTCGAGAACGTCTCGATGCGCTACGGCGAGCGCGTGCTGATCGACAAGCTGACGACGACCATCCTGCGCGGCGACAAGGTCGGCCTGATCGGTCCCAACGGCTCGGGCAAGACGACGCTGCTCAAGCTGATCCTCGGGCAGCTGCAGCCGACGGCAGGCACGATCAAGCTGGGCACCAACCTCAACGTCGCGTACTTCGACCAGATGCGCGCCGGCCTGAAGCTGGACGCCACGCTGGCCGACACGATCAGCCCGGGCAGCGAGTGGATCGAGATCGGCTCCACGCGCAAGCACATCATGAGCTACCTCGGCGACTTCCTGTTCGCGCCGGAGCGCGCGAACGCGAAGGTGATGTCGCTGTCCGGGGGCGAGCGCAACCGCCTGCTGCTCGCGCGGCTGTTCGCGTTGCCGGCCAACGTGCTGGTGCTGGACGAACCGACCAACGACCTCGACATCGACACGCTGGAGCTGCTCGAGGAACTGCTCGCCAACTACGCCGGCACCGTGTTCCTGGTGAGCCACGACCGCCGCTTCGTCGACAACGTCGTCACCAGCACGCTGGTATGGGAAGGCGACGTCACGCCCGGCCTGTGGCGCGAGTACGAGGGCAACGTCGAGGACTGGCAGGCCCAGCGCGCGCGGGTGCGCGCCAGCGCGCCGCCCGCACCCGCACCCGCACCCGCACCCGCGCCCGCGACGTCCGCCGCCGTTCCAGTCCACGCGGGTGCGAGCGTCGCGAAACCCAAGGCCAAGCTCAGCTACAAGGAGCAGCGCGAGCTCGACGAGCTGCCGGGCCGGCTGGAGGCACTCGAGGCCGAGCACAAGACGCTGGAGGCGGCGCTCGCCAGCAACGAGCTGTACACACAGGGCCGCGACAAGATCGCCGCGACGCAGGCGCGCTTCGCCGAAGTCGACGAGCAGCTGCTCGCGTTGATGGAGCGCTGGGAAGAGCTCGGCAATCGCTAGGCGCCACACCGCATGCGGCCCGTCCCCGCCCTGGCCCGGCGCACCGCGCTCGCGGTGGGCATGGCGCTGTGCCTGGCGGGCGGGTGGTGGTTGGTGCGGGCACCGGCGATCGATGCGCCCGTCGCCGCCGTGCCGCAGCCGCCGGACATCGAGACGCCGGCCGGCCGCGCACGCATCGACGCGGCCATCGCGCTGGCGACGATGCCCGACGCCCCGTGGTCCTTCGCGGAGTCCCTGGCCGCGTCGGCGCCCGACCAGCCCGACGCGCGCGAGAACGAGGACTGCGGCCTGTCCGACGGGCCGCAGTTCGCGCAGTCCGGTTCGGCCGACGAGGCGCCGGCGCAGACGCGAGCCGCCTCGCCGGCTTGGCTGGCCGCGCAGGTCCGGATCGACGCCGCGTTGCGCGCCAGCGCCGATCCGCTCGATCGCGCCGCGGCGGATTTCATCAATGCCGGCGACATGCGCACGCCCGAGAGCGTGGAGGACACGGTCGCGCAACTGGCGGCGGCCACGAGCGATGCACGCGTGTTCGTGCTGGGACACGAGCTTTGCCAGAAGGCCTGGGCGCGCTCGCCCGCCTGCGCCGCGCTGACGGCCGAGCGCTGGGCGCAGGTCGATCCGGGCAACGGCCTGCCCTGGATCGAGCTGCTCGGGCAGGCGGCGGCGCGCGGGGACGATGACGGCATCCAGGAGGCGATGGCGCACCTGGCCGCAGCCACGAGCTTCGACACGCGCCTGTACGGCCCGGCCGGGGCCGTCGTGCGTCACCTGCCGGTCGACGGGCGCGACCTGGCGGCGGCCGGCGACCTCGTCACCCGCGCGCTCGGCCAGGCCGCGGCCCTGCCGATGCCGCCGTTCAAGCCCTTGCTCGACGCCTGCCGCAACGAGGCTGGTGGCGATGCGCAGCGCGCAAGCCAGTGCCGTGCCATCAGCGACACGATGTACGCGCACTCCGACGCGATGATCCCGTTCGCGATCAGCGGCAGGCTGCTGCAGGTCACGACGGGAGACAGCTCGCGCTTCGACCTGATCAAGACGGAACGCATCGTCGCGCAGGCGCACTGGTCGCCCGCCACCGGCCTGGCGCCCTGCCGCGACCTGCGCGAGCAGCTGCGCCAGGTCGATCGCAAGGCGGCCGTCGGCGAGGTCGCGGTGATGCGCGAGGATTCGCACCGGTTCGTGCCGCCCTGAGCTGCCTTGTTCGCGCCTCGGCCCGGGCTTTCCCAAGAGCGCCGCCAGGGGCGCGCGTTCGGTGGCGACGCTCGCCGGCACCGCCTGGCCGCGGTGCTCGCCGCCGCGGTGACGCTGACTGCCGACGCGCTGCTGGCATCAGACCCTGGCCGAGCCCATGTGGCGCAAGATCGGCCGGCACGGCCATGGAGTGCATGGGGGCGCTCCTGACGGCGTGAGCGCCGAATCGTCGGTTCATCGCGATGAATGCCGTGCGTGCCGGGCGCGCCCGCGGTGAGAATCGATGCGTCGCCCATGCCCCAGCCGCACCTTGTCGAATCGAAGTCCGTCCGTGCCCTGTCCGCCCCGAGCGGTCACCGGGGTCTGCGCGGTTGCATGCGTGTGAAGCGCCTCCTGGGCGTGGCGGCGGCCGTCGTCTTGCTGGCGTCGTTGGCCGGCCTGCGATGGGCGCGTGTCGGGCCGGTATCTGCTGGTCAGGCGCACGTCGCCCTCCCACCGTGCGCGACGGTGGTCGCGAGCGCGACGGCGCTGCCCACGGGGACCTCGGCGCCGCGGGTGGCGCAGGCCGCATCGACGATGACGCCCGATGCCGCCTGCAGCGTCGAACCTCGCCAGGCCGTGGAGGAGCGCAGCGCTCACGCGTCGGACGATGACGCCACCGATACCCCGGTGCAGCCGGCGAAACCGGCCCACACCGCCGCGTTTGCGGCCGCGCGCCAGCGCCTCCTCGACCGGCTGCGCACCGGAACGGACGACTATGGTCGGGCCGTGGCCATCTGGGTCGACCTTCCGGCTGGCGTCGACGCCGACGCCGACGCCGACGCCGATGCCGACGCGAAGGCGGCGCGACTGCGCGCGCTCGCCGGCATGGCTCGCACGACGACCGACCCACGCCTGTACGCGCTCGCCTACCGCGCCTGCCAAGCGGCGCCGACCCACGACGGTTGCCAGGCCTTGAGCCTGCGCCGCTGGGTGGCGCTCGATGCCGGCAATGCGACGCCGTGGATCTATGCGCTGCAGGACGCCGTGGCGAAGGGCGACGTGTCCGGCCAGGAGGAGGCCTTGTTCCACCTGGCGGCGTCGGACCGGGCCGAAGACCGCTTCGACACGCCCGTCGGTCCCCTCGTCGAGGCGGCCGGCCTCGACGGCGCCGAGCCGGCCGCGGCCCACGAACTGGCCGTCGAGGCGGTGGGGCTGTCCGCGGCGCAGGCGAGCTACGAGTTCACCCTGTCGCGACTGTGCCGAGAGTCCGCACCGACCGATGCGAATCGACAGCAGCTCTGCCTCGCCGCCGCGCGCGTCCTCGCGGATCACTCCGACACGACGCTCGGCCGCGCGGTCGGCGTGTCGCTCGAGGCGCGGCTGACTGGCGACCGGACCCGCCTCGATCGGTTGCGCGCAGTGCCGACCGATCCGGTGTTCAAGTCGCTGGATTCGCCGACGACCTGCGGGCAGCTCCGCCGGAACCTGCAGGTGTGGCGCCGCCTGGCGCAGGTTGGCGAAACCGGATTGCTGCGCGAACGCGAAGCGGCCTCGGCCGCCGCCGCTCGGTGAAGTTCAAGGCGTAAGGATTTGCTCGGACGGCACGACTACCGTTCACTGGCTCGCAAGACCCCGCGCGATCGGCGCACGGAAGGCGAAGCCGGCGGCCGACGTGGCCATGCCCCCCCAACCCTTTCGAAGGAACCACCATGAAGCTCTCTTTCCGTCAATTCGCCCTCGTCTCGACCCTGCTCGCGACCGCCGCTTTCCCGCTGCTGTCGCATGCGCAGGACGTGCGCCGCGAGGACCGCGTGCTGCATTTCCTCGACAGCGGCCACATCGACGCCAACAAGGACGGCATGGTCAGCAAGAAGGAATTCATGGACGCGATGTCCAAGACCTGGGACATGCACATGGACGACGCGAAGAAGGCCGAGCCCATGATGCAGAAGGACAAGATGACGCTGCAGCAGTACCTCGAGTTCTCGAAGATGTTCGGCCTCAACATCGGCAGCTGAAGGCGGCCTGCGCGGCGCGGACCGCGCTCGCTCAGCTCGCGCGCGCCGTCTCGAATGCCTGCCAGAACCGCGGATCCTGCGTCGTCGCGAAATTGATGCGCATCAACGTCGACGGCTGGCGGTTCGGGAAGAACACGGTGCCAGGCGCGAGCAGCCAGCCGTCGTCGAGCATGTCGGTGGCCAGGCGTTCGGTGTCGACGCCGGTGTCGACCCAGCCGAACAGGCCCGCGGGCGGCGTGACGAAGCGGCAGCCGGCGCCCAGCGCCAGCTTGACCGAGCGCGTTCGTGCGGCGCCCAGCCGCGCGATCACGCGCTCGGAATGGCGGCGCAGCCAGCCCTGTTCCAGGCACACGGCCACGGCCTGTTCGAGCAGCGCCGGCGTGGTGAGCGTGCCCAGCAGCTTGACGTCGACGAAGCGCTCGACGAGATCGGGCGGCGCCGCCATGAAGCCGACGCGCCAGCCCGGCGCGAGGATCTTGGCGAAGCCCGACACGTAGATCGTGCGACGCAGGCCGTCGAGCGCGGACAGGCGCGGCGCGTGCGCGGGCGCGAGGTGGGCGTAGGTATCGTCCTCGAGGATGCGGAAATCGTGCTGCTCGGCCAGGCGCAGCACCTGGTGCGCGGCGGCCAGGCCCAGCGACACGCCGGTCGGGTTGTGCAATACGGAGCACGTGACGTACAGCCGCGGCTGGTGCGCCTGGGCGAGCGCGGCCATCGCCGCGAGGTCGGGGCCGTCGACGCCGCGCGGCACCGGGAGCAGGCGCATGCCCAGCTGCGTCAGGCGCGCGAATTCCACCGACCAGCCCGGCTCGTCGACCAGCACCGCGTCGCCCGGCTCAAGCAGCGCGCGCGAGCAGATGTCCAGCGCGTGCGTGGCGCCATTGGCGGTGACGATCTGCGCCGCACTCGCGGGCACGCCGAAGTCGGCCAGCCGATGGGCCAGCGCGTGGCGCAGACGGGTGTCGCCGGCGGGCTCGCCGTAGTGCAGGTAGCTCGAGGGCTGGTGGCTGGTGCTGGCCGACTTCGCCGGCGCCATCACGCGGCGCAGCGCGGTCTGCAGCATCGCGGCGTCCAGCCATTCGGCCGGCAGCGTGCCCAGGCCGGGCGCGGGATGCTGGGCGTCGGCCGCGAACATGCCACGGATCAGCGCCGTCGCGTCCACCGGCGGCGGGCGCAGCGGCGTGGCGGGGCGCTGCGTCGTCTCGGTGGTGATCTCCAGGCGGGGGGCGGCAGGCGCGGCGGCGTGCGAGGCGATGTCGACGCCGCGCACGAAGAAGCCGCGCTGGCGCTTGGCCTCGACCAGTCCCTGCGCCAGCAGCTGGTCGTAGGCGGCGACGACGGTGGACGGGCTGACGCGATGGCGACGCGCGCTCTCGCGCACCGAGGGCAGGCGCGCGCCGGGCAGCAGCAGGCGCTGGCGGATGCGCGCCGCGTAGTGGCCGGCCAGCTGTTCCGCGAGCGTGCGCGACGCGCTGCGCGCCAGCAGGGCGGCGCCCACGGCGACCGCCGCGGCGGCCGGGATCTCGGCGGGCCGGCGCGCACGCGCGGGCGTGGGGGCGGAGGTGGCGTCGTCTTGCATGGCGGGACTCCGGGGCGGGCGCGGCCGCGATCTGCAATCTGTATTGCCGCGGGCAACGATACAGATCACCGAACTGCACCCGGAGACTGTACTGCTAGTGTATTGATTATCGGCCTAGACTGGACGTTCCGCACGCCTGGATCGCGGCTTCCTTCCGAAGCCCTGGCGCGCTTCGCCCGACCGATGCGTCTCGAGCCCCAGCCCGCCCTGCCGACGTCCGCCCCCGGTTCCGCCGCGGCGCACGCCGTGGGCGCCGAGCATGCGCGCCGGTCGCGGGCCGGGCTCTGGCTGGGTCTGCTGGGCATGCTGATCTTCGCGGGCACCATCCCGATGACGCGCCTGGCCTGCGGCAGCGCGCAGGCGCCCCAGCTGTCGCCGTTCTTCGTGGCTTTCGGCCGCGCCGGGGTCGCGGGCCTGCTGTCGGCGGCCTACCTCGTCCTTACACGCGCGCCCCGGCCGCACCGCAGGCATTGGCCGATGCTGGTGCTCACCGTGCTGGGCAACGTCATCGGCTGGCCGCTGCTGCTGGGCCTGGCGGTGCGCGAGGTCGACGCGATGCACGCGTCGGTCATCACGGGGCTGATGCCGCTGGCCACCGCGGCCTGCGGCGCGCTGATGCTGCGCCAGCGTCCGTCGGCCGGCTTCTGGGCCTTCGCGCTGCTGGGCGCGGCGCTGGTCGTCGCGTTCGCGGCCTGGAGCGGCGCCGGTCGGCCTCAGCTGGGCGACCTGCTGCTGCTGGGCGCGGTGCTCGCCTCGTCCCTGGGCTACATCACCGGGGTTCAGGTGTCGACGGGGCCGCACGGCCTGACACCGGAGCAGACGATATCCTGGGTCCTGGTGCTGGCGCTGCCCGCCACGTTGCCGGTGCTGCTGACCCGATGGCCGACCGCGACCATCCATGCCGCGTCGTGGGGTGCGTTCGCCTATGTCGCGGTGTTCTCGATGTGGATGGGCTTCTTCGCCTGGTACCGCGGGCTGGCCTGGGGCGGCACGCTGCGCATCAGCCAGGTGCAGCTGCTGCAGCCTTTCATCTCGATCCTGCTCAGCGTGCCGCTGCTGGGCGAACAGCTGCGCCCGGCCACGCTGGGCTTCTCCGTCGCCGTGATGGCGTGCGTTTACCTGGGCCGGCGCGTGTCGGCGGGCGCGCCGCGATCCTCCTCCTGATTCCCGTTGCGCGGGCCGCCGCGCGCTCTTCCTCGAAGGCTCTCCCATGACCGGTTCCACCACCCCTCCCGACACCGCCAACTCGCCGTGGCGCCTCGCACGACGCTGCGAACGCATGAACCCCTCGGTCATCCGCGAGATCCTCAAGCTGACCGAGCTGCCGGGCGTGCGCTCGCTCGCCGGCGGCCTGCCGTCGGCCGATACCTTCCCCGTCGAAGCCATGCGCGACGCCGCAATGAAGGTGCTGACCGACACGCCGCGCGAGGCGCTGCAGTACGCGGCCAGCGAGGGCTTCGGGCCCTTGCGCGAGTGGGTCTCGGCGATGCTGGCGGCCAAGGGTGTCGAGGCGCCGGCCAACCGCGTGCTGATCACCAACGGCTCGCAGCAGGGCCTCGACCTCGCCGGCAAGGTGCTGCTGGACGCCGGCAATACCGTGGCCGTGGAGACGCCCACCTACCTCGGCGCACTGCAGGCCTTCAACCCGAACGAGCCGGTGTTCGCATCGATCGGCAGCGATGCCGACGGCCCGTTGCCCGACGACATCGCCGCGCTGCGCGGGGACGCGCGCTTCATGTACGTGCTGCCGAACTTCCAGAACCCGACCGGCCGCGTGGTGCCGTCCGAGCGCCGCGACGCCATCGTGGCCGCCGCGCAGCGCGCCAACCTGCCGCTGGTCGAAGACAACCCGTACGGCGAGCTCTGGTACGACCAGGAGCCGCCCAGGCCCATCGCCTCGCGCTGGAAGGAAGGCGTGCTGTACCTCGGCTCGTTCTCCAAGGTGCTCGCGCCGGGACTGCGCCTGGGCTTCATGGTGTGCCCGCCGGCGCTCTACCCGAAGCTGCTGCAGTCCAAGCAGGCGGCCGACCTGCATACCGGCTCGTTCAGCCAGCGCGTGGTGCACGAGGTCATCAAGAACGGCTTCCTCGACCAGCACATCCCGACGATCCGCGACCGCTACCGCACGCAGCGCGATGCCATGGACGCGGCACTGAAGACCTCGATGCCCGCCGGCTGCGAGTGGCGCAAGCCCAGCGGCGGCATGTTCTTCTGGCTGCGCCTGCCTGCCGGCTGCGACGCGATGGCGCTGCTGCCCAAGGCGGTCGAGGCTGGTGTCGCCTACGTGCCGGGCGCCGCGTTCTTCGCCAACGATCCTGACGTGCGCACGCTGCGCCTTTCCTTCGTCACGCTGGCGCCGGCCGACATCGCCGATGCGGTGGGCAAGCTGGGCACCGTCATCAAGGCGCACCTGGCGGGGGCGTGATCGTGAGCGGCAACGACGCGCCGCGCATGCGCGGCTTCAGCCAGGTCGACGTCTTCACCGCCACGCCGCTGCTGGGCAACCCGCTGGCCGTCGTGCATGACGGCGCGGGCCTGAGCGACGACCGGATGGCGGCATTCGCGCGCTGGACCAACCTGTCGGAGACGACGTTCCTGCTGCCGCCGACGAACCCCGAGGCCGACTACCGGGTGCGCATCTTCACGCCCGGTGGCGAGCTGCCGTTCGCGGGGCATCCGACGCTGGGCTCGTGCCACGTCTGGCTGCAGGCGGGCGGCAGGTCGAAGCGCGACGACGTCGTGGTGCAGGAGTGCAGCATCGGCCTGGTGCCGATCCGGCGCGGCGAGCGGCTCGCGTTCGCGGCACCGCCCACCAGCGTGGAACGCGCCGACGCCGAGCTGCTGCATCGCGTGTACGCCGCGCTCGGGCTCGAACCGGCGCGCGTGCTGCAGGCGGCGTGGCTGTCCAACGGCTTCCCGCAACTGGTGCTGCGCGTCGACAGCGCCGCCGCGGTGCTGGCGCTCAAGCCCGACCACTCGGCGCTGAAGGGGCTCGGCAAGGTCGGCGTCGTCGCGCCGCATCCGGCGGGCGGCGCGGCGGACTTCGAGGTCCGCTTCTTCGCCGCGGCCATCGGCATCAACGAGGATCCGGTGACGGGCAGCCTCAACGCCAACGTCGCGAACTGGCTCATCGACAACGGCCATGCCCCCGCGAGCTACGTCGCTGCGCAGGGCACCGCGATGGGTCGCGCCGGCCGCGTGCACGTGACGCGCGACACGCAAGGCACGTGGATCGGCGGCGACGTGGCGGGCTGCATCGCCGGCCACGTCACGCTCTGAACGGGAGGACCGCGAGATGACCGAGGAACTGTTCCGCGAGGACGCGACGCTCGTCGACTGCGACGCCATCGTCACCGCCGTCGACGAGCGCGGCGTGCAGCTCGATCGCACCGTGTTCTATCCGCATGGCGGCGGGCAGGCCGGCGACCGCGGCGAGTTGCTGCTGGCCGACGGCCGCGCCATCGCGATCGCCGACACGCGCAAGGGCGAGACGCCGGGCGAGATCGTGCACGTGCTCGCCAATGCCGACGACCGTGCCGCGTTCGGGGTGGGCGCGAAGTTGCGCGCGCGCATCGACGTCGCGCGACGCCGCGCGCACATGCGCTTCCACACGGCCACGCACCTGCTGTGCGCGCTCGTCCCGCATCCGGTGGACGGCTGCTCGATCACCGCGGAGTACGCGCGGCTGGACTTCCACATGACCGATCCGCTGGACAAGGCGCAGATCGAGGCCGGCCTCGACCGCCTGGTCGCCGAGGCCCACCCGGTGTCGCATCGCTGGATCACCGACGCCGAACTCGATGCCAACCCCGGCCTCGTGCGCAGCATGAGCGTGCAGCCGCCGCGCGGCACGGGCCGCGTGCGCCTGCTCGAGATCGACGGCGTCGACCTGCAGCCCTGCGGCGGCACGCACGTGGCCAACACGGCGGAGATCGGCGCGCTGGTGGTGCGCAAGATCGAGAAGAAGTCGGCCTCGACGCGGCGCGTCGTGCTGGCGTTCAGGGACGCGCCGGGACTCTGAACGTCAGGGGCGCTGTCGATGGCTCGCCCGGCGCTGCCGCCCGGAAGCCGGCTGCGTCGCGGCCAGCCCCTCGGGGGCAGCGAGCGGGGGCTTATGGTGCCGGCGCCCCGTTGCCCGCCACCCAGATCTCGTACCACGTCTGCGCATCGATCTGGATGTCCAGCGCCGCCACCGCTTCGCGCATCGCGTCGAGCCGGCGCGAGCCGGTCAGCGGAAGCAGGCGCGCGGGGTGGCGCAGCAGCCAGGCGTAGACCAGCGTCGTGACGCTGAGCCCGCGCTCGCCCGCCAGGCGCTCCAGCACGGCTCGCACGCGGCGCGCGGCGTCGTCCTGGCCCGTGAACAGGCGGCCGCCGGCCAGCGCGGACCAGATCATCGGCGCGATGCGCAGCGCCTGTGCCTGGTCCAGCGTGCCGTCGTAGAACGGCGCGATGTGCAGCGGCGAGGCCTCGATCTGGTTGGTGACCAGCGGGATGCGCTGATGCAGCAGCGCGAACTGCGACGGCGTGAAGTTGGAGACGCCGAAGTGGCGCACCTTGCCGGCAGCGCGCAGCCGCATGAAGCAGTCGGCCAGCGCATCGGCGTCCATCAGCGCGTCGGGCCGGTGGATCAGCAGCACGTCGATCGAGTCGGTGCGCAGCGCGGCCAGCGAGTTGTGGACCGAGCGCTCGACGTGCGCGGCCGACGTGTCGTAGTGGCCGAGCCGGTGCTCGGGGCGCGCCGGCGACACCATGCGGATGCCGCACTTGGTGACGATCTGCAGGCGCTCGCGCAGGGGCGGCGCGGCGGCCAGCGCCTCGCCGAACAGCGCCTCGACGCCGTAGCCGCCGTAGATGTCGGCGTGGTCGAAGGTGGTGATGCCCAGCTCGAGGCAGCCCTCGATCCAGCGCACGCGCTCCTGCACGCTGAACTGCCACGAGTCCATGCGCCAGGCGCCGGCGACGATGCGCGAGAGGGTCGGGCCGCCGGCGGCGGGGACGATCGTGTGAGCGTGGGACATGGGTCGGGATTCGAGGTGGACGGCAACGCGCAGCGATTCTGACCGATGAGCCGCGCTGCCGTCGGGGGGGTGGCTGCTGGCGCGTGCCGCGATCCGCCCACGTTCCCGCTCAGTGCTTCTTGCGGAAGTCGTCGTGGCAGGACTTGCAGGCCTGCGCGGTGGGGCCGAAGGCGGCCTTCAACGCGTCGGGCTTGCCCGTCTTCGCGGCCTCGAGCAGCCGGGCGACGTTGTCCTGCAGCTTCTGCGCGTCGGCGTTGAACTTGTCGCGTTGCGACCAGATCTCGGGCTTCGCGCCCGTCTCGCCCTTGTCGCTGCCCTCGACGAAGGCGCTCCACGGCAGCCTGGCCAGCGTGGCGACGAGCTCGGCGTTGGCCTTGGCGGTGGCCGCGTCGTAGGGAATCTTGCCGTCGGCCATCGCGCCGAGCTGGCCGAAGTGGTGCCCCATCACCGCGAGCGCGCCCTGGCGGTACTCGATGGCGTCATCGGGGCTCTTGAATTGGGCGGCGGCGGCGCCGTAGGCCAGCAGGGCGGCGGCCGCGACGGCGGCGGGCGTCCAGGAGTTCATCGTGTCGGATCCTGAGGAAGGTGGCGGGTGGACGCGCGCGGCGTCCGCAGACGGCGCAGTGTACGAAGGTCCATCGGGCCCGGATGTTTCCGTGGCGTATCGTTGCAGCCTCGTCCAACCGCTGCCGCCGTCTTGACCGCCCCGATCCCCGTCCGCATCTGGGACCTGCCCACCCGCGTGTTCCACGTCGCGCTGGCCGCGCTGGTGACCGCGGCCGTCGCCACTGCCGAGGCCGGCGGCGAGTGGATGGCCTGGCACCTGCGCTGCGGGGAGGCGGTGCTGGCGCTGCTGGCGTTCCGCTGGGCCTGGGGCCTGGCGGGTGGCCGCTGGTCGCGCTTCGCCAGCTTCGTGCCCACGCCGGCGCGCGTCGTGCGCGCGCTGCGCGGGCGGACGGACGCGGCCGACGCGGTCGGCCACAACCCGCTGGGCGCGCTGTCGGTGTGGGCCCTCCTCGTGCTGCTGTCGCTGCAGGTGGCCACCGGGCTGGTGGCCGACGACGACATCGCCACCACCGGCCCGCTCAACGGCCACGTGAGCGGGCACCTGGCTCGCGCGGCCAGCCGCTGGCACGCGGGCTGGGGCGCGGATCTCGTCTTCGCGCTGGTCGCGCTGCACCTGATGGCGGTCGCCTGGTACACGCTGCGCCGGCGCGAGCCGCTCGTTCGCGCGATGTGGACCGGCGACAAGCCCCTCCCGCCCGAGACCCCCGCCAGCGACGACGGCGCGGGCTTGCGGCTGCGCGCGCTGGCGCTGTTCGCACTGGCCTGCGCCGGGGTCTGGGCGATGCTGCGCTGGGCCACCTGAGGCACGTCGGGGTGTCAGTGCCGTGACAGGACGGCGTGGTCCAAATGCGCCTGGACGAGCGTGTCGGGCCATCGCGGTGCGTGGCGCACCGGGGTGGCGTAGGCGGCCCCAATCGGGTTAGAATCGACAGGCTTAGTTCAACTAAAGCAGGTTTTTTCCCGGGAAACCGGGGGCAACTTGTCCGACATCGCTGGGCGCCACGACGGGGAAGCACGTTCAGGCAGTTTCGAATGAACGAGCGTTCCAGTCAGACACCCATGAGTCTTCCAAGTTCCGCTCCGCAGCAAGAAAAACCCGACGCGCAATCCGGCAAGCAAGCCGGGCGGCCCGTCGGCAACGCCGCGAACTGGGACGACGAAGATCCGCTGCCGCGCCGCTTGACGGCAACGGAAGCCGAGGCGTTTCGCAGCCAGCGCAACGCACCGTCTCCGTGGCGGGTGGTGCTGGTGCAGGCCGAGGCCGGCGCCGTCATCTCGCTGCTGGTCGGGTTGATGTTCGGGTTGCCCGCGTTGTGGTCGGCGCTGTACGGCGCCGCCACCGCGATCGTTCCGGGCGCGCTGATGGCGCGCGGCGCGACGCGGATGGCGGACAGCAAGTCGCCGCTGGCCACCGCGCTGGGCCTGCTGGGTTGGGAATCGGCAAAGATCATTTGCTCGGTGGCGATGCTCGTCAGCGCCGCTCGAGTGCTGCACCCGGTGGTGTGGCCGGCACTGCTGGTCGCGCTGGCCGGGTGCCTGACTGTGTATTGGGTGGCGCTCGCGTGGCGCTCGCGTTGAAGTTCTGATCGGAAAGCTACGGACACATGGCCGCAGAAGAGCAAGCAGCACCGACCTCCGGTGAATACATCCACCACCACCTGACCCACCTGTCGAACGTCGACACCGCCGCCACCGTGGACTTCCACGTGGTGCATTGGGACTCGGTGTTCTTCTCTTCGGTGCTGGGCCTGGTGTTCCTGGTGCTGGGCCTGCTGGCCGCGCGCCGCGTCACCTCGGGCGTGCCGGGTCGCTTCCAGGCGGCCTTCGAATTCCTGATCGAGATGGTCGACTCGCAGGCGCGTGCCATCGTGCACAACGCCACCAGCCGCAAGATGGTGGCCCCGCTCGCGCTGACCGTGTTCGTCTGGATCTTCCTGCTCAACGCGATGGACCTGCTCCCGGTCGACCTGCTGCCCTGGATCTTCCAGCACGCATCCGGCGACCACGAGGCGCACCTGCGCGTCGTGCCCACGGCCGACATCTCCGTCACGATGGGCATGTCCGTCGCGGTGCTGATCATCTGCCTGTACTACAACGTGAAGATCAAGGGCCTGGGCGGCTGGTCGCACGAGCTGGTCGTCGCCCCGTTCGGCACCAGCAAGAACCCGATCGCCGCGGTGCTGCTGGGCGTCGTGAACTTCGCGATGCAGATGATCGAATTCGTCGCCAAGACGGTCTCGCACGGCATGCGGCTGTACGGCAACATGTACGCGGGCGAGCTGATCTTCCTGCTGATCGCCCTGCTCGGCGGCGCGTTCACCTTCACGGCGGGCGGTTTCGGCCTGGCCCTGCTTCACATCATCTCCGGCAGCGTGTGGGCCATCTTCCACATCCTGATCATCACGCTGCAGGCCTTCGTGTTCATGATGCTGACCCTGGTCTACATCGGACAAGCCCACGACGCGCACTGATTCCCGCGCGTCGCGGGGCAACCAGCGACGCGGCTTGCGCCGTTCGAACAATTACTTCATTTCTCTCAATTTCTTAACTGGAGTCAACATGGAACTCATCAGCTACGTCGCCCTGGCCGCCGGCATCATCATTGGTCTGGGCGCCTGCGGCGCTTGCATCGGCATCGGCATCATGGGCAGCAAGTACCTCGAGTCCGCCGCTCGCCAGCCGGAACTGATGGGCGAACTGCAGACGAAGATGTTCCTGCTGGTCGGCCTGATCGACGCCTCGTTCATCATCGGCCTGGGCATCGCGCTGTGGTTCACCACGACGAACCCGTTCCTGGCCCAGCTGGCCCAGATCGCCGGCAAGTAATCCGCCAGGTACCAAGCCGCCGGCGCGTCCCCTTCCGTCCGACGGAAGCGGCGCGCCGATCCCCGCTAACGGCTTTCGAGGCAACAACGTGAGCATTACCGCAACCCTGATCATCCAGATCATCGTGCTCCTGATCCTGGTCGGGGTCACGATGAAGTACATCTGGCCGCCCATCACGGCCGCTCTCGACGAGCGCGCGCAAAAGGTCGCCGAAGGCCTGTCGGCCGCGGACAAGGCCCGCAGCGAGCTCGCCAGCGCCAACAAGCGCATCGAGGACGAGCTGGCGAAGGCCCGCAACGACGTCGCGACCCGCCTGGCCAACGCCGAGCGCATGGCTCTCCAGATCGTCGAGGACGCCAAGGCCAAGGCCACGGACGAAGGCGCCAAGATCGTCGCCCAGGCGCAGGCCGAGGCGCAGCAGGAAGCCACCAAGGCGCGTGAAGCGCTGCGCGACCAGGTCGCCGCGCTCGCCGTCAAGGGTGCCGAGCAGATCCTGCGCCGCGAAGTGAGCCCGGCCGTGCACGCCGAGCTGCTGAACCGCCTGCAGACCGAGCTGTAAG
>Ga0209258_100591_pt1 | contig 29961 bp, 44 predicted proteins | sample Araplaol_mTSA_r2_FD_184281 | JGI IMG/M metagenome (GOLD analysis project Ga0209258, IMG submission 184281) | Arabidopsis root microbial communities from North Carolina, USA - plate scrape CL_Col_mTSA_r2 (SPAdes) (version 2) | ecosystem: Host-associated > Plants > Roots > Endosphere | place: USA...
TAATCTAATTGGTAATTGTATCATCTAAGAAAGGTGTGTTTATATGGACTTGCACTATAAAGGTGTAAACAGTCGCGGTCGCGCGGAATGGTTTGCACGTGATCTCGCACGTTCTCATTGTCCGGAAGGATTGGTAATGGAGGAATGGCAAGTAAAACAATACAGGCCGTTTGTAGAAGGTATTAGGTCTTGCATTGGCCGCGATCTCACAAAGGATGAACTTAGCACGATTGCTTGGTTAGCTGGATACGAACAAAGTACGATTGACAATATCATGAGCCTTATTAAATCCGCCAATATGCGAGGTAAAAGTGAGAAATAGAATATACATATACGGACTAATCCTAGTTATTCTTATGGCCGGCTGCACATCTCCAAATCGAGGTATAACAACTGTCAGCACCAAGGAAACGTTAACACCTCAAGCACCAAAGCAGCAGCCAACCGGCACGCTACAGGTATATTATTTAGACGTTGGGCAGGGAGATTCAACCCTAATTCGCACGCCCTATGGTCAAAATGTGTTGATCGATGGAGGCACCAATGGTCAAGGTGAGAACGTAGTCAAATATTTGAAACATTACGGGGTGAAGGAACTTGAAGCAGTCATAGCCACTCACCCTGACGCCGATCATATCGGTGGACTGGATACGGTGATCGACGCAATACCAGTTAAGTCCGTATATGCGCCTAGAGTGTCGCACACAACAAAGACGTATAAAGATTTCTTGATGGCTGTAAAAAATCGCGGGCTGAAAATCAAGGCGGCGAAGGCAGGGCTTGAGCTGCCACTAGATGGAGTTACGGCTGAGTTCCTTGCACCAGTCGGAGACTATGGGAAGGACTTGAATGCATGGAGCGCAGTTCTTAAGGTTACATACAAAAATACATCGTACTTATTCTCAGGAGATGCAGAGCGCAAGAGTGAATCTGATATGGTGAAAAGCGGAGCCAATCTAAAAGCAGATGTATACAAAGTCGGCCACCATGGGTCGGATACATCTACCTCAGCTGAGTTCCTAAAAGCTATTAACCCAACGTATGCAGTCATCAGCGCTGGCAAGGATAACAAATATGGTCATCCGAAGGATGTCATCATGAAACGTTTGAAAAAATCCAATATAAAAGTTTTCAGTACAGACCAGCAGGGAACTATCATATCCATAAGCGACGGTAAGACAATCAAATTTGAGGCGTCGAAGTAAACAAAAAGAGCAGTGAGATTCTTTCCTCAACTGCTCTTTATCGTTTTACAATGGATTATTACTTTTGAATAGTCACTTTTCTAGTCGATCCATCCCAAGATAGCACACGCCCTCCAGCAGCTTCTACGACCTCACGCACTGGGGCATAGGAAGTGTCCCATATCGTTTGACTGCCGACAATCACTTTCCCGTTTACGGTTGCTTTCTTACCATTGTATCCGACAACCGCCCCTAGTTCCTCAGCAATAACCCGAACTGGGGCAGTAACAAGGCCGTTCAAAAATTCCCCGATGGCAATCACCTTCCCGTTTAGCTCGACTGTCGCTACGTTTGCGCTAGGTTTTGAGCTTGTAGGCTTGTCCACCGCCGCACCGCGCAGCTTCGCCAACTCATTGACCAAGTTTGCACCATATGACGATGACGGTGCCCACTTTGCCCCTAGATCCTCAAGCGTCCGCGCTGTACCGTGCAGGTAGGTGAAATGACGCGGATCCGGAGTTCCCGAACGCGGATAGCCAGCAGCTCCAGCATACAAGGCTAAGTGATCCAGATGCGCCGTAATGCCTTCTTTCCAGTCACGGAATCGCTTGTGAGCACTCGCCTGATAGTCACCACCACCAGCCGTTATTTTCAAGCCACAGGGATTGCAATAGCTTGCATCAATTCCGGCTGCGCTGTGCCCGCCCCGGTAAAGGAAGCCCGTTTCGTGCGCGAACTGCACGTAGGCAATGGCTGGATCAACGCCTCCGCATTGTGGTGCAAGCTGCCAGTACAAATCCGCTAACCCCACAAACTCAGCAGGTGCCTTCATGCTGCGTGCCCATGCCTTTGCTTGTTCCAGCGTGGCCGATGCCTTGCCTATGATGTTCGTCCCTTTGGCTGTAGGCTTCTGCTGCTCTTTTTTCGGCTGCAGCTTTAAATACTTCGCCACACCCGCGACATGACCAGCTACAATCGCCTCAATAATTTCTGGCCGCTTGAGCCGTGCTGCGTCCGCCACGACATCGACAAACATATTTTCCGTCAAGACAGCCGGCATTCGGGTTTCCCTGCATACATGCAAGTCTTTTTTCTTTTGCCCCCGGTCGATCACCCCGAACGGTTGCAATTGTTTCATAATCTCAGTATGGAGAGTAGCTTGGAATGCTGCTGTAGCCGCGTCCTGAGTTCCGATGTACGTGAATGATTCGAAGCCGCCATTACCTCCGCCAGCATTGCAATGGACGCTAACAAATACATCAGCACCTGCAGCATTGGCCTTGTTCGTTCGCTCTTCCAAATCAACAAATACATCTGTGGAACGAGAAAGATAGCATTTTACATCCTCATAGTCCCGCTCCAGCTGCTTCGCCATTTCTACTGCCACACGTAGAGCAATATTCTTTTCAACAACTCCAAAACCACTTGCACCCGGATCTTTTCCCCCATGACCTGCGTCAACCCATATTTTTTTCATTACTTGTCCTCTCCCTTCTCTCCGCTCTTGCTTCTTAGAACTTCAATGGTTTGTTTCAAAACGGCTGGAATTGGCACGCCCATGCGCCCGCCGTTCTCGATGATCGACAAAAGTTCATTTGCCATATAAAAGAAAGTCGTGGCATCTCTCAACATGTGCTGATCTCCGAGAACCATGTCGACTTGGTGCGCTAATGAGATAATCACGAAAATAAATACCTTACGAGCAATACCGATAAGTCCGATTTTGCTTTTTAGCTTCCCTTCCAAACCGCCTGCGATCATTCCCGTAATATAATCTGCCACCGTCATAATGAGCAGGACTTGGAGCAGCAGCGGCCAGCCGCCGAACAAAAACGCTACGATTCCGCCACTTGCTGCGACGCTCGTTTTAAGTACAAGATCCCATCTTTCCACGTCTTTTCCCCCTTAACATGAAATAGCCCCCACGAAGTTGTGAGGGCATAATAAAAGCGCCACCTATGCGGTAGCGCCTTATTGTGCTGTGCCGTTGATTACTTCATTGACCACATCTCTGAGATTGTATAGCTTCGGTACTGCCTCCATTTTGTATGTCCCAACCATCACCAACCCCACCCAAACCTTGACCAATCCACTATCCTTAGTAAAATTCATGTCTAACCATCCTCTCATATTATGGTGTCGCTATTAAGATTGTGAGTTCTGCAACCGATTGTTTCAAATCGTCTACCTCTTCACGGATTTGTTTTCCTTCGCTTGGTGGCTCTGATATTGCCACATAGTCATAATAGATTTCCATTGCGTCAATTTTGACCATTGGATTAGGCATAAACCCCGGCTTTTCATCGGCTGTAGGAATGGATTCAACATAGAATCCGTTAGGCTCCATTTCTATCTGTTCTGGTACGGGATTGTGATATATCGCCCGTACCTTTCCAATATGTTTCGACACAATATCATATGCAATATACATTTCTTCACCTCACATGTGTGTGATTGTAAAATTCGCATCAAAATATGAAACGCCGCTGTCGCCAGATCTAATCGTATACCCAAGCTTCATTGTTGAGTTTTGATTGAACTCCGGTTGGATATTCCTGCTGAACACAGCGTGCCCATCGCTAGTGCCACTGGCGGATGCAGTTCTGCTGTAAAAGTCCAAAACGAACTCATCAATATGAGTAGCTATAGAGCTGCTTGCAATATCGATTTCGTTTCCGAGGTCGTCGCGTAGCAAAAAGCCTATAAAGCCATGAGCCCAAAATACGAAACTTCTACAGTCTGGCTTTGTTAAAGTTACAAGCTTCACCCCAGCCGGGATGCTAGCCAACTCTATAAAGGTATTCTCCCCGGGTACATTCGGACGTTGCCCCGAGTAGTATGTAATGCTTATCCTCCCGGGTACAGCACGTTCTGCTGTACCTTGCACACCTAGGATATTTACGTCTTTGGGCAGGTTTTCAGGCTTGAGTTGCGGCGCAGGAGCCGTTATCCACGAAGCCCCATCATAGTAGCCATGCGGCGGCTTAACAAAGACACGATCCCCCGGCCATACTGTTTGTTCCGTGCTAGGCATATGGGCATTTTCTGCCGAACGAAACGGCATGGTTCCTTGCACACCTGCGATATTTGTGTTGTTGAGTACGCGGTCGGTCGGAACGGATACCCTTGCTACCTTGCTACCTGCATGCCGCCCATCCGGAATTAAGACATCTTGCACACCACTTGGTGTAATGACCTGCGCGCCACGGTCTGGCATCGTGCCTGTCATCTTCGCACTTTTTACATACACTGTTTTTCCAGAAATAATTTCAGCGGCTGTAGCGGTTGCGTCACTTGTATCAATGCCAACAGGGATGCTTTTAATGCCAGCGTCCAATTCGTCAAATGTTGCGACTTCACCTTGCTTGGAAACCGTGCCTTTCTTGACGATAATGGTGGTTTCCAACTTTCCTTTGCCATTAGCGCCAGACTGCTTTACCGTGGCTAGTTCATCATTTATCGTTTTGGCTTTTTGATCTGTGTAATCCTTCGCATCTTTAGCGGCCTTTGTTACGTCTGCTTTCTCTGCTGCTTTCTCATGTACTTCTTTCAACGCTTCAAATGTCCTATTCATTTGCCAGTTCAACCAATCGGCGGGCGGGCGATCTTCCACCTCCCACCCTTTCGCCCGCTTTGATTCAGGTGGTTGGATGCCCTTGGCTCCCCATTCTGGCAGTTCCTTTTCATATGCCATGCTATCCCTCCTAGATCGGTAACTCGTAATCGTTGCCCGGCACAAATACCGTCCCAAGCGTACCGCCAACCGTCATTTCAACATTCGATAGACCGAATTTATCTTTTTCTACCTCAGCTCTTTTCGATGCCAACAGGAACGTTCCAGACAAATCAATTTGAGCCACTCTTACACCAGCCGCCACTGTTTTTTGTATTATTTGTGCGAACTGGTAGGGTGACAAACCAACTTCATTTAGGCGTGCTATTGGAACTCGGAGCAATGAAAGCGCGGCTGGTTCCGGTTCATTAGAATCCTCGAATTTCTCTTCAATTCTAATGTCTGAATAATCACAATCCAGAGCCAAGGCTAGTACCTCGATAATGGTGTTTACATCTGTTTTCGATAGGTTACGAGCTACTTTTGATTTCAGCAGTATACGGTATACCTCATCACTTGCCGCGCCTCGGGGCTGCACCACATTTTCTCCTATCCTGTCTAATGTCGTACCTTGCGCTTTATCCAAATCACGCCACTCATCAACTTTTACTAATGTTTGTTCTACACTTTGCAATTGTGTATGGAGGATAGAAACAAGCTTTCCTAAATTGCTGTTAGGATTTTTGTTATAGGCATCAGTAAATCGGTTTAGCATGTCCTTAAAACTAAAACTAAACATAAGACACCTCTATGTCGACATCTTTGATCCTCGCCACTTGATGTGGTGCTATATCAACATTTTTGACGGCGCCCCTCAATAGCAACTCAACATCATCTATGCCTGGCACTTTGTACAACGCACTAATTAGTTTGTTGTAGACCACATCAGCACCCATGGAAAGGCCATTGTAATATTTGCCGTCGAATTCGCCGCCGATGTATTGGACTATTTCAGTTTTCACCTTCTCTATCCCATCAGCCGGAAATTCGAATGTTCGTTTTATCTTTACTTTCACATCCATAGGAACTTCTTCTGCACGGCTAAATTTCACTTTATGAATGTAGCCAGCAACGTCAGTTACATCACAGATTATATCCCCGTGCGCCTCTATTCCCCCTGCCTTTGTTGCAAAGATGGTGTTCGCTATTTCCTGTTCGTCCCCGCCAAGCACATAACACTGGAACGACTTCCCCGGTCTACCTGCTACATCAGTTGTAAGTGAGCTATTTTCAATGACGGCGACCGCCCGGACGCTGGGTAGCCGCAACAAAGCCCCTCGCAAAGCATCCACCGATGCAGCGCCGCCACCGGCCACAGATAGTTGGAATCTCGTGCGGAACTCCGAGTCTGTTTCCCTTTCTCTCCCTCCAGCGGTTGGGCGCTCGTTTGTGATGCTCATAATATTTGTGTCAGGATTAAGCAACATGGTCACTGTTCCGGTCGCTACGTTCCATCCGCTGCCCGGCTCTTGTGCCATAATTTCACCAACGCCCCGGCCTGTATCATCAAGTGTGATATCATCCGTGAGATTAAAATATTTGCCCGATGTCGTCCCGAGCACTGTTCCTTCATAGATCGTATATCCAGGAGTGCCCACGAATGACACTTCCCCGTATGAAAACTGTTCTTGGAATCGTTTGATGCCCACTAATGGAGCAATTCTATCAAGCGATACACCAGTGGCGGTATCTCGGTAACCGCTATAATACACTTGTTCTGCTCCCTGCCATACGTAAGCTAAAAAGAATGCGAATATGCGCAAGATCATCCCAAGCGGAGATAGTGCCGAAGTATTCACCGTTTCCCCATACTTCGCCCGAGCCTGTTCCTCCATTTGCTCCATTAGATCACTGTACCGCATACGCTTGAAGCCCTTTTCATCAAGCATCCATAATCACCTCGCTTTCTATCTTCTCTCCATCTGTTGCGGTTGCGGAGAAAGTTATATAAAGCATGCGGTTTTCGCGTTCGAATCTAATTTCTATGCTGTCAACCTTCTGTATTTGTTCTACTTGCTCAAGCGCAGCAAACACAGCAGCACGAATGGCCTCTTCGTTCGGTTGCTTCTGCAATAGAACATCATAATCAGTGCCCGCCTCCGGATCTAAAAACCATTCATTTAGATTCGTTCCCAAAATAATACGGGCTGACTGAATAACTTCATCTTTACCGGACACCATTTGCATATCGTCCTGACTAATTACGATATCGCCCGTACCGTCTAACATGAAATTATTCATGTTATCACCCCGATAATTACTGCGTCCGTTAGGCTATGTCTCCGGCGCGAGTCAGGAAACGCCATGCTACCGGATAGACTTTGATCCATAGCCCGCTCCACGCATACCAATAACACCACATCACCTTGCTTCAAGACTGGTGTACATTCCTTTTCGGCTCCATCTATTTCATAACGCTGGAACATCACTGGCACATCGGTTATTACAGCGTGAGGCGTAGGAGATTTCCCCATCATCTTTTGCATGATAAGCGGCTGAATAGTTGCCCGGCGCCGCACCTTGTCGTAAGACTCCACTTTCCCAATAGTGGACGTGTGAAGCTGCCGAAGCGCGTTTTCTAGCCACCCATTCAAGCTTTCATCAAGCTTCGCCATTAGAACACCGCCTCAATCTCTGTTGTAAAGTCGCTCCCGGTATAAGAGTGTCGCCCGCTTCGGACTCGCATCGAAGCTTCCACGACACGACTTTCTATTGTAATCAAACTTCCGGTTGCCAACCGATGATTCAACAAGCACCTAGCTTGGAATCCTGCCCCACCATCGTCTGAAAAGAAGGTGGGAGTGCCTAGCAGCCCTGTTTTCGGTGAAAGAACAAAATTGGTTGCGTCGCCCTGTGAGAGAGGCCGAATGTACAAGCGCCCTTTGAGAATATAGAATGACGTCTGGCAGTCATCAGCTATTCTTTTTATCGCTTCAATAACAGAACCTTCAACCGTCATTCCCTCGCTATATGTGACATCCTTTACTAAATTCATTGCTGCAGCTGACAACTTACCCCGCTTCATCAAGTCTTTGATTATGGTGGAAGCTTTCGTATTTTTGGCGTAGGACACACTTGGTACCGTTCTTTCATCCAGCGGCTCCGAATCCAGCACGGTGAACGATGTCACTTTATCGGGACCATCCCACCGTGTTTCATAAAATGCAATGAAACCGGATAGGATCGTTCCGACATCCCCTTTATATCCTGCATTCAACACAACCTTGGAATAATGGGCGATGTTGTTTATCGTGTTATCGCTCAGGTTGTAAATATCAATCCTCGCCTCATTTGGATCAGGGCTGTCCGAAAAAGGCACATCGAAATGTATTTCTAAGCCAGGGGTCTTCAACGTTTTCCCACCGACTATAAGCTCAACAACACGGCCATATGATTCACTCATCCTCTTCCCCCTCTCCTTCGCCATATGAAAGGAACACTGTTTCTCCGAAGTTGTCCCATGTCACAGCCGTTTCCTTGCCAGCTTCATCAAATGGAATGATTAAAGGGACAGGGAAGCGATGATCTTCAATTCCAGTGAAGACAGGAACACCATATACGAGCTTTGCACCTTGAACTAAAACATCATCATCCTTGATAAGATCAATTGTAAAAAAATCAAAACGCTCGTTGTAGTTAACTTCGAACGAGAAGAGGTCTACGCCGAGCGCTATTTCAAATTGATATGGTATATTCTCTTTTTCAATCGGAATGAATTCCATACATTCCCCCTATCCGACTATGACAACCATACCCGGCTTTAGTCGTGTTCCCTTTGGAATTTGCGGATTCCAAGAACGCAAGGTCTTTAACGGCACTTTATATGTGTAGGCAAGTGCCTCCCATGTTTGACCTTCTCGTACGGTGTGCTTCTTCCCTGTGGGACCCTTGTTCTTTGATTTTTTTCCTTTAGTGCTTTTTCCTTTGCCCTTGCTCTTTTTGGTCGTTTTGGTTTGCTTGCGCCCTGACTTGTCAAGCACTTTGACAATGGTCTGTACCTTCTTCGGTAGCTTCTTGGAGAACAATGGTTTTACCTTTTTGATTTCCTGTAATTGCATGGTGAACCCCATACCAGCTGCGTTTGTGTATTCGTGCGTGCTTTCGAAGGAGACAATAACGCAGTTTACAAAGGAGTTACGGCCAATATATTTGACCGTAGCCCCTGCATTCATCTTTGCAAGCAACTCATTTCGTTTTTTTGCCGCATCACCAACCAGCAATCCTGTCAGGTTCAGCGAAATTAATTGTGGTTCAACGTGATCCGTAATTGCTGCCCCGCCCTCGATAGGGTAAGTAGATACCCTAACCGAGTATGACGGCTTCTCGCTCGTCACATGGATGTTAATGCCGTCGATAGTCGCCATGTATCTATCACCCCTCGATATACTGCGGATTTTTCATACCAAATGACTTGAAGAACTGTTCCAGCTTTTTCTCAACTTCATGCGCTACATCTTTTGCATTAGCATTACCTTGGCCGCCTTCAATTTTTATTTCAATCTTTGGTGCTATTATGCTTTTGCTTTGGCTGGAACTGTGACTGTATGTTGGCGCAAGCCCTTGCGTATCCGGTTGTGGTACTTCTGGCGAAGTCGCAGCCGAAGCCATACCATTCACTGCGTGCGTAATTTCCGGGATCTTATCTTGGATACCGATTTGGAAACCCTCGGACGTGTATTGTCCGAGTTCCTTCATCACCCGCGACGGCGAATGAATGTCGAGTGCGCCAGTGATACCATCCTTAACGGTATTCGCTACATTCGATACCGCATCCCCCACAGCACTAACAGTTCCCTTCACACCGTCCACAAAGCCTTGTATCGCATTCTTACCCATTTCCCACATCTCACTTGGCAGATTAGCTACCCAATCAATCGCACCTTGGATGGCCTCAACAATCGCATCCCATATTCTGCTGCTCATGTCCTTTATGCCATTCCATGTGTTTTCGAAGAAAGATTTTATGCCATTCCAAGTTGTTTCAGTTGCTGTCTTAATGGTTTCCCATGCTCCATCAAGGCCGCCCTTGATAGCCTCAAGTGTACCGGAGAAAATGAGTTTTATTCCTTCCCATGCTCGTCCAATTACTCCCTTGATATTTTCCCAAATCTGTACAGCGTGCTCCTTCATTGCGCTGAAATTGCCTGTGAAAAGATCAACGATAAGTAGAATTGCACCTAAGAAGATGTTCTTAATTACTTCCCATGCGGCGCTGAAAAAAGTCTTCAACCCTTCCCAAATCATCCGGACACCACTTACAGCTCGTGCGAATGAAGCTCGGATATTTTCAATGAATGGTGAAATTATCGCCATAACCATGCTGACGATTGAATTCCATAAGGTTATGGCAGTGGTTTTGATTGAATTCCATGTATTTGTAAGGAACCCTAAGATCGAGTTCCAAGAATTCGTAAACCATTGCGAAATAGATGTCCAAAGTTTTTTGAAAAACGCGGTTATCGGCTTCCAATACTTAATAATCAAATAAGCGGCTGCGGCGACCGCAGCAACCACGGCAATGATTCCAAGCATCGGACCCGATAAACCCATGATGATTGGTCGAACTGCCGATAGCATTTTGAATCCGGCCACAACATTGGGAATGAATGATACTAGAATCGTTAAAGCCCCACCTAATAACAGAACCGCACCAGCGATTGCAACAAAAATAGCAATCCCTTGTTTTAGGCCATCCGGCAATGCGTTGAATTTATCAATTAAGCCATTGACGTATTCGGCTAGTTTTGTGAGGATTGGAATAAATGTTTCACCAATGGAAAGCTTTGCCCCTTCCATAGCGGAGTTCACCTTTTCCATTGCCCCGTTAAGGTTGTCGAGTTGCTTGTCAGCGATCCTTTTCGCGACACCGCCACTCTTTTCAAGCGATCCCCGGAATCCTTCCAACGCTGGTTGCCCTGAATCCATCAGAGCGAGAAAAGCACTTGCCGCCTCGGTGCCGACTACTGTAGAGACTGCGGCCAATCTTTGCGCGTCTGTTAGACCTTTTGTCTTCTCCACAAACTGCCCAACCACATTGGAAAGCGGCAATACCTTCCCTGCCTGATCTGCTACGCTGACGCCTAATTGATCTAGAACGTCCGCTGCTTCCTTTGGCGGCTTCGCAAGTCGAATCATGCTTGCGCGTAGTGCCGTACCCGCTTCACTGCCCTGAATACCAGCATTACCGAGCATCGCAGTTGCTGCGGCCATCTCTTCAAGCGACTGACCGGACGCTTTAGCGATAGGAGCAATATATTTCATGGTATCGCCCAGCATGTTCAAGTCCGTGTTTGAGTTGGTGAATGTAGCGGTCAGGATATCTGCTACCTTTGTTGTATCCTTTGCTGCAATACCAAATCCGGTCAGGATGTTGGAAGTAATGTCCGCTGCTCGCCCAAGGTCAATTTGCCCGGCTGCTGCGGTGTCAAGCAACCCCGGCATGGCCGCAATCGTATCATTTGTTTTGAAGCCAGCCATAGCCAGGTATTGCATACCTTCCGCTGCTTGGCTGGACGTGAATACTGTTGCGGCGCCGAGTTGCTTCGCGGTATCTGTCAACCGCTTCATTTCTTCGGCAGAAGCCCCGGACAATGCGCCAACCCGCGACATGGACGACTCGAAATCTGCTGCCAATTTGATCGACGAGCCGATCCCGGCGGTCAGAATACCGCCAGCCGCCCCCATTGCTACGCCAGCTGCCCGAACATTACCCGATGCTTGATCAAGCTGATCTAGTGCCTTTAAAGATCCGTTTGAGAAGTCACCGTACTTGTCACGCAACTTAGACATTTCTTGAGCTGCGCGGGATGCTGCTTTTGATTGTTTCTCAACAGCTGCCGTAACGCTTGCAGCTGACTGCTTAACCCTATTACCAGCTGCTGCCGCTTGCTCTTGAGCAATCCGGAATTTTTCTTCTGCCTTTTGAGCACGAACAGCCGCTGTTGTGGCTTTCTCATTTGCACTCTGAGCGCGTTGTATCGCCTTGGTTACTTTATCTTGAGAACTGGTAGATACCATTGCGATATCCGCCGCCCGCGCTGTTGCGGCTCTCGCCTTTTCAGTCGCCTTGGCCGCTGCCTCGTTAGCTGCTTTAACACGATCAGAGGCCTTTGTCAGTTTTTCATTTGCCACTGCTGCTTTCTGCGCTGCCTTTGCCGCTTGTTCAGATGCTGCTTGCGACTTTGAAACCGCCGTCGTCATATCGGAAGACTTAGACGCCATGCCTTGCATAGCCTTTCCAGCCTTGCCCATACTTGCATCCATTCGGTCAAAAACCTTCGAATTTACACCGGAGAGCTTATTTAATCTCTTGTCTAGCATTTCAAGAGGGGACGTTGAAATGTTGTATCCAACATCCACTGTCATCTTCCTAAGTGACATTATTTCGCCCCCTTAGATCTCTTACCTTTTGGCTTCTGCTGCTCGGCTAGTATGTCGATAGCCGCATTCGCTTCGTAAAGCTCATCCCAATCCATTTCACACGCATCACCATAGGTAACGCCACCGTCAGAAAGAACAACGCGCCAGAAGATCCAATTCTCCTTGGCGCGTTGTTTATAGGCTGCATTACTTGTCGCTGGGCGGGTTTAGGAACTCAACTGCTGCCAACATTACATCGTCGAATGCTTCTGGGTGTTCGTCGAAGTAATCCCAACTTACTTTTGGCTGTACAATTACGTGTGTCATCAGTTCGTTGTAGTATTTTTCCTCTACCAATTGCCCTGCTTTATTTTTGGAACGGTCACGCAGTCGCACCGACTCGCGCACGCCTGGATGCTGGAATGTATACTCGACACCTTGAATTGTTTCAGTTGCTTGCTTCTTTGCCATGTAAATCACTTCTCCTTTTGTTGGTTGGAATTAAAAAGAACCGCTACAAGCGCGGTTCCTAGTTCTCGACCGTATAGTCGAATACTTGTAATTCAAATTCTCTATCCTCCGCCTCGTTGCTGTAACTCGATGTAGCCGGCTTCTTAATTCGCGCACGACTTCCGCCGAACTTCTCCTTTGGCGTCCCGTTGTAAATCACCCATACCGGGACTTCTTTTTTCGTATTTGCCAGCTTATTCAAGAAAGAAACGGACGGCGATGTTTGCTGCAGCGTGATCGTAATTGTTCCTAGTGGGTTGTTCACCTCACTTACAACCACATCCCCTTGTGCTCCTACGGATGCAGAAAAGTTTTCCTCGTCCTTCTCCCCTTCAACCATAGAGCCGTCCGCAAATCCCGTAATGAACGTCTCATCCACCATGACCGTTACGTCCATAGCATCGTAATTAGTTGACATGTTCTATCTCACCTCACTTAGAATCTGATCGAACCTTTGATTTTCACACCGTGAACAGCGCCAGACAGTTCAAATTCGAACGATCCCTCGTTGTATTCTCGCTTCGCCCGGATGTCTGCTGGAATCTCGCTGCGCTTCTTGAAGTTCACCGAATACAGAGGGAGCCCATTCTCATCCGCTGCAATAATCCCGTTATTGAATGCTTCTTTAAGCACGCTTGTACACTGTGCCTCGATAAGAGCAATCCCGGCATCCGTATACGGAATCTTTGGTGTATTGTTAAGCAACTGCTGTAGTCGATATTCCATATTGAACTTCACATAGTCTTTTGAGTGGATGATGTCGATATAGACGCCTGTTGATGTCGTTCCTTCGCTCGTCCCACCACGGCCAGCCTTTTGTACGTAAGTAATTGCTCCCGCTTCATGTACGGCAGTTAATTCACCGAGAGAAAGTTCCATTGGTGAAATACCTTTGATCTCTTTAAACTTCCATGTAACCGATCCAACAGGAGCTGCACCGACTGCGCCGATCAATCCCGATTCCGGAAACTTGCTTACATCATTGTGATAGAACACAACTGTTCGTTCTTTCCCAGCTTTCTTGATCTCTGCGGCTTCCTCGACTTTATCTGTTCTCGTAAAGAACATCTTCGAGCCGTCAAGCTCGATCATTTCTGAAATCTTCAAAACATCTTCTTTTACAGCACTAGTGCTAATCAGGAAGTACCAATCTTTATCGAGTAGTGTTTCGAGCACATCCGTAACAAGCCCATCTTTCACCACTGAGTCACGGCAAGCAATAGCGATCTTTTCTGGGCGGTTATCTCCTTGTTCAAAAATCACTTTAGCTGCTTCATACTCTGGTGTTTTGTCTGTGAAATCTTTCTTAACCTCACTAAGTTCATAATAATATTTCAGTTCATGCCCCTTTGCCTTGGTGCCATAAATCAACGGCGTACCAAAACCTTTGCGCCCTATCGGTTGGACAAGGTCGATAGTAACTGTAACGTCCTTGAGTGTACCCAAATGCCTCACCCTTTCGTTTTAATTTTCATGATCATGTCTTCCTTGTATTCAATGATATCAACCAAACGTAATTGGACGTCGAAGCCGACTTTACGCTCGTATTCGTAAGTAAGCAGCGTATCCCGTGCCGTCGTCTCTTCCAGGTTCACAACTACAATCCCTTGATCCTTGAGAGATACACGCCCATACCCACGAAACCAGTCCCGTGCCTGCCCCGATATGCGGAAGGCATCTTGTGCCGACTTCGCGTAACAGGTTATTGATATTGTTACCGCCGCCATTTTCTCGATCCTGTGACGATCGTTCGTAATGGAGTGGTTGCCGTACGGTGACCTATCGATATATGGCGCTACAAATGTAAAGCCGATGAAAGGATATGGAGGTTGTGGTGCTGCTTGATCCGTCATGATAACAGGAATTCCAAGGTGCTTATGCAGATTTCCGACGAATTCCGCTTTTATTTTCTGGTGATCAATCATGCACACTCACCCGCTTCAACACGTACCGATTCACAGTCGTATACCCGGCGTAATCGTTATCGTCTTGGACACGGTACTTCACACCTTCGTAAATAACCTCGGTTTGTGATGGGATTTTGCGCTTCGTATACAAATGACGATCCGCTTGGGTGTACATCCCACCAGAAGCAAATACCACTCGTTCTGGCAGGGCGACAATCGCCCCGTAATCTGTTACTGTTTCCGTCTCGCCTCCAGCAATCCAATCACCCGTTGATTGATCCCAATGCCCTCCTGATTCTACAACCACTTGAAACGGCTTGCGAAAGCGGCGCAGCAACCCTTCGAATTGTCTTGGATTCATTTCTTCATATGCACCTCATATTCCAATGTGTCCATAAGCTTCTGTTCGTCAATCAATGGATGATTTCCGCCCTTGAGTTTTTGCGTTAGCTCCGCATTGGGTGCGAATGAACCCTTCTCGATATGCGATTGTATATGCTTCTTGAGCTCTTTCGCTGCTCGTTCCAACGCCTTCTCAGGCGTGATGGTTCCGTCAAGCGCCTGCCCCACCAGTGTTTGCATTAGCTTATTCAACGCACTCTCGTATGCATCATACCCAGCGCGTAGAAACGGACGCTCCGGGATAGAAATGAAATGGGTGTCATCTCGGAGATGAACACCCATCGAAAGAAACTTTTTTCTCATTTTGTCGGTCACGGGGATGTTAGCTCCGTATTCGTTGAATACAGCTTTAAACACCTGCTCACGATCACCAATCCACCCAACTTCTGCACGGGAGCGCGAAAGCTTCTCAGCCTGTTTCTTATGCTTGCGGAACTCCTTCTTTTCTTCTTTAACCTTGAGCTTGATACGTATCAGTACCACCGCCCTACATAGGGGTTAATTAACGACAGAACAGTGAGCGGCATTTGGTTGCCACCATCTGCTTGATGTTGGTACGTGACCGACATTTCCCCTAATCGTTCCGTCTGGATACCAGTCGGTATAAATTGACTATCATACATGGACTGAGCATACAGAATACAGGCAAACTCCAAAGATTCAGGCAGCGTCCTAGGTTCGTCTTTGGTTTCCTCTCCTGGTAGTACATACCCGCCGATATACGTAATGGTTAGATTATGTTTCCCGCTAGGCCATCCACAAGAGCGATAGAGGCGGCCTTCACCAACACTTTCAAATCCTGTCACAACCGAGTTGCTAGACTTTACAGAAACGATTTCATGAACAGGGTAGTTTCTCAAGTTTATATAAGGTGATTCGCCGTAACCGTTAAGCTGCTCCGTGTACGTTTGCTTTCGAAACGATCGTTTGCAGTAATTTTCGATTCCTTGACTGGCGACCATCAAATACAACTTTAATTCATCATCTTCCCCAACGTCGCCCATATGCCGTTTGAACTTTTCAAGGGAACAAAGCACGGCTTATCCCCCTTTGCCCAGTTCATTCCTAAGCTTCTTTATTTCTTGATCCACATAGGACTTGTCCACCAATTCGATTGGCTTTCCATCTTTGGTTACCTTAGCGCCTTTTAATATAGCCAATTCCCCACCGATCATCATCCTATCGCCAGTAGAGTAGTTCTTTGTTGCGTACCCCATAGGAATGACCTCCTTTCAGGGAGGGAGTACCCTCTTCCCGTATATTATTCAGTTACAGGGACATCCGTCAGGATTACAATGGCATCTTCGTTCGCTGGCTTCGCATCAAAGCGTTGGATGACGCGAGTAAGAGTTGTATCATTTTCGAAAGCATCTCCACCCTCGTCAGTCGTCTTGGCTTCAAGTCCCTTGCGGTCGAAGAAGTAATAACCAACTTCAAAGTTACCAAATGCAATCTTTGTTTTACCTGTTTCATTCTTAATATCGTCATACACTTCAACAGGGAAGCCGAACAATGTGAATACATCAGCTTTCGTAGGGTCAGGAACAAGAACACTCTTCCCGTCCGCATACTTGATGTCTGCCAGCGTCTCGGTCGCCAAAGTGTTCATGATGAACTTGGCTCCGTCGCGATAGCCGGCATCTACCGCATTTTTCAATTTGCGCAGTGTCTTAATGTCGATATCAGCAGGGCACTTAATAGTGCGGTATTTAGTTGTAGTGAACATACCTTCGCAATCATCGTCACCGCCTACCCCGTAGAACACTTCGGCGTTTTCAGTATTAAGTGAAATTTCCATATACCAGTCTGCCAATTCTTCATCAATGTTCACGGCGCTATCTGCCATCAGCTCATTTGTTGCTTCAAAAATCCCTGCGTATTTATGAACTTTGTATTCAATTTTTCCGTATTCCGGTGTATCAACGCCCTCAATCTTTTTCTTTTCTCCGACTTTTTTCATCCGCAAATCTGTACCGCGTCGTTTCGGTCTGCTACCGGATAAAGTCCCGACTGGTTTCACTCCAACCAGGTTGCGAATAGACCGCTTAGTCTTCTTTTGTTTGATGATCTCAAAAGTAATATCTTCCGGTACTAAAATGCCGCCTTTAGCACCGTCACCTTCTGACATAGATCGAGCTTGATCCTTCATTTCCTTGAGCGCCCGTTGCTCATCTTCCGTCAGTTCGGCTTCTTTTCCGTATTTTAAAATCTTTTGGAATGCACTACGATATTCTTTCTTAACATCAACAGAGCGTTTGTCATCAACTTCCGGCTCAATAACAGGTGTTAATTGTCCGCCAGTATCAGTTGATCGTAATTCCTCAAGTAGGTCAATTTGCTCTCGCAACTCCTTGGCTGCGTCTGTAGCAGCTCGGGCTTCCGCTAACTTCCCTTCATTCGTCAGATTGCGTGCCTCATCTAATTTTGCCGCCAATTGTTGGCGCAGTTCGCGTTCCTTTGGATCCATATAAATTCCTCACTTTCGAATTTTGGGTATAAAAAAATCGGCCTCTTAGATTCCTAAAAGGTCGATTTCGAGAAGCAACTTTTCGTGTTCTTGCTTCCTGCGCAGCTCGTGCTGATAACATTCTAAACTGCGGTTGGATACTAACGATTCAGCTTGCACATAAGCGGCGTATGTTACCACGCTTACATCAAAAACACGCTTTATCTTATGGATTGTTCGAAGATAGATTCCCTTTTCCTCGTCATAATCCCACTCTTCACCGCCATTTTCATAATCAATACGAAACGCAAAACTTGATTGATTGACATCTCCACGTTTCATAACTGTAATCAAATCATTGGCGTATGTTGTATCTGGTGGATCTGCATCATATCTAAGGCCAAATTCATCTACGGATAGTCGGAGTGTTCCAGACGTTGTGCGGCCAATTATTTTCCCGCTTTCATGGTCGATTAAACAACGTACATCAGACATATCCGCACCATCTAGCGCTTTCGGGTCTATTCTTTCGATGAATCCACCCAAGTCTTGTGACCAGACATTGAACCGCAACCCATATCCAACGATGCGCGGCGACGAGTCTTCGCTGTCCGTTCTATATTCAACCTTATTCGTCAGCAGTCGACGTTCCTTGTCCATCGTCCCCAATATCTTCACCCCCTTCCTCAATGTCTGCATTCTTGATCCCTGCCTTCATGAGCTGGTACTTTTCTAAAATATCAAGCGTTGTGAAATTAAGGCTCATATAATGCTTGTCCCCTAACTCACCAATGCCGTCCTCGTCTTCCAGCTCAAGCACTTTATTGATTGAATAGGGTCCCATTTGGATCATATTTTTATAAAATTCGGCTCTGCTCTTAGAGTCGCCCCGTAATTCACTTGTTACATTGAATTTTACATAGTGGCGTTCTGACTCAACAAATAATTTCCAATCTATTTCCTGCTCCCAATTCGTAAAAATTGGTTGCAAGGTGCTTTTTACATATTCGAGTGACAGGTTTTCCATGTTGTTATATTTCATGTCAGTAAGACCAAGCTTGTACGGCGGCACCTTGTATATCTTAGCGACTTCTGAAATACCAAATTTCGCTGTTTCAATGAATTGCGCATCGGCTAGAGGCATTCCAATACTTTGATAATCAAACCCTGCATCCAAAATAGCTATGCGATGCGCATTGGTCAGGCCTGAGTTTACCTTTTGCCACTCATCCCGAACTATATCCTTCGCTGGCTTATCTAGCGGAGTTGGAGTTTTCAGAATTCCCCCTGTTGTCGTTCCATTTCCGTAAAAACTACCAATAAATTTCTTTTGAGATTGTTGGGCGCCAATTTCCTCGCGAATAACCTGAATAGGCGTTATACCTTTAAGGCCGGACTTGCTAATGGATTTAAAGTGAAGCACTTCCCAATGCTTGAGCTTTCGCGTTTCCCCGCTCGGCAGTGTTGTTACATACCACACTTCCCCCGTAATATTATCAACATGAACATCCGTCTTAGAAGGATCGAGAGGCCATAATGCCTTGGGCTTTCCGTTATGCACGCCGCTTGTATGCCATTCGATGTTGGCATAAGCATTCCCCCAAGCTACCACATGAACCATCATCAATTCCTTGAATGTGTACGCTGACATATAGGGATTAGATCGAATTCCGAGTATCTTCGAAACAGGGTGATTTCGGGCTCTTTTGCGTCCTGTTTTTGTCTTCTGGTATACCTGGATCGGCAATTTTCCAACGTCCCCGCCTAGGATGCTGGCGCAAGTATAAACATTGCTGTTCATTAGAGCTGATTCACTAGTCACTCGCTCCCCACTAGATGTCTTTTTTCCTCGAAATAGATCCAGAAACCATGATTTTGGATTCCTCAAATTCGACGTATCGGAACGCTTATTCAAGAAGGAGAGCCAGCCCATTCGTAACTTTTTTCTTCGCAAACTCTCACCCCCTCCCTAGAACGAAAATTCACCGCTCTGGACATGTTTATTCAAGTCGGTTCCAGTTCCAGAAACCATAACCCGAACATGCGCATTCATAAGAGCTGCTGCTGGGTCAATACGTTCGACACTCTTTGCTTTGTCCAGCATTATATTGTCCTGTGCATCCACTTTAACAATTGCATTTGCCATCGCCCAACCAAGTACAGGATCGTTTTCATGAATGACCTGCCCCATGTAGACACGTTCCCTGAAATTTTTTGTCGGAGCGTTCAGTGTTTTGATGCCCTGCCTAATCTCGATCATTACAAATCCTTCGTTAGCCATTGCTGTAGAGAATTGCGTTGCATTGTATGGATCGTAACAAATCTCTTTTATGTTCCAGCCTCTTCGCTCTGCTTCTTCTGGAATGTAAGCCATCACAAAATCATAGTCCACGACAGCGCCCGGTGTCACTGTGAGCCACCCTTTTGCGATCCACAGATCATATGGCATCTTATCGGATTGCTTCCTCTGAGCAAGCTTTTCCTCCGGTATGAAGGAATGACTGAATACGGCAATTCGTCCGTCTGGTAGCTCTACATCAAAACTACAGCTTGTCAGGTCGATTGTTCGTGACAAGTCGATTCCCACAACTGCATCCAGACCGCGAGTGTCTGGCATAGGGTTTTCCTCTGTGGCACCGCATGCCTTCCACTTACTCATGTCCATGTAGCCAGATAGCTTGGCATCAACCCAGATGTTCATGTTTTTGATCTTGAAATTGACCATCTTTTCGGGATCGGCCAACGCCATTTTCAATTCACTGCGAAGCATCTTAAGTCCAGCTGGGTAGCTTGCAACTATAGGGTTTGCTTTTATCCAGTTCCGTTCATCTGTGATGTCGTCATCTTCGTCTAACTCGTTGACCATAGCAAAGTATTCGTCGTTTTCAAGGTCGACATTAGGATCAAGTAACTTTGAAACAAAGTTGTACTCTATCCGATAACATGGATGGTTCAGATTCCGTCCCGCAGTCGTAATAATCATGAGTAACGGTTCTTCGCGGGCTATCATACCGGATGCTAAAACGTCGTAAAACTCCGTGGTTTTGTGTAGGTGATATTCATCCACGATCCCACATTGTACGTTCGTTCCGTCGCCTTCTTTGCCATCCTCTTTCGATAGAGCTTCCATGAAAGATTCTGATTTAAGGTGCTGAATCTGCCCATTAGCTATCTTGATAGTTCCTCGTCTCATGAGTTCTGAGCAGTTTTTCAGCATAGCTGCCGCTTCGTTCCAAACAATCTTGGATTGCTTTTTCTTAGTAGCAGCACAATAAACCTCTGAGGCATACTCCCCAAAGGCGATCGTTTCATATGATCCTACGCAGCCAAGTGACTGCGACTTTGCATTTTTTCGTGCTACCTGCCAGTAGGCTTTATTAAACCGACGAAATCCAGTATCGCGATGCACCCAACCGTAGATATTCCCGAATACAAACTTCTGGATGATATGCGGTTCGATATGCTGCCGCGCTAACGCACCTTTACGGTGTTTGAAAAGTCGCATCCAGTCCAAAAAACGCTCTGCGTACTCTTCGACAAAAACATAAGGAAACTCATCTGTATCTTGCCGTTCGAGGTCGCGTAGGAACCGCCTGCACGCCTGTTTATGCTTCTTACACGCTACTATTTCGCCGTTTATGACTTTCTCAGAATACGAAACTAACTCTTCTAGAATCATATATCACCGAAACGATCTGTAACTGGATCGGATTCTTTCGGCTTTTCATCTTTGAGAGCAATCTTTGTTCTGTCATAAACGGTCAAGCCAAATTTCCCTTCATATATCTGCAGCAGTTTAATAGTTGAATTAAGGGCTGTTAGCGCTGGATTCGTGACGTAGGTTACCCCGCCACGTGAATTCTTATTGGCAAGTGTGTATCCTTTTTCCTCGACCTCTTGGCGTAATTCAAGCATTCTAAAATGCAAATCACAGTATTGAGCAAGCCCGTTTACATCTAAGTTAGTTAATAATTCGGTATCTTCAAGCTGCTTAACCAACTCACGAAACATCTTTTTCGCTTTATCATTCAACCAAGTAGGAGGCCGGATGCGATCACGTCGCAAACGATTACTAACCTTCTTTTCCTTTTCTTCTCGGTCGAATTTCTGTTTTTTTGTAATGTTTCCCTTGATTAAATGCAACGGTTTTGGATTTCTTCCCAACGTCACCTCACCTCCTTTTGCGTACCCTAAACTTTATTTCAGGAAAAAATCATGCGCTTGAGGGGGCAACGCTCAACGCCTCAGAGCCTCATGTTTTCGACCCTAGGGGGGCGTTCTGCTTCCGTCTGACCCATTCGCACTGTTTCATTGCAAATCCCTCTTAGCCGCCTTTACGTTCGTCTCATGAAGCTTGTTTAATTTCCCAAGCCCATCCCTTATCGCATCTGCAACACCTTTAGCCGTGAAGCTTGCGGGAATATTTATGACGCAGTTAGTTGTTGTTGTCTTAGCTTTTCGCTCCGCCTCTTCTGACAACCTTTCATACTCTATCAACTCTTCTGGTGTGCCTTCCAGCACATAATGTCCAATACTTATTTTCACGCCACTTCCCTCCTCCTATTCCTTGTGACTCTCAAAGACGCGAGTGACACTAACAACAAAGCAGTGAGCGCGGTTATTCTGGCCGCACATCCATAATTACGAGAATCTATCTCTCGCTCCAAACAGTAAGCATTGATTACTATGAGGATTAATATCGCAATCTTGATTGCAATTGTAGTGGTCATCGTCCGAACCCTCCGTCCTCAGTTACTGTCTTTCTATCATGACATCTCTTACTCATAGGCTGGTGGTTCTTTGGATCCCAGAACAGCTTGTAATCTCCCTTATGAGGCTGGATGTGATCCACTACATTAGCCGGCAGTGGAATCTCCCTCGCTTTGCATTCATGACACGCACACCATGGATGTATGGCTAGATACTGTTCCCTGTAATTACGCCAACGCCGTCCGTACATCTTGGCGTATGATCGGCTTGGCATTGCTTGTGAAGCTGCTTTCTTGTGATTACTGCAATACCGTTCTGTCGTTAACTCAGGACACCCCGGCTTGCTGCATGGCCGCATAGGTTTAGTTGGCATTATTGTCTACCTTGATTAGAAACCGATATAAATCCCCTTCGATGCTATCGCAAATCTTAGTGATACGTTTTTCAACCTCATTACCTGGAACGTGTCCAATTGATTCTTGGAGCAGTCGCAATTCTCTTAAATAACTTAGTTTGATTTCAATAAACTGATAGTCTACAAGCGCTATCGTCATTTCAGCATTTTTCTGATTTTTCTTTCGAAACATGCTCTTCATCCTCCTTAATGCATTTTTGCCACATACAAAATTGACTCACACCGTCCCAATTCCCCCATCGACACCCGTTGCACTCGTCTGGTTGTTTCCATTCCTTCTTGGGTGTCGACCGTTCGTTATGTCTTCCTGCCATGTCTTCGTTCCTCCCGATTACGTGGCACCGAACCAGCTCTGTGCGTGAGCCGTACCAGCCATTCCAATAGTTTCATTTCATCACCTGCCCTTGCTTTGAAATCGTTCTGGAGCAGATACCCATTTGCTTGAATACTCGAAGCTGACAATAGATGTGCGTGGAATTACTACTCCCCCATTTTTTCTAGTGAAGTGATTGAAGTAAACTTCCCCACCGTTAATGCATTCCAGTAATGAATCAATGCCTTTGTTCATGTCAGCCTCACTATCAAAATAAAGAGTGTGTTTGGTTTTATTGATCAGGTTTATGCACACTACGTGAAACATCATTTTTTTATATACACCCTCCTTTCAGCAAAATAAAAAGCCGCCCATATGGACGACTAATGGAACACATATTCTTCTGTTTGGGACTCATCCTCTTCAACTGGCACACCTCTATGTGTCACTTTATCTTTAATGAGCTGTGCGGCTACTGCAATATTAAATAGTGAGGCCGCAGCCATTAGCCATTCTGAACTAACGGTTATCTTCCGTGGTTTCTTGCCGTGTAACCGTTTATACTCCCAAAAAACTTGATCCAGCTGCTCTATCTTGTCCACGCCTTCACCCTTTCAAAGAAAGTGCCGCCCCATCAAAGGAGCGGCCAAGTAAGGAGGATAAAAAAGGTTTGTCGTGATTCCTTAACGGTATCACTGTGATAGCGTCGTTCGAAGCAAGGGGAACAAGCGCTATCACACTAAAACCATTGATTCCCCGTATCACACAATCGCAATACAGCTAAGGGTGCATCGGCTGCAACCATTCAGCGTGACCGAGTGCCTACGACGATGATAAGGGTACAGTAGACATCACCCGAGCGAAGCTTTATCGCTCTATGTGCCTACTGTATCCCTGTACTACAGACACTGTGCCGACGCGGAACAGACATAATACAGACATGATTTTTATATTTTACCGTATAGCTTGAGGACATCCGCCATCGCCTCGAAGCCTTCTGCTATCTTTCTATCTAACGTTCTATCGGTGAACACCCGCCACTTCACCACCGCTGATTTACGTGGATAGTTCTCGATGAAGCGGTATTTCATGATCTGCCTTATCTCGTCATCGGCAATAGATTCGATTGCCGTCTCAACGTTTTCTATGTCTGTCGAATATTCTTTGTACACTTTACTTTCAATGGCCGTCAACTCCGCTTTCGTCGATAGAACATCAACCCTCCTTTTCATGGTTGGATATTTGTCTACCATGGCCTTGACGGTTCTTATATCTGCCTCGGTTGCCCGTGGAAAGATTTCTAATTGTCCCATCGCCTCAGCCCCTAAGTTAATTTGATAAACCCGCTTCCATGTATTTGATCAAATCGTCAATGTATTCGAGCAAATCCATCTGGCCGTCCGCTGGAATGTAGTCTGCAGCGTCTATTACATACCCACGCATCAACCAAGCTGAGTCGGCTTCTCGGGAGTCTTCTGCTTTATCCTTTATTGGTTTTCCCGCGATTCTCTTTCGCCCATTGTATCGGTTATCCCAATTGCTTGCCGCCGTCTCCGTCCATACCCAGTGAGTTCGTGCAATCGCCTTGCTCATATCTCTTCTTCCCCGTACAGAAATTTCATTGTTGATCGAGTCCAGAAGTGGATGTATGCCGTCTTTGTGTATGCTTGGGATTTGCTAGTGTACCTCAGAATGCGATGGAGCAAGGCTTTCAACTTCTGTTCCCGCTCTTCTAGCTCTTCGATCCTTGTAGTTACTGAAAAGTATTGCTCCTTTAATTCCTCGTACAGCTCCCGCTTCTTCTGGCATTCACTATCTTCTTTTTTCTGATCATCGGTCTTAAACCAAAAGCGCGGACGATACCCTTTGAAGAAAGGTCTATGCATCTCCCGTTCCTCCCTGCCCCTCGTAATCCCAGTTCCATAGACCTTGCTGTCCTTTGGCTTGAATCGGAGTAGTGAGTCGCTGGACTTCTGTCATCTCCCATGCAAAGCGGCCTGTTTCATACCATCCAAATGCGAGTTCGTTCCCCTTTATTTCAGGTATTGAGTCGATTTCATATCTTAGGCTTTCCGCATCCACTCCATATATCTTCCCGCCACAGTTCGTGATGCTCAAGCAATCAGAGAGGTTACATAAAGCTACTACCGCCCCAGTTGGCAAATTATTCGCAGTGTACCCATGCGTCGCCAGTGTTGACCGTATCGGCTCTGACTCACATGCTTTCTTGTCAATCTTCTTCCCGGCATGAATCGCTATTTCCCCACGGTGTTTTGTCGGCCAGCTGCGTGTTTCGAATCTCTTTTCTCCGATAGCGATCAATGTCGCCCATGGCTGAATGATAGTTATTGTTTTCATGACCGCTTCCCCTCCTTCTGACACAATGGACAATAATTCTTGAATGTCCCATCTTCTTCTTTGAACGTATATCCAATGTGCAATGCCCTGTTCATTCTTCCATCAAAGGTAAGGTTTCTTCCAAGCTCTCGCTTTGATCCACATTTATCGCAAATTACGTGAATAATGATGTAGCTTACTTCCTCATTGCTGAACATGGCATGTCCCCTCCTGTATGCGTTGTATGGCTGCTTGCAGCTCATCGTGTAAGCTCAACATATTTGCTTGCGGACAAAGTTCCATGTCTCGGTGTTCCATCTCGGACACTTCCAACATATCCATAACGTCCGTAAGCGCGTCGGATATTACAGTTAGTGCATCTTTGAGTTGTGATTGAAGCATTTCAACCTTTGCGCAACTTCGCGCATGTAACGCGACCTCATCCGTGAGCTGTTCAATCAAAGTCTGTTTGGATGATTCTACGGTTTGGAGTTGCCCTTTCAAACGCTCTACTTCTTCCCATCCCGCTCCCTCTGATTCGAGCAATGATTCAAGTCTCCAATTCTCATAACAGTATCCGTCACCGTATGTCCATTCTTGCCGCTCAATACTTTTGCTTAGCCATGTTTTCTCTTCAACAGTTAGCCGTTTACTCATTTCCGCGGCCTCCTAACTGCTGACGCTTGATTTTCTTGATCTGCGTCAGATATGATTCAGAATTTTTTTCGATTATGCCTTTTGCTATTTCAACAGCCTTTTTGTATCGAGAGTGTCTCGCAATAGCCATTCCGGAATTAACATCTGTAACAACATAGTGGGCGAATGTGCCTGACGTGCGATAGATAAAGAAGTAGAATCCTTGGTGTTGGAAGACCCGTTCACCAATGACTATCTGAGGCCGCCCGCCGTGGATGGATATATAAAATTGTTCCGGTCGCTTTAGCTTACGGATAGGCTGTGTTCTGACTTTGCACCGCTTCAATTTCTTGGGACCATATAAGTGGCGCTTCTGTTCCAGTCTTTCTTTTGAGACAATTTCAAATGCTTTCATATCGATTCCTGACATTGCTCCGAAACTATTCCTGACCCCAACGAAAAATCGTTCGAGTTCTTTCGAAAAGCTCATTTCCTCCTGCAATTCTAGGTGGTCGTACCACCATGACTGGAACACAGAATGGTATTTTCGGTCGAAGAATAGCGTGAGTTCAGTCCGTACCTTGTCGATATAAAAATCCGGTATTGCCGAACCTGTACGCAGGCCGTTCGCTACCCGCTTGTAATACTTCTTTTTCTGCCGACTTTTCATATCCCGCTTCCTCCTTGGAGGGCGTATAGCCCTCACTCGAATATCAAACCGCCATGAAATTCTTGATATAGACCAGTTGCAGCAGCGAATGCCGCTTCTAGTTCTTTCCGCTTTTCTCCAAACAGTTGTTCAGACTTATCATCTAGGCAGTGGGTGCAGCCTTCTGGATAGTATCCATCCTCTTTCTCCTGTTTTCTCAGCTTGCGGTATGTCAAATTCTCATCCACCCAGCGCGTGAATCCTTCGTTTACTATTTCGCTTATATCGCCAACTTTGTAATCAATGGCTCGTACATCATTGACATACCAGTTAGACAGGTGTTTGATATCCTCGTTCGGCTCGAAGAATGGAATGGTCATCGCTTGTCTATCTCGAATCAGAATGTCATCATGCCTGCTCCATTCGTATACGACAGCGAACTTCCCTTTAGGGACTTCCAACACAACGCCGTGGAACCGTTCGCTCTTGTAGGACAATCTATTGATGCACATCGCTTCTTTCAGAGACTCGTTAACATCACGGAACCATACATCCGCTTCAACTTGGTTACGGTGATGAACAATAGTTCCTGTCTCACCGGAAGCGATATGAACTTGTCCGATTTTCACATTGTCCCTTAACACAATCCGATCCCCTACGCTGATTTCTAAGTACCGCATTGATTCGGTCTTCATCTCTCTTCCCTCCCTAGTCGAATACGACTTTTCCCTCTACGAATCTATCCAAGCACTCTGCGCAAAGATCAAAATCTCCCGCCGCTCCATCTTCTTCGTGATCGTATTGCAAGGATAAGATTCTGCCTTTTACTTCCCCGCATTGACTGCATTCTTCATTGGCTTTAAATATCATGTTCATCGTTCTACTCTCCCCTTTTATAGATTCATAGCGAGTTGTCCTTGCTGTTCTAATGCGTGATATTTACTAAGAGTCAATGCATTCCCAGAACCAACACACATTTCAGGTTGATTTGCTCTTATGAGCGCTGCGCCCATTATTGGCGACACCGAGTTACCGCATTTGTGTACCTGTTCACTTTGCGTGAATGGCTTTCCATTGAAAATCGGATCGATGATATAGCTTTCAGGGAACCCCTGCCCCCTGTATAACTCTCTTGGTGTCAACATTCTCATGCCAATGTCCACAATTTGATACGGGTTTCCATGCACATAAACAAGCCCGAAACGATCCTTACCTACTATCGTGTGAATTGGATCTTGAACGTCCTGCCCAGTACTAGCCCCGTAATATTCGATTAAGAAGGCCTGCACCAACGAATGATGCATGCCACCAGCAGATATTGTTTGAATAGGCTGCTCTATTGGTTGTCCAAAGTTAGTGCCTCTGAACTTGCAGATATGCGCCGTCACTAGCCCATAACGGTTTTCCGTTGGGATAGTCATTATTGGCTGTTCTAGTCCTTGACCGCGGGCGGAGTCCGAAGTGTAATACTGCTGTAGAAATGCAGTAACCAATAAATGCTCCGTCTTAGTAGTAATAGTTGTAAGCGCATCTTCAAGCGAATAACTCAACCGATCCCCGCCGAAATTTGTCTGTCCTATTCGAGATATAAACGCAGCTCCACCTGGTACGATGAATGGGTTTTCTGCCTCGATGACGAACTTTCGTAATCCTCTTGCAATTCGACGTAAGGTATTCTCGGCAAGCGGCTTTTTCCTGTTAAAAATAGATCTGCATGGTATTGTCCAATCAATTATTTCAGCCGCTGAACGATACGGCATTAATTTGCCTGCTGCTACCGCTGGCGTCCTTCTATCGGCATGAGTCTGCTTAGGCCAGATAATTGGTCGCCCATCACATCGTGCTATCAAAAACAGCCGCTCTCGACTTGTTGGAGCACCATAATCACACGCTTTTAAAACTCGCCACTCAACCTCGTATCCCAAGTTTCGAAGCTGTCGGATAAATGAGCGGAATGTCTGTCCCTTTTTATTCGGGTCAGGCTTGCCGTTCGGCAGCAATGGCCCCCAAGTTAGGAACTCTTTTACGTTTTCAAGATATATAACCCTTGGCTTCACCGTAGCTGCCCATCTAAGTGCGATCCATGCCAATCCTCTTATTTTCTTGTCCGCCGGTTTTCCGCCCCTGGCTATTGAAAAATGTGTACAGTCTGGTGAGAACCAGGCTATCCCGACAGGACGACCCTTTGTTACTTCCCTTGGTTTCACATCCCATACAGATTCGCAATAGTGAGCTGTTTCTGGATGATTCGCCTCATGCATAGTAATTGCTGCAGGATCGTGATTTACGGCCGCATCCACGGGTCTACCAGTTGCAAGCTCTATCGCCGTACTGGCACCACCGCCCCCGGCGAAGTTATCTATGGTGATTTCCCTGTTCACTCGGTTCCCTCCAAGCATTCGGGTCGGAAAATCACTACCGCGCTCGGAAATGGTGCGGTGTGCTTCGCTGCTCCGAATTTTAGTCTGCCTGTAACCATCCGTACTTCACTTGCATGATTCACTTGCCTACCCGCTTCCCAATCGTAGTACCCAACATTGTCACGCCACCATTTCGTGTCTGTCCGTGCTGGGACGAGACATACAACTGTTGCCCCGCCCAGACTTGTTTCATATGCTTTGCGCATCCACTGGCCTATTGTCCGACCATATGGAGGGTTCATGAATACGGTGTGTCCGTTCCAATCTTGCGAAAGCCCGTCATCATCTTTCGTGAAGTAAGTCGGGCACTTCGCGTTTTCATGAGTGGCGCACGGGTCGAGTGTGAATCCAAATTCCTTATTGAGAGCATCGAAGAACCATTGCGGTGTCGGGTGCTCGTCCGTTTTCGATGAATACATGACAGCGTTCATTCCGTTTCCCCCTCACCTAGTCGTCAAAATAGCCGTAACCAAACGGCAATGCCTTTTCTTGCGGAGCGCTTACTACGTCTTCCATGAGTTTGGCGAATGTCACCGCGTCTTTTTCTGATAGCGATGTAATGAGGCGTTTTTCCGTGGCTTTCAACCCTCGGCCTGCCGCTGTAGACATAAGCTGTAAAATCGGCTTCACCCGCTCCAGCTTCAATCGTTCTTCTATCTCTGCCTTTTTCAATTCGGCTTGTCTTCGGTTGTGTTCTTCCCAATCTTGATCGTCGTACCAAAAATAGTTCCCGTGCCGCGTTCTGTATACCAGAATCCATTTCTGTAGTTCTTTCTCGTCATCTTGGATTCTCCGGTGACAGTTGCTATTAAGCCTCATGCCGTTTGTCTTCACACCGCGCCCACTACGGCCACGAGGCATAACGTGGTGAGTTTCATGGTCAGGCTGTCCGCAGCCGCATTGGCATTTCCCGTCCGCTTCAGCGATCAGCTCTTTAACTACATCATGCGGAAACTCCGCACGGTCTGCTCTGGTGGGCGTGTGGTTGTGGTGGGCGAGGATATTTTTTCTCCAATCCTGTATTTCTTTCTTTTTCTTCTTCCTGAATGTACTCATGCCC
>Ga0209258_100597_pt1 | contig 29672 bp, 26 predicted proteins | sample Araplaol_mTSA_r2_FD_184281 | JGI IMG/M metagenome (GOLD analysis project Ga0209258, IMG submission 184281) | Arabidopsis root microbial communities from North Carolina, USA - plate scrape CL_Col_mTSA_r2 (SPAdes) (version 2) | ecosystem: Host-associated > Plants > Roots > Endosphere | place: USA...
GACTTCTTCATCGACCCGTGGCAGCCCGTCGCGCACGCCCTCGTCACGCACGCGCACGGCGACCACCTTCGGCCAGGGCATGGCCATTACCTGACCGCCGAGGCCGGGCGCCACGTGGTCGCCAGCCGCGTCGGCGCGGTCGACCTGCAGACGCTTCCCTACGGCGCGGCGATCACCCATCGCGGCGTGCGGGTGTCGTTCCATCCGGCCGGCCACGTCCTGGGCTCGGCGCAGATCCGGCTCGAGCACGACGGGCGCGTGTGGGTGGTCTCGGGCGACTACAAGACCGGCCCGGACGCGACCTGCGCGCCGTTCGAGCCGGTGCGCTGCGACGTCTTCGTCACCGAGTCCACCTTCGGCCTGCCGGTGTTCCGCTGGGCGCAGCAGCAGGACGTGTTCGACAGCCTCGATGCCTGGTGGGCGGGCAATGCCGAGGCGGGGCACGCGTCCATCGTCTACGCGTATTCCTTCGGCAAGGCGCAGCGCGTGATCGCAGGCATCGATCCGGACATCGGGCCGATCATCGTCCACGGGGCCGTCGCGACGATGGACGAGGCCTACCGGCAGTCCGGCATCAGGCTGCCGCAGACGAAGAGCGTGCTCGAGGCCACTCCCGACGAGATCCGCCGCAGTCTCGTCATCGCGCCGCCCTCCGCGCAAGGCAGCACCTGGACGCGCCGCTTCGGCGATTTCAGCGACGCCTTCGCCTCCGGCTGGATGCTGTTGCGCGGCGCCCGCCGCCGCCGCAACGTCGACCGCGGCTTCATCCTGTCCGACCACGCCGACTGGCCCGGCCTGCTGGAGGCGATCGCCGCCAGCGGCGCGCCGCGCGTCATCGTCACGCACGGCTACGTCGAGCCGCTGGTGCGCTTCCTCGCGGAGCAGGGCCTCGAATCGGGCGCGTTCAAGACGCAGTACGGCGACGACGAGGACGCGAAGCCGGCCGAGGAAGCGGCAGCGGCGGAGCCGGCATGAAGGAGTTCGCCGCCCTGTTCGCGGCGCTCGACTCGACGACGTCGACCCGCAAGAAGACCGACGCGCTGCTGACCTACTTCCAGCGCGCGCAACCCGCCGATGCGGCATGGGCGCTGTACTTCCTGGCCGGCGGCAAGCCGCGCCAGACCGTGCCCACGGGCCTGCTGCGCACGGCCGCGCGCGAGGCGGCCGGCATTCCGGAGTGGCTGTTCGACGAGAGCTACGACGTCGTGGGCGACCTGGCCGAGACCATCGCCCACGTGCTGCCGCCGGCGCGCGAGACGGTGGACCTGCCGCTGCACGTGTGGATCGAGCAACGCCTGCTCGCGCTGCGCGGCCAGGCGCCGGAGGCCGTCTCGGCCGCGCTCAAGGGCTACTGGAGCGAACTCGATACCCCGGGCCGTTTCCTGCTCACGAAGTTGATCGGCGGCAGCTTTCGCGTCGGCGTCGCGCGCAACCTCGTGCTGCGCGCGCTGTCCGAGGCCTGCGGCGTGGACGCCAAGCTGCTCGCCCAGCGCGTGATGGGCTACACCGACAAGCAGCACACGCCGGACGCCGCGCGCTATGCGCTGCTGGTCGATCCGAAGCAGGTCGACACGCCGGCGGAGTCCGGCCAGCCCTACCCGTTCTTCCTTGCGCACCCGCTGCAGGCGCCCGTCGAATCGCTGGGCGAACGTGCCGACTGGCAGGTCGAATGGAAGTGGGACGGCATCCGCGCGCAGTTCATTCGTCGCGGCGCGCAGTCGTGGCTGTGGTCGCGCGGCGAGGACCTGCTCAACGGCCGCTTTCCCGAGCTCGACGCGATGCACGGGCAGCTGGCCGACACCTGCGTGCTGGACGGCGAGATCGTCGTCTGGCGCGACGGCCGGGTGCAGCCGTTCGCCGAGCTGCAGAAGCGCATCGGGCGCAAGACGGTGACCAGGAAGATCCTGGCCGAGCAGCCGGTGGCCTTTCTCGCGTACGACCTGCTCGAGATCGAGGGCGTCGACATCCGCGCCTGGCCGCAGTGGCAGCGCCGCGAGCGTCTCGAGCAGGTCGTCGCCGGGGCCGGCGACGGCCCGCTGCATGTCTCGCCGCTCGTCGACGCCGCCGACTGGCCCGCATTGGCGACGCTGCGCGACGAGTCGCGCGCCCGCGGCGTCGAGGGCTTCATGCTCAAGCAGCGCGAGGGCCGCTACGGCGCGGGCCGCACCAAGGACGTGGGCACCTGGTGGAAATGGAAGATCGATCCGTACAGCGTCGACGCGGTCCTCGTCTACGCGCAGGGCGGCCACGGACGGCGCGCCAACCTCTACACGGACTACACCTTCGCCGTGTGGGACGGCGACGCGCAAGCGCGCCGGCTCGTGCCGTTCGCCAAGGCCTACTCGGGCCTGACCGACGACGAGATGCGCCAGGTCGACCAGCGCATCCGCCAGACGACGATCGAGAAGTTCGGCCCGGTGCGCAGCGTGACGCCGACGCTGGTCGTCGAGCTCGGCTTCGAGGGCATCCAGGCCTCGCCGCGCCACAAGTCGGGCATCGCGGTGCGCTTTCCGCGCATGCTGCGGCTGCGCTGGGACAAGCCGGTCGAGGAGGCCGACACGCTGCAGGTGCTGCGCGACTTCATCGCCGAATCGGCAGCGCTGCGGCAGGCGGGCTGATGGCGGACGCCGCCGCCGTCGAGGGCTGGCTCGCCGCGCGCGGCTGGCAGCCGTTCGCTTTCCAGCGCGAAGTCTGGCAGGCGATGGCCGAGGGCCGCAGCGGGCTGCTGCACGCCAACACCGGCACCGGCAAGACGCTCGCCGCGTGGTTGGGCGCGCTGCAGGCGTTGCATGTCGAGACGCCGTCCACGAGCTCGCGCTCGAACAAGCCGCTGGCGCCGCCGCTGTCCGTCCTGTGGCTCACGCCGATGCGCGCGTTGGCCGCCGACACGACGCGCGCCCTCGCCGATCCGCTCGCCGCGCTGGAGCCGACGTGGTCCATCGGCCTGCGCAGCGGCGACACCACGTCCGCCGAGCGCAGCGCGCAGGATCGACGCCTGCCCACGGTGCTGGTGACGACGCCCGAGAGCCTGACGCTGCAGCTGGCGCGCGCCGATGCGCCGGACACGCTGGCGCACGTGCAGCTCGTCGTCGTGGACGAGTGGCACGAGCTGCTGGGCAACAAGCGCGGCGTTCAGGTGCAGCTGGCCCTCGCGCGCCTGCGCCGGCGTCGACCGGACCTGATGTGCTGGGCGCTGTCGGCCACGCTCGGCAACCTCGACGAGGCGCTGGCCACGCTCGTGGGCGTGCCCGCGCGCCCTGGCGCGGCGCCCGCCCCCGCGCTCGTGCGCGGGGACGTCGCCAAGACCATCGTCATCGACACGCTGCTGCCCGAACGCGCCGAACGCTTCTCGTGGGGCGGCCACATGGGCCTGCGCATGCTGCCGCAGGTCGTCCAGGCCATCGAGGAGGGCGGCACGACGCTGGCCTTCACGAACACGCGCTCGCAGGCCGAGCGCTGGTACCAGGCGCTGCTCGACGCGCGCCCCGACTGGGCCGGCGTCGTCGCGCTGCATCACGGCTCGCTGGCGCGCGAGGTGCGCGAGTGGGTCGAGGCCGGACTGAAGGCGGGCACGCTGCGCGCGGTGGTGTGCACCTCCAGCCTCGACCTGGGCGTCGACTTCCTGCCCGTGGACCGCGTGCTGCAGATCGGCTCGGCCAAGGGCATCGCGCGGCTGCTGCAACGCGCGGGTCGCTCGGGACACGCGCCGGGCCGGCCGTCGCGCGTGACGCTGGTGCCCACGCACAGCCTCGAGCTCGTCGAGGCGGCGGCCGCGCGCCGTGCGGCGCAGCAGGGCCAGGTCGAGGCGCGGCAGTCGCCGCAGGAGCCGCTGGACGTGCTCGTGCAGCATCTCGTCACGGTGGCGCTCGGCGGCGGGTTCATGCCGCAGGCGCTGTACGACGAGGTGCGCACGACCACCGCCTACCGCGCGCTGTCGCCCGAGGCCTGGCAGTGGTGCCTGGACTTCGTGCGCCAGGGCGGCCCGTCGCTGGCCGCCTACCCGGACTACCAGCGCGTGGCGCCCGACGAGCACGGCGTCTGGCGCGTGCCCGATGCGCGGCTCGCGCGGCGCCATCGCGTCAACATCGGCACCATCGTCAGCGACGCCAGCATCAACGTCGCCTACCAGACGGGCGGCAACCTGGGCAGCGTCGAGGAGAGCTTCATCGCGCGCATGAAGCCGGGCGATGCCTTCCTGTTCGGCGGCCGGCTGCTGGAACTCGTGCGCGTCCACCAGATGACGGCCTACGTCAAGCGCGCGCCCGCCGGCCGCGGTGCCGTGCCGCGCTGGAACGGCGGACGCATGCCGCTGTCGAACACGCTGGCCGACGCGGTGCTGCGCGAGCTCGACGCTGCCGACCGCGGCCGCTTCGACAGCCCCGAGATGCAGTGCGTGCGACCGCTGCTGGAGATCCAGGGCCGCTGGTCGGCGCTGCCCACCCCCACGACGCTGCTGGCCGAGACGTGGAAGAGCCGCGAGGGCTGGCACCTGTTCCTCTACCCGTTCGCGGGGCGCCTGGTGCACCTCGGCCTGGCGAGCCTGCTGGCCTGGCGCGCCGCGCGCCCGGAACAGGCCACGTTCTCGATCGCGGTCAACGACTACGGCTTCGAGCTGCTGTCGGCGCGCGAGATCGCGTGGAGCGAGCGGCTGCCCGCGCTGCTGGAGACGCCCGCCGACCCGGCGGTGCTGCTCGGCGAGGTGCTGGCCAGCCTGAACGCGACGGAGATGTCGCGCCGGCGTTTTCGCGAGATCGCGCGCATCGCGGGGCTGATCTTCCAGTCGCATCCCGGCGAGCGCCAGTCGAACCGGCAGCTGCAGGCCTCGGCCAGCCTGTTCTTCGACGTCTTCCGCAAGTACGACCCGGGCAATCTGCTGCTGGCCCAGGCCGAACGCGAACTGCTGCGCCAGGAGCTGGACGTCGACCAGCTGGCCGCGGCGCTGCGGCGCATGCAGGGGCAGCAGCTGGCGGCGGTCACGCTCGCGCGGCCGACGCCGCTCGCGTTCCCGCTGATGGTGGAACGCTTCCGCGAGAAGCTCACCAACGAGTCGCTCACCGCGCGCATCGCGCGCATGGTGGCCGAGCTCGAAGGCCGCGCCGGCGGCGACGCCGTGGGCACGGCGCACGAGGATGCGAAGACCGTGTTCGCGCGCGACGCGCTGCAGGACGCCGCACAGGCCTCGGTGGTGGCCGATCGCGACGCGCCCAGGCAGCGCGGGCGCCCACGTCGCCCGAAGGTTCGGACATGAGCGCGCCGCAAACCGTGGTGCTGCTCGGGCAGCTGCTGTCGCTGCTGCCCGAGCGCGCGGCCTGGCATGCGGCCTCGCGCACGCTGTTCATCGCGGACCTGCATCTGGGCAAGTCGGCGAGCTTCCGCGCGCAAGGACTGCCGGTGCCCGCGGGCACGACGCTCGACAACCTCGAGCGCATCGCCACGCTGGCACGCCTGCATGGCGCCGGGCGCGTGGTGTTCCTCGGCGACCTGCTGCACTCGCGGCACGCGCAACGCGCCGCGGCGATCGCGCCGCTGCATGCGTGGCGCGACGCACATGCCGGCCTGCACTGCGTGCTCGTGCGCGGCAACCACGACTCGCACGCCGGCGACCCGCCCCCGTCGCTGCGCTTCGAGATCGTCGACGAGCCGTGGCCGGTGCCCGGCGCGGACGGGCTGGTCGCCTGCCATCATCCCCGTCGGATCCCGGGCGCTGCGGTGCTGGCCGGCCACTGGCATCCGGCCGTGACGCTGCGCGGGCCGGCGCGCGACATCGAGCGGCTCGCCTGCTTCTGCCACATCGACGAGGACGGCGGCGATGTCCTGGTGCTGCCTGCCTTCGGCGCGTTCACCGGCAGCAGCCCGCAGGCGCCGCCGGCCGGCTCGACGTGCTGGCCGGTCGGCGGCGGGCAAGTCTGGCCGGGCCTGCGCATCGGCTGACGCCCTTCGCCGGACACCACGCTCACTTGCCCGGCCCGGCGACTTTCAGCGTGATGCCGCCGTCGCGCTCGAGGATCGCCCGTTCCACCGGCGACGTCTCGTCACCCGTCTTCTTGCGCACCGCCTCGTCCAGGTCGCGGAGGGTGATGAGCGCCTTGCGCATGGCCTCCTCGTCGCGGCGGCCGTCTTCCACGAGCGCGCGCTTGTCGCCGCTGATCATCGTCTCGAAACGGGGCCAACGAACGCTGGCCATCGCCACGAGGCGGTGCAGGACGACGATCGTCGCGCCCGCCGCCATCGTCGCCCAGAACGGCGACGCGCCGACGACGGCGCGGCTGAGCACGGCGCCGATCAGCACCGTCGTGCAGGTGTCGAACGCGCGATGCTGGCCGAGCGAGCGCCGACCGGCGACCCGGATCATCGCCAAGGTCAGCACGAAGACCGCCAGCGCCCGCATCGCCATCTGCAGCGCGTTCAGGTCCGGCCCGTCGCCGAACAAGGCCAGCACCAGTTCGTGCACGTCGGTCACCGCCGCGCCTCCGCGCCCAGCACCGCGCCCAGGTACGGTGCCGTGCGGCTCTGGCGGTGGCGCGCCACCTCCCGCGGCGGCCCGCAGGCGACGATGCGCCCGCCCTCGTCGCCCGCGCCGGGCCCCATGTCGATGACCCAGTCGCAGGCCGAGACGAGGCGCATCTCGTGCTCGACGACGACCACGGTGTTGCCGGCATCCACCAGGCCCTGCAGTTGCGTCATCAGCCGCTCGACATCCGACGGGTGCAGGCCGGTGCTGGGCTCGTCCAGCACGTACAGCGTGTCGCCGCGCTGCGGCCGCTGAAGCTCCGTGGCGAGCTTGATGCGCTGCGCCTCGCCGCCCGACAACTCGGTGGCCGGCTGCCCGAGCCGCAGGTAGCCCAGCCCGATGTCGCGCAGCAGCGCCAGCGGCTTGCGTATCGCGGGTTCGGCGTCGAAGAACGCCAGCGCATCGTCGACGGTCATGCCCAGCACCTGGGCGATGTCGCGGCCGTTCCATGTGACCTTGAGCGTGTCCTCGTTGTAGCGCGCGCCGTGGCAGGTCGGGCACGGCGCGTACACGCTCGGCATGAACAGCAGCTCGACGCTGACGAAGCCCTCGCCCTCGCAGGTCTCGCAGCGGCCCTTGGCGACGTTGAACGAGAACCGGCCCGCGTCGTAGCGCCGCTTGCGCGCCGCGGGCGTGGCGGCGTAGAGCTTGCGCACCGCGTCGAACAGGCCCGTGTAGGTCGCCAGGTTGGAGCGCGGCGTGCGGCCGATGGGCTTCTGGTCGACGCGCACGAGGCGTCGGATCGCCTCGGCGCCCGCCGCGAGCCGGCCGTGCGTGGGCAGCACGACCTCGGGAGCGGCATCCTCGGGCCTGTCGTCGGCCGCCTCGGGCTCGTGGCCCAGGTGCGCCCTCACCAGATCGACCAGCGCCTGGCTCACGAGGCTGGACTTGCCCGAGCCCGACACGCCCGTCACCGCCGTCAACAGCTCCAGCGGCATGCGCGCGTCGAGCTCGCGCAGGTTGTTGCGCGTGACGCCGCGCAGCTCCAGCCAGCGCGCGGGCACCCGTGGAGCGCGCCCGTCCGGCGTGGTACCGGCGAACAGGTGACGCGCCGTGTGCGACGCCGCAACGTCGCGCAGGCCGCCTGGCGGCCCGCTGTACAGCACATGCCCGCCCTTCTCGCCCGCATCCGGGCCGACGTCGACCAGCCAGTCGGCGCGTCGCATGACCTCCAGGTCGTGCTCGACGACGAACAGCGAGTTGCCCTGCGATTTCAGCTGCTCGAGCGCATCGAGCAAAGCTTGGCCGTCAGCCGGATGCAGCCCGGCCGTGGGCTCGTCCAGCACGTAGACGACGCCGAACAGATTGGAGCGGATCTGCGTGGCCAGGCGCAGCCGCTGGAGCTCGCCGGGCGACAGGGTGGGCGTGCTGCGCTCCATGGACAGATAGCCCAGTCCCAGGCGCTGCAGCGTGGCGATGCGAGCGCACAGATCCTGCGCGATGCGCTGCGCGGCGATGCGTTTTTCCTCCGACAGGTTGGGCGTGCGGCGCACGTCCGGCGCGCCCGCATGCGCCGAGCCGCCGGCCGCGACGCGGCGCGCGATGTCGGCCTTCGCCTCGGCGCGCGTGGGCGCCCGCCCGTCACGCGGGGGCTTGGCGTCGTCGAAGCGACCGGCCGCCGCGGGCGCCAGCAATGCGGCGACGCGATCGAGCGGCCACTGCCCCAGCGTGCCGATGTCGACTCCCGCGAACGTCACCGACAGCGCCTCGCGCTTGAGCCGCTTGCCCTCGCAGACCGGGCACGGGCCGCCCACCATGTAGCGCGACACCCGCGTCTTCATCAGCGCGCTCTGCGTCGTCGCGAACGTGTGCAGCACGTACTTGCGCGCGCCCATGAACGTGCCCATGTAGCTGGGCTCCATCTTCGAGCGCAGCGCGGCCTTCGTCTCGGCTGGCGTGAAGCCGGCGTACACGGGCACGGTGGGCTGCTCCTCGGTGAACAGGATCCAGTCGCGATCCTTTCTCGGCAGCTCGCGCCAGGGGCGGTCGACGTCGACCCCGAGCGTGACGAGGATGTCGCGCAGGTTCTGCCCGTGCCAGGCCGGCGGCCACGACGCGACGGCGCGTTCGCGGATCGACAGCGACGGGTCGGGCACCATGGTCTGCTCGGTGACGTCGAACACGCGGCCCAGGCCGTGGCAATGCGGGCAAGCGCCCTGTGCCGTGTTGGGCGAGAAGTCCTCCGCGTAGAGCATCGTCTGGCGCGGCGGGTAGGTGCCCGCACGCGAATAGAGCATGCGCACGAGGCTGGACAGCTGCGACACGCTGCCCATCGACGAACGCGCTCCCGACGTGCCGCGCGCCTGCTGCAGCGCGACGGCCGGCGGCAGGCCGGTGATCTCGTCGACGTCCGGCGCGCCCACCTGGTCGATCAGCCGCCTCGCATACGGCGCGACCGACTCGAAGTAGCGCCGCTGCGCCTCCGCGTAGATCGTGCCGAACGCCAGCGAGGACTTGCCCGAGCCGGAAACGCCGGTGAAGACGACCAGCGCGTCGCGCGGCATCGCCACGTCGACGTCCTTCAGGTTGTGCTCGCGCGCCCCGCGCACGCGGACGTAGCCGTCCCGCGTGGCGGCCGTGGAGGTGGAGGGTGCCGCCCGGCCCATGCGCGTCAGGGGCCCGTCTCCCCGCCCGTGCTGCCCCACACGTTGCCGGTGGTGAACGTGGATTCCTGCGAGGCGAGCAGCACGAACTGCCCGGCGATCTCGGCCGGCTGGCCGGGCCGGCCCAGCGGCGTCTTCTCGCCGAACTTCACGAGCTTGTCCATGGGCTGGCCGCCCGCGAGCTGCAGCGGCGTCCAGTACGGCCCCGGTGCGACCGCGTTGACCCGGATGCCCCGTTCGCCCAGCTGCTTGGCCAGCGAGCGCGTCATCGACAGGATGGCCGACTTGGTCGCGGCGTAGTCCAGCAGGTCCTTGGACGGATCGAAGGCCTGCACCGAGGAGGTGTTGATGATGGCCGCGCCGCGCTTGAGGTATTTCAGCGCGGCCTTGGTGACGTGGAACAGGGCGTAGACGTTGGTCTTGAACACGTCGTCGAAATGCTCGTCGGGGATGTCGACGATCGAGTCGAACGACGCCTGGCGGGCGGCATTGTTGACGACGATGTCGAGGCCGCCCAGCCCCTTGGCGGCGTCCTCGACGAGCCGGCGGCAGAAGGCCGCGTCGCGCAGGTCGCCCGGCAGCGGCACGGCCTTGCGGCCGGCCTGTTCGATGAGCGCGACGACGGCCCGCGCGTCTTCCTCCTCGTCGGGCAGGTAGTTGATCGCGACGTCCGCGCCCTCGCGCGCGAACGCGATCGCCACCGCGCGGCCGATGCCGGAGTCGCCGCCGGTGATCAGCGCCTTGCGGCCGGCCAGGCGGCCCGAGCCGACGTAGCTCGTCTCGCCATGGTCGGGCGTCGGCTGCATGCGGCACGCGAGCGCGGGCCACGATTGCTGCTGTCGGGGAAAGGGCGGCTTCGGGTAGTCCTTGGCGGGATCTGTCATGGCGTTCACTCGCAATCGAGTCGGACGCTTCAACGGCAAGACGCATACCCCCGGTCGCCTGCGCGACGGCGCGCGGCCGCCCCCCCGCCGGTCATCGCGCTTGCGCGCCGGACGGCGGCGGCTCTACAGTCGGCGCATCCCGTTGCCGCCGACGCCATGCCCTCCTCCAAAGCGACCGCCGCTGCCCGCGACCCACGCGTCGACGCCTACATCGCCCAGGCCGCGCCGTTCGCGCAGGCGCCGCTGGCCCAGATCCGCGACGCGATGCACGCCGCGTTGCCGGACGTCAGCGAGGCGATCAAGTGGGGCCATCCATTCTTCCTGCTGGAAGGCCGTCCGTTCGCGAACATGGCCGCATTCAAGGTGCACTGCTCCCTGGGCTTCTGGCGCGGCGGGCGGCCGGTCGCCGAGGAAGCCGCCGGCGATCGCGGGAAGGCGATGGGCCAGTTCGGCCGCATCGAGTCGGTGGCCGACCTGCCCAAGGCCGCGGCGCTGCGCAAGCTGATCGTCGCGGCGCGCGCGGCCTGGGCCGAGGCGAGCGAGGACAAGGCCGGCGCGCCGGCCGCGCCCAAGGTGAAACGCGCGCCACCGGTCGTGCCCGACGACCTGGCCGCCGCGCTGGGCGCGAGCGCCGGCGCCAGGAAGCGCTACGACGCCTTCACCCCCAGCCAGCAGGCCGAGTACGTGGATTGGATCGTCGAGGCCAGGCGCGAGGCGACGCGGGCGTCGCGCATCGCGCAGGCGGTCGAATGGATCGCCGAGGGCAAGACGCGGAACTGGAAATACCAGAACTGCTGAAAATATCTTCTCGCGGGCGCATCCGACCGGCCGCGGGCGCGCATCCAAGGAACATCGATCAACTCCCGGACGCCCGCCATGGATCCCTGGTCCCGCCTGTTCACACCCGAGCTCCTCATCCCCGTCTGCGGCATCCTGATGCCGCTGGGCATCGTCATCGTCGGCCTCAACTACGCCTGGAAGTACCAGGAGCGCAAGCACAAGACGATCGTCGACCTGCTCGAGAAGGGCCTGCCGGTGCCGCGCGAGCTGCTGCGCTCGCCGCAGCGCAACGGCTCGGCGCTGATGCGCGCCCTGACGCTGCTGGGCGTCGGCGTGGGCACCTGCGGCTTCCTGGGGGCGATGTTCCGCTGGGAACACGGCCTCTGGGCGGCGGGGCTGATCCCGCTGTGCATCGGCGTGGCACAGCTGATCGCGATCCGGCTCGAACCGCCGCGGCCGCCGGAGCCGCCCGAGCCCTCCGCCATCGACCTGCAATGACGCGCTGACGTGGCGCACGGCCCCGTGGTTTCCGACGAATCCGCACGCATCGAGGCGCTGGCCGCCGATCGGCTCGCCCGCGCGCGCCGCGGCGACCGCCGCGCGTTCGCGGGCCTGGTCGAGGCGCACCAGTCGCGCGTGCGGCTGCAGTTGCGCCGGTTGACGCGCGGCGACGCGGCGCTGGCCGACGACCTCGCGCAGGAGACCTTCGTGCAGGCCTGGCTGCACCTGGCCGATTTCCGCGGCGACGCACGCCTGGCCACCTGGCTGCACCGCATCGCGCTGACGCGCTTCCTGCAGCACGCGCGCCGGCCGCAGCTGCCGGTCGAATGGCGGGGCGACGGCGACGGCCCGGCCGATGCCGGCCACGACCCGCGCCCCGCGGAGGGGCTGGGCCGCGACGTCGAGCGCGCGCTGCAGGCACTGAGCGAGATCCAGCGGCTCGCCGTCGTGCACTGCTTCCATCTCGACCTGTCGCACGCCGAGGCTGCGCAGGTGCTCGGTTTGCCGCTGGGAACGCTCAAGTCCCATCTCGACCGCGCCAAGGCGCGGCTGCGTGACCTGCTGCAGGCCTGGAACCCGGAGTCCGCCACATGACCGAATCCCGACTCATCGCCGACGCCGCACTGGACGATTTCCTGCGCCAAGGCGCGCCCGAGCCCCTGGCCGACCACGGCTTCACGGCGCGCACGATGGCCGCGGTGGAACGCGCCGCGCGCGCGCAGCCGGTGAAGCGCCGCGCCGCGCCGCCCGCCCCGCTGGCGATCGCGCGCGCGCTGGCCATCGAGCAGCGGCTGCACGACGCACGAGCGCGGCGCTGGCGCTGGGCGACCGCGGGCGTGGTCGCGGGCTATCTGCTGCTGGTGCTGGCGATGTGGCTGTCGCCGGACGGCAGCATGTCGGTGTCGATGCCGACGGCCCGTGAAGTCTTCCCGCTGGGGTTGCTGCTGGCCGCAGGCGCGATCTGGGTCGCGGTGCGCGAGCTGCGCGCGGCCTGAGGCAGCTGGTCGCGCGACCTCGCCCCGCGCACGTCCCGCGGCGTCAGTTGCCGTGCGGGATCTCGATGGGCTTGACGTCGCCGCAATCGCTGGACACGAACTTGCCCGCGATGTCGTTGCTCATGTGCATCGTTCCCTTGTCCGACGTGGAGTCGGACTCGCTGCTGAACGCGAACGCCGAGTCGCCCATCGTGGTGAGCGTGCCGTGGCCGACCACGCTGTGGTTCTGCGCCGTGGTGCACGCGAAGTCGTACCGGGTGACGTTCCCGGAGCTGCTGACGTTCTTGCGCGTGCACTGGCTTTCGCGACCCGGCGTGAAGCCGCGCGCGAGCTGTTCCTTGGTATAGCAGACGCGCACCACGTTCGCGGCGCCGCCGGGCACCATGCCCAGGCCACGACCGGCCATCATCTTCTCGACGGCGGCGCGCTGGTCCGGCGGCATGGCCGCCAGCCGGGCCTTCATCTTCTCCATCGCCGCATCGGCCTCGCCGCCGCCCATCTTCATCTTGACGGTTTCCTCCCAGAGGCCCGGACGGATCTGCGGCGGCTGCGCCAGCACGGAAACGGCCGGCAGGGCGACGGCGCAGGCGATGAAGAGGCGTTGGCGGGCATTCATGGCGATCCCTCGAGGTGGCGTCGATGACGAGTGGCGCGAATTCTGCGCCCCGTCCCTGGCCGCCACCACCCCCGATTCGGGGGGAAGGATCAGTCGACGTGGCGCGCGGCGCCGATCACGCGCGTGCCGGGCACCAGGCTGCGCTGCGCGCTCGCCTGCACGCCGGGGTTGGTCATCTGCTCGCGGATCCAGCGCTGCAGGTCGTCCCACATCGCGGCCAGTTCCTGTGGCGGGACGACGCGCGCGTTCTTCAGCTCCAGCGTCATCACGGGGACGTTCTTCACCAGCCCGCCGTAGTTGCCCAGCGAGCCCGGGTAGACGCCCACGGGGTCGAGCTGCAGGCTGCCGAGCCGGCGCGGCGCGGGCGGCGGGCCGTCGAAATCGAGCAGGCCGTAGGGGGCGTGCACCGACACGATGAGATCGGGATGGAACTGGTCGATCTGCTCGGTCAGCCAGCGCGACTCGGGCTCGGACAGCGGCTGCAGGCCGGGAAAGCGCCGCGGGTCGCGCTTCGTGCGCCTGATCCAATAGGGCTGGGCATCGCGCGCCCAGTCGGCGGTGGGGAAGTTGCGGTTCAGGTCGACGCCGTGCGCGTTGACACGGGTCGCCGGCGCGTGCAACAGGCCGTCGGGGTTGAGCAGCGGCACGAAACGCCAGGCGACGTCGGACAGCGTGGGCCTGGCGTTCCTGGGCGTTCGGGGCGCCGCCGCTGCCTGGACGCCACGCGAGCGCGCGATCCAGTCGAAGGCCAGCGTCACGGACGCCAGCTCGTCGCCGTGGATGCCGCCCAGCAGCAGCACCTTGAACTTCGGCGGGGTCGCGGGCAGCACGTCGTTCGTCCACAGCGGGACGCCATGCACCGAACGGCCGGCGCCGGGCTGCAGGCCCGAGGCGCGGCAGGCCGGCTGGTCGACGCCGGGCACCGCCGGCGCGAGGCGGGCGCACCATTGCGCGAGGTCGGTCGTGGTCGCGGCCGGCGGAGCGGACGCCGGCGCCTTCGCGGACGCGGCTGGCGCGGGCTTGCGCGGCACGCTGGCCGATACGGGCAGCAGTACCAGCGCGAGCGCAGCGACGACGGCGGCGGCCGGCAGCCGGCGCGGCCGCAGCAGGGTGGCCGCCGGAACTGCCGGCCGGCCGGGGAGGTCGGGGTTCTCGTTGTTCTTCACCCCGACAGTGTAGAAGTGCGCGCACCGGGGCGTCCCGCGGACGCGCCGCCGTCACGCCTTTCATCCACAATGAACCCATGATCGAACCGCTGCTCGTCCCCCGCGAATCCTTCGACGATCCCGATGCCGCCGTGGCCCGCGTGCGCGAGATCTACCAGTCCGGCGTCGACCACCTGCGCAAGCACCTGCACGAGTTCGTCGCCGGCAAGGTACCCGCTGCGCACGTGCGCGCCTGCTACCCGAGCGTGCGCGTGCACACGGACACGGTGGCGCGCGCGGACTCCGTCTCGAGCTACGGCTTCGTGGCCGGCCCCGGCAGCTTCGAGACGACGCTGACGCGACCCGAGCTGTTCGCCGAGTACTACCGCACGCAGTTCGAGCTGCTGCGCCAGCACCACGGCGTGAAGATCGAGGTGGGCGTCAGCCGCGAGCCGATGCCGCTGCACTTCAGCTTCGCCGAGCACGACCACGTCGAGGGCACCCTGACCGCGGCGCAGCGCCTGCAGCTGCGCGACCTGTTCGACCTGCCCAACCTCGCGGCGATGGACGACGGCATCGCCAACGGCACGCACGAGCCGGGCCCCAACGATCCACTGCCGCTGGCGCTGTTCACCGCGCCGCGCGTCGACTACTCGCTGCATCGGCTGCGCCACTACACCGGCACCGCGCCCGACCACTTCCAGAACTTCGTGCTGTTCACGAACTACCAGTTCTACATCGACGAATTCATCGCGCTGGGGCACCGCGAGATGGCCCGCGCGGACTCCGTGTACGACGCGTTCGTCGAGCCCGGCAACGTCGTGACGATGCGCGCCGGCCTGCCGGCGCCCGCGGGCCCGGCCGGCCACGCGCCGCCGCGCCTGCCGCAGATGCCCGCGTACCACCTGCGCCGGTCGGACAACAGCGGCATCACCATGGTCAACATCGGCGTCGGGCCGTCGAACGCCAAGAACATCAGCGACCACATCGCGGTGCTGCGCCCGCACGCCTGGATCATGCTGGGCCACTGCGCCGGCCTGCGCACCACGCAGCAGCTGGGCGACTACGTGCTGGCGCACGGCTACGTCCGCGAGGACCACGTGCTCGACGAGGAGCTGCCGCTGTGGGTGCCGATCCCGCCGCTGGCCGAGGTACAGCTGGCGCTCGAGCAGGCGGTGGCCGACGTCACGCAGCTGCAGGGCCTGAACCTGAAGCGCGTGATGCGCACCGGCACCGTCGCGTCCACCGACAACCGAAACTGGGAGCTGCTGCCGCATCCGGGCCCGGAGCGCCGCTTCAGCCAGAGCCGCGCGATCGCGCTCGACATGGAATCGGCCGCCATCGCCGCCAACGGCTTTCGCTTCCGCGTGCCCTACGGCACCCTGCTGTGCGTGTCCGACAAGCCGCTGCACGGCGAGATCAAGCTGCCCGGCATGGCCAACCACTTCTATCGCGAACGCGTCGAGCAGCACCTGCGCATCGGGATCCGCGCTCTCGAGATCCTGCGCGGCGCCGGCGTGGACAAGCTGCACAGCCGCAAGCTGCGCGGGTTCGCCGAGGTGGCCTTCCAATAAGCCCCCGTCGTCCTGCACGCAGTCGCAGGATCCGCGCGGGCCGGGCTCCACTCGAATGGGGTGGATCCTGCGACCGCGCGCAGGATGACAGCTCTCCGAAGAACGCCGCCGGCCATTGCGCGGCCGCCCCGAGCGGCGTAGGCTGGGGGTTCCTGCCATCCGGCCGTGTCGCGGTTCGGGTCGCCGCGGTGCCGCCTGGCGTCACGGCCCGTGGAGACACGCGCCATGACGATCCTGGAAACCTCCGATACTGCGGCGATTCGCAACGTGGCCCTGGTGGGCGCCTCGGCCACCGGGAAGACCACACTCACCGAGGCCCTGCTGCTGCGCGCCGGCGTCCTCAAGCAGCCCGGCAGCGTCGAACGCGGCTCGACCGTCAGCGACCACGACCCGCTCGAGAAGCGCGTCGGGCACTCCCTGAACACCGCCGTCGTCAACTGCGAGCACGACGGCATCCGCATCCAGCTGCTGGACACGCCCGGGGCGCTCGAGTTCGTCGGGCAGTCGCTGCCTGCGCTCGAGGCCGTCGAGACCGCGGCCATCGTCATCAGCGCCACGTCCGGCGTCGACTCGACCGCCGTGCGCATGATGGCCCACGCGGCCGAGCGCAAGCTGGATCGCATGATCATCGTCAACCGCATCGACGTGCCCGGCGCTCGCTGCGAGGCCGTGCTCGCGCAGATCCGCGAGGTGTTCGGCCGCGAGTGCCTGCCGCTGAACCTGCCCGCGGAGGGCGGCGCGCGTGTCGTCGACTGCTTCTTCAACCGGGAAGGCGCAACCGACTTCTCCTCGCCCGAGGCCGCGCACCAGGCGCTGGTCGAGCAGGTGGTCGAGGTCGATTCCGACTTCGTCGACCGCTACATCAACCAGGGCGACGTCGAGGCCACCGAGCTTCACGCGCCGCTGGAGCAGGCGTTGCGCGACGGGCATCTCATCCCCGTGTGCTTCGTGTCCGCGCGCACCGGCGCCGGCGTGGACGAATTGCTGGACATCGTCACCAAGCTGCTGCCCAACCCGACCGAGGGCAATCCGCCGGACTTCCTCGACGGCACCGGCACCGACGCGAGGCTCGTGCACGCCACGCCCGACGCTAGCAAGCACGTGCTGGCCCACGTGTTCAAGGTCACCGTCGACCCGTACGTGGGCAAGATGGGCGTGCTGCGCGTGCACCAGGGCACGATCACGCGCGACAGCCAGTTGTTCGTCGGCGACGGGCGCAAGCCGTTCAAGGTCGGCCACCTGTTCCGCCTGCAGGGCGGCGAGCACGTCGAGATCGCGCGCGCGCTGCCGGGCGACATCTGCGCCATCGCCAAGGTCGACGCGCTGCACTTCGACGCCGTGCTGCACGATGCCGCCGAGGACAGCCACATCCACCTGAAGCCGCTGCAGTTCCCGGTGCCGGTGCACGGCATCGCGATCCAGCCCAAGCGGCACGGCGACGAGCAGCGGCTGTGGGAGCTGGTGCAACGCGCGGTCGACGAGGACCCGTGCCTGCGCATCGAGCAGGTGGCCGCCACGCACGAGACCGTGGTCTACGGTCTGGGCGAGCTGCACCTGCGCATGCTGCTGGATCGCCTGCGCGAGGTGCACAAGTTCGAGGTCGAGACGCGCCCGCCGCGCACGGCCTACCGCGAGACGATCACCGCCAAGGCCGAGGGCCACCACCGCCACAAGAAGCAGACCGGCGGCGCCGGTCAGTTCGGCGAGGTGTTCCTGCGTGTGGAGCCGCTGCCGCGCGGCGCGGGCTTCGAGTTCGTCGACATCGTCAAGGGCGGCGCGATCCCGTCCAACTTCATGGCGGCCGTCGAGAAGGGCGTGCGCGAGGCGCTGGCCGCCGGGGTGATCGCCGGCTACGCGGTGGAGGACATCCGCGTGACGGTGCACGATGGCAAGAGCCACAGCGTCGACAGCAAGGACATCGCGTTCGCGACCGCCGCACGCAAGGCCACGTGGGAGGCGATCATGGAGGCGCGACCGATCGTGCTGGAGCCCATCGTCGACGTCGAGATCCTGGCGCCGGCCGCCGCGATGGGCGACATCACCGGCGACCTCGCGTCACGCCGCGGCCAGGTCAACGGCACCGAGGCGCAGCTGGGCGGCACGATGATCGTGCGCGGCCAGGCCCCCGCGGCCGAGCTGATCTCCTACGCGACGCGCCTGAACGCGATGACCAGCGGCGAGGGCCGCTACACGATCGCGTTCTCGCACTACGAACCGGCCCCGGCCACGGTGCAGAACAACCTGCGCAAGGAGCACAAGCCGGTGGAGGTGGACTGATCGCGCGGGACGGCGGAGAGCTCACTCCTCCTCGCCGCCGTCCGATTCGTCCTCGTCGTCGTCGCCTGTCTTGGCCCAGTGCGACAGCGTCTTCTCGAGCGGCGCGGCCGATTTCACGAAGGCGTCGACCGGCATCGGCCGGGCCACGCGCAGGCCCGGCAGCGAGATGGTGCCCAGATACAGGTCGCCCACGAGCGGCTGCTGCTGCACCGCCCGATCGATCAGCAGCAGGCCGCCGCCGACGACGACGGCGCTCGCGATGGCGATGCCGAACGCGCGGCGACGCTGCGGCAGCAGCAGGCCCATGTGGCGCCAGACCATGATCGCCATCGCGAGGACGAAGGCGATGCGGCCCAGCTTCTCGAGCGCCGGCATCGAGAACGCGAAGGCGAGCTGCGCGGTGACGGTCTCGACCACGGCGCCGGCCATCAGCCAGGTCAGCGCGATGTACAGGTGCGCCCAGAACGCGAAGCGGCGCTGGAACAGCATGGAGCCGATGGCCCAGCCCGCGCACCAGACGATCAGGCCCGCCGGTGCGGCCAGGTAGCCCCAGGCCAGCGCGGAGCCCTGCTGGCCGGGCATCGAGGTCAGCCACAGGTCGAAGCCCTTCCACAGCGCGGCGAACACGACCAGCAGCAGCAACGTGACGGCGTGGCGGCGCTCGTACTGGTGCAGGTCGAGCAGGCGCTGCTCCGGGGCCAGCGCCTCGCCGGCCTGGCGAATGCGCAGCGTCGTCGCACCGAGCGTCAGCACGGCCGACGCCGGCAGCAGCGGCGCGGAGCCGGGCGCGATCGCCGCACGCCCCAGGCGAACGCCGTTGAGCGACGCCGCCGGCAGCACGTGCAGGCCATCCTCGTGCATCTCGAGCGTGGCGTGGTGCGCGGCCACGTGCGGGTCGTCGAGCACCAGGTCGCAGTCGATCGCCCTGCCGATGCGCACCGGCCACTGCGACACGCGCAGGATCTGGCGCGGCAGGCCGTCCCGGTCGAGCGTCTCGATCAGGGCGAGCGTTTCCATGCGAATCCTTGCAGGTAGTGGCTGGCGAGCAGCAGGGCGTTCTGGAAGCTGACGCCGCGCGCGTCGAAGCGGCCCTGCACGCCCTCGGTCTTCGCGTCGACGGACTGCGACAGCACCGCGACGTCGTACAGCCCCGGCAGGTGGCGATAAGCGCGCAGGCACATGACGGTGCGCATCGGCAGGCCCGCGTTCTCGACGAAGTCCTCCTGGCACTTCGGCGCGGTGAGGTCGTGCGTGCGCCGGCCCATGTGCTCGTTGCGGAAGCTCATGCCGGCCTCCTCCGCGAATCGGAGCGCACCGAGCTTGCTGCCGTCGTAGACCTCGTGCCGCACGGCGATGTCGCCGGTGCGCAGCGACTCGTTGATGAAGATGGCGGTGTCCATCTGGCAGTCGGAGCGTTCGAACGACAGGCCCTTCGATTCCGACGGGTTCGACGAGCCCCAGCAGCGCATGAAGTCCTCCTGCGGCACGGGCACGCTGTAGTGCGCGTGCTTGGTCTCGCGCCAGGGCAGCGCGATGAAGCGGGTCGTGAGCGCCTGCTGGTGGGCGAGCAGCTGGCGCGCCATCTCGGCCTCGACCGAGCCCGTGATCGGCCTGGCGTTGGCGCCGCGTGCGATCAGCGCCTGCGCGAACTCGGCGGGCACCAGGAAGCTGATGTTCTGCCCGTCGCGCCGCGTGGCCACGTTGACGCCGACGATGCGGCCGCGGTCGTCGAGCACCGGGCCGCCGCTCATGCCAGGATTGAGCGCGCCCGAGAACAGGATCTGCGGCAGGAAGCTGCGCTCGACCAGCCCGTTGTAGGTGCCCTCGATCACCTCGAACCCGATGTCCAGCGGGTTGCCGAGCGAGAAGATGCGTTCGCCCTGCGCGGGCGGCGTCGCCTGCGGACGGAAGTCGAACGTGCCGCGGGTCGCGACCGTGGCGGGCGGCTGGGCCATGCGCACCAGCGCAAGGTCGTGCACGACATCGAAGGCGATGAGCTGCAGCGCGCCGCTGACGCCGTCGACCGTCTGGAAGTTCAGGCGATAGCGCTGCGGCTCGAGCGCGACCTGGCTGACCACGTGGTAGTTGGTCAGGATCAGGCCGTTGGGTCCGACCAGCGAGCCCGAGCCGACGCTGGCCTGGCTGTCCTGGTCGCGCAGCAGCGTGCGCACCTGCAGCAGCCGCGGCCGGCCGACGTCGTAGATGCGGCGCGCCGAGGCCGAGAGGTTGGCGCTGTCGTCGTGCTCGTCCTCCTGCTGCGGCGCCGACGCGGCGGCCGGCGGCTTGACGAGCGGCGAGGTCGGCGCGAGCGAGGGACGTGCGGTCGCAGGCGTGGCGCCGGCCCAGGCCGAGAGCGCGGCCCCGCCCAGCAGCAGGGCGGCGAGAAGGCGTCCGGGTTGCCGGACCAGGCAGTTCAGGAGCATCAAGCCATCCTACCCCGCGCCCCTGTGTGCGGTATTGCTGCCGGGTCGCCGATGCGACGGACGGCCGGTCCGGCGTCCTGCGTTACGACCCTTTATCATTGGAGACCATGCACGCCCCCCGAGACGTGGCCTCTATCCGCCTGGACAACGCCCTTGCGCTGTTCGACGAATTCGTCCGCAACACCATCAAGCACCCCGACGCCGCGACGCTGCGGGGCCTGGAACGCCGTTTCGCCGAACGGCTGCAGATCCAGCCGAGCTACTGGAGCCAGATCAAGAGCCGCTCGCGCCTGATCGGCGAACGGCTCGCCCGGCAGTTCGAGCAATGCTGCCAGAAGCCCGTCGGGTGGATGGACGCCGAGCATGCTGCCGGTGCCGCGCCGTCCGTGGCCGCGGCGCCAGCGCCGGCCGACGCGCCCCTGCCGCAGGACGACGACGAGCGCTTCATCGTCGGCCTGGTGCTGACGTACTACCGCCGCCACCCGCAACGCGCCCGCACGCGATTGCTCGACCTGCTCGGCGAGGTGCTGATGCCGGCGGAGGCGGCGGCCCCCGCGCAGGCGCCATTGCCCGCCCCGCGCAAGCTCGCGCCCGGCGTCACGGCGCGGCCGCACGCGCCTCCACCGGCGCCGGACGACCCGATGGCGCTGTGGCACTCGGCCCAGGCCGGCATCGCCCCGCTGAAGAAGAAGCGCTGAGCGGCGCGCCCGCGCCGCCGCCCCGCTCGACGCGCCCGACGCGAAGCGGTCGCGGGCGCGGGCGCACGTCCGCGCCCGACGCCCGACGCCCGACGCCCGCGCGACGGTTTCTGATCAATTGATTGATAAAGTACTTGCGCAAGATCAAGAGTTGTTTATCATTGCGTCAAGCGTTCAGTCTCGGCACCGCCGCCTGACGCGACACCCCGCCCCGCAACCTCTCACCCGCCCCATGCGCCCAGCCCTGAACCGATCCCGCACCGCCACCGCAGCCGTCCGTACGGCCCTGCGCGGCGCGCGTGCTGTTCGTTTCCTGGCTGCCTGCAATGCGGCCAAGCCGTTGCCGATTCCGCTCTGAGTTCGCGAGACCTGTCTTTCGCGAAGGCCCGGGCGGTTGTTCAGACCCCCGGGCCTTCGCCATTCCAGGCCGCCCACCGCAGGAGAACACCATGTCCAAGCTCATCGTCCCGACCGCACGCCCACGCAATCCGTTCGTCGCCGCCGCGCGCTTCCGGCAAGCCGGAAAGCACGGCGGCGGCCAGCGCGCCGAACGCCGCGAAGGCGGACTGGCGCTGAAACGCGAACTGTCCCAGCTCGACCTGTCGCGCGACGTGCGCGGCAAGCCGCCCGGCCTCTGAATCTTCGCAAGCGGCCCTCGCGCCGCCCTGGAGAACGACATGACCGTCCTGACCGGCCACCGCTCCGACCAGCGGGCCTCCTTCAGCGATACCTGGCGCCGTCTCGTGGCGCACCTCCTGTGCGGCGCCAGCGCCGCGCTCGCCCGCCAGGCGCGCGACGTCGCGCGGCCGCTGCACGCGCGCCAGCGGCGCCTGCGCAGCCAGCACGACGCCAGCGTCGAATTCCACGCCGAGGCCGGCGCCCCCGAAGGCGCGCTGTACATCGACGGCGAACTCGTCGGCTACATCGACGTCCGCCGCCTCTGATACGCGCCTCGGCCGGGCGCCGCGCGCATGCCCGGCCCCCGCGCGGCTCAAGTCGGCGCGCGGGTGTCCGATAAACCGAGCAACTGATCGTCCCGAACCACCGGGACGCCGTCACCGGACTTCGAGACCCGCCATGAGCGCCCTGCCCGCCGCCACGCCCGCCCGCACGCTGCACGATGTCGACGGCTGGGCGCGCTGGTTCCAGCAGCGGGAGATTCCCGTGCTGGCCGCCACGGCCGCGGCGCTGGAGGACCTGCGCGAGATCGAGGACGACGTCGACGCCCGGCGCATCGCGGAGGTGGTCGGGCGCGATCCGCTGATGACCCTGAAGGTACTGATCCACGCCTCCACGCAAGGCGCCAACCGGCGGCTGACCGATGCCGAGACGGTGGTCGAGGCGCTGGTGCTGATGGGCATCACGCCGTTCTTCCGTGCGTTCGGCCCGCAGCCGACGATCGAGGATCACCTCGCCGGCCACCCCGATGCGCGCGACGGACTGGCGCGCGTGATGCGCCGCGCCGACCGGGCGGCCCGCTTCGCCGCCAGCTTCGCGATCCACCGCGGCGACCACGACGCCGTGGTGCTGCACGAGGCGGCGCAGCTGCACGACTTCACCGAGATGCTGCTGTGGCTGCATGCGCCCGCGCTGGCGCTGGAGCTCCAGCGGCGGCAGCTTGCCGACCCAGAGCTGCGCTCCGCCGCCGTGCAGCGCGAGGTGCTGCACGCCGAGCTCAACGACGTCCAGCACGTGCTGATGAAGGTGTGGCACCTGCCCGAGATGCTGGTGCGCATCACCGACGACCGCCACGCCGAGAATTCGCAGGTGCGCAACGTGCTGCTCGCGATCCGCGTGGCGCGCCACTCGACGGACGGCTGGGACAACCCGGCGCTGCCCGACGACGTGCGCGACATCGCGGCGCTGCTGCAGCTGGGGCTGGAGCCGGCGCGGCAGCTGCTGCGCGACATCGACGGCGACTGACGGCAACGGACGGCGCGGACGCCTCGCCGAGCCTGACTTCAGTAGTCGATCCGCCGCCGGATCTCGTTCCAGATCTCCTCGCGCGCGGTCAGCGCGATGTGGCCGACGCCACGCAGCTGCTTGGCCTCGCTGCCCGGGTACACCGCGGTCGGCGGCGGGTAGACGATCTGGTCGCACTCGCTCCACCAGCTGGTGATCATGCCCTGGAGCGTCGCGGGCTCCTTGTCGACGAGCGCCGCCATCCAGGCGCTGCTGGTGCGCATCTGCCGCGCATTGATCGTGCGCGCCAGGCCGGCCAGCCAGGTGCCGCGATGCGGCGTGCCGATCGTGATGAGCCGGGCGGCCTCGCCGGTGCCGTCGCTGCGCTTGTGCGTCGCGCGCGAGCGCAGCCAGGCGCGCGCGACGAGCCCGCCCATGCTGTGCGCCACGATTACCGGCGCGAGGCCCGTGGCGGCCTCCATGCGGCGCACCGCCCGCTCGACCTGCGGCACATACTCGTCCAGGCTCGCGAACACCGGCTCCAGGGTCACGGCGACGAAGGCGCGGTCGAGCTTGAGCAGCCGCTTCATCCAGGGATTCCACAGTCCGCGGTTGCAGATGTAGCCGTGGATGAACACCACGCCACGCAACCCGCGCGAGGTCTTGGGCAGGTGGTCCTCGATCGCGTTGGCGCGCCAGGGCATGCGCCAGCCGAACACGACGGTCGACTCGAGCCATTCGCGCAGCACGGCGCGCAGCAGGTGGCGCCAGCGCGCGCGGGGCGCGCCGACGCGCGCGCCCACGCTGCGGGCCAGCAGCATCTCGATCGCCAGCAGGGTGGGATGGCCCAGCACCAGGACGTACAGCGCGATCCACAGGGCCGGCGTCCAGCCGTCGGCCCGGGCCAGGGCCAGCAGGCTGCCCAACAGCGCGAACCAGACGAGGAACAGGATGCGGGCGACGCGCGCGATCATGGAGCGAGTATCACGCACGCGCCGCGCCCCTGCTCGGCCGGTCGTTGTTCGAGGGACGGTGGGCGGCGATGCCCGCGCCGTCGCGACCGCGGCCTGGCCCAGGGCGCGTGACGCCCGGCTTCCTCGCCTGGCAGCCCGCGGGCGTGCCGGCGTGCTACCGCGGCTGATAACCTCGGCGCCATGAGCGACATCGCCACCCGCATCCTGCAGTCGCTGGCCGCGGTCGACGCCGAGCGCCGGCGGCGCGCCGCCGACCCCGCGCTCGCCGCCGGCGTCGCGGCCGTCAAGGCCTACCAGCAGGCGCGCTTCGAGCGCACGCACGCCGACCTGTTCGAGCACCCGCGCTTCGGCCGCGCCGCGCGCTTCTTCGTCGACGAGTTGTACGGCCCGCAGGACTTCGCGCAGCGCGACGCCCAGTTCAGCCGCATCGTCCCCGCCCTCGTGCGCCTGTTCCCGGACGACATCGTCGAGACGGTGGAGGCCCTGGCCGCGGTGCACGCGCTGTCGGAGCGGCTCGACTCCACGATGGCCGGCCACCTGCACGGCGAGGCCGTGACGCGAGCGAGCTACGTGCGGGCCTGGCAGGCGACGGGCGAGCCGCAGGCCCGCCTGGGGCAGCTCGACCTGGTGATGCGCGTGGGCCAGTCGCTCGACCGCCACACGCGCAGCCTCGTCCTGCGCACCAGCCTGAAGGCGATGCGTGGCCCCGCGCGCGCCGCGGGCCTGGGCACGCTGCAGGCCTTCCTGGAGACCGGCTTCGACGCGTTCGGGGCGATGCGCGGCGCACGCGAGTTCCTGGTAATGATCCAGGCGCGCGAGACGGCCCTGGTCGAGCGCCTGTTCGAGCCCGCGGCTGTCGCGGCGGCGACAGGTGCTCCGGCGCCGGACGACCCGTTGGCCCAGTTGCCATAGCCGATTTCCCCGGGGTGCGTCCACGGCGCCGTGGACGAGAATCCATTGCATGAACGACGCCCTCGCCCCCACCGCCGCCACCGCCATCCCGCGTCCCTGGCTGGCGCAGTACCCGCCCGGCGTCCCCGGCACGGTGCCCGTCGACACCTACGCATCGCTGCTGCCACTGCTCGAGGAGTCGTGGACCCGGCATGCGAAGCGCGACGCCGCCGCCTGCATGGGCGTGCGCATCAGCTACGGCGACATCGACGAGCGTTCGCGCGCGCTGGGCGCCTGGCTGCAATCGAAGGGCGTGCAGCGCGGCGACCGCGTGGCCATCATGATGCCCAACGTGCCGCAGTACCTGGTGGCGATCGGCGCGGTCCTGCGCGTCGGCGGCGTGGTCGTCAACGTGAATCCGCTGTACACCGCGCGCGAGCTGCAGCAGCAGCTCAAGGACGCCGGGGCGACCGTCATCATCGTGCTCGAGAACTTCGCCCACACGCTCGAGGCGGTGCTCGCGCAAACGGACGTGCGCCACGTGGTCCTGGCCGCGATGGGCGACATGCTGGGCTTCGCGAAGGGGCAGCTCGTCAACTTCGTGCTGCGGCACGTCAAGAAGATGGTGCCCGAGTTCCGCCTGCCGCTGGACGACGGGCGCAGCGTCACGCGCTTCAACATGGCGGTTGCGCAGGGTACGCGGCTCGCGCTGCGGCCCGTGGCGCTGACGGGCGACGACATCGCGTTCCTGCAGTACACGGGCGGCACCACCGGCGTGTCCAAGGGAGCGACGCTGCTGCATCGCAACGTCGTGGCCAACATCCTGCAGAGCGAGGCGTGGTTCAAGCCGATGTTCGAGCAGCTGGGCGACAAGCCGCTGGCCATCGTGTGCGCGCTGCCGCTGTACCACATCTATGCGCTGACCATCTGCTACATGTTCGGCGCACGCCTGGGGGCGATGAACATCCTGGTGCCGAATCCGCGCGACATCCCCGGTTTCATCAAGACGCTCAAGGCCTACAAGGTCAACATGTTCCCGGCCGTGAACACGCTGTTCAACGCGCTGGCCAACGACCCGGAGTTCGCGAAGCTCGACTTCTCGGAGCTGGTCATCTCCAACGGCGGCGGCATGGCCGTGCAGCAGGCCACGGCCGAGCGCTGGCTGGCCGTCACGGGTTGCCCGGTGGTCGAGGGCTACGGCCTGTCCGAGACCTCGCCCGTGGCCACGAGCAACCGCCTGGACAAGCGCGAGTTCACCGGCACGATCGGCCTGCCGATCCCGTCGACCGACGTCACGATCCGCGACGACGCCGGCGTCGACGTGCCGTTCGGCACGGCGGGCGAGATCTGCATCCGCGGCCCGCAGGTGATGGCCGGCTACTGGAGGCGTCCGGACGAGACGGCGAAGGTGATGACCGACGACGGCTTCTTCCGCTCCGGAGACATCGGCATCATGGACGAACAGGGCTATGTGCGCATCGTCGATCGCAAGAAGGACATGATCCTGGTGTCCGGCTTCAACGTGTATCCGAATGAAATCGAGCAGGTCGTGAACCTGCATCCCGGCGTGCTCGAATGCGCCGCGATCGGAATCCCTGACGAACGATCGGGCGAGGCCGTGAAGTTGTTCGTCGTTCGGCGCGATCCGGCGCTCGCGGAAGAGGATATCGCGGCGTATTGCCGCGAGAATTTCACGGCGTACAAGCGCCCGAAGCTCATCGAATTCCGGGACGAACTGCCGAAGTCGAACGTCGGCAAGATCCTGCGGCGCGAACTGCGTTCCCCGACATCCTGAAGGCTTCCTCGCCCGCATCGTGCCTGCCGCCGCATCGCCCGCTCCACTGCCAGCCTCGATGCGTCCGGACGACAGCGGCGGGACGGGCATCGTCTCGTCGCTGCTGCTCGACACGCTGGGACTTCGCGTGCTCGAACGCGGCTGGCTGTCGGCCAATCAGGCCGTCTTCCGCGCCGTCGGCGCGACACCCGCGACCGTCGTCGACACCGGCTTCAGCGCGCACGCGGCGCAGACGCTGGCGTTGATCGACCACGCGCTGGCGGGTGCGTCGCTCGGGCGCATCGTCAACACCCACCTGCACTCCGACCACTGCGGCGGCAATGCGTCGCTGCAGGCACGCGGCGACGTCCAGACGTGGATTCCTTCGCCCAGCATGGCCGCGGTCGATCGCTGGGACGAGGACGCGCTGAGCTACCGCCTGACCGACCAGCCTTGCCCGCGCTTCGTCGCGCATCGTGCGCTGGTCCCTGGCGCATCGATCGCGCTCGGCGAGACCGAGTGGCAGATCCATGCGGCGCCCGGCCACGACATGGAGGCCGTGATGCTGTTCGAGCCGCAGACGCGCACGCTGATCTCGGGTGATGCGCTGTGGGAGGAGCGGCTCGCCATCATCTTTCCGGAGCTGGTCGGGGACGACGGCTTCGGCCCGACGCGCGCGACCTTGTCGCTGATCGAACGGCTCGATCCGCGCACGGTGCTGCCCGGGCACGGGCGTGTCTTCGAGGACGTCGGGCGGGCGCTGGCGGCGAGCCGCGAGCGCGTGGCCGCCTTCGAGCGCCATCCCGACCGCCATGCGCAGCACGCGGCCCGCGCGCTCGTGATGTTCCACCTGCTGGAGGCCCGCGAGCTGGACTTCGCGGACCTGGTCGCCTGGATGCTGCGCACGCCGATCTACCGTACCGTGGCGCGGCGCGCGGGTCTCGACGACGCCGGCGCCTGCCGGTGGGCGACGGCCCAGGTGCGCCGGCTCGTCGACGACGGCGTGCTCCTCGAACATGAAGGCCACGTGGCCGTGCCGGCGCATGCTCGGTAGGGCCGCCACCGCGGTCGCCGACCCCGACGACACGACCGTCCCGGGTGAGGATTTCGTCGACATGTCGGCACCCGCGCCGCGCCTGACGACACCGGCCGAATTGCGGCAGCAGTCGGACGCCCCCGACCGGCTCGTGTTCTTCTTCAGCGGCTTCGATCCGAAGAGCGCCACGTTCTACCACCGGCTGTTCCGCAGCGGCATCGCGCAACGTAACGCGACGCGTGACGAAACGATGGCGATCGGCAAGCGACACCGCATCGGGCGTTGGGCGTCTGTCTGGACCTCGCTGTGGCGCGGCGCACCGACGGGCCTCGGGCGACGGCCGGAGACGATGCGCACCCGCATCCACTTCATGCGCTGGGACGACATCATTCGCCGCCATTGGAGGCGCACGCCGCTGACGTTGGCGCGTGACTACTGGAACGTCTATGTGCGCGGGCTCGCGTCAGGCGTGCTCGCCCGCGTGTGGCGCATCGCGCCGGCCGCGTTCTGGCTGGCACTGTTCCCGTTGCTGGTGGGCGTCGCGTCGATATCGGTCGGCGCGCTCGCCGTGGGCGGCCTGCTCGCCTTTTTCACGCCTGTGCCGGGCCTGGCAGCCGGTGGCGCGGGGCTGGCCGCCGGCCTGGCGCTGTGGCGCGCCGTGGCGCGCTGGGTCGACTGCGAGTGGATGCTGCGGCTGGTCGCATTCATGCGCGAGCACGCCATCGGCGACGTCCCGGCGCTCGACGTCCGGCTGGACGAGATGGCCGACCGCCTGGTGGAGTCGGTCGAGGCACGCGTGCGACACCCGGGTGCGGCACCGCTGCGCGAGGTCATGGTGCTGGGCTACAGCTCGGGCAGCATCCTGGCCGCCAGCGTGCTGGCGCGCGCAATGCCGCGGCTCGCCGAGATCGTCGACGGGCGGCGGGCGGCCAGCGACGGCACGACGCTGTCCCTCGTGACGATGGGCCAGTGCATTCCGATCGCAGCGGCCTGGCCAGAGGCACGCCGAATCCGCTCCGAGCTCGAGGTCCTGGCCGAGCGCGCGACGCTGACCTGGCACGACTACTCGGCCTCCTCGGATCGCGCGGCCTTCTCCAAGACGCCGCCCTGGCCCGAACCGGCGAAGCTCAAGGGCCGCCAGACCTCGCCACCGTTCAGGCCGGCTCCCGGCGGCCTGCGATTCGCCGCGCTCAGCCGCGAGCGTCGAGAGACGCACCTGCAGTACCTGCGGCCGCCTGCGGGCAGGGGCGATCCGTCGTCGTTCGATTTCCTCACCATCGCCTGCGGTCCGCAGACCCAGGCGGAGCGACACCTGACGGAGAGGACGGCAGGCGATCTTCGCCGTTGACCGGCCGCGGCCGGTTCTCGACATCGTGGGTCTGCGCGTCGCGTCTCGAGCGCGCTGTTCAGCCGTTCGGCGCGAATCTGCGATCGATCCGGGCCGCCTCCAGCGTGCCCAGGTTGAAGACGGCGGGCACCAGCGCGCGGGGGACGGTCATGAGCACCTGGATGTGCCACGGAGTCTGGTCGGCGTTGAAGCCGTCCTGGCGGGTCAGCTCTCCGGGGAGGGTGTCCGCGCAGATCTCGAGGGCGAGGCTGTCATGTGCGTATCGCACGGCGCACTCGAGGCGGAGCACGCGCCGAAGGACGCGCTCGTTGTCGGCAGGGTGCCCGCGGTTCTCCTCGTGGCAGCCCAGTGGACGCTTGCCTGCAACGGCTTGCAAGACGTGGTGACGGGTGTCATCGACGCCCGGAGCGTCGCCGAAAAGCAATCGCCGGTCGACGCAGTACAGCGACAGATGGCGGCGGCCTTCCTCGCCGCTCATCGTGAGCCAGGTCTCCGTTTGGCCGCGGCAGACCTTGAGCGCGCCGGTCTGCGTCGCGCCGTTGATCGTGATCGATCCGTCCAGCGTCCAACGGGTCATGGATTGGCTTCAGCGAGTTTCGGCCACGAAAAGCAGAACGCCCGAGCGGGATGAACCAGCTCGGGCGGATGCTTAGATATTAGCCTGACAATGTCCTACTTTCACACGGGAACCCGCACTATCATCGGCGCAGAGGCGTTTCACTGTCCTGTTCGGGATGGGA
>Ga0209258_100599_pt1 | contig 29609 bp, 25 predicted proteins | sample Araplaol_mTSA_r2_FD_184281 | JGI IMG/M metagenome (GOLD analysis project Ga0209258, IMG submission 184281) | Arabidopsis root microbial communities from North Carolina, USA - plate scrape CL_Col_mTSA_r2 (SPAdes) (version 2) | ecosystem: Host-associated > Plants > Roots > Endosphere | place: USA...
CGCGGATGCCCGCTTCGCAGGCACGCAACCAACGGAACAGCGCCGCATCGGCCTGGGTGTGATGGAGTTGGTTGGCAGCGAGGCCAAGGCGCATGGGAATTCCTCAGGAATGAAGTGGATTAGCCGTCTTCGGGCAGCAGAAGGACAAGCTTGTGGTCGGGCAGTCCCGAAGGCACCAGCGTAACCTGCCGGTGCAGTCGGAGGCCAAGCCGCGGATGCATGAACGCGCGCCGTCCGCCCTCACGCGCCAAGACGTCGTGCTGGCTCCAAAAGCGGGCGAACGCTTCGCTTTCCCGTTGCAGGCCGGCAACCAGCGCGGCGAGCAGCGCGTCGTCCGCATGCTGGGCGATGTCGGCACGGAACTCCGCCACCAGACGTTGCGCGCGTTCATCCCAGTCGCAGATCAGCTCGCGTGCCGAGGGGTGCAGGAACACATAGCGCAACAGGCAAGGCTCGCCACTTTCCAGCCAAGCTGCCAGCAGTTCGGCGGCGGCCGCATTGCATGACCTGATGCACCACCCACGATCGAGCAGGTATGCGGGCATCGGCATGGCGGAGACGGTCTGTTGCCATTCTGCCGGCAATTCATTGGAGATCGTCGCGGGCGGTGTCGGGTCACGCCGCCGCGCCAGCTCGAAAAGGTAATGCCGCTCCGCGGCGGTCAGGCCAAGCGCGTCGGCCAGGCGCGCCAAAGCGGCAGGTGAAAGCGCGATGTCGCGACCCTGCTCCAGCCACGTGTACCAGGTGGTGCTGATGCCGGCGAGCTGGGCCACTTCCTCGCGCCGGAACCCGGGCGTGCGGCGACGGCCATAGCCCTGCATGTCGCCCGGCGTCGCCGCCTCGCGCCGCGCCCGCAGGAACCGGGCAAGCAGCGCGCGCGGGTCGCTGTCGTCCAAGGGGGTAGCATTCATACCAGCATGATCACACCACTGCCGCGATGCTGTCAGGCGCTTGCAAAATGCGCGCTCCTTCCATCAGGAGACGAGCCATGACCGACACGCCATCCTCCTTCGCCGCCACCCACTACGCCCCGCGAGCCCAGGATTATCTCGGCAGCGAGGTGCACCGGCAGGGTCCGGACCTGGACCAGCTCGAACAGCTGCTGGACGGATACGCCCATGCCCGGCTGCTCGACCTGGGTTGCGGTGGTGGTCATGTGAGCTATCGCGCGTCGCCGCGGGTGGCCTCGGTAGTGGCCTGCGACGTCACTCCAAGCATGCTGGACACGGTCATGCGCACGGCGGCGGATCGCCACCTGGCGAACATCGCGGTCGAACAGGCCACGGCCGAGCGGATGCCGTTTGCGGATGACAGCTTCGACGTGCTCGTCACCCGGTACAGCACGCATCACTGGCAGGATCGCGATGCCGGCCTGCGAGAGGCGCGTCGCGTACTGAAGCCCGGCGGGCTCGCCGTGTTCATCGACGTGGTGTCGCCCGAACCCGCCCTGCTCGACAGCTGGCTGCAGACGCTGGAACTGTTGCGTGATGTCTCGCACGTGCGCAACTACCGCGCCAGCGAATGGACGGCCGCCCTGGGCACGGCGGGTTTCAACATCGCTGGCTGCACCGCGCGACGTCTGCCGCTGCGTTTCGCCGACTGGGTCGCCCGTACGCGCACGCCCGCCGAACAGGTAGCTGCGATCCGGGCGCTGCAGGAAGCAGCGCCACGGGAAGTGCGCGAGCATTTCCTTATGCAAGCGGATGGCAGTTTCACTTTGGACACGGCGACTTACGTGGCGAACTGAAGACACGCCTGGCCGCGATGCCGGGCGCAGGGCCGTAGACCGTGCGCGCCTGCTGCAATCAGGCGTGCACGACTTCGACGGCATCGGCGGTCTGCAGCATGCGTACGATGGAGTTCGCCGCTTCGCGCCCGTCGTACACCGCGCGTACCACGAGATCCGCGCCACGCACGTTGTCTCCGCCGGCGAAGATCTGCGCGTGACTGGTCTGGTGAGGCAGCGAGCCATGAGCGCCGGTGATGACGCGCCCGGTGTTGTCCAGCGCCACACCATGCGAACGCAGCCAGTCCGGCGGGCTCGGCAGGAAACCGAAAGCCTGGATCACCACGTCGGCATCAATCACGTATTCTGATCCCGGCACGTTCTGCGGGCGCATGCGACCCGCGCCGTCGGCGACCAGCGCCGTTTCCACCACGCGCACGCCACGCACGTTGCCGCGCGAACCACCGAGGATTTCCAGCGGCTGCCGCTGGAACAGGAAGTTCACGCCTTCCTCGCGGCTGTAGTTCACCTCGCGCGCCGAGCCGGGCATGTTCGCTTCATCACGGCGATACACGCAGGTGACGCTGGTCGCGCCGAGGCGGATGGCCGTGCGGTTGCAGTCCATGCCGGTATCGCCGCCGCCCAGCACCACCACGTGCTTGCCGCGGAAATCGAACGAGGGCGAGGGCGCCTCGTCGCGCAGCAGGCGCTCGGTATTGGCGATGAGGAACGGCAACGCATCGTGCACGCCGTGCAGGTCGCGGCCCGGCAGCTGCGCGTCCACGTAGGTGTAGGCGCCGGTGCCCACGAAAACGGCGTCGTATTCATCCAGCAGCTGGCCGAACTCGATGTCGCGACCCACTTCCCGGTTGAGCAGGAAGCGCACGCCCATGCCCTCGAGTACGTCGCGACGCGTGCGCACGACGCCCTTGTCGAGCTTGAACGGAGGGATACCGAAGGTAAGCAGGCCGCCGATCTCGCCTTGGCGGTCATAGACATCCGCAGCGATACCGGCGCGACGCAGGCGATCCGCGCAGGCGAGGCCTGCGGGGCCGGCACCGATGATCGCCACGCGCCTGCCTGTTTCTTGGACGGCGGAAAGATCGGGACGCCAGCCGAGCCGGAAGGCTTCATCGGTCACCCACCGCTCGATGCTGCCGATGGTCACCGCGCCGAACGACGTCTGCTCCAGCGTACATGCGCCTTCGCACAGACGATCCTGCGGACACACGCGACCGCAGATCTCCGGCAACGGATTGGTCTCGTGCATCAGCGTGGCCGCCTCGATCAGGCGACCTTCCTGCACCAGCTTCAGCCAGTTGGGAATGTAGTTGTGCACCGGGCACGCGTGCTCGCAGTACGGGTTGCCGCAATCGATGCAGCGCTCCGCCTGCGTGCCGGCTTGCGCGCTGGCGAAATCGCCGGCGATCTCGCCGTAGCCCAGCACGCGGATCGACACGGGTACGGTGCGCGGCGTCTGTCGTGTGATGTTGAGGAATTGAAAGTCCTTCTCGCTCATGCCGCGCTCCTGAGTTCTTCAGCTAGTGCAGCCAGGCTCGCCGCCTTGGGCTTCACCAGCCAGAACTTGTATTGCAGGCCACGGAAATCGGCGAGGATGCGACGCCCCCAGTCGCTGCCGGTGAGCTCAACGTGTCGCGCCACCAGGCCACGCAAATGCTGCATGTAATGCTCCATGCCTTCGGGCGAGATGCGCAGGATGTCCACGAGCTCGTGGTTGTAGCAGTCAACGAAGGTGCGCTCGACGTCGAGCACGTAGGCGAAACCACCGGTCATGCCCGCGCCGAAGTTCAGGCCCACCTTGCCCAGCACGGCGACCACGCCGCCGGTCATGTATTCGCAGCAGTGGTCGCCTGCGCCTTCCACCACTGCCATCGCACCGGAATTGCGCACAGCGAAGCGCTCACCAGCACGGCCCGCTGCATACAGCTCACCGTCGGTGGCGCCGTAGAGGCAGGTGTTGCCGATGATGGCGGCGTCCTGCGTGGCGAACGGGGAATCTTCCGGCGGCCGCACCACGATGCGGCCACCGGCCATGCCCTTGCCGACGCCGTCGTTGGCCTCACCCACGAGATCGATGTGCACGCCGCCGGCATTCCACGCGCCCAGGCTCTGGCCTGCCGCGCCACGCAGCTTCAGCGTCACGGGATGCAGGTCCATGCCATGGTCGCCCCACAGGCGCGCGACCGCGCCCGACAAACGCGCGCCGATCGCACGATCGGTATTGACGATGTCGAAGGCGAACTCGCCGCCCGTACGATGCGCTACCGCTTCGCGCGTCGCGTCGTCGATGCGCGAAGCGAGCGCCGCTTCGTCGCGCATGGGATTGCGCGGCAACGCGCAGGCAAAGTCCACATCGGCCGCCAATGCGGCATCGCCGAGCAGCGGCTGCAGATCCAGCTTGTGCTGTACCGGCGTGGTGCCATCGATCTGTTCGAGCAGGTCGGCACGACCGATGAGCTCATCAAGACTACGTGCGCCCAGCTGTGCCAGATGCGCACGCACGTCTTCGGCGACGAAGCGGAAATAGTTCATCACCATGTCCGGCAGACCGGTGAAATGATCCTTGCGCAGCACCGGATGCTGCGTGGCTACGCCGGTGGCGCAGTTGTTGAGATGGCAGATGCGCAGGTACTTGCAGCCCAGCGCCACCATCGGGCCGGTACCGAAGCCGAAGCTTTCCGCGCCGAGCAGCGCCGCCTTCACCACGTCGAGGCCGGTTTTGAGACCGCCGTCGGTCTGCAGCCGCACGCGGCCGCGCAGGTCGTTGCGGCGCAGCGTCTGCTGCGTTTCGGCAAGGCCGAGCTCCCAGGGCGTGCCGGCGTACTTGATCGACGTGAGCGGGCTCGCGCCCGTACCACCATCGTGACCGCTCACCGTGATGAGGTCGGCACCCGCCTTCACCACGCCCGCGGCCACCGTGCCCACGCCCGCATGGCTTACCAGTTTCACCGAGATCAACGCGTCGGGATTCACTTCCTTCAGGTCATGGATCAGCTCGGCGAGATCTTCGATGGAGTAAATGTCGTGATGCGGCGGTGGTGAGATCAGGCCGATGCCCGGCTTGGCGTAGCGCAACCGCGCGATGGTGCTGTCCACCTTATGGCCGGGCAGCTGGCCGCCCTCGCCGGGCTTGGCGCCCTGCGCGATCTTGATCTGCAGCACCTCGGCATTCACCAGGTATTGCGGCGTGACGCCGAAGCGGCCGGAAGCCACCTGCTTGATCTTGGACATCTTCTCCGTGCCGTAGCGCGCGGGATCCTCGCCGCCTTCGCCGGAGTTGCTGCGTGCCCCCAGGCGGTTCATCGCGATGGCGAGCGCTTCATGCGCCTCGGGCGAAAGCGCGCCAAGCGACATGCCTGCGGAATCGAAACGGCGCAGGATGCTTTGGGTGGATTCCACTTCGTCGAGCGGAATCGGTTCGCGCAGCGCACGCGGCGACAGCAGGTCGCGCAATGCCGACGGCGGGCGATGGTCGACGAAATCGGCGTAGACGCGATAGTCACCCGCGTCACCCGAGCGCACCGCGCGCTGCAGGCTCGCGATCACGTCGGGGTTGTACATGTGGTACTCGCCACCGTACACGAACTTGTAGATGCCGCCGGCGCGCAGCGGCAGCGCATCGCTCCACGCCTCGGCCGCGAGCAGCTGCTGGTCTTTCTCCAGATCGTCGAAGGTGGCGCCGCCGATGCGCGAAGGTGTGCCGGGGAAGCACAGCTCCACCACTTCGGGCGCTAGTCCGACGATCTCGAACAACTGAGCACCGCGATAGCCGGCCACGGTGGAGATGCCCATCTTCGACAGGATCTTCATCAGGCCCTTGCGGATGCCGCGGCGATAGCTGCGGCCGATTTCGAAGCGGTCGCTGGCGATATGCCCCTCGCGGCCCAGTTCGAACAGGCTCTGGTAGGCCAGCCACGGATAGATCGCGGTGGCGCCGAAACCGAGCAGGCAGGCGAACTGATGCGGATCGCGCGGTGTCGCCGTCTCCACCAGGATGTTGCACTGGCAGCGCAGCGCCGTGTCGATGAGATGCGCATGCACTGCACCGACGGCGAGCTGCGAATGGATCGGCAGCAGATCCTTGTGCGGATAGCGGTCGCTGAGGAACACCAGCTGGCAGCCTTCGCGCACGGCCTTTTCCACCTCGCGGCAGAGGCGTCGCAGCGCGGCTTCCAGGCCTTCCTCGGGCGCATACATCAGATCGAAGCGCGGCGTGCCGACGAACTGCGGCAAGGCCAGCAACTGGCGCAGCTTGCGCTGCGAGAGCACCGGCGAGTTGATCAGGATCTGCTTCGCGTTCTCCGGCGTCAGGTCGAACACATTGGCTTCGGGGCCGATCTGCGTCACCAGCGACATCACCAGCTTTTCGCGCAGCGGATCGATCGGCGGGTTGGTCACCTGCGCGAAGGCCTGGCGGAAGCGGTCGAACAGCGGACGCACCTGGCGCGACATCGCGGCGATCGGCGTGTCGTCGCCCATCGAGCCAGTCGCTTCCTGCTCCAGCTCCACGATGGACTTGAGCACGGTCTCGCGTTCCTCGCGCGAGAGGCCGTAAAGCTTCTGGTAGCGGCGCAGCTCATCCTGCGGCAGCGGCTCCGCCGCCAGCGACGGGTCGATCAGATCCGATTCGAGATAGCTCACGCCGGCGCGCAGCCAATCGCGGAACGGCGCGCGCTTGCGGTTGATGTCGTCGATGTCGGCGTCGCGCAGCAAGCGATGGGCCTTCAGGTCCACCGCGATCATTTCGCCGGGCGCGAGGCGGCCCTTCGCGATCACCTGCGACGAAGGCACATCCCACAGACCCGCTTCGGAGGCGACGATCAGGTGATTGTCCGCCGACAGCGCCCAGCGCGCGGGGCGCAGGCCGTTGCGATCCAGCGTGCAGGCGGCGTAGTGGCCGTCACACATCACCAGCCCCGCCGGGCCGTCCCACGGCTCGCTGTGCAGCGCGTAGTACTCGTAGAACGCGGCGAGATCTTCGTCGATGCCTTCGCGCGCGGCGAACGCCGGCGGCACCAGCACGCGCATCGCGGTGATCAGGTCGAGGCCGCCCGCGATCAGCACTTCCAGCGCATTGTCGAGGCTTTCCGAATCGGAGCCGGTCTGGCGCACCAGCGGCCCGATATCGGACAGATCCACCAACGGCGAATGCAGGATGGATTCGCGCGACTGCATCCAGCGCCGGTTGGCGCGGATGGTATTGATCTCGCCATTGTGCGCGAGCAGCCGGAACGGCTGCGCCAATCGCCACTGCGGCAACGTGTTGGTGGAATAACGCTGATGGAACACCACCGCATCCGCGCTCAACGACGGATGCGTGAGATCGGCGAACACATCGCGCAGCCGACCCGGCGCGGCCATGGCCTTGTAGCCCACGACCTGCGACGACAGCGTCACCACATAGAAATGGGGATCGTTCGCCAGCGCCGTCTCCGCGCGGCGGCGCGCGCGAAACAGCGCGCGCTCGAACTGGCCTTCATCCATCGCCGATGAAGGTTCGACAAACACCTGGCGCACGCGCGGCTGCGCGGCGGCGGCAAGCGGGCCGCACGCCTCGGGATTGACCTGGACATCGCGCCAGCCGGCGACACGCAGGCCTTCTTCGCGAAGATGATTCTCAAGGACCGCCGCGGCGTCGTCGCCACCAGCCGGATCGAGGAACACCACGCCCGCTGCAAACTGTTCGCCCAGCGCAATGCCGGCGTCGCTCGCGAGGGTTTTCAGCCATGCCAGCGGACGATGGAAGAGCACGCCGCAGCCGTCGCCGCTTACACCGTCGGCATTCACGCCGCCGCGATGGGAAAGTTTGGCCAGCGCAGTGAACGCGGTATCCACTACCCATGCACTGGCATGTCCATCGATGTTTGCGACGAGACCAAAACCACAGCTGTCGTGCTCAAACGCAGCGTCGTAAAGCGTCGCTGGCAGTACTTGCGCCATCTTGCCTCCCCGGCCGATGGATGGAGACACGTCGTCCCAACGGGGCCGAAGGCTCCGCTGCCACGTATCCAAGTGTGGGTTCGACTAAAACACAATTGGTGCGTCGCGTCAAAGACATCTTTACGGCTAAATGAAAGTTTCAACTGGAAGCATTTCTTGTCCACGAGACAACGATGCGCACGGCACGCAAGAGCGCGGTGCATGCATCGACGCACTTCGACCATGGACTCGTGCCGCCGTTTCGTTCTTCGCCAGGCATACCAGTGAGCGCGATGGGCCGATATCGAAACGGGGCCGTCCGCCCCGATGCCGTCCGCCGTACCGGCTCGCGCGCCGTCATCGTGCTCTGTGATAATCGGCCGATGCCCATACCACTCCGTCGTGCCCGCCCACTCGCCCGCGCCATGACCGGCGCCATCCTTCTCTTTCTGTTGGCCCTGCCCGCCTGGTCGGCGCAGGACAACAAGACGCGCGCCGAGCAGGCCGAGGCGCAAAAGAAGCTGTCGGACATCCGCAGCAAGATGGAGGCGCTCGCCAAGGAGCAGGCGGAAACGGCGGCCAAGCGCGACAGTGCCACCGCCGAGCTGGCCAAGCAGGCCAACGCCGTCGCCGCCGCCGCCAAGGCCGTGCGGGACACCGACGCCCAGTTGGCCGCCAAGCAGAAGGACCTGGACGGACTCGAAGCCCAGCGGGGCGAGCTGCAAAAAAACCTCGAAGGCCAGCGTGCCGCCATCGCCGAGCTGCTGCGTGCCACGTATGCGCTGGGTCGCGGCTCGGACCTGCGCCTGCTGATGGGCGACGACGACGTAGCGCGCATCGCCCAGGCGCTGGCCTATTCGAAATATTTCCAGGAAGACCGGGTCGCCCGCGTGCAGAAGCTGATGGGCGACCTGGCGAAGCTGCAAGACCTGGAAACGCAGATCACCGCCGAAAAGCAGGCCCTGCAGGCCAGTCGCGCCGAGCGCGAGACCCAGGCCAGGACGCTGGAACAGCAACGGGCCAGCCAGGCCAGGCTGGTGGCCGACACCGACGCCCAATACAAGGACCAGGGCGCCAAGCTGGCGGCGCTGAAGCAGAACGAGGCCTCGCTGAACCAGCTGGTCGACAAGCTGCAGAAGGCCATCGAGGAAGCCGCCCGGGAGGCCGAGCGCGCCGCCGCCAAGGCCAATGCCGGCTCTACCGCGCCCCCGCCGGGCAAGGGCCTGGTGAATATCCGCGGCAACCTGCCCTGGCCGGCCACCGGCGCCGTGAACACCTATGGCAACGGCGTGCTGATCAAGGCGCCGGGCGGCAGCGAAGTGCGCGCGGTGTCCAGCGGCAAGGTGGTCTACGCCGCCTTCCTGCGCGGCTACGGCATGCTGGTCATCCTCAGCCACGGCAACGGCTGGCTGAGCATGTACGGCAACAACGAGACCCTGCTGCATGGCGTGGGCGACCAGGTGTCGGCCGGCGAGGCGGTGGGCACCGCCACCGCCCCGACCGGGGTCAATACCGGCGTCTACTTCGAGCTGCGCCAGAACAACAAACCCGTGGACCCGCGCACATGGTTAAGCCAGCGCCGTTGACGCCAGCTACGCGCCGTCGCAGGCTAATCTCCGCGACATGACATTGAATTCCAACGCGATCCGGCGGTCCAAGCAGCAGTGCCCCACCCGCCGGTGGCGCTCCCCTCGGTTCCCCGGAGTCTTCCCCACCATGCGGTTTTTCACCTTGAGCCTGGCCGCCCTGCTGTTGGCGGCGCCACTGGCACAGGCCCAGACCGCGCCCAACGGCGCCAAGCACCCCACGACCCCCACCGCCACGGCGCCTGCTCCGGCCAGTTCGGTGCCGGATCGCCTGGACCTGGACGATGTGCGCAACTTCAGCCGCGTCTACGAGATCGTGCGGCAGGCCTATGTGGAACCGGTGGACAACAAGACCCTGATGAAGGCCGCCATCAGCGGCATGCTCAGCGGCCTGGACCCGCATAGCGAATACCTCGACAAGGACGGCCTGGCCGAACTCAACGAGGACACTACCGGCCAGTACGGCGGATTGGGCATCGAAGTGCTGCAGGTCGATGGCACGCTGCGCATTGTTGCGCCCATCGACGACACGCCGGCCGCGCGCGCCGGCATCAAGCCGGGCGACACCATCGTCAAGATCAACGGCAAGCCGGTGGACGCCGAGAACATAGACGAGATGTTCAAGGAACTGCGCGGCGACCCCGGCAGCAAGATCACCCTCACCATCCTGCACGAGAAGAGTGACAAGCCGATCGATATGCCGCTGGTGCGCGAGCGCATCTCGGTCACCAGCGTGAAGACGCGCGAGATCGAGCCGGGCTACGCCTATATCCGCATCAGCCAGTTCCAGGACGACACGCCGGCGGACCTGGAGAAGAAGCTGGGCGAGCTGATTCGCAAGAACGGTGCGCAGAAGGGCGCCATCCTCGACCTGCGTTCGAATCCGGGCGGCCTGCTCACCGCCGCGGTCGGCGTCAGCGACGATTTCCTCGACTCGGGCACCATCGTTACCACGCGCGGTCGCCTGCAGGACTCCAACCTCAGCTTCGAAGCGCACCAGGGCGACCTGCTCCACAGCGCACCGATGGTGGTGCTGGTCGACAACGGCACTGCTTCCGCCGCCGAAATCGTTTCCGGCGCACTGAAGGACAACCGCCGCGCCCTCATCATCGGCCGTCGCACCTTCGGCAAGGGCGTGGTGCAGACCGTGCTGCCGCTGGATGCCGACCACGCGGTGAAGATCACCACCGCCCGCTACTACACGCCCAAGGGCACTTCGATCCAGGCCGAAGGCATCAAGCCCGACATCGCGCTGGCCGATCTCTCGGTGAACAAGGCCGACAGCCCGCCAAGCCTGATCAGCTCCGAAGCCGACCTGCCCAACCATCTCGCCAACGAAGACGGCGCGGCGGGCCATGACATCGACAACGACGGCAGCGCAGAGAACGCCAAGCTGGCGACGCAGGATTACGCGTTGTCGCAGGCGCTTAATGTGTTGAAGGGGTTGGCGCTCAATCGCACGGCCCCGGCGGCTACGGTGCCGAGCAAGCACTGAGACCTTGCCTACATTTTCGAGGCGCACCCGCGTGCCTGGTGCGCCTTTCTCCGAACCTGCACCGGCTCCCACTGCGCCTCGCCTTCCACTGTAGGAGCGCACCCTGTGCGCGACATCCTTTCGCGCCGGTCTTGATTCTTCGTCGTCCCGGCGTAGGCCGGACGGAGTGCGAAGCACGGAGAACGCCCGAAGGTCGGCCAAAGGGGCGAGCGAAGCGAGTCCCCCAGTTTCGTCAATCTTCGGATGTGGCGCTGCCTCCAACGGGCCGCTTACGACCGAAGGGAGTCCCTGTGGGACGCGGCGGGCGTTTCGATCGTCTGCCGACGACGCGAAGCTAGTCCCTGTGGGACGCTCGAGTCACTTTTCTTTTGCTGGCCCACGCACGCGCTATTTGCGTGCGAACGGCGAAGCCGCCCCGCACGCGGGGAGGCGCCATGGATGGCGCCGGCTTTGAGGAGCGAGGAAGGGCGGAGGGCGGAACGCCCGGAGTCAAAGAAAAGTAACCCAAAGAAAATGGCCTTTGGAGCCAAGGCTCGTAGCGATATGCGAGATAGACGCGTCGGTCGACCGAGGTTAGTCGGGGTGCGCTCGTTACTACCCCACACGGCGCCGCTATACCGCAACGCGCCATAGCGAAGAGGACTTAAAGCCAGTCAGAGGGTTGCAGGGAAAATACTGTCCACCGGAATATGATCGACAGTCAGAACCCTATTTCCGGCGCCAGCCCCGCCAGATGCCCGGCCAGCGGATCACTCTCCGCCAGCAGCTCGAAGCCTTCGTACTCAAAACCCGGCGCCACCAGGCACGTCACCAGGGCATAGCGACCCAGCGGCCTCGCGGCCTGCCACGCGCCCGCCGGCACCACGGCCACGGGGCGATGGTCGCCGGTCAATGGACCCAGGCAATGGCGTTCGAGACGATTGCACACAGGGTTGTAGATCAGCAGTTCCAGCGGTTCGCCTTCGACGAAATGCCAGGCTTCTTCGGCATCCACGCGATGCCAGCTGCTGAACTGGCCTTGCTCCAGCAAATAGTGGATGGCGCTCATCGCATGGCGCACGCCGGTGTCGCCGTCGGCACCCTTGGGCGGATGGAAGCGACGGTAGTAACCGCCTTCCACATGCGGCTGCAGTTGCAGCGTGTCCTTCAAGTCCACGACGCGGGCAACCGCGTCGTTCACGCGGCCTCCGCGGCGGCCGGCTTGAGCAGCCAGCGCACGGCGAGCACGCCCAGTTCGTAGAGCAGGCACATCGGCACGGCCAGCATGATCATCGAGGTGATGTCCGGCGGCGTGATGAAGGCCGCGATGGCGAAGGCGCCGACGATGGCATAGCGCCTGCCGTTGCGCAGTTGCTCAAGGCTCACCACGCCGATCGCGGCGAGGATCACCACCGCCACCGGCACCTCGAAGCACAGGCCGAAGGCGAAGAACATGAGCATCACGAAATCAAGGTAGTGCGTGATGTCCGTCATCATCTCCACGCCCTGCGGCGTCACCGCCGTGAGGAAGCGGAACGCGGCGGGCAGCACCAAGAAGTAGGCGAACGCGCAGCCCAGGTAGAACAGGAACAAGGCGGCCACCAGCAACGGTCGCGCCAGGCGTTTCTCGTTGCGATAGAGGCCCGGCCGCACGAACGCCCACAGCTGGTACACGACCACGGGCATGGCAATGAACAAGGCGGCATAGAAGGCCAGCTTCAGCGGCGTCACGAACGGACTGGCGACCTCGGTGGCGATCAGGTGCGCGCCCTGCGGCAGGCGCGACACCAGCGGTGCGGCCAGCTCGGTGTACAGGCGGTTGGCGAACGGAATCAGCGCCGCCAGCACCACCAGCACCGCGACGATGGCCTTCATCAGGCGCGAGCGCAGCTCGATCAGGTGTGAAAACAGGCCTTCCTCGAGGCCTTCGTCTTCAGGACCATCCAACTCAGGCGCCGCCATGTGAAGACTCCTTGGTCGGCACGGCGCCTGAAGCGTCCGCCGCGTGGGTCACGGCCGGTGGCTCCGCAGGCGCGGGTTCGGAAACGGTCGCGGGTGCCGGCGCAGGCGCCGGCGCATCGCCGTTCGGCCGCATCTTGCGCAGGGTTTCGTCGAGCTCCGCCTGCGCGGCGTGGGCGCGATCCGCGGCCTCCTTGGCCTGGCGGCGGATTTCCTCCACCTGCAGTTCGCGCTCGACCTCGGCGCGCACGCTGTCCCAGCCGGTACGCACGCGACGCAGCAGCGCGCCGGCCGTACGGGCGGCGTGCGGCAGTTTTTCCGGGCCGAGTACGATCAGCGCGATGAGCGCGAGCAGTACCAGCTTGCCGAAGCTGATCTCGATCATTGGAACAAGCTCTCGCCGACCGGCTTACTTCTGCTCGGTGGTGTCGTGCTGGCTCTGGTTCTGGGTCGTGCCAGCCGGCGGATCGGCGCGCAGGCGCTCGTCGGGGTCGCTCGATGCGTTCGGCTTGGAAGCGCCTTCTTCGCCGCCGTCCAGCCCCTTCTTGAAGTCGCGCACGGCGCCGCCGAGGTCGGAGCCGATGTTGCGCAGCTTCTTGGTGCCGAAGATCAGCACGACCACGACGAGCAGGATGAGTAGATGGGTAATGCTCATGAATAGGCCTCAGAGACGTTAAAGCGGCGGAACGAAGCTGTCACGCCATCGCGCCGCCGCTCCACATCATCGCTGAGTGTACTCCTCAAGGCGATCCCTGAAATCGACCACCTGACTGGGCACGTTGCTGACGCCGCCTTCGAAGATGCGGCGTGGGGTCACGCCTTTGCCGTAGATCGACTCGTTGGCATCGTAATCGATACGCAGGGCGGAGCCGTCCAGGGCCACGCCGGCGAACAGGCCGCGCGAGCGCGAGTAGGAGTAGATCTCGGCCTTGAAGTCGCTGTCAGTAGAGGCCTGGGCGGTGCGACCCACCGGGCCGGCCGCCGCGGCGGCGTCCGCTCCCAGGGTGAATTTGCCGTTGACGATGGAATCCACGCCGCGCTGCGTGCGGAACACCAGGATCACGTCGGTGGACGAGGCACCGGCCTGGAAACCCACGCTGCCGCCCGTCATGGTGATGAAGCTGGGGTTGGACCAGGTGCCGTCCGGGCCCTTGACCGAAATCAGGCCCTCGCCGCGGCGGCCGCCGAACACGAAGCCCACCTTGAGCAGGTCCGGAATCACGGCGATGGCCTTGGCCTCCTTGAGCAGGTCGGTGGGGATCGACTTGTCGGGCGCCTGCATGATCTCGTTGAGCACGCGCACCGAATTTTGCGCGCGAACCAGCGGCGGATCCTCGGCGTGCGCTGCCATGGCCGGCAGCAGCAGGACCGACAGGACGAGCAACACGCGATGCAACGATGCCTTGAACATGATCACTCCTGGAACGGGATGTCGACGGCTGCTGCGGCATCCGTTTCCACGGCAGCCTGGGCAGCTTGTGGCAGACTCTGCGGCGGTTTCTTCCGCCGACGCCACGATGCCACGCAACGATGACTATACCGGCCCCGCCGGTGAATCCCATGACCCATCCGTTCAGGCTGCGGTGCTATTGGTGAACCTCGGCACACCGGAGGCACCGACCGCGCAGGCCGTGCGTCCGTACCTTGCGGAGTTCCTCGGCGATCCGCGCGTGATCGACTATCCGCGCTGGCTGTGGTGGCTGATCCTGCACGGGGTCATCCTTCGCGTCCGACCTGCGCGCTCGGCCCATGCCTACCAGCGCATCTGGACAGCGCAGGGCTCGCCGCTGCGCGTCGGCAGCGAAGCATTGGCCGCGCGCCTGCAGGAGCAGCTGTCGAGCGACGGCGGCGCGCCGGTGCGGGTTGCGCTGGCGATGCGCTATGGGCAGCCGTCGGTGCGGCAGCAGATCGAACTGCTGCAGCGCGAAGGCGTGCGCCAGCTGCTGGTGCTGCCGCTTTACCCGCAGTACTCCGCCACCTCGACCGGCTCGGTGATCGACGCCGTGGCCGACACCATGAAGGGGCTGCGCTGGCCGCCCGAGCTGCGCATCATTAACGACTATCACGACGATGCCGCCCACATCGAGGCGCTGGCCACCAGCATCGAACAGTGGTGGGCAACGCACGGCCGGGGCGATCGCCTGTTGTTGTCTTTCCATGGCATCCCCGAGCGGTACGTGCGCGCCGGCGATCCTTACCTTGAGCAATGCCAGGGCACCGCGCGGGCGTTGCGCGAGCGTTTGCGGCTGGACGAGTCGCAATTGGTGGTGAGCTTCCAGTCGCGCGTGGGCCGCGAGCAGTGGCTGCAGCCGTATACCGACGCTACCGTGCGTGAGCTGGCCAAGTCCGGCGTGAAAACGCTGGATGTCGCCTGCCCCGGCTTCGCCGTGGACTGTCTCGAGACCCTGGAAGAGATCGCCATGCAGAACCGTGAATTCTTCCAGGAGGCCGGCGGCAGCGATCTGCGCTACATCCCCGCGCTCAACGACTCACCGGGGCAGGTGCACAGCCTGGCTCGCCTGGTACGACGCCACATGGGCGGCTGGTCCATGCACGCGGATCGCACCAGCGCATGACCGCACCGCGCGAATGCGAGATCGCGCTGCCTCACATGCGTCTTCGCGCCCTGGCATGGGGCGATGAGGGCGCTCCCGCGCTGCTTGCCCTGCATGGCTGGCTGGACAATGCCGGCAGTTACGCCCATCTCGCGCCGCTGCTTTCGGACCGCTGGCAGGTGATCGCACTGGAGCTGCCGGGCCACGGTCACTCGGATCATCTGCCTGCGGGCATGCACTACCACTTCGTCGATTACGTGCGCGCCGTGCTGGCGGCGGTGGACGTGCTGCAGCTGTCGAACTATCGCCTGCTCGGCCATTCGCTGGGCGCGGGTATCGCGGCACTGGTGGCCGCCGCCACGCCCGAGCGGGTGGATCGGCTGCTGCTGATCGAGGGCATCGGCCCGATCGCCGACGACGGCCATCACACCTTGCGCCGCTTCCGCGATGCGCTGACCTCGTCGGCCACCGGCCGTTCGCTGCGTGCCTTTGCATCCATTGAACAGGCGATCAGCGCTCGCACGATCGCCAGCGGATTGCCCGCGGCGCAGGCGCGGCCCATCGTGGAACGCGGCTTGCGCGAAACGCCCGAAGGCTGGCGCTGGCGTAGCGATCCGCGACTCAATCGCCCCTCCCCGCTGCGCTTGCCGGAAGATCAGGTCCGCGCGCTGTTGCGTGGCATCGAATCGCCCGCGGCACTGCTGCTGGCTGAGCCGGCCACGCCCTACCTGCCGCGTGCGCAGATGAATGAGCGCGCGGCCTGCGTCAATCGTATCGACGTGAGCACGCTGCAGGGCGGACACCACCTGCATCTCGAGCACCCCGATGTCGTGGCGGCCTGGGCGCGCCGCCATCTCGACGGCGGCGCCCAGGGCTGAGCGCGAGCCGCTTATTTGACCCCGCTGCCGGCGTTGGACGGGGCGTTGCTCATGTGATTCATGCTGTTGTCGCGCGGAGGCGGACCCAGCAGGGGCAAGGTGCTGAAGATGTCGGCACCGTTCTGGCGCGATGCCAGGATGCGCGAGAGTTTGTCGCGATTGATCAGCTGGATGCTCTTGAAGTGGCAGGCTTCCTCATGGCCCTGGCCATCCTGGGTCACCACGCTGCCGTCATCGGTAATGAAGGGTTGGCCGCAGCCGTCCTTGGTGGTGATGAGCCATAGCTTCTGGCTGGCCTTCTCGACGAACACCAGCTTGTTGGGCCCCAGGACGAATCCGCCGAGCCTGCCTTCGACGCTCAGGCTGGTGCTCTTGCTGCCGGCGGCCGACTCGAACGCCGAGAGATATGGCGATGCCTTGTCGGCCGAATCGGCATGCGCCATACAGGCGGCCACGCACGCGGCGAACGCCACGATGCCGGTGAAACCCCACGACTTCCCTGCTGGTTTGCGAACGCGCACGACACCCTCCCCCTTGCGTTGAACCGGTCCAAGGAAACAGCCATCGATCAGCGGAAGTGGCGCCTGCCGCGCCCCCTGTGACCGCACTGTGCCCCGGCTCACGCGCGGCGCGCAATTCGCTATGCAGCATGGGACTGACCGACGGCACATGCCATGCATCGACAGCGGCCTAGACTGGCGCCATGGAACATCTCAAGCGCGCCAACTACGGGCACCCCGACCAGGTTTACCGCCAGGGAGGCCTGCAGGTGTCGGCCACGCCGTACCGGGCTGGCGACGCCCTGCCGTGGCATGAGCACGATGAGGCCTATCTCTGCCTGGTGGCCGCCGGCACCTATGTGCAGCAATCGAGCAGCGGCGACATGGACTGCGCGCCGGGTTTGCTGCTCAGCCATCCGCAGGGCCATCGGCATGCCAACCGATTCGGTCCGCGTGGTGCGCGTTGCATCAGCATCTTCCTCACGGAAGCAACGGAAGGCACGGCGCGCCTGCTCAGCGACCATCGCCAACTGCGCCTTCCGGACGCAGGCCGCCTGCTCGATCGCATCGAAAAGGAACTGCGCGCCACGGATGACGCCGCCTCACTGGCCTTGCAGTCGGCCGTGCTCGAACTGGTCGCGCTCGCCTGCCGCGCGCAAGGCGAACGCCGGCCGGCGTGGCTGCAACGCGTGCTGCAGCGGCTGCACGACGATCCGCTGGCGACACCGACGTTGCAGGAGCTGGCCTTGCTGGCTGGCGTGCATCCTTCGCATCTGGCGCGCAGCTTCCAGCGGGCGCAAGGATCGACCATCGGCGATTACCAGCGCGGCCTGCGCATTGAACTCGCGCGCCAGGCGCTGGGCGACACGCGCCGTTCCATTGCCGACGTGGCCGCGCTGGCCGGCTTCAGCGACCAGAGCCACTTTGCCCGCGTCTTCAAGCGCGTCACCGGAGACACCCCGCGTGACTATCGGCACAAAGTGCAACGAGCGTCCTGATACATCACTTCCGTCCTAGCCATCGCAGGCGGACGCAGGGACGATGGCCCCATCCACACGAGGAGCCATCGTCATGTCACGTCGCAACCGCCTGCTGCTCGGCCTTCTGCTGGCCGGCGCGCCCGCGCTGGTCGCCGCCACCGACACCACCGCCGTGTTGCGCGATATGCGCCAGGCCTATGGCGGCGGACGCTGGACGTCGGTAGCGGCGCTGCAGGCCAACGGCAAGGAAACGGCCGACGAACTCACCGGTCCGTGGCAGATGACCGTGGACCTGCGCAGCGGCCAGTTCGCCTCGCGCATGAGCAACGACGTGTTCTCCGCAGCGGAAGGCACGGATGCCCAGGGCCATTGGCGCGAAGACATCACCGGTCTCGTGCATCCGCTCGATTCGGAAGAAGCACGCACGGTAGGCGTCACGGAGAACTGGCTCCGACGCTTCGGCTTCCTGGACTCTCGCGCGTCCGCAAGCTATCGCGCGCTGCCGGATGCGCAGGACAACGGACGGACCTGGCTGCGTATCGAGGCGACGCCTTCGGGCGGGCGCGCGGTGACGCTGTGGATCGACACGACCACCCATCGTGTCGATCACGCCACCTGGCCGAGCTCATTCCTTGTCGTGACACAGCGTTACGCCGACTACCGCGCCGTCGACGGGCTGCAGCTGCCGTTTCGCATCGAGACGACGCGTGCCAACCTCGCCGGCAACAGCGATGGCGGCAGCGTGGACATCGTGGACAGTTACCGCGTGCTTGGTGCCGTACCCGCGACCGCACTGCAGCGGCCCGAGGCCAAGGTGCGCGACGTTACCATGGCGAACAGTGCCCGCACGGCCACCACGCGACTGCGACTGGAAGGCGGCATCGTGCTGGTGGATGTGAGCATCGATGGTCGCCCGCCGATGCCCTTCATCCTTGATACCGGCGGCCACGCGATCCTGACCAGCGACGCGGCAAAACGGCTGGGTTTCGAGACTAAGGGCAACGGTGTCTCCGGAGGATCGGGTTCCGGCACCATGAGCACCTCGTACACGAAGGTGCATGACACCGCCCTGGGCGACGCCCATGTGCGCAATCTCACCTACACCGTGCTGCCCTACCCGTTCGGCTTCTACGAACGCGGCACGGACGCGCCCATCGCAGGCATCCTGGGCCTGGAGATGTTCGAGCGCTTCGCGATCACCTTCGACTACGACCGCGGCGAGCTTCGTCTTTCTCCTTACGATCAAGGCGAAGCCCCTATGGCGATGAAGGGCGATGCGGTCGCGTTGCGCTTCAGCGACGACATGCCGCTGGTCACCGCGCAACAGGACGGGCATGACGGGATATTCGGCATCGATACCGGCAATGCGGGTTACGTGCTCACCTTTCCGCAATGGGCCGAACGCCAGGGTATCGCCGCGCATTATGCAGCGGGTCTGCCGATACCCACCGGCGGCGTCGGCGGCCTGTTCACCGCGCACGTCGCGCACGCACGACGCTTCGCACTCGGCCAACAGCGCCTGGACAACGTCGTGGCCATGCTTACGCGCAAGGATGCCGGCGCCACCGGCAACCCCAGCGAGGCGGGCAACATCGGCCAGGACATCCTCTCGCGCTACAACGTGCACTTCGACTACCGGCGCCAGCAGATGGTGCTGATGCCCCGCGAAAAAGCGCCGGAGTGGCATTACGGCATGGCGGGCTTCCGCGCCGAAAAGAAGCAGGACCACCCCGACCGCTTCAACGTCATCAACGTGATGCCCGGCAGCCCCGCGCAACAGGCCGGACTCAAGCAGGGCGACGCCATCGTGTCGGCCAACGGCAAGCCGGCGGCGTCGCTCAGCTTCGGCACGCTGCGCGACATGAGCACCCATCTTCCGGAAGGCACGCCTCTGTCGTTGAAGCTGGCGGATGGGCGGGTGTTGGAGATGAAGGTTAGGGACTTGGCGCCGAAGTGATGCCACCGCCCTTCTATGGGTTCATCCTTTTGTGGGAGCGCACCCTGTGCGCGACAGCACCCGTCAGTCGGCCGCTCCGTTGGCTTGTCGCGCACAGGGTGCGCTCCCACAAAAAGCCCGGCCCCTAAAGCCAAACGCAGTCCCAGTACGGGTAGTCGAGAACGTTGCTGACCAGCCCGGCGCGAATCGGATTGCCTACGATGTAGCGAGCGATGGCACGCACATCCTCTTCGGCACGCACGGCGCGGTCGTGGAAACCGCGATCCCAGACCAGGCCCGCCTGCGTGCAATGCAGACGTCTCGCGGTGAGCGATTTGAAGCGATTCATCACCGTGGAGAGACTGTCGCGTGACCCCAGCTGCACCAATCCATGCCAGTGGTCGGGCATCAAGACCCAGCACAGGAGCGAGGCATCGCCCCAGCAAGAGGAATCGTGCATGCATCGAGACACGTTCCGGGCCGCATGCACATTTCTGAAGAGCGGACGCCGGTACGCCGAAATAGCCGTGAGCAAATAGGCGTGGCCGGGCAGCGAAACACGGCCGTGCCGTAGGGAGCGATAACCAAGACGTGGACTCATGATCCGAACGTCGCATTGTTCGAATCATGAGCCTATCGGGTGAGAGCGAAAGATCGTGTAGGAAGCTATCTGTATGCGGATCGGAACGCCATGTGATGCACCGCGGTCGCGCACAGGGTGCGCTCCCATAATGGTGACCGAGGCGCTTTAGGGCTTGGCCAGTCCCAGCGCATCCAGCCCTTGGTCAAACGTCACATCCACCGGGATCTTCGCCTCATCCAGCCGCTTGAGGTCGCCGGCCAGCGTGGCGTCCACGTTGCCCATGGTGTCGGTGAGTTTCTTGGCCGCGTCGTAGTCGCCATCACCCTGGATGGTGAGAAGCTTCGCCGACAGAGCACTCATCGCGGCGGTCATCTTGTCGAAGTCGACGCGATAGCGGCCGGTGGCGGCATCGCGGGTGAAGGCGCCTTGCTGCTGGAAAAAGTTGAAGCGCACCATGTTGGCCTTGGCGTGCGCGTCGCTGGCACCGAAGCGCACCGAGCGCAGGATGCCGGCGAGGAAGGTGACGTAGTTGTCCATCAGCCTGGCCTTGTCCAGCTCGCCCTTGTCGGCAAGCTTGGTGACCATGTAAAGGCCGAGGATGTCGGCCTTGCCTTCCTCGAAACTGGAGGCCTGGTCCTTCAGTGCCGTGCGCACCAGCCCCTTGTCGGTGAGCGTCTGCTTGATACCCAGGCCGTGCGCCACCTCGTGGAACATGGTGTTCTCGAAGAACGCATCGAAGGTGAGGTGCGACTGCTGATCGTCTGCGATCAGTGCCTTGGCGATGGGCAACATGATCTTGTCGAACTTCGCCTTCATCACGTTTTCCAGCTGCAGTCGGCGCGTGCCCTTTTTGAGCTGCACTTCCTCGTCGTTGGGAAGGTTGATGGCGATGGTCTTGGCGCCGACATTGGCATCCCCGGCGTAGTACACGGCGAAATAGGCGTTGAGGTCGGCATCGGAGCCCGGCTTCTCGGCCTTGTACTTGTCGTCCACCGGCAGCTCGCGCTGCAGCTCGGGCAGGTACTTGGCGAAACGCGCGAGTCTGGCGCTCCACGCCTGGTCCTTCACCAGTACGTAGCTTTCGTAGCTCGCCTTGTAGCCGTAGAGCTGGTCTTCGTAGGTTTCGATCGGGCCGATCACGATGTCGACCGGGTTGTTCTTCATCGACATCCACGCAAAGTCGCTGGGGCGATAGTCGTCGCTCTGCAGCGCATCGGCGCGCTTCTTCAAATAGCCGGCAAAATCCTTGTCGGCCGAAAGGTCGGCCGCCTGTCGCAACAGGCCGGCTGCGCGGTCAAGATCAATCTTGTACGCCTCGTGATAAGGCACCGTGACCAGCTTGCCCTGCGCGTCGCGACGCAGCAGCGTGTAGAGCCCGGTCTTGTCCTTGAGGTCGGCCTTGTCGAATTCGTCCTTGCTCATGTCGGCCGGATAGAACTGCGCGCCCGGTGGACGCGCGCCCACGCCGGCGACGAACGGCTGGTCGTTGTCGAGGCGATCCCATGGGCCGTAGTTGATCTCGGCGAAACGACGGGTGACGTCGTCGGGAATGCGGGCCATCAACGCGGCCTTGTCGCCCCACGACTGCTTCCAATAGATGGCATTGGTGACATCGGCGGCCTGCACCAGCAGCGCGATCATCTGCTTCTGCCTGTCGTCGAAGCTGGAAAGGTCGGCGGTGAGCTTGACCGTGGCGTAGTTGGCCATGCGCTGCGCGGCGTCGTCAGCATCGGTGGACGGCGGAGGCACCGCGGGCACGGTGGCCGCCGGAGCCGGCGTGGGCGCCTGCGCGGTGTTGGCGTCGTCGTGCGAGCTGCAACCGGCAAGGGTGGCGACGAGGCTCAGGGCGAGCAGGTGGCGGCGCATGGCGAGTGTCCCCTGGTGAGAAAACACCATGGTAGCGCGAGAGCACGCTCCCTCTCCCACGGGGAAAGGGTTGGGGTGAGAGGACAATCTTGCGAAGGCCCAGATCTGCGCCTGCTTTGTTGATGCTCTACCGCGAGCACCTGCCCCTCATCCCAGCCTTCTCCCCGGAGGGGAGAAGGGGTTAAAGGGTGTCAGCCCGAAATCGCCAGGCGTTCGGACTGATACAACCTTGCCGTCACCAGCACGCCCAGCGCCGCGGCCACCAGGCTGCCCAGCAGGCACAGGCCCAGCTGCTGCGCATCGACACCGTCGCCGCGCAGCAGCTGCATGATGCCCAGATGCTGGCCGAGCAGCGGCACCGCGTACATCCAGGCCTGCGCCTTGATCGGCATGGTGGAGAGCAGGATGCTCGGGATCACCGGCACGAACATCAGCAGCGACACATACGTCTGCGCTTCGCGGTAGCTCTTGGCGAAGGCCGCCACCAGCGACTGCAGCGCCGCCAGCAGCACGATCAGCGGCAGCATCAACAGCAGCACGCGGCTGGCGAAGTTCAGGCCCAGGTCCAGTTCCATGCCCAGCTTCTCGGTAGGCAGGAAGCGCCCCACCACGGCGAACGCGGCCAGCGAGATGAGCAGGCTCACCGCCGAGAACACGCAGATGGCCGCCAGCTTGCCGGCGAGGATCTTCCAGCGCGGCACCGGGTTGGCAAACAGCGGTTCCAGCGACTGGCGCTCGCGCTCGCCGGCGGTGAGGTCGATGGCCAGGTACATGCCGCCCATGAACACGGTGAGCACGAAGAAATACGGCAGGATGGAAAACATCAGCGCCGCGCGTGCCTGTGCCGTGGCCTGGTCGCGCTTGGCGGCGATCACCGGCCATGCCGTGCCGGGCGACAGGCCGCGCGCGACCAATCGCATCGCACCCTGCTGGCGCGCATAGGTTTCCACCAGCTGGCTCACGCGAGCCACCGCCGTGTTCGCATCGCGCTGCGAAGAGTCGTAGATCAACTCCACCTGCACCGGTTCGCCCTTGCGCCAGGCATGGCCATAGTCGGGCGAGATGCGCAGCACCACGTCGGCGTCCTGCCTGCGCACGGCCGATTCCGGATTGGTGATCGGCGGCTTCGGCACAATGCCGTCGACCTTCAATGTAGCGATGAGGTTGGGCGCATATTCCGCACCGATCACGGGCACCGGCAGCGGCTTCTCCGCCTTGTCGAACTCGCGGTTGAGCGTGATGTTGAGCAGCATCACCAGGATGATGGGACCAAGCAGCGGTCCAGTGAGAAAAGCACTGGTGAGCGTGCGGCGATCGCGCAGGTTCTCCTTCACCTCCTTGAGGAAGACCGTGACGAAGGCGCGCGTGCGGCCGAGTGACACTCGAGTATCCATGTTCATGCGGCGAGTCCCTCTTCGCTGCCGATGATCTTCACGAAGGCGTCTTCCAGGTTCGCCTCTCCGGTCTGTGCACGCAGCGCCTCGGGTGATTCATCCGCCACCACGCGTCCGTTGGCGATCACCACGATGCGATCGCACAATGCCGCCACCTCCTGCATGATATGGCTGGAAAACAGCACGCAGCGGCCCTCCGCCTTCAGCCGCTGCATGAACTGGCGCAGCGCGCGCGTGGCCATGACGTCGAGACCATTGGTGGGTTCATCGAGGATCACGTTGCGCGGATCGTGGATCAGCGCACGCGCAATCGCCGTCTTCACGCGTTGGCCCTGTGAAAAGCCTTCAGTGCGGCGATCACCGATGTCATCCATCTCCAGCGCCCGCACGAGTGCCTCGCGGCGTTCGACCAGCACACCCTCGGGCAAGCCATGCAGGCGCGCGAAATAGTCGATGTTCTCGCGCGCCGTGAGGCGCTTGTAGAGCCCGCGCGCATCAGGCAGCACGCCCAGCTGGCGGCGCACGGCCAGCGCGTCCTGCGCCGCGTCGATGCCATCCGCCAGCACCTGTCCGCGATCCGGCTTCATCAGCGTGTAGAGCATGCGCAGCGTCGTGGTCTTGCCAGCGCCGTTGGGGCCAAGCAGGCCGGTGATTTCGCCGTCGCGCGCCTTGAAGCTCACGCCGTCCACCGCCTTCACCGTGCCGAACGCCTTGTGCAAATCCTTCACTTCGATCATGGCGTGGCTCCGTTGAAGTCGATGAACATCGGGGTGGCACGCAGGCGGTCCAGGCACTTCACGTCCAGCGCCTTGGGGTTCTGGTCTTCGATGAAGTGCTTGATGACCTGCGGCGCGCAACCGGCGTTCATCACGTTGTGGCCCTGCCCGTTGAGCACGAGATGGCGCGAGTTGGGCAGATTCTTTGCCACCTGTTCGCCGTAACGCGGCGGCGTCACCGGATCGAACTCGCCGGAAAGTAGAAGCACCGGCTTGTCGGTCTTCAGCGGCTGATGGAAATCATCCGGGCGCGTGCCCTTGGGCCACACCGAACAGACGTTCTGCAAGGTGTCGATCATGCGGGTGCCGAGGATGGTGTGCGCGTCCTGCGGGCGCGGCACAAGCAGATCGGCATCTTCACTGCAGATCACCGAGAGCTGCATGCCGCCGTTCATGGTGTCGGACAGATCGCCCGACAACAGCTTGGCCTGTCCCAACAGCGGCCCCACGTCGCCATGCGCCGCCGCGTCGATGGACAGCGGCAACAACGCGGCCGTGAGCGGCGTATAGGCGAACATGCGCACGACGCTGGCGAGGGACGCTTCGCTCAGTACGCGCTGCACGCTCTGGTAGTTCTGCGGATCGCGAAAGCTCACCACGTGCGGGTTGGCGCGCAGGGCATCGCGCAGCTGGTACAGCGTCTGGTACGGATCGTTGAAGCGCTTGCGGCAGGCCTCGTCCGTTTCGCAGCGCGCGAACTGTGCCTTCAGCGCGGCATCGAGGTTCTGCGCGAAGTCCTCGCCCAACACCAGTTCGTTCGGCACCACGCCATCGAGCACGAGACTGCGCACGGCCTGCGGATAGCGCATGGCGTACTGCTGCGCCATGCGCGTGCCGTAGGACACGCCCACCAGATCGAAGGTCGGCACACCGAGCGCCTTGCGCACGTCTTCCAGATCCTGCGCAGCGACGGTGGTGGTGTAGTAGCGCGGATCGGCCTTGTTCGCGAGCAGTTTGAGGCAGCGCTGGGTTTCTTCGCGTTCCTTCTCGGGACGCTCATCGAGCGCATCGGCGCCGCCTTCGGGGCCCGCGCTTTCGTCCTTGCAGGTGAGCGGGTTGGAACCACCGGTGCCGCGCTGGTCGAGCAACAGCACATGGCGATGCGCGGTGAGCGGCTGCAGCGCGGTGGACACGCCGGGCCACGATTCCGTCGCCGCCTGGCCGGGACCACCGGCAAGCATCACCAGCATGTCCTTGCTGGCGACCTGCGCGCTGCTGCGGATCACCGCCAGCTTGAGCTTGATCGTGCGGCTGTGCGGATCGTCGCGGTTTTCCGGCACCTCGAACGGCGCGCACCACGCGGCGGTGGAGAGCCCGCTGTTGGGCTGTCCAAGTTCACACGGCGTCAGCGTGACCGAGCCAAGCTGCCAGGTCTGCGGCTCGGCGGAAGCAGCGGGCTTCGTGGATGTGGTGATGGCGGTGGCTTCATCCGCCTCGGATGGTTCTGCCATGCGCGCATGAAAGTGGTTCCAGCCCAGCGCCGCGAGGCCGATGGCCACGATGCCTATGCGCAGCGCGGTTCGCCCTTGGATTGCCATGTCTGCTTACCCCTCGGTCCATTCGGGTTGCACGGTTTCGTTCCCTTCGCCGCTCATGGCGCGGGCTCGAAGATCGATTCGATGGAAAGCTCGAACAGCCGCGCGATCTTGAACGCCAGCGGCAGGCTCGGATCGTACTTGCCGGTCTCGATCGCGTTCACGGTCTGCCGCGATACATCCAGCCGCTCGGCCAGATCGGCCTGCGACCAGCCGCGATCGCTGCGAAGTTCGCGCAAGCGGTTGTTCATTCCGCGCGGCTGCGCCAGACCAGCACGCAGTGGGTCATGCCGTACGTGATGCTCAGCGCGGGGTAAACCAGCAGCAGCGCCAGCGAAGCATCGACGACGATGAGCTTCGCCGCGGCCAAGAAGCCCAGCACCATGCTGACCACGCTGACGATGGCAACGCCGATGGCGAGCGCCTCCAGGTGCTGGCGCCGCTCCAGTTCGTCATGGCCCAGCACGTAGCGGATCGAAGCGACGATCAACCAGGCAATGGGTAGCACCGGCAGCAGCGCTGCGGCTACCTTCAGCAAGCCGGGCTCCATGGTTTTCTGCAGCGGCCACACATAGAGCATGGCCACCATGTAGATGAGCATGGCGGGCATGAATTGACGGGCGTAACGATGCTCGACGTTACGACTGCGTTCCCGGCGCACGGCGCGCCCCGCGTGAATCGACAGCGGGATACCCGCGGCGAGCAGGGCCAGGCCGAGTAACCGCCCCGCCCCGCCCAGCGTGATCAGCCAGAAGCCACCGACCAGCAGCGCGCAGGTAACCGCCATGGTCAGCCAGCGTCCCCACGCCGGCCAGGTATGCATCGATGCAAGCCATCGGGTGTCCGTACTTCCCATGCCCTCTCCCCTCCCTCGATTGGCGTAGGCCGACCGCCATGTCTGTCAAGTTAACTTGACAGCAAGGCTACGGCCGCTCAGCTCGTGATGTCAAGCGAGCTTTACACAAGATGCCGTGTATCGGCATGCAAACGGAAAAACTTGAGGGTTTTTGACATAAGACGGCTCTGAAAATGTGACCCAATTTGCACATTCGGCCCCTTTCGGTGTGTCGGAAGTGACCTATTACGGCTCACTTAAATGTCACTCCACCTTAACAATTAGGTCTCACTTTCGGCCAGGCGGCCATTTCTGTGACCTGGTTCACATTGGCACGCGGGTTGCTTAGGCGGTGGAAGCGACCTGGAGCCTGCCCGAAGAGGCCCGACCCAGGAGCGAAAGCGCAATCGGGGGGCGCTAGCCCGAGGTCCGGAAAGCGCACCAAAAAACCGCTGTATCCACATACGTTTAAAGGACATGGGTATGAACAAGCTTCTCCTCTCCGCTGCTCTCGTTGCCGCCTTCGGCGCCGCCGCCCTGGCTCCGCAGTCGGCCATGGCAGTGGACGGCACCATCACCGTCACCGGCACCGTCAATGCCTCGACCTGCAAGATCAATGGCGCCAACAGCCCGGCCGCGATCAACGTCACGCTGCCGACCGTGTCGACCACGTCGCTGAACGCTGCCGCTGCCGTTGCCGGTCGCACTCCCTTCAGCCTCGCGCTGTCGGGCTGCGGTTCGCTGACCTCGGCCAAGACGTTCTTCGAGCCGGGCCCGACCATCCTGGCCGACGGCAACCTGAAGAACAGCGGCGGCGCCACCGGCGTCGAAGTGCAGCTGCTGGATTCCAGCTTCAACGCCATCAACCTGACCAACGGCGGCCCGCAGACGGCCACCGCCCTGACCAGCGGCGCCGCGACGATCAACTACTACGCGCAGTACTACGCCAACGCCGCTGCCGGCGCCGGCTCCGTGAACACCTCCGTCCAGTTCACGATGCTCTACCAGTAAGTCCTGCGGGTACCGCGCCGGCACCCCTGGTTCCGGCGCGGTACCACTCCGCAGACCCTGATCGAAGCGAGGAAACCCCATGAGGAAGTTCGTCTGCGCCATTGGCGCGGGCCTGTTGGCTCTTTGCCTAGGCGTCACCACGGCGCAGGCCAATGTGCTGATCGGTGGCACACGCGTGGTGTTCCCCGCCAAGGATGGTGAAGTCACTGTCCGCCTGACCAACGACAACGACCATCCTGTGCTGGTGGAATCGTGGATCGACCGTGGCGATATCCACTCCACGCCTGAATCGGTCGACGTGCCTTTCCTGATCACGCCTCCGCTGTTCCGCATGGAGGCGAAGAAGGAACAGAGCCTGCGCATCGTCTATACACACGAGCAGCTGCCGGCCGACCGCGAGTCGCTGTTCTGGCTCAACGTGCTGGAAGTTCCTCCCAAGCCCACGGGCGCCCAGACGGAAGGCCAAAATCTTCTGCAGCTGGCGCTGCGTTCGCGGCTGAAGCTTTTCTATCGACCGGCGGGCCTGCCAGGCGATCCTGCCAAGGCGCCGGCCGAACTCACCTGGAAAGTCGTGGCTGACGGCAAGGGCTTTGCGCTGCAAGCGCACAATCCGACGCCCTACTACGTCACCATTACTGAGCTCTCGCTGGTCGTAGGCGGAAAGAACGCCACCGCGGAGCTGGGCATGGTTGCGCCGCTGTCCGACCTGCGCATGCCGCTGCACGACGTGGCGCAGAAGCCCGCGGCGGGCAGCGTGGTTTCCTTCACCTCGCTCAACGACTTCGGTGCCAGCACCGCCTTCAAGGGTGCCATCGCGCCGTGACCGGACTGCGCGCCAGCGGATGTCACGCGAGCGCCAACGGCCATGCCGTTGGCTCGCGTGCCCTGCTGTGCGCCGCCATCGTTGGCGTGCTGATGAGCTGGAACACGCTGGCGCTCGCCGCCGCGCCGGCTGCGACGGGCGCCGACGCCTCTGCCGCGGTCGATGCCAACTTCGACCGAAGCATGCTTTCCGGAGCTGGCAACAATACCGGTGACCTGTCGCGCTTCGAGCGCGGCAACGTGGTCCTGCCTGGCGTCTATCGCACTGACATCTTTCTCAATAACGCATGGGTCGGCCGGGGCGATGTCCGCTTCGCCGAGCCGGCGCCTGATGCGCCAGCCATCCCCTGCTTCACCAAGGCGATGTTCGAGCAATTGGGCCTGCCGCTGCAGAAGCTCTCGGCCGAGCAGCAGACGAAGCTGGGCGATGCCCAAGGTTGCGTGGCCATTGGCGATCTCATTCCCGCCGCCACGATGACCTTCGACCAGCCCAACCTGCGGCTGGACGTGAGCATCCCGCAGGCTTGGCTGGGCAGCCGCGCGCGTGGCTACGTGAGCCCGGAGAACTGGGACCAGGGCGTCAACGCCGCGCTGCTCAACTACAACTTCAACAGCTACCGCAACCATAGCAACGGCGTCACGCAGACCTCGTCGTTCCTGGGCTTGAATGCAGGCCTCAACATCGGCGCCTGGCACCTGCGCCAGGATTCCACAGTGATGATGCAATCGGGTTCGGCCGGCACGCCGTCCCAGACGCATTGGCAAAACATAGATACCTACGTGCGCCGCGACCTGCCCGGCATGCGCGCGCAGCTGACGATCGGCGACTCGTATACCAATGGCGACCTGTTCGACAGCATGAGCATCCGCGGCGTGCAACTGGCCACCGACGATCGCATGCTGCCCGACTCGATGCGCGGCTATGCGCCGACCGTGCGCGGTGTCGCCGAAACCAATGCGAAAGTCACCGTGCGCCAGAACGGCATCGTGCTCTACGAAACCACCGTGGCGCCGGGCCCGTTCACCATTTCCGACCTCTACCCCACCGGCTACGGCGGCGACCTCAGCGTCACCGTCACCGAGGCCGACGGCCGCTTGCGCACCTTCGCCGTGCCATACGCCTCGGTGCCGCAACTGCTTCGTCCGGGCCTGACCCGCTTCTCGGTGGTGGCAGGTGAACTGCACGATGCATCGATCCACGCACATCCGGCGATCGCGCAGGCGACCATCCAGCGCGGCTTTACCAACGCGCT
>Ga0209258_100601_pt1 | contig 29487 bp, 24 predicted proteins | sample Araplaol_mTSA_r2_FD_184281 | JGI IMG/M metagenome (GOLD analysis project Ga0209258, IMG submission 184281) | Arabidopsis root microbial communities from North Carolina, USA - plate scrape CL_Col_mTSA_r2 (SPAdes) (version 2) | ecosystem: Host-associated > Plants > Roots > Endosphere | place: USA...
TGGCGAAGCGGACCACGGCCGACGGCTGCACGCCGCTGCGCGCCGCGACGTCCTGGATCTTGTCCAGGCCCAGGTGGTCGCGATGCTGTTCCACGTAGCGGGCGATCAGCTTGAGCTGGCGGCTGAGCCCGGCGAATTCGGCGCTGATGCGCTCGAGCAGTGCGTCGACCGCCGGCGAGTGGCTGGGCGCGGGCGCCACGGGCGACGGCAGGCTCTGCGCCTTGGGCAGAGCTGTCTTCTTGCTGGAAGTGGAACGCGGCATCGAGTCCAAATGCGGTGGAGTGGGTCGGGAGCGGGCGATGATAGGCGGCGCGTCGTCGAGGTGGAGCAGGCCTTGCGGGTCGCTGGCTGCCTGGAACCCGCTGCTTCGCCCTGCCGCCGGGCTCACACCGGTTCCACCTGGCCGCTGCGCAGCGACCGCGTGATGGCCAGGCCGATGCGCGTCGCCTCCGTCGCGTCCGCCAGCACGAGCGGCATCGCCTGTTCGCCGCGGCACGCCGAGACGAAGGCCTGCAGCTCGCGCTCGAAGGCCGTGCCGAAACGCTCGAAGAAGTCGGCCACCGCCTGCCGGTGCATGCCCGCCGCATCGCTCGTCACGACGCGGTCGCGCTCGCCGCCGTGGCCCACCTGCAGCTGGCCCGCGGTGCCGATGATCTCGGTCTGGGTGTCGTGGCCGTGCGCGAACGTGCGCGAGGCGTACAGCACGGCGCGCTGGCCGCCCTCGAACTCGACGACCGCCATCCCGTTGTCGACGTCGCCCAGCGGGCGCAGGCCCTCGTGCAGCGCGATCGTGCCGCTGGCGAAGACGCGGCTCGCGCGCGGCTTGCCGAGCAGCCAGCGCGCCAGGTCGATGTCGTGCACGCTGCAGTCCATGAAGATGCCGCCGGAGGTCGGCGCGAAGCGCACGAAGCTGCCGTCGTGGTCGTTGCGGTCGCAGGTCTGCGAGCGCACGATGAACGGACGCCCGATCGCCCCCGCCGCGATGTCGGCCGCGGCGCGCGCATAGCTCGGATCGAAGCGGCGCACGAAGCCGACCATGGCGACGAGCCGCGGGTGGCGATCCGCGACCGCCTCCACGCGCAGGCAATCCGCGACATCGAGCGCCAGCGGCTTTTCCACGAACACGTGGCGCCCGGCCTCGAGCGCGGCGATCGCCTGGTCGGCGTGCAGCGACGTGGGCGTGACCAGCACGACGGCGTCCAGCTGCGGATCGCGCACGAAGGCGTCGAAATCCTCGTGCAGGGTCGCGATGCCGAGCGCGTCGTGCGCCCAGGCCAGTTCGGCCGCGACCGGGCTGCAGGCGCTGACCAGCCGGGCGCCGCGCGTGCGCATGGCCAGCTGCTCAGCGTGCCGCTTGCCGAGGCGGCCCAGGCCGGCGATCCCCATCTTCAGTGGCGTTTGCGTCGAATCGACCATCGTGGCGCTTCCCTGCCGGGTCCGATACCCCGGAATGCAGCGAATCATAGGATCGCGCGACGCTCCGTGGAAAACTTTTTCTAAGTAGTTGCACTCATGGAATTGCATTTCCATGCTGCCCAGAATGCGTCACGTCCCGGCCGAGGGCTTTGGTCTGCCGTGCGATGCGGCTCCGAGACGATCCCAACGACAAAGGAGACACGATCCATGAACTCACTGAGCAAGCGTTCGATCCTGAAGACCTTGGCGGTCGCCGCGGTGCTGGCGTTGAGCGCCGGCGCGGCGGCGGCGGCAGGCAAGTACGTCCTCGTCAGCCATGCCCCGGATTCCGACTCCTGGTGGAACACGATCAAGAACGCGATCAAGCAGGCGGGCGAGGACTTCGACGTGCAGGTCGACTACCGCAACCCGCCCAGCGGCGATCTTGCCGACATGTCGCGCCTGATCGAGCAGGCCGCGGCGCAGAACTACGACGGCGTGGTCACCTCCATCGCCGACTTCAACGTGCTCAAGGGCTCGATCAAGAAGGTCACCGACAAGAAGATCCCGCTGATCACCATCAACTCGGGCACGACCAGGCAGAGCGAGGAGCTCGGCGCGATCATGCACGTGGGCCAGCCCGAATACGAGGCCGGCCATGGCGCCGGCGAACGCGCGAAGGCGGCCGGCATCAAGAGCTTCCTGTGCGTGAACCACTACGCGACGAACCCGGCCTCGTTCGAACGCTGCCGCGGCTTCGCCGAGGCGATCGGGGCCGACTTCAAGAAATCGACGCTCGACGCCGGCGACGACCCCAGCGGCGTCGAGGCCAAGGTCTCGGCCTGGCTGCGCCAGAACCCGTCCACGCAGGCGGTGCTGGCGCTCGGCCCGCTGTCGGCCAGCCCGTCGCTCAAGGCGATCGACAAGGCCGGCCTGAAAGGCAAGATCTGGTTCGCCACCTTCGACCTGAGCGACGAGATCTCGCGCGGCATCAAGGACGGCTCGGTGCAGTTCGCCATCGACCAGCAGCCCTACCTGCAGGGCTACATCCCGATCGCGGTGATGGCCACGATGAAGCAGCTGCACACCACCGACATCAAGAAGGTCGAGGCGGCCGTGCAGGCGAATCCGAAGGTCAAGGCGCGCTTGGACGAGTACGGCCTCGCGCCGGTCTACGGCGCGCGCCATATCCTGTCGGGGCCCGGCTTCGTGACCAAGGACAACATCGGCAAGGTCGAGAAGTACGCCGGCCAGTACCGGTGAGCGAAGGCGGCGCGCGATGACGACCCCTTCCTCGACCGCTGCCCCGCCCGGCGCGGCGGCTCCGCCCGCCGCCGCCGCGGCCGACGAGCGCGTCCGCAGCCTGGGCCTGTGGCGCCGGCTGCTCGGCCGCCCCGAGTCGGGCGCGCTGTCGGGCACCGTGCTGGTCTTCCTCGTGTTCGCGTTCGCCGCCGGCGGCTCCGGCATGTTCTCTGCCGAGGGCATCGTCAACTGGGGCACGGTCGCCGCGTTCCTGGGGGTGATCGCCGTCGGCGCGGCGCTGCTGATGGTGGCCGGCGAGTTCGACCTGTCGATCGGATCGATGATCGGCTTCGCCGGCATGCTGCTGGCCGTGCCGTGCCTGTACTGGGGCTGGCCGGTCTGGCTCGCGGCGGTGTTCGCGATCGCCGTCGCCTGCGGCCTCGGCGCCCTCAACGGGTGGCTGGTGGTGCGCACCGGGCTGCCGAGCTTCATCGTCACGCTGGCCTTCTACTTCGTGCTGCGCGGGCTGAGCCTGGCGCTGTCGGTGATGATGACGGGCAAGACCATCCTGTCCAGCAACGGACCGCACGTCCTGGCCGACCTGATCGCCGCCGACCCGCTCGTGCACGCGCTGTTCCAGGGCCATGTGCTGACCGGCCTGTTCGATGCGATGGCGCATGCCGGGCTGATCGCCGCGCGCGACGACGGCACGGCGCTCGCGATTGGCGTGCCCAAGGTCGTCGTCTGGTGGCTGGCGCTGACCGCGGCGGGCGCGTTCATGCTCGCGAAGATGCGCGTCGGCAACTGGATCCTCGCCGTCGGCGGCGACCCCAACGCCGCCAAGAACGTGGGCATCCCCGTCGGCCGCGTGAAGGTCGGCCTGTTCATGCTGACCGCGTTCTGCGCCACGCTGTTCGCGATCCTGCAGGTGGCCGACGCCGGCTCGGCCGCCGCCGACCGCGGCCTGCAGAAGGAGTTCGAGGCCATCATCGCCGCGGTCATCGGCGGCTGCCTGCTCACCGGCGGGTACGGCTCGGTGATCGGCGCGTCGCTGGGCGCGCTGATCTTCGGCATCGTGCAGATCGGCATCGGCTACACGAGCATCGACAACAACTGGTACCGCGTGTTCCTGGGCGGCATGCTGCTGGTGGCGGTGCTGTTCAACAACTTCGTCCGCCGGCGCGTCGCGCTGGGCCGGCGCTGAGAGCAGACCGCATGTCCGACATGATCCTGCAGCTCGAGAACGTCTCGAAGTACTTCGGCCCGGTGATCGCGCTGTCCGGCGTGACGCTGCAGCTCGCGCGTGGCGAGGTGCACTGCCTGCTGGGCGACAACGGCGCCGGCAAGAGCACGCTGATCAAGATGCTTGCCGGCGTGTTCTGCCCCGACCAGGGGCAGTACCTCGTCGACGGCAAGCCGGTGCGCTTCCGCTCCCCGCGCGAGGCGCTCGACGCGGGCATCGCCACCGTCTATCAGGATCTCGCGCTGGTGCCCTTGATGAGCGTGGCGCGCAACTTCTTCATGGGCCGCGAACCCCGGCGCAGGCTCTTCGGCGCCCTGCCGGTGATGGACCACGCCCTGGCCGAACGCACCGCGGCGGAACGCCTGGCCGAGATGGGCATCCGCGTGCGCGACGCCGGCCAGCTGGTGGGCAACATGTCCGGCGGCGAGAAGCAGTGCCTGGCGATCGCACGGGCGATCCACTTCGGCGCGCGCGTGCTGATCCTGGATGAACCCACGGCCGCCCTCGGCGTCAAGCAGAGCGTGAACGTGCTCAAGCTGATCGCCCGCGCCCGGGCGCGCGGCATCTCGGTCATCTTCATCACCCACAACGTCAATCACGCCTATCCGATCGGCGACCGCTTCACGCTGCTCAATCGCGGCAAGTCGATGGGAACGCACGCCAAGCCCGGCGTCTCGAAGGAGGCCGTGCTCGACATGATGGCCGGAGGCGCCGAGATGAAGACGCTGATGCACGACCTCGACGGCGTGACGATCTGACGGCGGGAATCCCTCATGAGCTTCCTGAACATCCCCGCCGGCCGCCGTTTCGACCTCGCCTGCCTCGGCCGCCTGGCCGTCGACCTCTACGCGCAGCAGGTGGGCGCACGGCTGGAGGACGTCGCGAGCTTCGCCAAGTACCTCGGAGGCAGCTCGGCCAACATCGCGTTCGGCGCGGCGCGGCTGGGCCTGCGCGCGACGATGGTCTCGCGGGTGGGCGACGAGCAGATGGGCCGCTTCCTCGTCGAAACGCTGCAGCGCGAAGGCTGCGACACGTCGATGGTGCAGGTCGATCCCGAACGCCTGACCGCGCTGGCCATCCTCGGACTGAAGGACCGCGACACGTTCCCGCTGCTGTTCTACCGCGAGAACTGTGCCGACATGGCGATCGCCGCCGACGCGATCGCCGAGGACTTCATCGCGGACTGCCGCGCGCTCCTGATCACCGGCACGCACCTGTCGCAGCCGGGCGTGCGCGCCGCCTCGACCCGCGCGCTGGACCACGCCCGCCGGCACGCGACGCTGCGCGTGCTCGACATCGACTACCGTCCCGTGCTGTGGGGCCTGACCAAGCGCGGCGACGGCCAGACCCGCTTCGTGCCCGACGCGCGCGTCACCGCCAGCCTGCAGGAGATGCTGCCTCGGTTCGACCTGCTGATCGGCACCGAGGAGGAGTTCGTCATCGCCGGCGGCGTACCGGGCGACCTGCTCGCGTCGCTGCGCCGCGTGCGCGAGCTCACGCGCGCGGCGATGGTCGTCAAGCTCGGTGCGCAGGGCTGCTGCCTGGTCGCCGACGCGGTGCCCGATCGACTGCAGGACGCGCCCACCAGCGCGGGCGAGCGGGTCGAGGTGCTCAACGTGCTGGGCGCGGGCGACGCCTTCGCGGCCGGCCTGATGACGGGCCTGCTGCGCGGCGAGGACTTCGCCGCCGCGGCGCGCCTGGCCAACGCGTGCGGCGCCATCGTCGTCTCGCGCCATGCCTGCGCGCCGGCCATGCCCACCCCGGCGGAGCTCGCGCACTGGTTCAGCGGACGGCGCGGCGCCGACGTCGCCGCGGACGCCACCCTCGCGCACCTGCATCGCGTGACCGCGCCGCGCGCACGCTGGGACGAACTCAACGTGATGGCGTTCGACCATCGCAGCCAGTTCTTCGAGCTGGCGCGCGCGGCCGGCGCGCCGGAGGCCCGGCTGCCGGTCCTCAAGCGGCTGCTGCTGCGCGCCGCCGAGCGGGTCGAAGCCAGCCGCGGCCTGCAGGGGCGCGTGGGCGTGCTGGTCGACGGCCTCTATGGCGAGGACGCGCTGCACGCCGCCACCGGCCGCGGCTGGTGGGTGGGCCGGCCGGTGGAACTGCCCGGCTCGCGGCCGTTGCGCTTCGACGGCGGCCCATCGCTGGGCGCCCGGCTGGTGCGGTGGCCGCGCGAGCAGGTCGTCAAGTGCCTGGTGTTGTACCACCCGGATGATGCGGTCGAGCTGCGGCTGCAGCAGGAATCGCAGCTGCAGGAAGTGTGGGCCGCGACGCGGGAGTCCGGGCACGAGCTGCTGCTGGAAGTCATTCCGCCGCGCCACGGCGCGGATGCCGCGCAGGCCGACGCCGCGGTGCTGCGCGCCGTCCAGCGCCTCTACACGATCGGGCTGAAGCCCGAATGGTGGAAGCTCGCGCCGATGCAGGCCGCCAGCTGGAACGCGCTCGCCATGCTGGTGGCCGCGCGCGATCCCTACTGCCGCGGCGCCGTCATCCTGGGATTGAACCAGCCGCTGGACGACCTGGCCAAGGGCTTCGCGGACGCGGCGCATCCCATCGTCAAGGGCTTCATGGTCGGCCGCACGCTGTGGGCGGAGCCAGCCCGCGACTGGCTGCGCGGCGCGGTCGACGACGACGCGCTCGTCGCGGCCGTCGCCGCGAACTTCGAGACGCTGGTCGACGCATGGCGCGCCTCGCGGCCGCCCGCCGTGGCCGGGTCCGCCCTGGGCTCGGCCTCCCCCGGCGACGCCGCGCATCCCGCCCTGCGCCCGGCCTGAAAGCCCTTGCGATGAAGACGATCCGACTCACCCTCGCCCAGGCCATCGTGCGCCACCTGGCGGCGCTGCGCGTCGAGCTCGACGACGGCCGCGTCGTGCCCTATTGCGGCGGCGTGTTCGCCATCTTCGGGCACGGCAACGTCGCCGGTCTCGGCGAGGCGCTGCAGGCGTCGCGCGCCAGCCTGCCCACCTGGCGCGCCCACAACGAGCAGGCGATGGCCCACGCCGCGATCGCGTACGCGAAGGCGCACATGCGCCGGCGCATGCTGGCGGTGACGACCAGCATCGGCCCGGGCGCGACCAACCTGGTGACGGCCGCCGCGCTGGCGCACGTCAACCGGCTGCCCGTGCTGATGCTGCCCGGCGACGTCTTCGCCTCGCGCGCGCCCGATCCCGTCCTGCAGCAGCTCGAGGACTTGCACCACGGCGATCTCAGCGCGAACGACAGCCTGCGCCCGGTCACGCGCTTCTTCGATCGCATCATGCGGCCCGAGCAGATCCTCACGGCGCTGCCGCACGCCATCCAGGTGATGCTCGATCCGGCGCTGTGCGGCCCGGTCTGCCTGGCGCTGCCGCAGGACGTGCAGGCACAGGCCTTCGATTGCCCCGAGGCCTTCCTCGAACCGGCCACGCTGCACCCGCGGCGTCCGGCGCCCGACGCGGGCGAACTGGCACGCGCCGCCGCCCTCCTGCACGGCGCGCGCCGCCCGCTGATCGTGGCCGGCGGGGGCCTCCTCTACAGCGAGGCCGGCACCGCGCTCGCGCAGTTCGCCAGCACGCACGGGGTGCCCGTCGCCGAGACCCAGGCCGGCAAGGGCGGGCTCGCGTGGAACCATCCGCTGAACGTGGGCGCGATCGGCGTCACCGGGTCGCCCGCAGCCAACGACTGCGCGCGCGACGCCGACCTGGTGCTCGCGATCGGCACGCGGCTGCAGGACTTCACCACCGGCTCGCACACCTTGTTCACGCAGGCCCGCCTGCTGAGCCTGAACGTGCAGCCGATGGACGCGCACAAGTGGCATGGCGACGCGCTGGTCTGCGATGCCCGGGTCGGCCTCGCCGCGCTGTCCCACGCCGCCGGCGACTGGCGCGCCGACGCAGGCTGGACGACGCTGGCGCAGCGCCGCGCCGCCGCCTGGAACGAACGCGTCACCGCGCTGACGACCGCACCCGCGAGCGACGTCCTGCCCTACGACGCCGACGTGATCGGCGCGGTGCGCGACTCCGCTCCCGATTCGCCCGGTGGCGACATCGTGGTCTGCGCGGCGGGCACGCTGCCGGCCGAGCTGCACAAGTTGTGGCGCTCGTCGGTGCCGGGCAACTACCACGTCGAATACGGTTATTCGTGCATGGGCTACGAGATCGCCGGCGCGCTGGGCGTCAAGATCGCGCGCCCCGAGCGCGAGGTCATCGTGATGGTGGGCGACGGCTCCTACCTGATGATGAACTCCGAGATCGCGACTTCGGTGATGCTGGGGCGCAAGCTGATCGTCGTCGTGCTGGACAACCGCGGCTACGGCTGCATCCAGCGCCTGCAGGCCGCCTGCGGCGGGGCGGGCTTCAACAACCTGCTGCAAGATTGCGTGGGCGAGGCCGGCGCCGACGTCCGGATCGACTTCGCCGCCCACGCCGCCGCGCTCGGCGCCGACAGCGTCCACGTGCCGGACATCGCGGCGCTGCGCGCGGCCCTGGTGCGCGCCCGCGCGGCCACGAAGACGCAGGTGCTCGTCGTCGACACCACCCACGCGCGCACCACCGAGGACGGCGGCTGCTGGTGGGAGGTCGCCGTCCCGCAGACCTCCGACCGCCCCGCCGTCGACGCCGCGGCCGCCGCCTCGCGCGAGGCCAAGCGCGCGCAGCGTCCCTGACCGCCCTCACCTCAGGAAGACGATTCATGACCTGGAACATCCGCATCGGCATCAACCCGATCTCGTGGAGCAACGACGACCTGCCCGAACTGGGCGGCGACACGCCGCTCGAGACCGCCCTGCGCGAAGGCGCGGAGATCGGCTACGAAGGCTTCGAGCTCGGCAACAAGTTCCCGCGGGAACCCGCCGCGCTCAAGGCCAAGCTGGCCGAGTACGGTGTCGCCTGCGTCAGCGGCTGGTATTCGGGCCGGCTGGCGCAAGGCTCGATCGACGACGAGATCGTGGCGTGCCGCGACCACATGGCCAAGCTGCAGTTCAACGGCTGCAAGGTCGTCGTCTACGGCGAGGTGGCCGGCTCGATCCAGGGCCGCATCGACACCCCGCTCGCCAAGCGCCCCCGCTTCGCCGACGACGCCGCCTGGGCCGCCTATGGCCGGCGCCTGGACGCATTCGGCGCGCACCTGAAGTCGGCCTACGGCCTGACGCTGGCCTACCACCACCACATGGGCGCGTACGTCGAGTCGCCCGACGACATCGATCGCCTGATGACGCTGACCGGCCGCGACGTCGGACTGCTGTTCGATACCGGCCACGCGTACTATGGCGGCGCGACCGACGTCCCCGCGCTGCTGCGGCGCCACCTGCCGCGCGTCGTGCACGTGCACTGCAAGGACGTGCGCGAGCAGGTCGTGCGCAGCGCGCGCAACGACGGCTGGAGCTTCCTGACCGGCGTGATCAACGGAACCTTCACCGTGCCGGGCGACGGCGTGATCGACTTCGACGCCGTGCTGAGGCTGCTGCACGGCGCCGGTTACGAGGGCTGGCTGGTCGTCGAGGCCGAGCAGGATCCGGCCGTGGCGCCCAGCTACGCCTATGCGAAGAAGGGCTACGAGACGCTGCGGCGCATCGTCGATGCGATCGACGGAAAGTCCCGGTGATGACGAGCAAGCTGTTGCTGAAGGCGCGCCGCGAGGGCCGCGAGATCGTCTCCGTCACGCCGGAGCAGGCGGGTTGGAAGCATGTCGGCTTCCGTGCGATCCGCCTGGCCGCGGGCGAATCCGAATCCCTGGCGACGGGCAGCCGCGAGCTGTGCGTCGTGGTGCTGAGCGGCACGGTCGACATCGCCGTGCAGGGTGCCGTGCACGTCGGCCTCGGCGGGCGCTACAGCGTCTTCGACGATGCCGCCCCCGCGGCGCTGTACGTGCCTGCGGGCCGCGAGGTGCGCATCGTCGCCACCGCCGATGCCGAGGTGGCGCTGTGCAGCGCGCCCGCCGACGATGCCCGGCGCGAGGTGCGCCGCATCGATCCCGCCACCATGCGGCGCAGCGTGCGCGGCCGCGGGACCAACACGCGCTACATCTGCGACATCCTGCCGCACGACGACCCGACCGCCGCGCACCTGCTGGTGGTGGAGGTGCGCACGCCGGCCAGCCATTCGTCGAGCTATCCGCCGCACAAGCACGACGTCGAGGCGCCACCGACGGAGACGCAGCTCGAGGAGACCTACTACCACCGCGTCAACCCGCCGCAGGGCTTCGCCTTCCAGCGCGTCTACACGGACGACCGCAGCCTGGACGAGGCGTGCGCCGTCGAGGACCACGACCTCGTGATGGTGCCGCGCGGCTACCACCCCGTCGTCGCGCCGCACGGCTACGAGCTCTACTACCTGAACGTGATGGCGGGGCCGCACCGGCTCTGGGTGTTCCGCAACGACCCCGCGCACGAATGGATGCTGGCGTCCCCGCCGCAGTGAGGGCTGCCCTTCGGGCCGACCACGACGATCAGCCGCCGTGCGCCCTCGATGGCGGGCAAGCCGATCCCGCACATCGCGCGAAGTCGAACCGTCGCACGAGCCGGAAGTCGGCGCCGGGCGCGTCCTCGACGAACAGCGCGACGCCGTCGCAGCGCAGCGGCAGGTCGAGCGCGGCGGCGAACTCGCGACGCGCCGCGTCGCGCAACTCTTCGCGCAGCCGTTCGCCGCGGGCATCGCGCGGCAACGCATCGCTGAGCGTCATGTGCAAGCGCCACTGCTCGAACACGTGCGCGTAGCCCCAGCGCGCGACGTTCGTCCGACCGCCCTCGTCGAGGCCGGCGGCCAACCGGCGCGCGGTCTCCTTGGCCGAGGCCGGCCGGCGGAACTCGTCGAACAGGCGCACGCAGTCGTCGGCCAGGTCGCGCAGCGGCTGGCCGGGCGCGGCCGCGCCGGCCTCGACGGGGCGCAGCGCGACGAAATCGCCCATCGTCGCGACATGCAAGGCCGGCATCGCGAACGGCGCGCGCTCGTCGACGAAGTGCGACAGCGCCGCCAGCAACTGCGCCCGCGACAGGCCGTCGCGCAGCGCGAACGGCGGCTTCAGCGTGGCGTGGAAGCCGTAGCGGCGCGGCTCGGCGCGATGCGGGCCGCCGCCGCCGCTCGCGCCGGACTCCGGATCGCGGCCCAGCCAGCGGCAGCCGGCCGTCCACAACGGATGCTGCGCGGGGGGGGCGAAGTACAGCGCGTAGCGCGGGCCGGAACTCTCGCGGGCGTCGCTCATGCGAGCGCGTCCGGTTCGACCACCAGCTGCACGGCGTCGGCGGCGAACAGCGTGCTGCCCGCCTCGACCGGCACGCCGGCGCGATCGACGTTGACGTACTGCACGACGAGCACCGGCTGCGACATCGGCCGCGCGAGCGCGTCGGCCTCGGCCTGCGTCGGCAACCGGGTCGACACCACGCTGCGCGAGCGCGTGTAGTCGGCCACGCCGAGCTCGGCGAGCGCGCGCGTGACGCTGCCGTGGCGCGCGACGGGCGCGGCGATGTCGGCCAGGCGCGGGCAGGGATAGGCCGCGGTCGACAGCCCCACGCGGCGTCCGCGCACCGAAGAGCGCGTCTCGAGCACCACCACCTTGGCGCGTGCGGGCAGCTTCAGCGCCTCGGCCCACTCGCCGGCAGGCAGCACCGCGTGCGACAGCAGCTCGCGGCCGGCCGTCTCGCCCATGCGCGCGAGGTTCTCGCTGAGGCGGGTCCGGCGCTGCAGGGCGTAGTCCAGCACCAGCTCGCGCACGAAAGTGCCGCAGCCCTGGCGCACGTTCAGGTGGCCCTCGCGCACCAGCGCCTGCACGGCCTGGCGCAGCGTGTGGCGGTTGACGCCGAAGCGCTCGGCCAGCGCCGTCTCGTTGGGCAGGCGTTCCCCGGGGGCGACCCGGCCGGCGAGGATGTCCGCGCGCAGCTGCGCGGCGATCGCCTGCCAGCGCGCGACGTTGGCGTCGTTCGTGTCGAGCGTCGGGGAAGCTGCGGCGTTGTCGTCCTTGAGCATGTCGTCACCGGAAGGTCGAGTAACTGTCATCACGATGATCGGGTCGACAATGGTACGCGCGCGCCTCGACAATGCCGTCAACCTCGCAACCCGGCTTGCGCACCCGGCGCGCACCGCACCCGGCCCCAGGTCCTCTCGATGAACGATATCGTCCTCGCCAATGCCCGCGTCGTGCTCGGCCACGAGACGATCCACGGCCACGTCGTGGTGCGCGACGGACGCATCGCCGCGGTCGCCAGCGGCCCGACGGCCGTGCCGTCCGCGCAGGATTTGCACGGCGACTGGCTCCTGCCCGGCCTGGTGGAGATGCACACCGACAACCTGGAGCGCCACTTGATGCCGCGCCCCAAGGTGAGCTTCCCGATGCAGGCCGCCGTGCAGGCGCACGACGGCGAGGTGGCCGCCGCCGGCATCACCACGGTGCTGGACGCCATCGGCGTGGGCGACCCGTACGACGAGGGCTTCCGCTCGCGCGACCAGAGCGAGCTGCTGCGCGTCCTCGACCTGCTGGACGAGGCCGGCTCGCTGCGCGCCGACCATCACATCCACGTGCGGGCCGAGCTGCCCGCGCCGAACGCGCTGTCGCTGTTCGAGCCGTTCCAGCGCCACCGCCGGCTGCGCCTGATCTCGCTGATGGACCACACGCCCGGGCAGCGCCAGTGGACGGATATCGAGCACGCCCGCACGTACTACACCGGCAAGAAGGGCTGGAGCGAGGAGAAGTTCGCCGCCGAGATGCGCGCCGCGCCGCAGCGGCAGGCGACCTACGCGGCGCCGCATCGCCGGTGGTTCGCCGCGTTCGCGCGCGACCACGGCGTGGCGCTGGCCACGCATGACGACGCCACCGTGGCGCATGTCGACGAGGCGCGCGCGCTGGGCGCCGCGATGAGCGAGTTCCCCACCAGCCTCGCGGCCGCGCGCCGCGCGCGCGCCTGCGGGCTCGCGACGATCGCCGGCGCGCCCAACGTCGTGCGCGGCGGCTCGCACTCCGGCAACGTGGCCGCCATGGAACTCGCGCGCGAAGGCGTGCTGGACGCGCTGTCCTCCGACTACGTGCCCGCCAGCCTGCTGCTGGCCGCGTGGATCCTCAAGCGCGAGGCCGGCTTCTCGCCCAGCGAGGCTGTCGACGTCGTCAGCCGCGCCCCCGCACGGGCGTGCGGCTTCGACGACCGCGGCGAGATCGCCAACGGCCTGCGCGGCGACCTGGTGCGGGTGCGCGACGTCGACGGGCACCCGGTGGTGCGCGAGGTGTGGTCGCAGGGGCGGCGCGTGGCGTGAGCGGACACGGCGCGGCGAGGTGCCGGCCGCCAAGATAGGGATTCGTCGGAGTCCTGCGGATCGGTTCAATGTCGGGCTGCACCTTCGCTTCCTGCAGGAGCACGCCATGGATCCGACCGCTCACGCCGCCTCCGCCCCTTTCGCCGGCACCGCGCCGGACGCCTCGCTCGCTCTGTTCGTCGTCCTCGTCGGGGCGCTCGCGGTGATCGCGATCCTGGCCGGCTGCCTCTTCTACGGCAAGTCGATCAGCGACAAGCAGCTGGAGAAGATCCTCGACTACCACGACAAGAAGGCCGGGGTGCAGAGCAACATCATCTGGCACTACGCCAACCTCGTGAGCAACCACGACTTGCGCCGCAACGAGTTCTGGAGCACCACCCTCCAGATCATCGGCGCGATCGTCGTCATCACCATCCTCTCGGCGCTGCTGGTCTACCGCGTCATATCCACCGAGGCGGCGCTGCCGATCATCTCCGCGGTATCGGGCTTCGGGCTGTCGCGGGCCTCCAACCTGAGCCAGGGCGACACCCCGAAACCGGAGAAGTGACGCCACGACCGGCACACGGACGCTGCGTCCTCAATCGCGCAGCGCGGGCGCGGTGCCGAAGGTCTTGTTCAGGTGGCACACGTCGATCGCGAGGTCGTCCACGAGAAGGGCTCCAGGGCGCGCAGGCGGCGCGTCCGGGGGCAATCATCTGGACGAGGTGTGACCGATCCGTGAACGCGGAATGACGTGTCGATTCCGGGGTCCGGCAGCGCGCGAGGCTTTTACATTGGCATACGCGCCGGCGCGGAACCGGCGCTGAACGAACGAACTCCATCGCTTCGGAAAGCATGGCGGAGCAAGGACGATGAGCAGCGACATCGACACGGCACTCGAGGCCGAAGTCACCCGGCGCGCGATCGCGTTGGGTATCGCGACGCGGCAGCCGCGCGAGCGCTCGCGTGCGGCACGCCTGGCCGCGCGCCTGTATGCGGGGGCGACCGCCGTGCAGCGCTCGCGCATCGTGGCGACCCTGTGCAGGCCGCTGGGCCCGCTCGCGCTGGTCGCGGTGGCGTCGGGCGCGTTCGCAGGCCTGCTCGACCGCGCGAGCGCGCTCGGCAGCACCTGGCCGATCGACGACCTGGCCGGCTTCACGCGCGACCAGGTGTTCGAGCTGGCACGCTTCGTCGAGCAGGTGAGCCCCGAGGCGCTGCAGCAGGTGGCCGGCAGCGTCGCCGAGAACCCCTGGGGCGTATCGGCGCTGGGGGCCGCCGCGGCCGTGCTGCTCGCGACGGCGGTGCGCCGTCCGGACGCGCCGTCGCCATCGGGCGCGGACGCGGCGCCGGCAGCCTGATCGCGTTGCCCCGACAATGGGGCATGTCCGCCGCCGACGACGCCCATGTCCCCGAACCGGCCTCCCCGCGCCATCGCTGGCACTTCCGGGTGCTGGCCTCGACGGCGACGACGCTGCGGCTGTGGTTGTGGGCCGCGGCGGCCGGCGCGGCGGCGGCGGCGTCCACGCTCGCGTTCCGCTGGCTGACGCTGCAGATCGAGTGGCTGGGCACGGGCCAGAGCAGCGACCTCGTCGAGGCCGCGCGCGCCATCCCGGCCTGGCAGCGGCCCATCGTGTGCGCCGCCGGCGGCGTCCTGGCGGGCCTGGTGCTCCAGTACGGCGCGCGCTGGGTGGCGGGCAGCCGGCAGGGCGACCATTACCTCGACTACATCGATGCGGCCCGTCAAGGCCGGGTCGACCTCAACGACCGCGCCAACCTCGTGCGCACGGTGTCGGCGGCGCTGTCGATCGGCACCGGCGCGTCGATCGGCCGCGAAGGCCCGATGGTGCAGCTCGCCGCGTGGGCCTGCGCGTGGCTCGCGCGCATCGTGCCGATCCGGCCCGAGCAGCGCAGCGCGATCATGGTGTGCGGCATCGCGGCAGGCATCGCGGCGGCGTATCACGCGCCAGTGGCCGGCGTTGTGTTCGTGCTGGAACTCGCGCTCGGCTTCTTCGCGCGCCACACGGTCGCGCCGGTGCTGATCGCCTCGGGCACCGCCAGCGCGCTGGTCTACGTGATGGTCGACCCCAAGCCGCTGTACGTCACGAGCCCCATCGCGATGCTGCCCTCCAGCATCCTGTTCACGCTGGTGGCCAGCCTCGCCTTCGGCGGCTTCGGCTGGGGCTTCCTGCTGCTGGTCGAGCGCAGCCGCGCCCTGTTCGGCCGCCTGCAGTCGCCCGCCCTGCGGCTGGGCGTGGGCGGACTGCTGGTGGGGGCGCTGTCGGCCTTCGTGCCCGAGGTCTGGGGAAACGGCTACAGCGCCGTGGAACGCGCGCTCGCGGGCACCGAGGCCTGGCAGTGGCTCGCGCTGGTGCTGGTGACCAAAGTCGTCGCCACGTCGTGGAGCTCGGGCAGCGGCGCGATCGGCGGCATGTTCACGCCGTCGCTGTTCGTGGGCGCCGCGGCGGGCGGCGTGCTCGCGCAGCTGGCCGCGCTGTGGCTGCCCACCGCGTGGGTGGGCGATCCGCGCTCGCTGGTCGTCATCGGCATGGCGGCGGTGCTCACGGCCGCCACCCACGCGCCGCTGATGGCCATCACGATGGTGCTGGAGATGACCAACGAGTTCCAGCTGACGGTGCCCGTGATGCTCGCCTGCGCCGTCTCGTACGCGATCAGCACGCAGTTCGGCGCCAAGCCGCTGTACGGCAACCCGATCGAGGCCGTGCGCTAGCGGGTTCCGTGGTCTTCCCGCGCATCCTGTTCCAAACGGTTGCAGACGGATCGCCCGCACGGGCCCATGCTTGCGCCGCGTCCTCGGCAGCGATGGGCGCGTGGATTGCCACGGCTACTGCAGAGCAACGCCACCAGGCGTGCCACATCAATGAGAGGGTCATCATGACCAGGAACCTCGTCAAGCGCATGACGCTCGCGCTCGGCCTCGCCCTGCTGGCACCACTGGCCGCGTGGTCGGCGGTGTCCGTGTCCGTCACCATCGCGCCGCCGCCACTGCCGCTGTATGCGCAGCCGCCGATCCCCGGCGACGGCTACATCTGGACCCCGGGCTACTGGGCCTGGGATCCGGCCACCGGCGACTACGTCTGGGTGCCGGGCACCTGGGTGCTGCCACCCAGCGTGGGGCTGCTGTGGACCCCGGGCTACTGGGCCTTCTTCGACGGCGGCTACATCTGGCACCGCGGCTACTGGGGCCCGCGCGTGGGCTACTACGGCGGCATCAACTACGGCTACGGCTACATCGGGCGCGGCTACGCGGGCGGACGCTGGGACCGCGGCCATTTCCGCTACAACGCCGCCGTCAACAACATCCCCTCGGGCCGCGTTCACGACGTCTACCGCGCCCCCGTGCCGCAGCGCCCCGCGCACGCCGAGAGCTTCATCGGCGGCAACTCGCACTGGCACTCGCAGCCCACGGCGAGCCAGCGCCGCTTCGAAGGCGGCCAGCATCCGGGCTGGACGCCGGAGCAGCAGGAACACGAGCATCGCGCATTCGGCACGCCCGCGCAGCGCATGGGCAGCAACCACGGCATGCCGCCCACCGCGGCCACGCCGCGACCCGGCGGGTTCGGCGAGCCGCAGGTCGAGCACGCGCGCACCGCGCCCGAGATGCGCGTGCAGCCGGTGCGCCCGGCCCCGTCGATGCGCCCGGCCGAGGCGCCGCACATGGAGGCCGGCCCGCGCGGCGAACCGCATGCGCAACCGCGCGGCGAAGGGCGCGGCCACCCCGGCGGGAACCGGAGCGACGACCACCGCTGAAGCGTCAGGCGGCGGCCGGCCTGCGCGCCGCCGCCCTGCGGGCGATCTCCAGCTTCGCGATCGCGTTGCGGTGCACCTCGTCGGGCCCGTCGACGATGCGCACCGTGCGCTGCTGCGCATAGGCGTCGGCGAGCCAGAAATCGCCGCTGACGCCCGCGGCGCCATGCGCCTGGATCGCCCAGTCGACCACCTTGCACGACACGTTGGGCGCCACCACCTTGATCATCGCGATCTCGGCGCGCGCTTCCTTGTTGCCCACCGTGTCCATCCGGTACGCCGCGTTGAGCGTGAGCAGCCGCGCCTGGTCGATCAGGCAGCGCGACTCCGCGATGCGCTCGTGCCAGATCGACTGCTCCGACAGCGGCCGGCCGAACGCGACGCGCTCGGACAGCCGGTCGACCATGGACTCGAGCGCGCGCTCCGCTGTGCCGATCGAGCGCATGCAGTGATGGATGCGGCCCGGCCCGAGGCGGCCCTGCGCGATCTCGAACCCGCGCCCCTCGCCCAGCAGGATGTTGGCCACGGGCACGCGCACGTCCTCCAGCGTCACCTCCATGTGGCCGTGCGGCGCATCGTCGTAGCCGAACACGGTGAGCGGACGCACGACGGTGACGCCCGGCGTGTCGCGCGGCACGAGCACCATCGACTGCTGCGCATGGCGCGGGCCGTCGGGATCGGTCTTGCCCATCACGATGAAGATCGCGCAACGCGGATTGCCGGCGCCGGAGCTGAACCACTTGCGGCCGTTGATCACGTACTCGTCGCCCTCGCGGCGGATCGAGCACTGGATGTTGGTGGCGTCCGACGAGGCCACCGCGGGCTCCGTCATGAGGAACGCCGAGCGGATCTCGCCGGCCAGCAGCGGGCGCAGCCAGCGCGCCTTCTGCTCCTCGGTGCCGTAGCGCTCCAGCGTCTCCATGTTGCCGGTGTCGGGCGCCGAGCAGTTGAAGACCTCGGCCGACCACATCACGCGGCCCATCTGCTCGCACAGCGGCGCGTAGTCGAGGTTGGAGATGCCGCCCTGCCCGTCGTAGGGATGCGGCAGGAACAGGTTCCACAGGCCCTCGCGGCGCGCGATCGGCTTGAGCTCGTCGATCACCTTCGACGGGATCCACGCGTTGCCCGCGCGCCGGTTCTCGGCGACCTCGCGCACGTAGCGCTCCTCGTTCGGGTGGATGTGCTGGTCGAAGAAGGCGCCCAGGCGCCGCAGCAGGTCGCGCGTCTTGCTCGAGTACTCGGGGGTCATCGGTTGCTCCGTCTGGAATGAGGATCGCCGCGGCGATCGCGATGGCGCTATTCAATCACCGCTCGCGACGCCGCGGCGTCCCGAAAGAGACAGGGCGACGCGCACCGAAGCGGCCGCCTCACTTCTTGGTCTGGCTGCTGCCCGACGCGCGCTGGTGCGCCGTGCCGCGCCGGCCCGCGAGTCCGGACCCGGTGTTGATCAGCGCCAGGTGCGAGAACGCCTGCGGGAAGTTGCCGAGCTGGCGCTTGGCGACCGGGTCGTATTCCTCCGCCAGCAGTCCGACGTCGTTGCGAAAGCCCAGCAGGCGGTCGAACAGCGCCTGCGCCTCATCGATGCGATCCTGCAGCAGGTAGTTGTCGGCGAGCCAGAAGCTGCAGGCGAGGAACGCGCCCTCGCCGGGGGGCAGGCCGTCCTTGCCGTCGCCCGTGTCGTAGCGCAGGACGAGGCCGTCGCGCAGCAGGTGGCGTTCGATGGCGGCGACGGTGCCGACCATGCGCGGATCGTCGGGCGGCAGGAAGCCGACCACCGAGGCGAGCAGCAGGCTGGCGTCGAGCGCCGACGAGCCGTACGACTGCACGAACGCGCCCTGCGCATGATCGAAGCCGCGCTCGCACACCTGCGCGTGGATCGCGTCGCGCACCTCCTTCCAGTGGTCGACCGGGCCCTCGAGGCCGAACTCGGTGGCCGAGCGCACCACGCGGTCGAACGCGACCCAGGCCATGATCTTGGAATGCACGAAGTGGCGCCGGCCGCCGCGCACCTCCCAGATGCCGTCGTCGGGCTGGTCCCAGATCGTCTCGAGGTGCCTGACCATCGCGCACTCCAGCGACCAGCTCGTGGCGTCGTAGGCGAGGCCCGCCTTGCGCGCGACGTACATCGCGTCCAGCACCTCGCCGTAGACGTCGAGCTGCACCTGCCCCGCCGCGGCGTTGCCCACGCGCACCGGCGCCGAGCCCTCGTAGCCGGGCAGCCAGGGCACCTCGTACTCGGCGAGCCGGCGCTCGCCGGCCACGCCGTACATGATCTGCAGGTCGTCGGGGCCGCCGGCCACCGCGCGCACCAGCCACGCGCGCCAGGCCTCGGCCTCCTCGACGAAGCCCAGGCTCAGCAGCGCATAAAGCGTGAACGTCGCGTCGCGCAACCAGCAGAAGCGGTAGTCCCAGTTGCGCGTGCCGCCGACCTTCTCGGGCAGCGACGTCGTGGCCGCCGCGACGATGCCGCCCGTCTGCCAGTGCGCCAGCGCCTTGAGCGTGACGAGCGAGCGGCGCATCGCCTCCGACACGTCGTCGCCCTGCGGCAGCTTCGACGACCATGCCTCCCATTGCGCGACGACCTGGTCGAGCGCGTCGGCCGCATCGGGCGCCGGCAGGTCGTCGCGCCACGACGGCTGCCACGTCAGCGTGAACGACACCTCGTCGCCCTGCGCGACCTCGAAGTCGCCGAGCGTGCGCATGTCCTCGCCACGCAGCTCCACCGGGGTGGCCAGCGTGAGGCGGTCGGGGCCGGCCGTGAAATGCAGCCGCCCGTCGTCCTGGCGGGAGACCCACGGCACGACGGAGCCGTAGTCGAAGCGCACCACGATCTCGGTGTGCAGGGCCACGCGCCCGCGCACGCCGCGCACCAGGCGCATCAGGTCGCACACGCCATCGCGCCGGCTCATGAAGTCGATCAGCAGGACTTCGCCCTCGGGCGTGGTGAAGCGCGTCTCGAGCACCGTGGAGCCGTCGCGATAGCGGCGGCTGACCTGCACGTCGTCGCCCGCCGGCGCGATGCGCCAGCGCCCGTGCCCGGGCTCGCCAAGCAACGCGGCAAAGCATGGCGGGCTGTCGAAGCGCGGCATGCCCATCCAGTCGATCGAGCCGTCGCGCGCGACGAGGGCCGCGGTCTCCTGGTTGCCGATCAGTGCGTAGTCTTCGATGAAGCGGGTCATGCGGTTTTCCATGGGTGGCGAGGACCGACTCGGCCGTGGCAACCGGCGGGCCAGGGGCGACGCGTGTCGTCCCTTTCCGGTGGGCTGGGGGGACGCAGGCCTTCGGTGTCATGGCGCCGGCAAGTCGCGCAGCAGCGACGTGCCGGGACTTGATCCATGCCGTGCCCGCGGCCCGGACGTCATCCTAGAATCGCGCCATGTCCCTGCTCCGCGGCCGCCGCACGTTCTCCAGCTGGATCGCCTTGTTCGCGATCCTGGTGGTCACGCTGGCGCCGTCGGTCACGGGAATGCTGTCGGCCTCGAGCGGGCAGCTGTGGGACCAGGTCTGCTCGGCCACGTCGCCCGCCGCTGCGACGACGTCGACATCCGGCGACGAATCGCCCGCCGCGCCGCATGCGTTTGCGCACTGTCCCTACTGCGCGCTGCACGCCGACCTGGCGCCGCCGCCCGATGCGCGGCAGGCCGGCGCAGGCCTCGCACTGGCGTTCCAGGCCGAGCCGGCAGCGTTCGTCCACGCGCCGCGCGCCAACGCCACCTGGACCAGCGCCCAGCCGCGCGCGCCGCCGCTCGCCGCCTGAGATCCCCCGGGCGGGAACGCCCGCGAACCGCCCGACATCCATCGGGCATGCCCTGATCTCGAGCCGACGCGCGCCCGCCGATTGCCCGCGGCCCGTCGGCCCACGGACTCCAAGACCCATGACGAACTCCCATTTCGCGGCCGCGCTGGCGTCCGCGCGCCCCCTGGCCCTCCTGCCCGCCGCCGTGTTCGCGCTGGCCGCCACCGACGCCTCGGCCTGTGCCACCTGCGGCTGCTCGCTGTCCACCGACGCCGCCACCGGCTACCCGGCGCGCCCGGGCTGGAACGTGAGCCTGCAGTTCGACGACATCGACCAGCGCCAGCTGCGCCATGGCGACCACGCGGTGTCGACCGCCGATGTCGCCGCGATCAACGACGCCGGCGGCGACCAGGAAGTCGAGCACGACACGGTCAACCGCTACACGACGCTGGGCATCGGCTGGATGCCCGACGAGGACTGGGGCCTGCGCCTGCTGGTGCCCTGGGTGGACCGCGGCCATTCGACCTATGCGTCGGCCACCAACCCGGTCACCGACGACCAGCTCAGCACCGCGCGCATCCGGGGCCTGGGCGACATCCGCCTGCTCGCCACCTGGCAAGGCCTGCTCGAGGACCACGCCTTGGGGCTGCAGCTGGGGCTGAAGCTGCCGACGGGGCGCTACGGCGGCGCCAGCGCCGACGGCAGCGGCGTCGTCGGCCGCAAGCCCATCGCGTTCCAGCACGGGCCGCTGTCCGCCAACGCTTCGCCCGACAACCTCGTCGACACCAGCCTGCAGCCCGGCACCGGCAGCACCGACGTCATCCTGGGTGCGTACTACCACCGGCCCGTGAGCACCCAGGTGGAGGCCTTCGTCAGCGCGACGTTCCAGGCCGCCATCGCAAGCCGGCTGCATGGTGCAGGGCAGGACTTCCGCGTCGGCAACACCACCTTCGTGAGCTTCGGCGCACGCTGGCAGGCCACGCCGACGCTGCTGCCGCAGGTCCAGGTCAACATCGCCCACAAGGGCGCCGACCAGGGCGCGCTCGCCGACAACCCCGACAGCGAAGGCACCGTCGTCTACCTCAGTCCGGGCCTCACCGGCGCCATGGGCGAGCACTGGCAGGCATTCGGCTTCGTGCAACTGCCCGTCGCCAGCCACCTGGTCGGCTACCAGCTGGCGCCGCGGTGGACGGCGTCGGCAGGCGTCAGCTACGCGTTCTGAACCCGGCGCTGGCACGGCGCACGCCGGTCATGCTGCGCGCAGTCGCAGGATCCACCCCAGCCAAGGCGCCTGTCGTGTCCGATTCGTGATGCCGGCGAGCCAGCCGGCGTCCGGTCCCGGCTTCGGCCTGCGATCGACGCCACGACAGGACGGATCCGGCGACTGCGCGCAGGACGACGCCTTGTGAGCTTGTCGAAGTCTGGGTGCGGCGCGACAGCCCGACGGTTCACGGATGGGCGAAAAAAAAGCTCCTGCCGATGCAGGAGCTTTCTCGTCATGTTCGGGTGGGGTGGCTAATGGGACTCGAACCCACGACAACCAGAATCACAATCTGGGACTCTACCAACTGAGCTATAGCCACCACCGAAGCCAATGATTATAGCGCGCTTTTTCAGTTCGGGGCCGATGCCGCTTGCGACGTGACTTTGGCGATACGTTCGTCGTTGTACTTGACCTTGTAGCGCACCTTCTGCGAGTCGAAGACGGCCTGCGCCACGGCTTCCTCGTAGGCCTCGGTGGCCACGTTCTTCCACTGCGCCGATTCGGCGGCGTTGGGCACGTGCGGCGTGGACTTCAGGACGCGGATCGCGGCATAGCCGCCATCGGGCAATGCGACGCCGACGACGGTCGGCCCCTTGGACAGATCGGCCTTCAATGCGGCCTGCATCACCTGCACCGGCATGGCGCCGCCACGATCCATGCGATTGACCGTGGCCGTCTGCGGCAGCGCCAGCGACGCGTCCTTCTTCGCCTCGGCGACGCGCGCCTCGCCGTCCTTCTTCGCGGCCGCGGCGGCCTCGGCCTTGCGCACCGCGTCGACGACCTGGTCGTGCACCTCGGCCAGGGGACGCGTGCGCTGCGGCTGGTACTCGACCACGCGCGCGGACACGAGCTGGCTCGGGCCGGCCTCGATGGCCTCGGTGTTGTGCTTGGCCTTGACGGCATCGGACGCGAAGATGGCCGACAGCAGCTTGGGCGAGGCCAGCGGGCCCTGCGCGTCGGGCGCGGGCGTGCGGGTCACCGTGGCGGTCTGCTTGGTCAGCTGGAACGCCTTGGCGGCCGGGTCGAGGCTGTCGGGCTGCTCGTAGACCGTGTTGGTGAACTTCTCGGCATCGCTCGTGAACAGCTTCTGCGCTTCCTGCTGCTTGAGCAGGTCCGCGATCTCGCCCTTGACCTCGTCGAAGGTCTTGACGGCGCCGCCGCGCACGCCGGTGACCTTGATGATCTGGAAGCCGCTGTCGATGCGGATGATGTCGCTGATCTCGTCCTTCTTCATCTTGAAGAGGGCGTCGTCGAGCGCCGGCATGCCCAGCGCACCCTTGCGCATGAAGTCGAGGTCGCCGCCTTCGAGCGGGCCGCCGTCCTGCGGGATCTTCCTGGCGATGTCGGAGAAGGCGGCGGGGTTCTTGCGGACCTCGGCCAGCTCGCTCTCGGCCAGGGCCTTGGCCTTGGCGACGTCGGCGGGCGACGCATCGGGCGCCACCTTGGCCAGGATGTAGCTGGCGCTGCGCTCCTCGGGCGTCGTGTAGCGGGCCGCGTTGTTCTTGTAGTACTCCTGCACCAGCGTCGGGTCGGCCTTGACCTGCGCGGCCAGCGCGGCGGGGTCGAGCACCACGTATTCGATCTTCGCCTGCTCGGGCGCGAAGAACTCGGCCGAGTGCGCCTTGTAGTAGGCGTCGACCTGTGCGTCGGTCGGCTGGATCTTGCCGGCGTAGTCCTTCGGGTCGAAGCGTTGCCACTGGATCTCGCGCTGGTCGAACCAGGCGTCGGTGCTGGCCTTGAGCGCGACGGCGGGCAGGAAGCCGCTGTCCGCGGGGCCGCGCGTGGCTTCCTGGCGCTGCATCGACTGGGCGATGTTGGCCAGGAGCTGGTTGCCCGTGAGGCCGCGGTCCTTCAGCCAGGCGTCGCGCTGCTCCTTGGTCATGGCGCGCTGCGGCGCGAAGTCCGGATTCGTCTGGTATTCGTGCAGCGCACGATCCTCGCTCACGGCCAGGTGCTCGCGGTCGATGGTGGCCGTCGTCACGCGCTCGCGCACGAGGGTGTCGAGCGAGCGGCGCTGCGCCTCGGGCGTGTCCAGCAGCTTCAGGTCGACCTGCGGCGCGCGCTGGCGGATCAGCTCGACGTCCTTGCGATGCTGGTTGTCCCACTCGGCACGCGAAATGTCGCGGCCGTCGACGGAGGCCACGGCCTGCGACTGCTCGCTGTTGCTCGACGTGTAGCTCGACACGCCGAAGATCGCGAACGACGGGATGATCAGGAGGCCGAGGGCGACCTGCAGGAGTCGGTTGTGCGACCGGACGAAATCAAACATGGAAAGCCTCTTGGAACGGAACGAGGATCGCTATCGCAAAAAACGACAAAGGCGAACTCGGTTGCCGGAGTTCGCCTGGTTCGACCGGAACAGGGAATCGATCGAGGGGTGGTGGGTGCTGACGGGCTCGAACCGCCGACCTACGCCGTGTAAGGGCGCTGCTCTACCAACTGAGCTAAGCACCCGCTGGAGTCGGGGTGCCGTGCGCCGCCTCGGTGCGGGCGGCTCGGCACCCGGCTGTCAGTTGACCGCGTCCTTCAGGCCCTTGCCCGGACGGAACTTCGGCACCTTGGCCGACTTGATCTTGATGGGTTCCTTGGTGCGCGGGTTGCGGCCCACGCGCGCGGCGCGCTTGGTCACGGCGAAGGTGCCGAACCCGACGATCGACACGCTGCCACCCTTCTTCAAGGTGGTCTTCACGCCACCGATGACCGCCTCCAGCGCGCGGGTCGCCGCGGCCTTGGAGATGTCGGCCTGGCGGGCGATGTGTTCGATCAATTCAGACTTGTTCACGAAGGAACCCCCTCTCGGAAATACGCTGGCGATTGTTTGATGGAGCGGTCGCTTCGGACCGCGGCGAACCGCCATCTGCATGGCGACCCGCCTTGAAAAATTCGTGGCCTCGGCGGCCACGGATGATTACAGACCTTGTGGCCTGACAGTGTCAAGCGAGAGGCGGATTGTATGGCGATTCGTTACACAAGCTTGCGCTGGCGCCGCGAGCGCGATCAGCGCAAACCCTGATCGCAGAGGCATCAAGCAACGAGCCTACGGGCAGCGAGGCTCGCAGCCGAGCCGATCCGAGCTCCGCCTCGGGGAAGTGGAGGCGGCAGAGGACTTTCGCAGCAAGGCCTGCCCGGAACAGCATCCGGCCTGCAAGCCGAATGCATCCCGACGGAAGGAGCGAGGGGGCTCATCATTTCGCTTTCGCACGGATCTCCGGGATCGCCTTCTGAAGGTAGTAGACCATCGACCAGATCGTCAGCACCGCAGCAATGACGAGCAGCCAGGTGCCCCACAGGTGCGTGTCGATCAGGCCGAACAGGCTGCCGTTGAACAGCAGGAACGGAATGGCCACCATCTGCATGGTCGTCTTCCACTTGCCGAGCATGTGCACGGCCACGCTCTTGGACGCGCCGATCTGGGCCATCCATTCGCGCAGCGACGAGATCGCGATCTCGCGGCCGATGATCACCAGCGCCAGCAGCGCGTTGCAGCGCTGCAGGTGCACCAGCACCAGCAGCGACGCGCACACGAGGAACTTGTCGGCCACCGGATCGAGGAAGGCGCCGAACGCCGACGTCTGGTTCAGCCTGCGCGCGAGGTAGCCGTCGAGCCAGTCGGTCAGCGCGGTCACCACGAACAGCACCGTGGCGATCAGGTTGCGCATCGGATCGTCGAGCGGCAGGTAGAACACGCCGACGATCAGCGGGATCGCGACGATGCGCGCCCAGGTCAGCAGAGTCGGGATCGTGAAGAACATCGGGTCATTCTGCCTTGCAATGCGTGCCGCACGGATGCGGATGTCCGCAGCCGGGCGCGCGACGCGCTCAATCGAGATCCTTGGGCTTGAAGTGCCGGTCGTCGTTGAACAGGAACACCTGCATGAACTTCCAGGGCCGCGGCAGCTGCGACGCGTCGCCGAACGGCGCCGAGCGCCGCACGGCGTCGATCGCGAGCTGCACGGTGTCGGTGGCCTGCGTGGGCGTGCGCACGACGCTGATGTGGCGCACGCTGCCGTCGGCGTTCACCTCGACCTCGAGGATCGGGATCGCCAGCAGGATGTCCGGAGCGCGCGTGAGGTAGGTCGTCTTCGGGTTGGCGGCCACCAGGCGCAGCGCGATCTGGCGCTTGTACTCGTCGGCCGTGCGCGCCGGGCGCGTGTAGGGCGCCGGCGCGGGGGCGGGCGTCGCGCGCGCGGCGGGTGCGGGCGCGGGCGACGGGGCGCGCGCCGGCTGCGGCGCCGGTGTCTGGCAGGCGGACAGCGCGCACAGCCCCAGCCAGGCAGCGACGCGGCGCAGCCGTCCGGGCGCGTTCGGCGCGCCGTCTCGTTGTTCAGTGCAGGGCACGGTAGATCTCCTCGGCCAGGGTTCGCGAGATGCCATCGACGGCCATCAATTCTTCAACGCTGGCGGCCACGACGCCGCGCACGCCGCCAAAACGTTGTAACAACTTTGCGCGCTTCTTCGCGCCGATGCCAGGGATTTCTTCCAGCTTGCTGCCACCCGTCCGCACGCTCGCGCGCCGGGCGCGCATGCCCGTGATCGCGAACCGGTGCGCCTCGTCGCGGATCTGCGCCACCAGCATCAGCGCGGCGGAGTCCGGCGGCAGCGCGAGCTTGTCGCGGCCGTCGGCGAAGACGAGCTCCTCGAGTCCGACCTTGCGGCCCTCGCCCTTCTCCACGCCGACGATGCGCGAGATGTCCAGGCCCAGCGAGCGGAAGACCTCGCGCGCCATCGCGACCTGGCCACGGCCGCCGTCCACCAGCACCAGGTCGGGCAGGCGCGCGCTGGACGACTTCTTCTCCGGCCTGGCGCCTGCCTCGGCCGGGCCGCCGGCCGCCGGTTCGGCGAGCGCGGCGTCGACCAGCGGCTCCTCGCTGCCGGCCGATTCGGCCGCCAGCGGCGCGCCGGTCAGCGGGTCGGACTGCGCATCGGCCGCGACATCCTGCGACACCTGTTGCGCCGCGTCGAACGACGCCTCGTCCGCCGACGCGGGCTGCACGTCCGCCGACGCCGCCGCCGGCGCCACGCCGAAGCGCGCATAGCGGCGCGTGAGCACCTGCCGCATGGCGGCGTAGTCGTCGCCGCCGATGATGCCGGTGATGTTGAAGCGCCGGTACTGCGAGTTCTGCATCTTGTGGCCTTCGTAGACCACGCACGACGCCTGCGTCGCCTCGCCGGCGGTGTGGCTGATGTCGAAGCACTCGATGCGCAGCGTGTCCAGGTCGTCGGGCGCCAGGTCGATCGCGTCGGCCAGCGCGCGCGTGCGCTCGCGCTGCGAGCCCTCTTCGGCCAGCAGGCGGCCGAGCGCGAGGTCGGCGCCCTTCTCGCACATCTCGAGCCAGATGCGGCGCTGCTCGCGCGGGTTGTGCTGCACGGCGATCTTCATCCCCGTCTGCTGCGACAGCGCCTCCACCAGCGACTTGGACACCGGATGGCTGGTCACCCATTGCGGTGGCGGCGCGCTGCCGAGGTAGTGCTGCGCGATGAACGCCTCCAGCACCTGCACCGCCGGCTCCGCGGCCTGCGCCGGCGCGTCGTCGTCCTCGCCGAGGTCGGCCTCGAGGCCGCCGCCGATCGCGGTGGCGTCCTCCACGTGCGTCGGGAAGTACGCGCGGTCGCCCAGGTGGCGGCCGCCGCGCACCATCGCGAGGTTGACGCAGGCGCGGCCGCCTTGCACCTTGACGGCCAGGATGTCGACGTCCTTGTCGCGCGCTGACAGGCTGCTCTCGTCCATCGCCTGCTGGTGCAGCACGCGCGACAGCGCCGAGATGCGGTTGCGGAACTCCGCCGCGCGCTCGAACTCGAGCACCTCGGCATGGCGCAGCATCTCGGACTGCAGCTCCGCCATCACGGCCTCGTGGTCGCCGAGCAGGAAGCGCTCGGCGTCGTTGACGTCGCGCGCGTAGTCGGCCGGCGAGACGAGGCCGACGCACGGCCCCGAGCAGCGCTGGATCTGGTACAGCAGGCAGGGCCGCGAGCGGTTGGCGAACACGGTGTCCTCGCAGGTGCGCAGGCGGAACACCTTCTGGATCAGCTGGATCGTCTCCTTGACCGCCCACGCGCCCGGATACGGACCGAAGTACTTGTGCTTGCGGTCGACCGCGCCGCGGTAGTAGGCCACGCGCGGGAACGCGTGAGTGACCAGGCGCAGGTACGGGTAGCTCTTGTCGTCGCGGAACAGGATGTTGAACTTGGGGTTCAACGTCTTGATCAGGTTGTTCTCGAGCAGCAGCGCCTCGGCCTCGGTGCGCACCACCGTCGTCTCCATGCGCGCGATGCGGCCGATCATGTGGCCGATGCGCGTGCCGCCGTGGTCCTTCTGGAAGTAGCTGGCGACGCGGCGCTTGAGGTTGCGTGCCTTGCCCACGTACAGCACATTGCCCGCCACGTCGAAATAGCGGTAGACGCCCGGCATGGCCGGCAGCGCGGCCACTTCGGCCAGCACGCGCTCGCGCGCCTCGCGCGCGGCGTCGACGGCGGCCCGGTCGGCCGCCTCGGCCTTGCTGGCGCGGGTGTCCTCGTGCGCGGGATCCTCGATCCACGCCTCGACGTCCTCGACGCTGCCCAGCTGCGACGAGGACACGGGAAACGCCGTCGGTCCGCCCTTCTTGGCGACGGCGGCCGGAATCGGCGCACCCGCGTCGGCCGGCGCGGGTTTCGGAGACTTGGAACGAGGCATGGACTCGCCATTGTGCCGCGCTGGCGCAGCCACCCCGGTGTCAGGTCTTGCCTTTTGCCAGGCGCCGCAGCGCGTGGCATTCCCCACCTGCAGGTCTTGAATCGTTGCGGTGTCGGGTCTTGAAGCGTCCAGCCGCGAGTTCGCTGCGCGCAAAAGGCAAGACCTGACACCGATGCTTGACACCCGATGCTTCAGGTGCCGCGTAGTGCAAGATTCACCACCGCAACGTTCAAGACCCGACACCGCCCGATGGATTCCAAGCCGACTGCGACTCCAGCGTCCCTTCTGTGGGACATCTTCTGCCGCGTGATCGACAACTTCGGCGACATCGGCGTCTGCTGGCGCCTCGCCTGCAACCTGGCCGAGCGCGGGCAGCGGGTGCGGCTGTGGGTGGACGACCCGAGCGCGCTGTGCTGGATGGCGCCCGACGGCCACGACGGCGTCGACGTCGCGGCCTGGCTCGCATCGACCGACTTCCCGCCACCCGGCGACGTCGTCGTCGAGGCCTTCGGCTGCGACCCCGCGCCTGCCTTCCTGGCCGCGATGGCCGCGCGCGGCGAACAGGGCCGCCCGCCCGTCTGGGTGAACCTGGAATATCTCAGCGCGGAGGACTACGTCGAGCGCAGCCACGCGCTCGCGTCGCCGCAGATGAGCGGCCCGGCCCGCGGCCTGGTGAAGTGGTTCTTCTACCCCGGCTTCACGGCGCGCACCGGCGGCCTGCTGCGCGAGCCCGCGCTGGAGGCGGAACAGGCCGTGTTCGATCGCGCCGGCTGGCTGGCGTCGCAGGGCCTGGCGCTCGCGCCGGGCGAGCGCCTCGTCAGCGTGTTCTGCTATCCCGGCGCCCCGCTCGACCGCCTCGTCGCGTCGCTCGCCGCCGACGGCCGGCCCACCGCGATCGCGACCGCCCCGGGCGCGGCCACCGGGGCCGCGCGGGCCGCGCTCGCCATGGCGGGCGACGGCGCCGCCACGCTG
>Ga0209258_100602_pt1 | contig 29385 bp, 21 predicted proteins | sample Araplaol_mTSA_r2_FD_184281 | JGI IMG/M metagenome (GOLD analysis project Ga0209258, IMG submission 184281) | Arabidopsis root microbial communities from North Carolina, USA - plate scrape CL_Col_mTSA_r2 (SPAdes) (version 2) | ecosystem: Host-associated > Plants > Roots > Endosphere | place: USA...
AAACGGGGTGAACCCGGCCAAAGAGCTTTGGGCTGGGCGAGTCGCTCGAGCCGGCCTACGGCACCGAGCGCCGGCGCGCCTTCAGGGAATCCGGCAGCTGCAGCAACCCGGCCACCATGCGCCGCACGAGCGCGCCCGCGTCCAGGCGCGCGAGCTGGCGCGCCTGCGCGGGCGCGAGCGGCAGGCCGCCGAAGGCACCGTCGATGGCGAGGTGGGCCGCCCCGTGCGACAGGCTCCAGCCGGCCAGCGCGATCTCCAGGCCGCGCTCCGGGGCGAAGCGCGTGGCCGCCCCCAGCAGGACGAGGAATGCCCGCTCCGCCGCGCGCTGCAGGCCCGGATGCTCGGCCTTGCGCGCCAGCAGCGGCCCGAACATCAGCCGGAACTGCGCCGGATGCGCCAGCGCCTCGCGCACGTAGGCCTCGCCGATGTCGAGCAGCGCGTGCGCGGCCTCGGACGCGCCGGCTGCGGCCGCCAACGCGTCGGCCAGGCGGTCGAACGCGCGTTCGGCGACGCCGGCCAGCAGTTCGTCGCGGCTGGCGAAGTGGTGGTACGGCGCGGCATGCGACACCCCCGCCGCCCGCGCGAGCTCGCGCAGCGTCAACGCCTGCTCGCCCCGTTCGTCGAGCCAGCCGGCGGCGGCGGCCAGCAGGGTGGCGCGCAGGTCGCCATGGTGGTACGGGCGCGGCGCGGCGCGCTTGCGGGGGCGGGCGGAAGTCGGCGCGGATGGCATGGCCAATCTTGACACGAGAAGGATTGGGCCGCACGATGGCCCCATCCTGACACTGTCAAGATCGGAGTCCGCATGTACCACGCCATCGTCCGCCGCAAGCTGCGCCGCGCCTTCGCCGACATCAACGCCGGCCGCTACGACGGCATCGTCGCGCAGTTCGCGCCGCACCACCGCCACGCGATGCCGGGCGAGCACGCGCTGGCCGGCGAGCGCCACACGCCCTCGTCCACCGCGCGCTGGTACGAGCGCCTGCAGCGCCTGCTGCCGGGGCTGGCCTTCGACGTCCGCGCCATCGTCGTGGGCGGGATGCCCTGGCGCACCGTCGCCACTGTCGCCTGGGACGACCGCTTCACGCTGCCGGACGGCAGCGCCGGCTCCAACACCGGCGTGCACGAGTTCGAGCTGCGCTGGGGCCGCGTGCGCTCGCTCATCATCCACTGCGACTCGCAGCGGCTGCAGCGCTACTGCGAGCGCCTGGTCGCCTGCGGCGTGGCCGAGGCCGGCGCCGCGCCCATCACCGACGCTGCCTGAGCGTTCGCAAGCGCTGCGAAGGTCCGGCTGCCCAGGCGCGAAGGCTGGCGCCACGGCGGACGTGGGGTCGGGACCACAGGGTTTCCAAGGAGTTACATCCAGCTGGCAAGATGCCTTCCCCGGTGAGCGCACCGGTCAGAAGGAATCACGATGGAAAGCAACTCCACCACCCTGTCGCCCGCGGAACAGGCCCTGCGCGACGCCGCCCTCGAATACCACCGCAGCCCGGTGCGCGGCAAGATCGCCGTCACGCCCACCAAGCCCCTGTCCAACCAGCGCGACCTGTCGCTGGCCTACTCGCCGGGCGTCGCCTACGCATGCCTGGCCATCGAGCAGGATCCGGCGCTGGCGCACGACTACACGGCGCGCGGCAACCTGGTCGGCGTGGTCACCAACGGCACGGCGGTGCTGGGCCTGGGCGACATCGGCCCGCTGGCCGGCAAGCCGGTCATGGAGGGCAAGGGCTGCCTGTTCCAGAAGTTCGCCGGCATCGACGTGTTCGACATCGAGCTGGCCGAGCGCGATCCCGACAAGCTCGTCGACATCATCGCCGCGCTCGAGCCGACGCTGGGCGGGGTCAACCTGGAGGACATCAAGGCGCCCGAGTGCTTCTACATCGAGAAGAAGCTGCGCGAGCGCATGAACATCCCCGTCTTCCACGACGACCAGCACGGCACGGCCATCATCTCCACCGCCGCGCTGATCAACGGCCTGGAACTGGTGGGCAAGAAGATCGGCGACGTGAAGATCGCGGTCTCGGGCGCGGGCGCCGCGGCCATCGCCTGCCTGGACCTGATGGTGGAGCTCGGCGTCAACCGCGCCAACGTCACCGTGTGCGACTCCAAGGGCGTGATCCACGACAAGCGCGAGGACAAGCTCGACGAATCGAAGAAGCGCTACCAGCGCGCGACGTCCATGCGCACGCTGGCCGACGCCATGCAGGGCGCCGATGTCGTCCTGGGCTGCTCCGCGGCCGGCGCCATCAGCGCGGACATGGTCCGGTCCATGGCCGCCAAGCCCATCATCCTGGCGCTGGCCAACCCCGAGCCGGAGATCCGTCCGGAACTCGCGAAGTCGGTGCGCCCGGACTGCATCATCGCCACGGGCCGCTCGGACTACCCGAACCAGGTCAACAACGTCCTGTGCTTCCCGTACATCTTCCGCGGCGCGCTCGATTGCGGCGCCTCGCGCATCACCGAAGCGATGAAGATCGCCTGCGTCAAGGAGATCGCCGACCTCGCCAAGGCCGAGATCTCCGGCGAAGTCGCGGCCGCCTACCCGGGCCGCGAGCTGCGCTTCGGGCCCGACTACCTGATCCCCACGCCGTTCGACTCGCGCCTGATCCTGCGCATCGCGCCGGCCGTGGCCAGGGCGGCCGAGGCCTCGGGCGTGGCCACGCGCCCCATCAAGGACATGGACGGCTATGTGCAGTCGCTCGGCCGCTTCGTGTCGCACACGGGCATGCTGATGCGTCCGCTGTTCTCCGCCGCCCGCGCCGCTCCGAAGCGCGTCGTCTACGCCGAGGGCGAGGACGAGCGCGTGCTGCGCGCGGTGCAGATCGCGCTCGACGAGCGCCTGGTCAGGCCCATCCTCGTCGGCCGCCCCGCCGTCATCGCCGCGCGCACCGAACGCGCCGGCCTGCGCCTGCAGCCGGGCCGCGACTTCGAGATCGTCAACCCCGAGGACGACACGCGCTTCCGCCAGTACTGGGAGACGTACCACCGCCTCAATGCCCGCGACGGCGTCACCACCGAGATGGCCAAGGCCACGGTGCGGCGCTCCAACACCACGATCGCGGCGCTGATGGTGCACCTGGGCGACGCCGACGCCCTGCTGTGCGGCCTGGTGGGCCGCTTCGACCGCCACTTCGGCCACCTGCGCGAGGTCATCCAGCAACGCAGCGACACCCATGGCTTCGCCACCGTCAACGCGCTGCTGCTGGACAAGCACACGCTGTTCATCGCCGACACCTCCGTCAACGACGACCCGACCGCCGAACAGCTCGCCGACATCGCCGCGATGGCCGTGGAGGAAGTGCGCGGCTTCGGCCTGGTGCCGCAGGTCGCCTTCCTGTCGCACTCGATGTTCGGCAGCAGCCAGCGGCCGTCGGCCAGGAAGATGCGCGCCGCGCGCGACCTGTTCGTGCAGCGCATGCCCGACGTCTCGGCCGACGGCGAGCTGCAGGGCGACGCCGCCCTCAGCCCGGAGCTGCGCGAGGCGCTGCTGCCCGATTCGACGCTCCAGGGCGCCGCCAACGTGCTGATCTGCCCCAACCTGGACGCCGCCAACATCCTGTTCAACGTGCTGAAGATGACCGGCGGCCACGGCGTGACGATCGGGCCCATCCTGCTGGGCGCCGAAGCGCCGGTGCACGTGCTGACGCCGTCGTCGACGGTGCGCCGCATCGTCAACATGACCGCGCTGGCCGTGGCGCGCGCCGGAAGTGCCGCCGGCTGAGCGAAACCCCTGTCGGTATATACCCCGAAAACGGCATCGCGATACGCAAAATACCTTGATCCGGGTATTCACGCGGCCTCCACGGCCGCGTTTTTCATTGTCGCCCAGCAGTTACTTGCTTATTTGGATTGGAGAACCTCGCCTAATCCCGGACAGGGATTTCCCGAACTCCGGAAACGAATTGATTTAATGCTCAAGTATTCCCTCCCGAGCATGTGCAATTAATCCTTCTTTAATCGCCGCCGCAACAATTTCGCACCCTCGGAAACATGTCTGTCACGTGCCTGAAGAGATGAGGAGAGTACGCACCAACTCCATTCGAATGCACGGTCGAGGTGCAGGGTATGCACCACATACCCCTCGGGGTTCGACCCGATTCCCCCGATATTCTCGCGGCACAGAATCAGCGCCTGCATCGACGACCTCCCCCCGAACTGGATAACCCAATCGGTGATCGCGATGCTTCCACGGGCGGTACCGACAAAATCGTTTTGCTGCCCACATAGCAAAAAAATCACGCCATCAATTTGCGTGAATCCCATCGATTAGGAGAAGAGTTCCATGAAGAAGCAAGGACAAGCCAAGAGCCGGCAGGCTCCCGTTGGCCGCGCCGACAAGCTGAAAGTGCTGTCGGCCCTGACGGCCAGCGTCTTCGCGCTGTCGGCCCAGGCCGCCACCACCGAAGCATGGGTCGCCACGAGCACCAAGGCCCACGATCCCGCCGCCGCCATCCACGTCGCGCCCCTGAAGGCCGGCGAGCAGGTCAACGTCGTCGTGTCCCTGAAGCTGCGCAACAAGTCCGAACTGGACGCGCTGACGTCCAAGCTGATGGCCGGCGCCGGCGGCGCGCGTCCGCTGACGTCCGCCGAGTTCATGGCCAAGCACGCGCCGACCGAGGCGGATGCCCAGGCTGTCGTCGCGTACCTGCGCGCCCAGGGCTTCACCAACATCGAGGTCGCGGAGAACCGCCTGCTGGTCAGCGCCACCGGCACGGCCGCGGCGATCCGCAGTGCGTTCAAGGCCGACCTGCACGAGTACAACGTCAATGGTCGCCGCGCCTACGCGAACGTCACCGACGCGCTGGTCCCGCAGCACCTGTCGAACACCGTGCTGGGCGTCGTGGGCCTGCAGAACGTGCACATGATGCACACGCACGCCCAGCGCGCGAACGCGCACCCGCAAGCGGTCACCCCGCAAGCCGTGACCGGCGTCAGCATCCCCAACTTCGCGTCCATCTACGGCGCTTCGAGCCTGCCGAGCGCCACCACCGGCACCATCGGCATCATCACCGCCGGTTCGCTGACCCAGACCATCAACGACCTGAAGAGCTTCGCGTCGAGCGCCGGCTACCCGGTTCCCAACGTCACCAAGACGGTCGTCGGCACCGCCGGTACCAGCACCTCGGGCACGGACGAGTGGAACATGGACTCGCAGAGCTCGCTGGCGGCCGCCGGCGGCTCGATCTCGCAGATGATCCTGTACAACGTGACCGACCTCAGCGACTCGGCGTTGACCGCTGGCTACAACAAGGCCGTCAGCGACAACAAGGCCCGCGCGATCAACGTCTCGCTGGGCGGTTGCGAGACCAGCGAAGGCTCGGTCGAGGCCACCCAGGACGCGATCTTCCAGAGCGCCGTCTCGCAAGGCCAGATGTTCTCGGTCTCGTCGGGCGACTCCGGCGCGTACGAGTGCGGCGCCACCGCCGGCAAGGCGCAGAGCTACCCCGCGGTCTCGCCGTACGTCATGGCCATCGGCGGCACGACGCTGTCGAGCTCCGGCGGCACCTGGCAAGGTGAGACGGTGTGGTCGTGCTCCAGCGCCTCCACCTGCCAGCAGTCGTCCTCCGGCGGCGCCGGCGGCGGCCCCTCGCTGACCGAGAACGCGCCCAGCTGGCAGACCGCCGCAGGCGTGCTCGGCTCGTCCACCAAGCGCGGCGTGCCCGACATCTCGTTCGATGCCGCCCCGAGCTCCGGCGCCCTCGTGCTGGTCAACGGCAGCAACGCGCAGATCGGCGGCACCTCGCTGGCCGCTCCGCTGTGGGCCGGTTTCTGGACGCGCATCCAGGCCGCGCACGGCAACTCGCTGCCCTTCCCGGCCGCGACGATCTACCAGGGCGCAGCCTCGCATCCGAGCTGGTTCCACGACGTCACCTCGGGCAACCAGGGCTACGCCGCGGCCACCGGCTGGGACTACGCCTCGGGCTACGGCTCGGTGATCATCGGCAACCTGTCCAACGACATCGGCACCCCGCCGCCCCCGCCGCCGTCCGGCCCCACCGCCAACTTCACCGACACGGTCTCCGGCCTGACGGTGTCCTTCGTCGACACGTCGACCGACACGGGTGGCACGATCACCTCGCGTTCGTGGACCTTCGGCGACGGCGGCACCTCGACGGCGCAGAACCCGACGCACACCTACGCGTCGGCCGGCAGCTACTCGGTCACGGAAACGGTGACCGACAGCAACAGCAAGACGTCGTCGAAGACGGCCTCGGTCTCGGTGTCGATCACCCCGCCGCCCCCGCCGCCGCCGGCCAACCTCGTCCTGAACCCGGGCTTCGAATCCGGCACCACCAACTGGACGGCCACGTCCGGCGTCGGCTGCACGAACTCGACCTGCTCGGGCGAGACGGCGCATGCCGGCACGGGCTTCGCCTGGCTCGACGGCTACGGCTCGACCCACACCGACAGCGTCTCGCAGTCGATCTCGATCCCGTCCGGCGTGACCTCCGCCACGCTGACCTTCTACCTGCACATCGACACGCAGGAGACGGGCTCGACCGCGTACGACAAGCTGACGGTCTCGGCCACCCCCAGCGGCGGCACGGCCACGACGCTCGCGACGTACTCCAACGTCAACGCGGCCTCGGGCTACGTCCTGCGCACGATCAGCCTGAACAGCTTCATCGGCAAGACGATCACGCTGAAGTTCTCGGGCACGGAAGACTCGTCGCTGGCGACCTCGTTCGTCCTGGACGACGTGTCGGTGGCTGCGCAGTAAGCGCCACGGGCTGCGCGACGCGATCCCCGGATCGCGTCCGCGACCTGACCAGGGCCGATCGGGCGACCGATCGGCCCTTTTTCATGGCGTCGTGATGGAGAGCTGCCATCCTGCGCGCCCCGGCGGTGGATGGGCCTGTCGGCGGCCATCCGCGCGAGCGTTGGCCGCGCGCGACGCGAGTCGGTCAGATTCTTGCGCTCCGGCGTCAGCCCGCGCTCACTTCGACTTCGGATTCCGGCCCGAACCTGCGTTCAGCGCCGACTCGACACCGCCAAGCCGCGTGCCCGCATGGCGCCGGCCGGGCATGCCAGTAACAACGCGGCGTTCAGCTTGCGCGGTGCGCGTTTCGCGCAATGCCTTGCGCGATGCGGCCAAGCAGCTGCGGCGGCAGGTCGTGGCCCATGCCCTCGATGAAGTCGCCGAGCGCGCCGGAGATGCGGCGCGCCAGGTCGTGGCCGCTGGCCACCGGCACCAATGGGTCGGCCATGCCGTGGATCACCTGCGTCGGCGCCCGGATGCGCCCCAGCAGCGGCGTGCGGTCGTCGTCGGCCGCGACGGCCAGCAGCTGGCGCGCCGTGCCGGCCGGGCGCGACGCCCGCGCGATGCTCGCCGCGGCGCGCGCGCGCATCTCGGCCGGGTCGAGCCTGTACGCGGGGCTGCCGATGACGGTGAACACGCGCACCGCGTGCGCGACCAGCGTCTCGGGCCGGCTGTCGGCGGGCCGCGCCAGCAGCACGCGGCGCGCCTCGCGGGTGGGTCCGGGCAGCCGGCGCGAACCGCTGGTGGTCATGATCAGCGCCAGGCTTGCCACGCGTTCGGGCCAGGCCGCCGCCACGTGCTGGCAGATCATGCCGCCGAGCGAGGCGCCGACGATGTGCGCCCGGGCGACGCCGAGCGCGTCCAGCACGCCGACGGCGTCGGCCGCCATGTCCTTGACGGCGTACGGCGAGCGCACCGGCAGGCGCAGCAGGTGGCGCAGCGCGTTCCACGGGATGCTGGGCACGCCGGCGTGGTCGAAGCCTTCGCTGAGGCCGGCGTCGCGGTTGTCGAAGCGCACGACGCGAAAGCCGTGATCCACGAGCAGCGCGACGAGCTCGTCGGGCCAACCCGTCAGCTGCATGCCCAGGCCCATCACCAGCAGCAGCACCGGACCGTCGCGGGGCCCCTGGTCGTCGACCTCGATCGACAGGCCGTTGGCGCGGACCTTCACGACGTGCAGCCGGTCTTGAAGAACAGGCCGCGTAGCCCGCTCGTGTCGAACGGCCGCCAGCGTGCCGGATCCTGCGCGAGGCGGTCGGCGAGGGCGACCATCGCCAGCGGGTTCAGGCCCAGGCCGATGTGGCTCGCGTGCACCTCGATGTTCTCGGCCAGCGGCCCCGGCGGGTTCAGGCTGCATTGCCAGGCCACGATGCCGTCGGTGCGCGAGTAGATCGACGTGGTCGGCACCGGCGGCGCCTCGCGCAACGCGGCCTGCATCGCGGCGTCGGGCTCGGGGTGTCCGCTGACGCGCTCGAACAGCCACCAGGCGTTCGTCGCCTGCGGGGGCCCGGCGAACGGCGAGCCCAGCGTGACGACGCAGCGCACCGACCCGGGCATCGCCTTGGCGAGCTCCCGCGCGTAGACGCCGCCCAGGCTCCAGCCGACGAGGCTGACGGGACCCCGGTCGGTCGCGTGCAGGGCGGCGACGCGCTCGCGCAAGGCCTCCAGCACGCCCGGACGCGGGCCCAGGTTCAGGCCCTGCTCCCACGGCAGCGCGTCGTAGCCGCGATCGCGCAGGAAGGTGCGCATCGGCAGCGTGGTGAGGTCGTTGGCGGCCAGGCCCGGCAGCACCAGCACGCGGTGGCCGTCGCCGCGCGGCAGCCTGCGCAGGAGCGGCGTGGCGGCGATACTGGCGGCGAATTCCCACGGCGCGCGGCCCTCGAGCGCCATCAGCAGCGGGCCGGGCGCCTTGATGCCGCCAGGGGCGGACGGCCGCTCGCGCACGACGGCGTCGATCACGTCTTCGGGGCGGGGACGGCGGGACGGGGAACGCGGCGGCATGCGGACAAGCAAAGGTCTCGAAGCGCCAATGGTAGCGGGCGGCTTCAGCGGCTGCCGAGCCACGCGGCGGCGCCCCGGCCCGCGGCGCGGCCGGTGGCCAGGCAGGCGGTGAGCAGGTAGCCGCCGGTGGGGGCGTCCCAGTCGAGCATCTCGCCGGCCACGAACAGGCCGGGCGATGCACGCGCCATCAACGCGTCGTCCAGCGACTCGAAACGTACGCCGCCGGCGCTCGAGATGGCCTCGGCGATGGGGCGCGGCGCGGCCAGCCGCAGCGGCAGCGCCTTGATGAAGCCGGCGAGCGCGTCGGGGTCGTTCATCTGCGCGGGCGTCAGCAGCTCGTGCAGCAGCGCCATCTTCACGCCCTGCAGGTGCAGCCGGCTCTTCAGGTGGGTGGACAGGCTGCGCGCGCCGCGCGGCCGGCGCGTCTCGGCCAGCACCTGCCCGGGCGCGTGCTGCGGCAACAGGTCGAGCATGAGCGTGGCCTCGCCGCCGACGGCGATCTGCTCGCGCAGGCCGGCGGAGAAGGCGTAGACGAGGCTGCCCTCGATCCCGGTCTGCGTGACGACGAACTCACCCTGCTGTCGATGCACGGCCCCGCTCGCGTCGGACGCCGTGATCGCCACCGGCTTGACCGGCTCGCCGGCGAAGCGCTCGCGCAGGTGGGCGCTCCAGCCCGCGCGCTCCGGGCCGGTGGGCGCGACGTCGAAGCCGCAGTTGCTCGCGCGCAGCGGCGCGACGTCGACGCCGCGCGCGGCCAGCAACGGCACCCATGCGCCGTCGGAACCGAGCCGCGGCCAGCTCGCCCCGCCGAGCGCGAGCACCGTCGCGTCGGCCGCGAAGGTCGACTCGCCGCCCGGGCTCGCGATCCGCAGCGCGGCGCCGTCGCCGGCCCAGCCGAGCCAGCGATGGCGCATGTGGAACTGCACCGGCGGCCGGCCGTCGCCACCGGCGCGCAGCCGGGCAAGCCAGGCGCGCAGCAACGGCGCGGCCTTCATGTCCTTGGGGAACACGCGGCCCGAGCTGCCGACGAAAGTCTCGATGCCCAGCTCGCCCGCCCAGGCGCGCGCGGCGGCGGGGCCGAATTCGTCGAGGAACGGCCGCAGCGCCGTCGCATCGTGCCCGTAGCGCACGAGAAAGCCCGGCATCGGTTCGGAGTGCGTCAGGTTCAGGCCGCCGATGCCGGCCAGCAGGAACTTGCGGCCGGCCGACGGCATCGCGTCGAACACGTGCACCTGCACGCCGGCGCCCTGCAGCGCGTCGGCGGCCATCAGGCCCGCCGGGCCGGCGCCGATGACGGCAACGGTCCGCGTCATGCCTGCGGCACCAGGAAACGGCGCTCCCAGGCGCCGATCTCGGACAGCCAGCTCTCGTGCTCCACTTCCTTGCTGGACGCGTAGCCGCGCACGAAGCGTTCGCCGAACAGCCGCGCGGCCACGCCGTCGTCGACGAACGACTCGATGGCGGCCACCAGCGAGCGCGGCAGCGTGTGCGCCTGCTCGTATGCGCTCGCGTCCATCGGATCGGTGGGCGGCAGCGCGCGCTCGATGCCGTCCAGACCCGCGGCCAGCGTCGCGGCGATGACGAGGTAGGGGTTCGCGTCCGCGCCGGCCACGCGGTTCTCCACGCGGCGCGCGGCCGGGCCGCTGCGCGGGATGCGCAGGCCGGCGGTGCGGTTGTCGTAGCCCCAGTGGAAGTTCACCGGCGCCTGGCTCTGCTTGACGAAGCGCCGATACGAGTTGACGAAGGGCGCGAACAGCAGCATCAGGCTGGGCAGGTTGGCCTGCAGGCCGGCGATGAATTGGCGAAACAGCAGGCTCTCGCTGCCGTCGGAATCGCTGAAGACGTTGCGGCCGGCGCCGTCCACCACGCTCTGGTGCAGATGCATCGAGCTGCCCGGCTGGCCCGCGATGGGCTTGGCCATGAACACCGCGTTCAGGCCGTGCTTGAGCGCCACTTCCTTGGCGGCGTACTTGAACAGGAAGGCCTGGTCGGCCACGACGAGCGGGTCGTCGTGCAGCAGGTTGATCTCGAACTGCGTGAGGCCGACCTCGTGGATCCAGGTGTCGGCCTTGACGCCGAGCGTGTCCAGCGCAAAGCGGAACTCCTCCCAGAACGCGGCGTGCTCGTTGAGCGTGTTCAGGCTGAACGCCGACTGGCCGACCTCGGTGCGGCCGCCACGCAGGGCCGGTGCGCGCAGCGCCTGGGCCGGATCGTCGTTGGGCGCGGTGAGATAGAACTCGATCTCGGGCGCGACGACGGCGCGCAGGCCGCGTCGCTCGTAGCGCGCCATCACGTCCCGCAGCAGGCTGCGCGGCGCGAACTGGCAGGGCTCGCCCGAGAGCTCGACGCAGTCGTGGATGGCCAGCGCGCGCGGCACGCCCGCCCACGGCACGGGGCGGACGGTTGCGTAGTCGGGCACGAGGGCGACGTCCGGGTCCTGGTCGGGAAAGATCGGGTCGTACGAGTAGTCGCCCGTCACGCATTGCATGGCGATCGCCTGGGCGATGCGCAGCTCGGCGCCGGCCGCGAAGGCCGAGGCGGGCATCAGCTTGCCGCGCGGATAGCCGGAGATGTCGGGAAACAGGCACTCGACATCCGTGACGCGCCGGGCCGCGAAGTCGGCCGCCAGGTGGGCAGGGGGTTGTTGGCGCATGCCGCCATTAGACCAGCGCGCCCGGTGTCAGGTCTTGCCTTTTGCGGTGTCAGGTCTTGCCTTTTGCGCGCGCCAGGTCTTGGGTCTTGCATCGATGCGCACGTCCGACGCTCCGACGTCCGCCCTCGGCCCGAGCCGCCGGTCGAGTGCGGTGCCGTTCGCGAATCCTCGCCTGTCGACGCGACTGACACGTCGACTCGCCATTGCAAGCGCCCAGACCTGCGCCGGCAAAAGGCAAGACCTGACACCGCGATACCGAAACCCGGACCCGATAAGCTCCGGCATCCCGCCCCACACCCCGCCCGCCATGCCGCTCGCACGCCCGCCCTTCGACACCATCGCCCTCGTCCTGCAGGGCGGCGGTGCGCTCGGCGCCTACCAGGCGGGCGTGATGGAGGGACTGGCAGCGGCGGGCATCGAGCCCGACTGGGTGGCCGGGATCTCCATCGGCGCGATCAACGCCGCGCTCATCGCCGGCAACGCGCCGGAGCACCGCATCGACCGGCTGCGCGAGTTCTGGCAGACGGTCTCGCGGCCCGCCGTGTGGCCCGACGCGCTGTCGTTCCTCGACTCGTTCGTCGAGCCCGCCGAGGGCTGGCGGCGTCAGGTCTGGAACAACTGGAGCGCGTGGCGCGCGATCACGGAGGGCCAACGCGGCTTCTTCACGCCGCGGCCGCCGACCGCCTTCGTCGGCTCGCAGCCGCCCGACGCGGCCAGCTTCTACGACACCGCCCCGCTCAAGGCCACGCTGGAGCGCCTCGTCGACTTCGACCGCATCAACGCCGGCGAGATGCGCCTGACCGTCTCGGCCGTCGACATCGAGACGGGCAACTTCGAGGTCTTCGACAACCAGCACGGCCGCTGGCGCAAGCGCCTGCGTGCCGAGCACATCATGGCCTCGGGCGCGCTGCCGCCCGGCTTTCCGGCGGTCGCCATCGAGGAACCGGGCCCGCTGGAACCTTCGCGCGCGAGCAGCGCGCCACGGCGAGTCCACCACTACTGGGACGGCGGCCTGGTCTCCAACACGCCGCTGTCGCAGGTGCTCGACGACCACCCGCGGCGCGACACCCTCGCCTTCCAGGTCGACCTGTGGAGCGCACGCGGCAAGCTGCCCACCAACGTGATCGATGCGCAGGAACGCGTCAAGGACATCCAGTACTCCAGCCGCACCCGCGCCATCACCAACATGCAGGCCACGGAACAGCGCCAGCGCCGCATGCTGCGCGAACTGCTCGAGCTGATCCCGCCGGAGGAACGCAGCCGCCATCCCGCCGCTCGCGCCGCCGCCCACCAGGCCACCGCGCGCTGCGTCAGCGTCATCCAGCTGATCTACCAGGACAAGGAGTGGGACGGCCTGTCCAAGGACTACGAGTTCGGCGCCGTGACGATGCGCAACCACTGGGACAGCGGCCTGGCGGACATCAACCGCACGCTGGAGCATCCGCACTGGCTGGAACGGCCCGAGGGCGACGATCCGTTCGTCACGCACGACATCCACCGACAGCGGCGTTCGCAGGACTGACGCGGCGTCTCGTCCGACGAGCCCTCCTGCTGACTGGCGTCCCGACGGTGGCGACCGCATCCGGGAGCAGACGCCGTCATCCGGCGCGCAGTCGCAGGATGACGCTGTGTGGGCCGCTCACGCGGCACCGTCTCCGCCCGCGCCGGCCGGTGCCAGAAAGGGGGTTCGATCCGAGCCGCCCGCCGTAAGATCACGGCTCCTTCCAACGTCTGGAGTGCCTGCCCATGAGTTCGATCAAGATCCTCGTCGCGCAAGGCGGCGGCCCCACCGCGGTGATCAACCAGTCGCTGGCGGGCGTCGTGCTCGAGGCGCGGCGCTTCCCGCAGGTCGAGCGGGTCTACGGCGCGCGGCACGGAGTGCGCGGCATCGTCGACGAGGACCTGGTCGACCTCACGCAGGAGACGCTGGCCAACCTCGAGCAGGTGGCCGCCACGCCGGCCTCGGCGCTGGGCTCCACGCGCGACAAGCCCGACCTCGCGTATTGCCAGCGCATCCTGGCGACCCTGCAGGCGCATGGCATCAGCCACTTCTTCTACATCGGCGGCAACGATTCGTCCGACACCGTGCGCATCGTCTCCGAGGAGGCGCGCAAGGCGGGCCACCCGCTGCGTTGCATGCACATCCCAAAGACGATCGACAACGACCTGATGGGCAACGACCACACGCCCGGCTTCCCGTCGGCCGCGCGCTTCGTGGCCCAGGCCTTCGCGGGCGCCAACCTCGACAACGCGGCGCTGCCGGGCGTCTACGTCGGGGTGATCATGGGCCGGCACGCGGGGTTCCTCACGGCCGCCGCGGCGCTCGCGCGGCGCTTCCCCGGCGACGGCCCGCATCTGGTCTACCTGCCCGAGCGCACCTTCAAGGTCGAGAGCTTCCTGGCCGACGTGAAGGCGACGTACGAGAAGCACGGCCGCTGCGTGATCGCCGTCTCCGAGGGCATCCACGACGAGACCGGCGCCACCATCGCCGAAAAGCTCGCGAGCAACGTCGAGCGCGACGCGCACGGCAACGTGCAGCTGTCGGGCACCGGCGCGCTGGCCGACCTGTTGTGCGACGAGATCAAGGACAAGCTCAAGATCAAGCGCGTGCGCGGCGACACCTTCGGCTACCTGCAGCGGTCGTTCCTCGGCTGCGTGTCCGACGTCGACCAGCGCGAGGCGCGCGAGGTCGCCGAGAAGGCCGTGCAGTTCGCGATGTGGGGCGACCGCGACGGGTCGGTCGCCATCCGCCGCACCGGCGACTACGCGGTCGACTACGTGCTGCAGCCGCTGGAGGCGGTGGCCGCCAAGACGCGCACGATGGAGGACGCGCTGATCGCGCCCGCGGGCAACGACGTCACGCCCGCCTTCTTCGACTATCTGCGCCCGCTGCTGGGCGCCGACATGCCCGTCGCCGGCCGCCTGCGCGCGCCCGCCGTGCCGCGGGTGCTCAAGCGCTGATACCGCGAGGCGAGGACGGATCCGCGCCGCGCGGGCCGTTGCGTCTCGCCCGGCCGCTCAATCGAGATCGAAGCGCATGAAGGCGCTCGCGGGCCCTTCGACGCCGGGCACGTAGGCCCACAGCGCCCGCAGCAGCTCGCCCTCGCCGGCGGGCTTGGACACGAACCCGTTCATGCCCGCCGCATGCGCCTGCGCGCGTTCGGCGTCCAGCACGGCGGCGGTCAACGCGATGATGGGCAGGTGCGCGGTGGCAGGCTGCGCGCGCAGGCGGCGCGTGGCCTCCAGGCCGTCGACCTCCGGCATGTGCAGGTCCATCAGGATCGCATGCACCTCGTCGGGCGCGCGGCTCGCCTGCTCGATCGCCTCGCTGCCGTTCGTGGCCTCGATCACGTCGGCGCCCAGGCGCACCAGCATCGTGCCCACGATCAACCGGTTGACCGCGTTGTCCTCGGCCAGCAGCACGCACATGCCGAGCAGCGGCTGCTTCGGCGCGACGTCGTCCAGCGGGCTCGCGACGGTGACGAAGTCCTCCTCGCTGGCCGTCACCAGCGGCAGGTCGACCCAGGCGCAGGTGCCGGTGCGGCCGTCGCTGTCGAGGCCGACGTCGCCGCCCATCAGCGTGGCCAGTTCACGGCAGATCGACAGGCCCAGGCCGCTGCCGCCGAAGCGCCGCGTGGTGGAGCTGTCGGCCTGCGTGAAGGGCTGGAACAGCGTCGTGCGCAGCTCGGGGCTGACGCCGATGCCGGTGTCGCGAACCTCGATGCGAGCCAGGTCCTGCGAGCGGCGGAACAGCTGCACCTGGATGCGGCCGTGCTGCGTGAACTTCAGCGCATTGGACAGGTAGTTCGACAGGATCTGGCGTACCCGCACCGGGTCGCCCAGCACCTCGCGCGGCGTGTCGAGCGCGACGTGGCAGCTCATCTCCAGCCCGCGCTCCTGGCCGATCGGCGAGAAGGTACGGAACGCGCTCCAGACGACGGCGTGCAGGTCGAACGGGATGTGCTCGACCTGCAGGTGGCCGGCCTCGATCTTGGACAGGTCCAGCACGTCCGACACGATACCGTTCAGCAGCTCCGCGGCGTCGACCAGGTGCGTCAGGTAGGACTTGCGCCGGTCCGGCGAGAGCGCCGGATCCTGCAGCAGGCGCGCGAGGCCCAGCACCCCGCTCAGCGGCGTGCGGATCTCGTGGCTCATCGTCGCGAGGAAGCTGCTCTTGGCCCGGCTGGCCGCCTCCGCATCGCGCTTCGCGTCGGCCAGCTCCAGCTCGGCGCGGCGGCGGTCGGTGATGTCCTCGACCACCCAGATGGTGCCGGTCTCCTGGCGCCGCTTGGGGTCGACGGCGCGCCCGCGCATGCGCAGCAGCAGCCGGGTGCCGTCGGCGCGCGGCACGCGGCGCTCGATGTCGATCGTCTCGCCATGCGCCTGCGGCGTCTCGTAGACAGCGACGAACTCCTTGAACTTGTCGTGGTTCGGGAACAGCACCTCGGTGGGCTTGCCCACCAGCGAGCCGAGCGGCAGGCCCAGCATGCGCTCCAGCTGCGGATTGACGCGCTCGAGCCGGTGGTTGCGCACCAGGCACACGCCGACGACGGCGTTGTCGAGGATGGCGTCGCCCTCCTGCTTGGCGCGTTCCGTCTCGGTGACGTCGCGCGTGGTCATCACGGCCACGGGCTCGCCATCCCAGTCGAAGGCGGCGGCCGTGATCAGCACGAAATGCTGCGCGCCGTCGGCGGACCAGGCCACGGAACGGAAATCGCGCACCCAGCCCTGCGCGCTGATGGCGCGGCCGAGCGCCAGCATCGGCTCGCTGTCGCGCCAGAAGCCGAGGTCCACGCCGTTGCGGCCCATCACCCGCGCGTCGTCGAGGCCGACGAACTGCAGGAAGGCGGGATTGGCGAGCAGCACGCGGCCGTCGCGCAGGCTGGCCACGCACACGGCGTCCGGGCTGAGCCGGAACAGCCGGTCGAGCATCGTCTGCGAGCGTTCGAGCCCGCGCTGCGCCAGCACCTCGGCGGTGGCGTTGCGGCTGACGCCCCACCAGCCCAGGTGGCGGCCGGTGGCGTCGAACAGCGGCTCGCCGCTGCCGCTGATGAAAAGCTCCTTGCCCTTGGCCGTGACGAACTGGATGACGCGGTCGCGGTAGGGCCGGCGCGCCTTCATGTCGGCCATCAGCAGTTCCCACTGCGCGTCCTTGGCCATGGTCGGACCGCCCGGCCTGGCGAGCTGCATGAACTCGGCCACCGTGTGCTGCGTGTGCTTCTCGAACGACGGCGACAGCCAGGTGAGGTAGCCCTGCGGGTCCATCTCCCAGGTGAAATCGCTGCCCAGGCGCAGCAACCGGCTCATGCGACGCTCCTGCTCCTGCGCGCGTTGCACGGTGCCCACCAGCTGGCGCCGCACGATCCACGCGGTGATGAGGCCGACCACCGTCAGCATCGCGAACGACAGCGAGCGCGACTCCACCGCCAGGTCGAGGTTGGCCGCCGTCGGCGAGAGGATGCCGCGGCGCTCCGCCACCTCCAGGCCGACGATCAGCACCACATCGACAAGGCCGAGCGCGATCGCCGTGGGCATGTTCACGAGGATGCCCGCCACCGCCGCGAGCAGCACCGTGCCGCCGAGCGCGATCGAATGGGTGCCCAGTCCGGAGTGCCATGCATGCAGCATCAGGGCCAGCACGGCGACCGTCAGGGACAGGCTGGCGGAGGCACGGCGCCAGCCGCGGCGCGACAGCAGCCAGGCGCAGGCGCCGCCGACGAACAGGCAGCCGCCCATCAGCGCACGCGATTGCCCGAGCACGGTGAAGGGCCCATAGCCGCGCTGGACGAGGGCCAGCAGGAGCAGCAGCGAGCCGACGAACCCGACGAGGACGGCCAGCGCGCGCACCGCCAGCACGGCGTACGGATCCTCGCGCTGGCGCGCGACCTCCAGCGGCTCCTCGTTCGCGCGCGCCGGCGACGCGCCGTGCGCGGGCGACGGGGCCGGCGGCTTGGCGCCAGGTGACCCCAGCTTCATCTTGTTCTCGTTTCCCTCGGTTCGAGGGCAAAGGATTGCAGCGGAAGCGGGGGCATGTCAATGCCGAACCGATCGGATATGGCTATTTGGCGCCCCGATCGCGCGAAAGCGGCTCGTCCGTCTGCGTCGGACGGCGGGGCATTGCCGGGAAAGGCGGCTTGGCGGGGGTGGATCCTGCGACTGCGCGCAGGATGACGGGTCGGTTGAAGTGCCTGCCGTGCGCGAGCGGCTGCCGGCATTTGGCCAACGAAGCGTCATCCTGCGCGAAGCGAAGCGCAGTCGCAGGATCCACCCCGGCCAAGCCATCCCGGCCGGCCTCCGGGGGAACGCGCCTCAGATCGGCGCGGGCAGCGGCACGAACAGGTCGGACGACGGCGTCTCGCCGGGGGGCACCGGGCGCAACGGCGGGTTGGCGGCGTGCGCCGCGAGCGCCCAGGCCTGGAAGTCGTCGGCATTGAGCGGGCGGCTGAACAGGTAGCCCTGCGCGCCGTCGCAACCCAGCATCCTGAGCTTGGCGGCCACCGATTCCGTCTCGACGCCTTCGGCGACCACCTTCAGGCCCATGTGGTGGGCCATGCCGATGGTCGAGCGCACGATGTTCAGGTCGTTGTCGTCCGCGTCGAGGTTCATCACGAACGAGCGGTCGATCTTGAGCTCCTGCACCGGCAGCTTCTTGAGGTACGCGAGCGACGAGTAGCCCGTGCCGAAGTCGTCGATCGACAGCTGGACGCCCATGTCGTGCAGCGCCTGCAGCGAGGCCAGCGCGTGCGCCGGATCCTCCATGATGGCGCTCTCGGTCACCTCCAGGCACAGGTGGCGCGCCGCCACGCCCTCGGCGAGCAGCTGGGCGCGCACGATGGCCGGCAGGTCCTGCTGCACGAGGTCGCGCGTGGACACGTTGATGTTGAGCGACATCTCCAGGCCGCTCGCCCGCCAGGCGGCGAGCTGCGCCAGGCCGTGCGCCAGCACCCAGCGCGTGATCGACTTGATGCAGCCCGTCTGCTCGGCGAACGGGATGAACTGGTCGGGCGGCACGAAACCGCGTGTCGGGTGGCGCCAGCGCAGCAGCACCTCGGCAGACAGGCAGCTGCGGTCGGCCAGCGAGATCTTGGGCTGGTACTGCAGGTAGAACTGGCTCTCGTCGACGGCGCGGCGCAGGTCCGACAGCAGGCTCAGGCCATGCTCCGTCCGGCGCAGCATCTTCTGCGTGAAGGCCGCGTAACCGCTGCTGGTCTGCTTGGCGACGTACATCGCCGAGTCGGCATGCGCCATCAACTCGGTCGGGTTGTCGCCGTCCTCGGGGAAGGTGGCGATGCCGATGGAGCCGCTGACGTCCACCGTCTGGCCCTCGATCGTCACCGGCGTGTCGAGCGCGGTCAGCAGCTGGCGCGCCAGCAGCGCCGCGCCCTCGCGGCCTTGCGCGGGCAGCAGCACGGCGAACTCGTCGCCGCCGATGCGGGCAACGGTGTCGGTGGTGCGGCGCAGCTCGCGCGTGAGGCGGCCGGCCACCTGGTTCAGCAGCTCGTCGCCGACGGGATGTCCCAGCACGTCGTTGACGTTCTTGAAGCGGTCCAGGTCGATCAGCAGCACCGACATCGCATGCCCCGTGCGCGTGGCGGTGCCCACGGCCTGGTCGAGGCGGTCGTTGAACAGCGTGCGGTTCGCCAGGCCCGTGAGCGGGTCGCGGAACGCGAGGTCGACGATGCGCGCCTCGCGCTGCGCCAGGCTGTCGCGCATCTCGCCGAGCGCGGTGATCAGGCGGCCCACCTCGTCGCGCGCGGCCTCGGGCATCGGCGAATCGAGCTTGCCGTCGGCGATCTCGCGCGCCAGCGCGACGGTCAACGCCAGCGGACGCGTGATCGAACGCGTGATCATCACCGCGCACATCAGCGCCACCACCACCGCCAGGCCCGACAGCTCGAGCACGTACTCGCGGCTCTTGGCCTGCTGCATGCGGATGCTGGAGATGGTCGCGTTGGCCTGGGCCGACTTCACCGCCACCAGCGCGTCAAGCGCGTACAGCATGTCGTTGAGCGCCGGCAGCGTCTCCTTGATCATGATCGGGCGCGCGGCATTGAGATCCAGCTCGACCTCCTCCACCGTCTTCTGGAACGCCGCCTCGAAGCGGCCGCGGGTGGAGATCAGGCGCTCGACGACCACGGCGTCCTCGACCGCATGCGCATCGGCCAGCAGCTGCGACAGCGCAGCCTTCTGGTCGGCGAACTCGGTGTCGATCAGCGCATAGACCGGCACCCGGTCCTCGCGCTTTTCCAGCAGGAACAGCGTGTGCAGGTGCTGGGCGCCCGCCTGGGCGGCCTTCTCTGCCTGCCGCGCGAGCAGCACCTGGCGCAGGCTGGATTCGGCCACGACGCGGCTGGACTCACCCACCAGCTCGGCCTGCTTGAGCACCAGCGCCACCACGCCGGCCAGCAGCGCGAGCAGCAGGCCGAACGCGAGCGCCAGCCGCACCGCGATGGGCGCGCTGCGGGCGATACGGTTTGGCGTTGTCGACAGGTTGTCGGGAGCCATGGTGGGGTCGGAAACGGCTTCGGGCAGGGGAAGTCTGGTGGTTATCGACGCGTTTCCCGGGGAAATAAAGGCCCTGGCGGGGGCCGCGGACGCGACACTTCTCACGTTCCGCGGGCTTCAGCCGCTCCACTGCCGAGCCGATAGACCTGGGATGGACGCCCCGTTCGATTTCCGCCACGCCTGCGCCGCCGACGACGCCGGCCCCGCCCGCGCGCGCCCCGCGCAGGCGCCCGCGCCGCGCGCGCCGGCGCCCGGGCCGTCCGCCAACGGCCCGCGCCTGGGCGAGCTGCTGGGCGCACTGAGCCACGCACTGGACATGGCCGAGGGCCAGCCGGCAGGCCACTGCATGCGCAGCTGCTGGATCGGCCAGCAGCTCGGCCGCGCCATCGGACTGTCGACGGCGCAGTTGCGCGAGCTCCACTACACGACGCTGCTGAAGGACGCGGGCGGCAGCAGCAACGCCGCGCGCCTGTGCGCCCTGCTGCTCACCGACGACCTCGCCGTCAAGCGCGCGCGCCGCACCGTGGGCATGAGCCTGCCTGGCCTGCTGCGCTTCGCGGTCCGCCACACCGCTCCGGCCGCGGGCCTGCGCCGACGCGTCCGCGCGATCGCCAACGCGGTGCAGAACGGCGGCGAGATCCAGCGCGAGCTGACGGAGCAGCGCTGCTCGCGCGGTGCGCAGATCGCGCGCCAGCTGCGTTTCTCCGATGACGTGGCCGACGCCATCCAGTCGCTCGACGAACACTGGGACGGCAGCGGCCACCCGCAGGGCCTGGCGGGCAAGGAGATCCCGCTGCTGTCGCGCCTGGCGCTGCTCGCCCAGGCCGTCGAGGTGTTCCACGCCAGCGCCGGCCCCCAGGCCACGCGCGAGGAGATCGCGCGCCGCAGCGGCCGCATGTTCGATCCGCGCCTGGCCGGCGCCTTCGCAGTGCTGGCGCGCGACCCGGCGTTCTGGCACCAGCTCGCCTCCGACGACCTCGAGCAGGTGGTGCTGGAGACGGAGCCGGCGCAGCTGCCGCAGCCTGTCGACGAGGACACCCTCGACGACATCGCCGCCGCCTTCGGACAGATCGTCGACGCCAAGAGTCCGTGGACCGCGGGCCACAGCGCCCGCGTCGGCCTGATCGCCGAACAGCTCGCACGCGAGCTGGGCTTCGGTGCGGCCGAACGGCGCTGGCTGCGGCGCGCCGCGCTACTGCATGACATCGGCAAGCTGGGCGTGAGCAACCGCATCCTCGACAAGGCCGGGCCACTGGACATCGCAGAATGGATCGTCGTGCAGCGCCACGCGATGTACACCGAGCAGATCCTCGGGCGCATCGGCTCGTTCGGCGTGCTCGCGCGCGTGGCCGGCGCGCACCACGAGAAACTGGACGGCACCGGCTATCCGCGCGGCCTGGACGCCCGCCACATTCGCCTCGAGACCCGCATCATCACGACGGCCGACATGTTGGACGCCCTCACCACCGACCGACCCCACCGCGCGGCGATGCCCACCGGCCGGGCGTTGCAGGTGATGCGCGACAGCATCGGCACGGCGATCGACGACGACTGCTTCGCCGCGCTCGAGCGCTCGCTGGACGCGCTCGCGCAGTTCAGCGCCTTCGGCGGCCTCTGAGCGACGCGATCGGCAACCGCGGCACGCTCACGGGGTCACCGGCGGATGCGGCGGGCTGAAAAGCGAGTTGCCCCGGCGCCGCCATGAGTGCGCCGGCCGCCTGCGCAGGGCCGGGACGCTGGCGCGAAAGCGAATCGCGTGGTCGCCGCGGCACCGCTACAGTCGCGTCGTCGCCTCAACACCCGCCGGCCATGACCGCCCTGTTCCGAACCGCCCTGCTTGCCGGCGCCATCGCCGCCTCCGCCGCGCTCACCGGCTGCGAAAGCCTGGGCCCGGCGCTCAAGGACGGCGCCTACGCGATGGAACGCTCGCGCGCCGGCCTCGTGCGCAAGGAGACCACGCTGGCCGACGGCACGCACGTGGTGTATCTCGAGGGCGGTGCCGGCGCCCCCCTGGTGCTCGTGCACGGCTTCGGTGCCGACAAGGACAACTTCACGCGCGTCGCGCGCTACCTCACGCCGCGCTACCGCGTGATCGTGCCCGACCTCGTGGGCTTCGGCGAATCCGCCCACCGCGCCGACGTCGATTACCACTACGCCGCGCAGGCCGAACGACTGCGCGCGTTCGTGCAGGCGCTCGGCCTGTCGCGCATCGACCTCGGCGGCAACTCGATGGGCGGCGGCATCGCCATGAGCTACGCCGCGCGGCATCCGCAGGAAGTGGCCAGCCTGTGGCTCATCGACTGCGCCGGCATCGCCGAGGCGCCGCCCAGCGAACTCGCCAGGATCGTGAAGACCACCGGCCAGAACCCGTTGATGATCGCCCGGGAAAGCGACTACGGCGCGTTCCTCGACTTCGTGATGAGCGACCCGCCGTACATCCCGGGCGCGATCAAGGACGTGCTGGCGCGCGAGCGCATCGCCAACCAGGCGCTGGAAAGGCAGGTGTTCGGCCAGATCGCCACCGACTCGGTGAGCGCGTCGATCAAGGGACTGGCCACGCCCACGCTGGTCCTGTGGGGCGACGAGGATCGCGCCCTGTCGGTCGGCACCGTGCCGATCCTGCAGGCGCTGCTGCCCGACACGCAGGCGGTCGTGATGCCGCACGTCGGCCATGCGCCGATGATCGAACGGCCGAAGGAATCCGCCGAGGCCTACCTGAGCTTCCGCGAAGGATTGGACAAGGCGGCGACGGCCCGATGAGACCGGCGCCCGCGCAGAGCTGACCCGCCCTGTCCGTCATCCTGCGCGCAGTCGCAGGATCCACGTTGGCCGCAGGTGACGCGTGGACCCGCGCCTGCGCAGGACGACGGAGTGTGTCGGGGCGAATGACGAGTCAAGCGACCCACCCCGCGCGGATCCACCATGAAAAAGCCCCGCCGAAGCGGGGCTCGAAGGAGCGAGCGGGGCCGGATCAGGCGGCGCGATGCGCGACCACGACCACGCGTTGAAGCGCTGCCACCTGCGTCGCGTCGGCGGCGACCTGGGCCACGCGCTCGGCGGCCGCGTACTGCTTCGTGGCGATGCCGTTCATGCCGGCGACGACGCCGAGGGTCATGAGGGCGGACAGGGCGAAGGCGGCGGCTTGGGCGGTGGTCTTGGTCATGATGGGCTCCTTGGGGTGGTTGGTTCGGAATCGCGTTTCGTGTTCCGACGGGTGAACTATCGGAGGTCCGGTCGTGCGTTCAAACCGGCTTGCGACGAGCCGGCCCGTCGACGGCACCAGACGTCGCCGCGGCCGATGGACCGCCGGCGGGCGACTCAGAGATGCCGCGTCGCGTCGAGCGCCGCCGCCAGCTTCCAGGCCTCGCGCAGCGACATGCCCTCGATGACGCCGGGCGGCGCGCCGATGTCCTCGAGCGTGCGCGGGTCGAGGCGATGCAGGCCGGAGTCGATCCACGCCTGGTCGACGCTCTCGCGCGTGACCACCGAGCGGCTGAAGTAGCGCAGTGCCGATTCGAGCAGCCGGCTGGCCAGGGACGGGGCGACGGTCGGGGTGATGGTGAACGTGGTCATGAAGTGATCTCCTTTTCTTGTGCTGGTAAGAATAAGACGGAGATCTCGGGCTGTATATCGACTTGTTCTGGCGAAGTTGGTAAGCTGTACTGACCAATGGCCCGCATCCCGCTCCAGTTCCTGCCCACCTTCGTCGCCGTCGCCCGCTTGCAGACGCTGCGCGCCGCCGCTGATTCGCTGCACCTGACGCACAGCGCCGTCAGCCAGCAGATCGGCGAGCTGGAAAGCCGCCTGGGCTTCCCGCTGTTCGACCGCCGCGGGCGCCGCGTGCACCTGAACGCCGCCGGCGAGGCGCTGCTGCGGCACGCGAGTCCCGCGCTGGCGCAGGTGGACGACGGCGTGCAGGCCGCGGCCGCGGCGGCGCAGGGCGCGGCACAAGGCATCCGCATCACGATGCTGCCGTCGTTCGCCCAGCGCTGGTTCCTGCCGCGGCTGGGCGCCTGGCGCGCGCGCCACCCCGACATCCCGATCGACATCGAGGCCTCCACGGGCATCGTCGACCTGCAGCGCGACGGCTACCACGCCGCGATACGCACGGGCGTCGGGCCCTGGCCCGGGCTGGTGTCGGAGCGCCTGTACGAATCGCCGACGCCGTTCATCGCGGTGGCCGCGCCCGCGGTGGCACGCCGCCTGCGCGAGGGCCAGCCGGCCGACCTCGCGCGCGAGCCGTTGCTGGGCGACAGCGAGGTGTGGGAGAAGTGGTTCGCCGGAGCGGGCGTGCATGCGCGCGCGACGCCCGTGGCGTCCTTCAACGACGTCGGCCTCATGCTGCAGGCCACCGAACAGGGCCTGGGCCTGTCCGTGGTGCGCGAGCTGCTCGCCGCCGACGCGCTGCGCGACGGCCGGCTGGCGCGGCTGTTCGACGTGTCGGTGGTGCTGGACGGCGTCCAGCCCTACAGCTTCGCGTTCCCGCCGGCGCTCAAGGACTGGGCGCCGCTGGTGGCGCTGCGCGCCTGGGTGCGCGAGGAGTTCGATGGGTCGCTGGCGACGCTCAAGACGATGGCGCGCTGAAGACTCAGCGGGCGCTGACGTTCAGGCGGACCGGCTGTGGCACCGCGGCGGGCGCCATCGGGGCCGGCGCGGCGGGCGCGATGGCCGCCGTCGCGGTGACGGCCTTGGACTGGGCCTTCGGTGCGACGAACAGCGCCTGCACCGGCTCGTCCTCGGGCAGCACGTAGACCACGCCATGGCTGTGGCCCATCGTCGGGAGCACGACCGACCAGAAGAATTCTTCGGGTACCACGACGCAGCCGAGCGACAGGCGCTTGTTGTTCGGATCCTCGGTGGCCAGGCTGCTGACGCGCTGCATCTGCGAGATGCCGGGGCGCACGCGGTGGATGGCGATGCCGGTGTCGTAGTCGACCCAGACCACCGGCTCGCCGTGCAGGTTGCGGCCCGGCTGCGACTCGAAGCGGCCCGCGGGCGTCTTGCGCTCGTCGGGCAGCAGGTCGGACGGGTTCTTCTGGCCCGCACCCGGCACCGGCACGTCGCCGCGGCTCTGGCCCAGGAGGGTGGACGACTCGCCCACGAGCTTGCCGCCGGCGCCGAACACGAAGATGCGCGCCGCCTTCTTGTCGACGATCACGAAAGGGTTGCCGTGGTCGTCCCCTCGTGCGTGGATCCAGTTTTCCACGTAGCGTGCGTCATCCGACGCGTCCACGCCGGTCAGCGCGGACAAGGGCTCGCCTTGGCGAGACGTCGGGTCGGTGAGAGCGAAAGCCGTGGACGAGATCCACGCGACCGTTGCGGCGACTGCCAGCTTGCCCCAAAACTTCATCTCGACGATTCCGATCCTGCTCGAGGTCCCGGGCGGAGGTGCCGGGAGACGGGCACGATTTCGCGCCCTTGTCCTACATGGTAAGACCGGATCCTAAGGCCAATATGAAGGGTTTGCGGCAATAAACCCCGCCAATTTCAAACTTCTACTCGACTGAACGACCGCTCATTAGACGGCAAGTTGCTGCAAGTCGCACCATCCTGTCGAGCAGGGAACCCGCATCGCGGCGCGCTTTCAGAGTTCGGTGCGCAGCGCCCACACCTCGGGGAACAGCACGGTGTCGAGCATCTTGCGCAGGTAGCTGACGCCGCCGGTCCCGCCCGTGCCCCGCTTGAAGCCGATGATGCGCTGCACCGTCGTCAGGTGGCGGAAGCGCCACAGCCGGAATGCATCCTCGAGGTCGGTCAGTTCCTCGCCGAGCTGGTACAGGTCCCAGTGGCGGTTCGGGTCGCGGTAGACGACCAGCCAGGCGTCGCGCACGGCGGCGCTTTCCACGTAGGGCTGCGTCCAGTCGCGTTCGAGGTAGTCCGCGGGGATCGCCAGGCCGCGCCGCGCCAGCAGGCGCAGGCTCTCGTCGTACAGCGACGGCGCGCGCGACGCCGCTTCCACCTGGGCGAGCAGGTCGGGCCGATGCGCGTGCGGCTTGAGCATCGCCGCGTTCTTGTTGCCCATCGCGAACTCGATGCAGCGGTACTGCCAGCTCTGGAAGCCGCTGCTGGCCGCCAGGTAGGGGCGGATCGCCGAGTACTCCGACGGCGTCATCGTCGCCAGCACGTCCCACGCGTGCACCAGCTGCTCCATGATGCGGCTGACGCGGGCCATCATCTTGAACGCCGCGCCGAGCTCGTCGGCGGCGATGGATGCGACGGCCGCGCGCAGCTCGTGCAGCATCAGCTTCATCCACAGCTCGGACGTCTGGTGCTGCACGATGAACAGCATCTCGTTGTGGTCGGGCGACAGAGGATGCTGGGCGGCCAGCACCTGGTCGAGGTGCAGGTAGTCGCCGTAGCTCATGTCCGACTCGAAGTCGAGCTGGGCGCCCTCCTCCGCGACGATGCGTTCGCCCCGGGCGTCCGCGGAGGCTTCGGCGGGCGCCGGATCGGCGCCGTGGCCCATCGGGCAGCGGCCCGCGGTGTCGCTGGTCTGGCTCATGGCGGGATTGTCTTTCAGGTCACCGCGGAGCGCTTGTTGAAGCGCGCCTCGCGGTATTCGCCGGTATGCATCACCTGCACGATGTGCTCGACGGCGTCATACACGTCGACGAAGCGCAGGTACAGCGGCGTGAAGCCGAAGCGCAGGATGTCGGGCAGCGCCGGGCCATGGGCGTCGGGGGCGGTGCCGGCGCGGAAGTCGCCGATCACGCCGCGCGCGATCAAGGCCTGCACGATGGCGTAGCCATGGGAGGCGCCATCGGGGCTCGCATGCGTCAGGCTGACCTGGCTGCCGCGCAGGCGCGCGTCACGCGGGCTCGCGACGGCGAAGCCCAGCGGCGCGCAGCGCTCGTCGACCAGCGCGATGAACGCCTCGGTGAGCGCGATCGACTTCGCGCGCAACGCCGCCATGCCGCCCAGCGCATCGGCGGCGTGCAGCGTGTCGACCCCGCACTCCAGCGCGGTGAGCGACAGCACCGCGGGCGTGCCGCACAGGAAGCGCCCGATGCCGGGCGCCGGCTCGTACGCCGGCTTGAACGTGAACGGTGCGGCATGGCCCATCCAGCCGGACAGCGGCTGCCAGAAGCGCCCGGCATGGCGCGGGTGCGCCCACACGAAGGCGGGTGCGCCGGGGCCGCCGTTGAGGAACTTGTAGCCGCAGCCGATCGCGAAGTCGGCGCCGGCGCCGTTCAGGTCGACCGGCAGCGCGCCGGCCGAATGCGCCAGGTCCCAGATCGCCAGCGCGCCGGCCGCGTGCGCGAGCGCCGTCATCGCGGCCATGTCGTGCAGCGCGCCGGTGCGGTAGTTGACCTGCGTGAGCATCAGCAGCGCGACGTCGGCGCCGCGTCCGTCCGCCAGCCGCTCGACGAGCGCCGGTGGCTCCAGCAGCTCGAGCGTCCAGCCCAGTACCCGGCACAGGCCCTCGGCGATGTACAGGTCGGTCGGGAAATTCTGGCGCTCGCTCACGATCACCCGCTTCGCCGGCGCATCGGCCTGCACGATGCGCGCCGCGGCGCTGAGCACCTTGTACAGGTTGACCGAGGTCGAATCGGCCGCCACGCACTCGCCCGGCGCGGCGCCGACCAGCGCGCCGATGCGGTCGCCCACGCGCTGCGGCAGCGTGATCCAGCCCGCGTCGTTCCAGCTGCGGATCAGTCCATCGCCCCATTCCCGCTGCACGGCGGCGGCCACGCGCGCGGGCGTCGCGCGCGGCAGCGCGCCCAGCGAATTGCCGTCGACATAGATCACGCCTTCTGGCAGCATGAACTGGTCGCGCAGCGGGGCGAGCGCGTCCTCGGCATCACGCCGCGCGCAGTCGTCTCTGGTGATCATGGCGGTCGCTCCTGACGGCCTGGAAGGCCATCTTGCGGAATGGGATTCGATTAGTTTAGTATTAAACTATTCATACCTCAAGCAATTGGCGTCGCCAGCTCGCTGGCGTCGACGCTCTCCAGGATAGACGAGGACTGCAATGCGCATCGTCTGCATCGGCGGCGGCCCCGCCGGCCTCACCTTCGCCCTTCTGATGAAGAAGCTCGACCCGGGGCATGACGTCACCGTGGTCGAGCGCAACCGCCCGTACGACACCTTCGGCTGGGGCGTCGTGTTCTCCGATGCCACGATGGCGCACCTGCGCCGCTGGGACGAGGAGACGGCCGGCGCCATCGAGGCCGCGTTCGCGCACTGGGACGACATCGTTCTCGAGTTCAAGGGACGTTCGATCCGCTCGGGCGGCCACGGCTTCGTGGGCATCGGCCGCAAGCGGCTGCTCAACATCCTGCAGGCGCGCTGCGAGTCCCTCGGCGTGAAGCTCGAGTTCGACCGCGAGGTGCGCTCCGACACGGAATTTCCCGACGCCGACCTCGTGGTCGCCAGCGACGGCATCAACTCGGTGCTGCGCCAGAAGTACGCGGACGCGTTCAAGCCCGACATCGTCACGCGGCCCAACCGCTTCATCTGGCTGGGCACGAAGAAGCTGTACGACGCGTTCACCTTCGTGTTCGAACGCACCGAGCACGGCTGGTTCCAGGCTCACGTCTACAAGTTCGACGCCGAGACGTCGACCTTCATCGTCGAATGCCCCGAGCAGGTGTGGCTCGCGCACGGCCTGGACAAGCTCGACGCCGACGCCTCCGTCGCGTTCTGCGAGCGGGTGTTCGCGCGCCACCTGCAGGGCGCCACGCTGATGACCAACGCGCGCCACCTGCGCGGCTCGGCGTGGCTGAACTTCCAGCGCATCAAGTGCGAGCAGTGGTGGATCCCTGCCGAGCGCCGGGCGGCCGGTGCGGGCCATGCGCCGCTGGTGCTGATGGGCGACGCCGTCCACACCGCGCACTTCGCGATCGGCTCGGGCACCAAGCTCGCGCTCGAGGACGCGATCGAGCTGGCCAACCAGTTCAGGCAGGCCGCGCAAGCCAGCGGCGACGTGTCGCCGTCCGAACTGCCCGCGCTGCTGGATCGCTACCAGGCGCTGCGCTCCGTCGAGGTGCTGCGCCTGCAGAACGCGGCGTGGAACGCGATGGAATGGTTCGAGGTCTGCGGCGCGCGCTACTGCGATCCGCTGGAGCCCGAGCAGTTCATGTACTCGCTGCTGACGCGCAGCCAGCGCATCAGCCACGAGAACCTGCGCCTGCGCGACGCCGGCTGGCTGGAGGGCTACGAGCGCTGGTTCGCGCAGCGCGGCCGCGGCGAGGTGACGGTCCAGGAACCCGTGCCGCCGATGTTCACGCCGTTCACGGTGCGCTCGATCACGCTGAAGAACCGCGTGGTCGTCTCGCCGGTGGCGCAGTATTCAGCGGTCGACGGCACCGTCGGCGACTACCACCTCGTGCACCTGGGCGCCCGCGCGATGGGCGGCGCCGCGCTGGTGATGGCCGAGATGACCTGCACCAGCGCCGACGGCCGCATCACCAAGGGCTGCCCCGGCCTGTACACCGACGCGCAGGGGCAGGCCTGGGCGCGCATCGTC
>Ga0209258_100603_pt1 | contig 29333 bp, 30 predicted proteins | sample Araplaol_mTSA_r2_FD_184281 | JGI IMG/M metagenome (GOLD analysis project Ga0209258, IMG submission 184281) | Arabidopsis root microbial communities from North Carolina, USA - plate scrape CL_Col_mTSA_r2 (SPAdes) (version 2) | ecosystem: Host-associated > Plants > Roots > Endosphere | place: USA...
AGACGTCGAAACGGCGATGGTTCGGTTGGCTGGGCATGGTCTCTCCCTGAGGTTGTTCGTGGATGCAGCTGCGTGCGTGGCAATCCCGTTCGCCGCTACGCGCGCGCCGGCGGGCGGCTGGCAGTGATCGGCACGCGCCAGCGGGCGCATGGCAGCGCGCGGGATGAATGCGGTCGGTGTCGGATGCGGTTGCGAACGGGGCATCAGCCGCGCGGCGGGATCGCGATCCGGTGCGCGTGCCGTGCCAGCCAGGCGTCGAAGCCGAGCAGGCTGGGATGCAGCCGACGCGTGGCGTCGACAGCGCGCCGTCCACGGAAGGCCGCCTCGAAATCGCGCTTGAACTGGAACATGTTCGCGAGCTCCGGCGCGCCGGGGAACGGCAGGCGGGCATAGTCGGCGGGCTCGGGGGTGCGGGCGCGCACCGGCTCGCCGAGCGCCGCTCCGAGCGCGCGAGCCATCCGCTCGATCGTGAGATGCTCGCCGGCGATGCCGACCTGGCGCGAGGTCGCCGGCGAACCCTCGCGCAGCAGCGCCAGCGTGCACGGCCCGATGTCCTCCGCCGCGATTCCCGGCAGCGCGGCGTCGCCCATCGGTAGCGCGAACTCGAGCACGCCGTCCGCCGCGCGCTGCGGCCCCATGCCGAAGTGGATGAGGTTGTCCCAGTAGAACGACAGGTAAAGGCGCGTGGTCGGCACGCCGGCGTCGGCGAAGAAGCGGTCCGCCTCGGCCTTGGCGTCGAAGTGCGGCACCTTGAAGCGCCCGAGCAGCGTGGGCAGGCGCGGGTCGTCCAGCGGCACGTGCGCGCGCGCATCCTCCAGCGTCGACCAGACGACGTGCGCCACGCCGGCCGCGCCCGCGGCATCGGCGATGTGGCGCGCCTGGGCGATCTCGCGCTCGGGCGAGCCGTGCGCCCAGAAGTCGGTCATCGCGAAGACCGCATGCGCGCCCTCGAAGGCGTGCTGCAGCGAGACGGGATCGTCGAGGTCCGCCGCGCACAGCGTGGCGCCCGCGCGGGAGAGTTCGGCGGCCGCGGGCGCGTCGGGCCGGCGGGTGAGCGCGCGGACGGAGAAGCTTGCGTGGGGGTCGGACAGGGCGGCGTGCGCGAGCCCGCGGCCCTGCTGGCCGGTGGCGCCGAGGATGGCGAGGACGGGGCGGTTCATGGCGTCGTTGCGGTGGGTTGGCGATGGACGCATTCTGGGGACGCCCGCGTCGCCGTGCCGCTAATAAACCGCTCACTTGCCCCTAAGAGTTCCCTAAGCGCGTTTAAGATCGCGCCGAATCATGCGGCTGACACCGGAACTCTCCGACGAACTCCGCGCCGGCCTGGCCCACCAGGTGGGCGCCTGCAGCGTCGACGGCACGCCGCATGTCGTGCGCGCACTGGGCCTCGTCGAAGAGCCCGACGGACGGCTCTCGGTGCTGCTGTCCGCGCTGGCCAACCCCGAGCTGCTGCAGGCGGTGCGCGACACCGGGCGCGTCGCGGTGGTCACTTGCCGCGCCACGACGCTGCACACGGTGCAGTACAAGGGGGCGGACGCCGCGGTGCACGATGCCGACGACGACGGCTATCGCCGGTTGCTGCGCGAGCGCGGCGACGCGTTCTGGGCCGACATCGAGCAGTTGGGATTCGACCGCACGAGCCTGGAGGGCTGGTACGACGTCCCGCGCGGCGCGCTGGTGCGCATCTGCTTCACCCCCAATGGCGCGTGGAACGGCACGCCCGGCCCTGGCAGCGGCGGTCCGGTGGAGCTGCTGCCGTGAACGCGCCGCCCGGCACGCCGATCCTGAGCCATGCCGACGTGGTCCCGCTGCGCTCGGTGCGCCGCATGCTCGAGGGCATCATCCCGCCCGCGCTGGCGACGGCGTCGGCCGATGGCGTGCCGCACGTCAGCTACCTGTCGCAGGCCGAGTACGTCGACGATCAGCACATCGCGCTGACGTTCCAGTTCTTCAACCGCACCCGCGAGAACGTGCTCGCGACGGGCCGAGCGGCACTCAGCGTGGAGGATCCGTACACCGGCGGCGCCGTCGTGATGCAGTTGCGCTACGTGCGCACGGAGACGGCCGGCCCGCTGTTCGAGCGCCTGCGCGCCAAGCTGGCGGGCATCGCGTCGCAGACCGGCATGGAAAAGGTGTTCAAGCTGCGGGGCGCCGACCTGTATCGCGTCCTCGAGGTGCGCCGCGTCGCCGGCCGGCGCGAGCTGCCCGCGGCGCTGCCGCGCTGCGACGTGGCCGCCGGCGGCCGCGCGATCGCCGAGCGGCTGGCCGGCTGCGCCGACCTCGCCTCGCTGTTCGACGCGTTGACGGCCGGGCTGGTCCAGGACCTGCGCATCGGCCACGCGATGCTGCTGCTGGTCGACCCGTCCGGCCTGCGTTTTCGCGTTGCGGCGTCGGTGGGCTACGCCGCCTCGGGCATCGGTGCCGAGTGGCCCTCCGACCAGGGATTGGCCGGCGTCGCGCTGCGCGAGGGCGCTGCACTGCGCGTCGGCCACATGACCACGATGTACCTGTACGGCCGCGCGGCCCGCCAGCGCACCGAGGCGCTGGGCCTGGGCGGGGTGCTCGACGACGAGCGGCCGCTGCCGGGCCTGGCGCGTCCGCGCAGCCAGCTGGCCGTGCCGTTGCGCGCGGCCGGGCAGTCGCTCGGCGCATTGCTGGTCGAGAGCGACCAGGCGCAGTTCTTCAGCTACGACGATGAGGATGCGCTGGCGACGGTCGCCTGCCAGGTGGCGCTCGCGATCGTGCTGCTGCGCGGCCGCGAGGCGGCCGTCGCACCGGCGCCGATCGCGCCGCCCGGTGTGCTGAAAGTGCGGCGCTACGCGCGCGACCACAGCATCTGGTTCGACGACGACTACGTCATCAAGGGCGTGGCCGGCGCCATCCTGTGGAAGCTGCTGGAGGAATGGCAGTCCCTCGGGCGCGACCGCTTCAGCAACCGCGAGCTGCGGCAGAGCGCGGAACTCGGACTGCCCGAGCTGCAGGACAACCTCGAGACGCGCCTGCTCCTGCTGCAGCGCCGGCTCGACGAGCGCGGCGCGCGCGTGCGCATCGCCAGGGAAGGGCGCGGGCGCTGGCGGCTGGAGGTCGATGGACCGGTGCTGCTGTCCGACTGAGCCTAGCGCCGGCGCGTGGCGAGCACGTTCAGCGCCAGACCGCCCATCACCAGCGCCGCGGCACCCAGCTTCCATGCCGGCAGGCCCTCGTGCAGCGCGATCGCCGACGCGCTCATGCCGAACACGGGCACCAGCAGCGCGGTGGGCGTGACGGTGGACGCCGGGTGGCGCGCCAGCAGCCAGTTCCAGGCGCCGTAGCCGAACAGCGTGTTGCCGATCGACTGCCATGCCACCGCGGCCCACGCCGCCGTGTTCGCGTGCGCGAGCGCGGCGCCGACCGCCGCCGGCCCGTCCACCAGCAGCGTGATGAGCCACAGCGGCACGGCCGCGAACGGGCTGGACCACACCATGAAGCCGAGCGCGTCCACGCGGCCCGCCGCGCGCGCGACGAGGTTGCCACCGGCCCAGCTGACGGCGCCGGCCGTCACCAGCGCGATGCCGAACAGCGTGACGCCCGTGCCGGCCGACACGTGCGTCGCGACGATCGCCAGGCCCGCGATCGCCAGCGCGAATGCCGGCCACTGCAGGCGCTTGAGGCGCTCGCGGTACAGCACGGCCGCCAGCGCGATCGTGAAGAACACCTGCGACTGGATCACCAGCGACGCGAGGCCCGGCGAGATGTCGGCGCGCATCGCCCAGAACAGCAGCCCGAACTGCCCGACGCCGATCAGCAGGCCGAACGCCGCGAGCTTGCCCCACGTGACCGCCGGCTTGCGGATGAAGAAGATGAAGGGCAGGAACGAGAACGTGTAGCGCAACGCCGCGAAGGTGTACGGCGCGAAGCTGTCCAGGCCGAGGCGGATGACGACGAAGTTCGTGCCCCAGACGGCGACGACGGCCAGGGCGAGCAGCAGGTGGGTCAAGGGCATCGCGCGAGTCTAGGCGACGCGGCCCGGCCTTCGGTCGCGCAAGTCCTTTGGTGACGGCGCGAATCACGCGTCCGGATACGGCAAGCCGCGGCACGCGCGCCGGCGTGCAATCGCGTCCTCGAACCCTTGAAGGAGAACACGATGACCCGAATCGCCGTCCGCGGCATTCCCACCGAGCGCGTCGAACGCCTGCGCGACGGCGGTCCCGACGCCAATGGCCAGCCCGCGCTGCGGCGGCGCGCACAAGGCACGATGAACCCGTGCCGGCACTGCCTGCAGCTGATCCGCGAGGGCGACGAGACGCTGGTCCTCGGCTGGCGCCCGTTCGACGGCCTGCAGCCCTACGCCGAGGCCGGCCCGATCTTCCTGCACGCGGACGACTGCCCGCGCTACGCGTCCGACCGCCTGCCGCCCTGGTTCGCGCACCTGCAGCCGGCGCTGCTGCGCGGCTACGGCGCCGACGACTGGATCCGCTACGACACCGGCCAGGTGCTGCCCGGCACCGAACTCGACCCGGCCTGCCGTACGCTGCTGGAGGACGCGGACGTGGCCTACGTCCACATCCGGTCGAAGTTCAACTGTTTCCTGTGCCGCGTGGTGCGGGCGGGGCCTGGCGAATGAACTCGGACAGCGTGGCCGCGAACCACGCCGGGTCGTCCAGCATGATGAAGTGGCGGCCGGCCGGCGACATCGCGATGCGCGCGCCCGCGAGCGACCGGTACTGGCGCTCGTAGACGGCGCGCGTCTCGTCCTCGGTGGCCTGGCCCTTGTACGCGACCCACGAGCCCATCACGAGGGTGGGCGCCCGGATCGCGCCCAGCCGCGGGCGCAGGTCCTCGCCCAGCATCTCGGCCATCGCGTCGATGACGGCCACGCGGTCCGACTGCCGGCCCCACGCCTGCACGCGCGCGACATCCCCCGGCGCGCTCACCATCGCGGCGACCTGCCGCGCCTGGCCGGCGGCGTACTCGGCCGGATCCTGCGCCAGCAGCTGCGCGCGCATCTGCGGGGCGAATTCGCGCAGCTGCTGCGGCGTGGCGCTGTCCATGCGCACGGCGCCGAGCGCCGGCAGCGCGTCGACGATCACCAGCCGGCCGACGTCGGCCGGATGGTCGATCGCCAGGCGCAGCGCGACGAAGCCGCCCAGGCTGTGGCCGACGACGACCGGCGCCTCCAGGTGCTGCCGTTCGACGTACTCCGCCAGCGCCGCGTCGACGCGCTCGAGCAGCGGCCCGGGCTGCGCCGGCACGCCCGCGAAGCCGGCCAGCGTGAAGATGTGGCAGCGATGTTGCGTGCACAACTTGCGCGCGGTGTCGTCCCAGACCGCGCCCGACGACGCCAGCCCGGGGATCAGCAGCACGTCGGGTCCGGTGCCGGTCACGCGCACCTCGAACGGCGCGGCCGCGGCGTGGGCCGGGGAGAGCATGGCGACGGCGATGCCGACGATGACGGCGAACCGGCCCGAGGCGGTGCACAGGCCGTGCGCGGTCCGGACGGCCAGGCGACGCAGCAGCGAGACGGAGGCAGGATTCATGGGGATCTCCTTGGGAAGTCGAAGCAGGTTCAGTGCGCCGCGACGGTGGCGGCGGCGATGGATGGCCCGCCGGCGCGGCGGATCGGGACGGCGGCGCGTGCGCCATGCGGGCATGCGGCGGCCTGCCGCGCGAGCGGCATCACGGTGCGGTTCATGTCACTTGTCCTCGATGAAGATCTGTTCGATCGCCAGGCTGAAGGCCCGGGCGATCTGGAAGGCGAGCGGCAGGCTGGGGTCGTAGCGCTCGTTCTCGATCGCGTTGACGGTCTGCCGGGACACGCCGAGGCGCTCGCCGAGCTCGGTCTGGGACCAGCCGCGCTCGGTGCGCAGTTCGCGCACGCGGTTCCTCATTGGTAGCGCCTGCGAGCCAGCACGAGGCCCACGACCCACAGCACGGCCAGGATCGGCCAGACGCTGAACATCGACAGCTTCGGGTAGCCCAGGCCCTCGAGGAAGCCGTAGCTGAAGGTCAGGATGGCGGTGCCGGCGAACGAGAAGCCGAGCGCCTCCAGCTGGATGCGGCGCTGCAGCTCGTCCATGCGGCGCAGCTCGCGCAGGATGACCCAGGCCGTCGCGGCCGCGGGCAGCATCGGGCTGAGCGCGACCAGGTCGCGCCACGGCCGCGCGACCTGCACGTGCGTGAGCAGTTCGATCGAGCCGAACAGCATCGCGCCGTAGACCAGCAGCGTCGCCGCCAGCTCCTTCAGGTATTGCCGGTTCGTCATTCTCGGAACGTCCATGTGGAAAGGATGCTTTCCATTGTGGAGAGATTCCGGGGCGCTGTAAAGGCCCCTTTACATGGAAAGGGTCTTTTACACGCTCTTGGTGGCCTCGTAGGACTTGCGCGACTCCTGCACGTGCCGCAGGAAGTCGGGCAGCGTGCGGCCCGGCTCGTCGCGGAAGACGTCGTCGAGCACGTCCAGCCCGCGCATGCGATCGACGCGGAAGCTGCGGAAGGCGTCGCGGTGCTCGCACCAGGCGGCCAGCGTCCACACCGACTCCCAGTGATAGCAGCCCAGCGGTCGCGCGGTGCGCGACGTGGCCGCACCCTGGGCGTCCGCGTAATCGAAGCGGATGCGCCGGCGCGCGGACGCCGCGTCGCGCAGCAGCCCCAGGCGCTCCGCGCTCTCGCGGTCGCGCGCCCAGGGGGCGGCGAACAGCGGCAGCGATTCGGCCGCGGCGCGGGCCACCGGCGGCAGTACGCCGACGATCTTGGCCAGCGCGTCCTCGGCGGCCAGCGCGAGCGCCGGGTCGAGCCGGCTCTGGGCCAGCCGCACCGCGGCGACCAGCGCCTGGGCTTCGAGGGTGGTGAACATCAGCGGCGGCAGGTCGAAGCCGCCGGCGAGCCGGTAGCCCACGCCGGCCTCGCCGTCGATGGGCACGCCCTGCCCCTGCAGGTCGGCGACGTCGCGGTAGACGGTGCGCACGGAGACTTCCAGCTTCTCCGCGATCCAGGCAGCGGTGGACAGCCGCCGCCCTCGCAGCAGCTGGACGATCCGGAAGAGACGATCGGCACGGCGCATGACTCGCAGTGTAGGAGCGTCGCAGCCTCAGGCGGCCGGCGAATGCAGGCCGATGCGGTTGCCTTCGCAGTCGACGATCTGCGCCACGAAGCCGTTGCCGTTCGGCAGCTCCAGCTTGGGCAGCAGCACCTTCGCGCCGAGCTCGTTCGCGCGCGACAGCACGACGTCCAGCGACGACCCGGCGTTCAGGTAGACCACCGCCCCGTCGAGGCTGGGCGGCGGAGCCGTCGGGCTCTTGAGCAGCGAGCCGCCGATGCCGTCCTCGTACGCGAAGACGGCGATCTCCTGCGGGCCAGTCTGCTCGCGCCGCATCGAGCGCGCCAGAAGCGTCTCGTAGAAGCGCTGCGCGCGATCGAGGTCGGTGACGGGGATCTGGAACCAGTGGATGGCGTTGTGCGACATGGCGGGCCTCTCGGGGTTTGTTGGAAGAGGACGCCATGCTGCGCGGCCCCTGCTGACAGCGTTCTGTCAGCAGGCGTGACGTCTCGAAGCGGCCCGTCCGCCGATGCCGCGCGCGTTTTCCGCAGGGCGGGTCGTCTCGGGCCGCGTGCGCCGTCCCTGGCCCCGAAAGAAAAGCCGGCGCGCCCTTTCGGACGCGCCGGCTTCATTCGGTGCCTGTGGCGGAAATCAGTTCTTGCGGCCCTTGCCGGCCGGAACGGCCTGCTGGTCGGCCAGCGCGGCGTAGGCGGGGCCGCGGGTCGCGTCGAGGCGGTTCATCACGGCGTACATCTGGTCGGGCTTGGCAAAGAATTCCTGGAAGCCCTTGATGCCGGCGGCGGCCATGTCGGCGGGCACGTCGCGGTCGTAGCCCTGGACGATGTTGGCCTTGGCGTCGGTCAGCACCTTGTACGAGGTCAGATCGAGCACCGTGCCGGCGACGGGCGCGAACTTGTTGGTGGGGAACGAGCCCATCGCCTTGGCCAGCTTGGCGCTGGCGGTGCTGCTGCTGACGAACTTCAGGAAGCGGCGCGCGTCGGCCTTGTTCTTGGCGCGGGCCGCGATCTGGAACGTGTCGGTCGGCGCGGCCTCGGCGGCGGCCTGGCCGGCGTCGATGGTGGGGAACTTCTGGTAGTCGATCACCGGGCGCACGACTTCCGGGAAGCTGGCGCTGACGATGGTGCCCATCAGCAGCATGCCCGCGTGGCCGCCGTAGAACTCGCCCTTGGCGCCGCGCTCGTCGACGGCCAGCGCGTTCGGGTCGAAGCACTTGGCGTCGATGAGCTGCTTCCACATCGCGAACGTGCGGCGCACGTTGGCGTCGTTGTACGTGGCCTTGCCGTCCAGCAGTTGCTGGTGGTATTCGTAGCCGTTGGCGCGCATGTCGATGAAATCGAACCACGCGGCCAGCGCCCAGCCGTCCTTGGCGCCGAGCGCGATCGGCGTGAACCCCGCCTTTCGCAGCTTGGAGCACGCCGTCATGATCGCGCTCAGGTCGTGCGGCTGCTCCCGGACTCCTGCGGCGGCGAGCACGTCGCGGCGCGAGAACAGGCCCCACGGGTAGTACTGGTACGGCAGGGCGTATTGCTTGCCGGCGACGGTGACGGCCGCGCTGGGGAAGGTGTTCCACCAGGTGTTGGCCTTCCACACGTCGCTGACGTCGTCGAGCTGCCCGCGCTGCGCCATCATGCGCAGCTGGTCGCCGGCGAACCAGTTGAAGACGTCGGGCGCGTTGTCCGAGTCCAGCGTGCCCGGCAGTGCCTTGCGGTACGTGGGCGCGTCCTGGATCGTCAGGTGGACGTCGACGTCGGGGTTGGCTGCGTGGAAATCGGCCACCAGCGTCTTGTAGGCCTCGCGCTGCGCGTTGTCGTCGGCGCTCACGCTGATGCTCAGGGAGCCGGCCAGGGCCGCGGCCGAACCCAGGCCCAGGGCCACTGCGGCCATCACGGCCGAGACACGTCGAATCAACTTCATGGTTTTTTCCCTTCACACCCACCGACGGAACGATTATGTAAGGGATGAAACCGCTTGCCCGCTAGGGGCTGACACTATGTGAACGGGCCGCCACGTGACGCATCTCACGCGAACCTGCGCAGAAGCTGCCGCGAAGGTGCCACGAACTGCCGGATGCGTTCGCGCGGGCTTCAGCGCCCGCCGGTGACGTCCAGCGTGGCACCGGTGACATAGCCCGCGGCGTCCGACAGCAGGAAGACCACGGCCTGCGCGATCTCGTCGGCCGTGCCCAGGCGCTGCAGCGGGATCTGGGCGACCGCCGCCTGCGCCCGAGCGAGCATCCCGCTGGTGGCGTGGATCTCGGTGTCGATGATGCCGGGGCGCACGCCGTTGACGCGGATGCCCTCGCCGGCCACCTCGCGCGCGAGCCCCAGCGTGAGATTGTCGATCGCGGCCTTGCTGGCGGCGTAGTCGACGTAGATGTCAGGCGAGCCCAGGCGCGCCGCGGCGGATGACATGTTGACGATGACGCCGCCGCGCCCGCCGTGGCGCGTGCTCATGCGCCGCACGGCCTCGCGTGCGCAGACGAACGCGCCGACCACGTTGACGCTGAACATCCGGGCGACGCGCGCGGCCGGCATCTCGTCCACGCGCGCCGCCACGTCGACGATGCCTGCGTTGTTGACGAGTCCTCCGAGCGGCCCGAGCTCGGCGTCGAGCTCCTTGAACATCGCCTCGACCGCGCCCTCGCTCGCGACATCGGCGCGCAGCGTGCATGCGCGGCGCCCGCGCTCGCGCACCTGCGCGGCGACACGCTCGGCCGCCTGCTCGTCGCGCTGGAAGTTGACGCCGACGTCCCAGCCGGCCTCCGCCGCGCGAACGGCGCAGGCCGCGCCGATGCCCCGGCTGGCACCAGTGATCAACAGGACGCGGGACGGTCCGGTGTTCGAATCCATGCCGCGTTTGTAACACCGCGGCCGTCGCGGCGACCTACCTGGCCGTCGGCATCGCGAACTCGGCGCCCTTGCCGATCGACGCCGGCCAGCGCTGCATCACGCTCTTCTGCTTCGTGTAGAAGCGCACGCCCTCCTCGCCGTAGGCGTGCATGTCGCCGAACAGGCTCTTCTTCCAGCCGCCGAAGCCGTGCCACGCCATGGGCACCGGGATCGGCACGTTGATGCCCACCATGCCCACCTGGATGCGGCGCGCGAACTCGCGGGCGACGTTGCCGTCGCTGGTGAAGCAGGCCACGCCGTTGCCGTACTCGTGGGCGTTGACCAGGTCGACGGCCGTGGTGAAGTCGTTGACGCGCACGCAGGCCAGCACCGGGCCGAAGATCTCTTCCTTGTAGATGCGCATCTGCGGCGTGACGTTGTCGAACAGCGTGCCGCCCGTGAAGAAGCCGTTCTCGTGGCCCGAGACCTGGTGGCCGCGCCCGTCCACGAGCAGCGTCGCGCCTTCCTTCACGCCGAGGTCGATGTAGCCCTCGATGCGCTGCAGCGCCTCCTTCGTGATGACCGGGCCCATCTCCGCGGCCGGGTTCATGCCGTTGTCGATCACCAGCGCCTTCGTGCGCTCGGCCAGCCGGGGCAGCAGGCGGTCGGCGACGTCGCCCACCAGCACCGCCACCGAGATCGCCATGCAGCGCTCGCCGGCCGAGCCGTAGGCCGCGCCGATCAGCGCGTCGACCGACTGCTCGATGTCCGCGTCGGGCATCACCACCATGTGGTTCTTCGCGCCGCCCAGCGCCTGCACGCGCTTGCCGTGGTGCGCGCCGGTCTCGTAGATGTACTGCGCGATCGGCGTCGAGCCGACGAAGGAAAGACCCTTGACCTCGGAATGCGCCAGCAGCGCGTCGACGACGGTCTTGTCGCCCTGCACCACGTTGAAGACGCCGTCGGGCAGGCCGGCGCGCTGCAGCAGCTCGGCGATGAACAGGCTGGGTGACGGGTCGCGCTCGCTGGGCTTGAGGATGAACGTGTTGCCGCACGCCAGCGCCACCGGGAACATCCAGCACGGCACCATGAACGGGAAGTTGAACGGCGTGATGCCGGCAACGACGCCCAGCGGCTGGCGCATGGTCCAGTTGTCGATGCCGGTGGACACCTGCTCGGTGTAGTCGCCCTTGAGCAGCTGCGGGATGCCGCAGGCGAACTCGACGACGTCGATGCCGCGCATCACCTCGCCCTGGGCGTCGGAGAACACCTTGCCGTGCTCGGCAGTGATCATCGCGGCAAGCTGGTCGCGGTGCTCGTTGAGCAGGGCCAGGAAGGCGTTGAGCACCCGCGCACGCCTGATCGGCGGCGTGTTGGACCAGCCTGCGAATGCCTTGCCCGCGGCGGCGACCGCGGCATCGACGTCGGCGGCCGTGCCCAGGTGCAGCTGGCGTGCGACGGCGCCGGTGGCCGGATTGAAGACGGCCTGTCTGCGGGCCTGCGCTTGCACGACGTGCTCGCCGCCGATGAAGTGGCCGACCGGAGTCGAGGACGAGAAGGCGGGCGTGGGCATGGGCGGTCTCCGAAAAGGGAAGGCGTCATCCTGCGCGAAGTCGCAGGGAGCCATCGGGCAAGTCTAGGCACTCCCCCCGTCCGCGGAAAGCCCGCCGCGCTGGATTCACTGTTCATATTGGTGAACAATCGGGACAAGGAATCTCGGAACAACGCATGGACCCCCGCAAGATCGAATCGCTCTGGTCGCACGTGCACGGCCTGGGCGTGCTGCAAGGCGCCGGCAGCTTCACCGCCGCGGCGCAGCGCCTGGGCCTGAGCAAGGCCGCGATGAGCCAGCGCGTCGCCGAGCTGGAGCGTGCCGCCGGCGTCCCGCTGGTGCACCGCACGACGCGCAGCGTGCGCCTGACCGAGGCCGGCGAGCGGCTGGTCGAGGCCACGCGCGGCGCCTTCGAGCAGATCGAGCAGGGTTTCGCCGGGGTGCAGGACCGGGTCGGCGAGCCGCACGGCGTGCTGCGCGTCAGCGCGCCGGTGGCGCTCGGGCGCCAGCAGATCGTGCCGCGCCTGGCCGGCTTCCTGCGCGCCTACCCGCAGGTGCGCGTGGAGCTCGAGCTGTCCGACCGCCTCGTCGCGATGGCGCAGGAGGGCTTCGACGTCGCGTTGCGCCACACGGCCGCGCCGCCGGACACGCACGTCGCCTGGCCTCTGTGCGCCACCCGCAGCTGGCTCGTCGCCTCGCGCGCCTACCTGCGCCGCGCGGGCGCGCCCGCGGCGCCTGCCGACCTGGCGGCGCACGACTGCCTGCACTACCTGCGCCCCGGCGACACGCCGACCTGGAGCTTCGAGCCCGACGCCCCACGCAGCGGCAGATCGGCCGCGTCGGACGGCCGGGTGAGCGTCGCCGTGCGCGGCGTCTTCGCGGCCAACAACAGCGAGGCGCTGCGCGAGGCGGCGCTGGCCGGACTGGGCATCGCGCTGTTGCCCGACTTCAGTGCCCAGGCCGCCGTGCAGGCCGGCAGGCTGCAGCTCGTGCTGCCGCACTGGAAGCCGGTGGGCGCATTCGGCGAGCACCTGTATGCGATCCGGCCATACAGCCCCGTCGTGCCGCGCGCCGTGCAGGCGTTCATCGGCTACTGGCGCACGGCGCTGGAGGACGGCTTCCCCGTTTCGCCGCTCGTGGGAATGCCACGCCGGCGTTGACGCGCGTACGATGCGAGCTCGTCTCGAAGGAGGCGCCGTGCGAACGAGTGACCTGCGCGTGCTGGCCGAATCGGCCAACTTCCTGCTGAGCCACGCGGCCGAGTCGGTCTACGTCGTGGACAAGCGCGACGGCTCCACCCGTGTCGCGGGCGAGCACGTCGGCGACCCTGGCGTCGGGCTCATCACGGCCGACGAGCAGTGGTTCTGCAGCGGCGGCGAGGGCGTCCAATGCCTGTCGCGGGCTGGCGTGCTGCTCAACTTCTTCCGCGGGCGCGCGTCGGCCGACACGTCGGCGCAGGCCGCGGTGTGGTTCGTCCACGGCATGTCCGAGAGCGCGCCGGGGCAGTTGCGCGTCGTGTTCGACCATCATGAGCACGGCATCTGGATGATCGACCTGGCCACCGCGCGGCGCTGGCCCGAGGACCCGCTCTGACGCGCCGGGGCGCCCTGGCCAGGGTGGATCCTGCGACTGCGCATCGCTCCGCGCGGGATGACGGCATGGCGGCAGGCCGCGAGGCCCCATCGGCGCACCGCTCGCTGTCGCGTGGCCGCGCGGCGCCAACCGAGTGTCATCCTGCGCGCCGTCGCAGGATCCACCCCTGCAAAGCGGCCGCTCCTGGGCTCGGCGCAGGCGTCGTCAATCCAGCCCGTGGAACGGACTGTCCTCCGGCCCGATGTAGGTGGGCGGCGTCCACTGCGCGTCGCGCATCGACCGCTGCACCAGCTTGTCCACGCCCAGCAGCGTCGCGAAGATCGCCATGCGGATCGGGATGCCGTTGTCGGTCTGGCGGAAGATCGCCAGGCGCGGGTCGCCGTCGAGGTCGGCGCCGAGGTCGTGCGCGCCGGGCCGGCTGTCGCGCGGCAGCGGGTGCATGACGACGACGTCGGGCTTGCAGACGCGGTCGACGAGCGCCCGGTCGATCTCGAACGCCGCGCCGCCGCCTTCGGTCGTCTCGCCGACGAAGCGTTCCTTCTGGATGCGCGTGGTGTAGACGACGTCGGCGTCGGCCAGGCCCTGCAGCGAGTCGCGCAGTTCCACGACGTTGCCGTTGCGGCTGACGCGCTCGACGATCGCAGCGGGCATCTCCAGCGACGGTGGCGCGACCAGGGTGAAGCGCACGCCCTTGTACAGCGCCAGCAGTCTGATCAGCGAGTGCACGGTGCGACCGTACTTCAGGTCGCCCACCAGCGCGATGTGCGCGCCGTCGACACGCTTGCCCAGGCGCGAGAACTCGCGTTGGATGGTGTAGAGGTCGAGCAGCGCCTGAGTGGGATGTTCGCCCGGCCCGTCGCCGCCGTTGACCACCGGCACGTTGGTGGCGCGCGCGAACTCCGCCACCGCGCCCTGCTCCGGGTGCCGCACGACGATCGCGTCGGCGTAGCCCGCGATCACGCGGCTGGTGTCGTGGATCGACTCGCCCTTGGCCATCGACGAGAACGTGAAGCCGGTGGTGTCGCATACCGAGCCACCGAGGCGGCAGAACGCCGCGCCGAAGCTGACGCGCGTGCGCGTGCTGGCCTCGAAGAACAGGTTGGCCAGCACGGCGCCTTCCAGCACGCGCGTGACCTTGCGGCGGCGCGCGATCGGCAGCATGACGTCGGCCAGGCGGAACAGGTCCTCGGCCGACTCGCGGGTGAACTGGTCGACCGACAGCAGGTGGCGTAAAGGGGCTCCTGGAGCCGTCAGCGGCGACTCGGAATATACGCTTTGCGTAGATGCCTCGACGCGCGGTGCGGCGTTGGCGAGGATCTCCTGCACGAAGCGCCGCGCCACCTCCGGCATCGCACGGAACTCGTTGGAGTCGTCGGGCAGCAACCAGCTGTCCAGGGCGCGGCGACGGCTGCCGATGCGGTCCGCGAAGGCGTCGCGGGTCATGTCGAGGCGACGCATCGCGTCGCGCAAAAGGACTTGCTGCGTGATCATGAGCCGCGATTTTGACGCAGAGCGTATATTTGCGCAATCGGCTTGCGCACCCGGATCGCGGGCCGGGCGAAAAAAAACCCACCGCGAGGGTGGGCTTCAAGTCCTTCGCGAGAAGGACGTCGTTGGGACTGTGCGTGCCGACCGAACCCGTCCCCTCCCAGAGCTCCTGGCTCGACCAGCACAACGGAATCCAATGTACGAGCCGATCTGTCGAAAAGCATCCCTATTTCAGGGGGAGTGCCTCATTGCGGCAACACCGGCACCGTGTCCGACGCACCGAAGTGGTTCGCCGCCGCGGCGATCGCCTGGGCGTCCGTTTCCACCGCGCCCGGCGGGCCGCCCTTGCCCCACAGCGGCGGCTGCCAATGCATCTCCAGGAATTCGGCGCACAGCCTCAGGCTGTCGAACATCGGTTGCGTCTTGGCGCGGTCGCCGCTGGTGGTGATCGCCCACACGCGCTTGCCCTGCATGCGTTCCTTGAAGCCCAGGCCCTCGACGCGCATCCAGGCGCTCCAGTGGTCGAGGTAGCGCTTGAGGCGGTTCGGAAAGCTGTACCAGTACAGCGGCGTCACGAACACGAGGTCGGTGGCCTCCAGCGTGGCCTGCAGCAGCGTGGCGGTGTCGCCGGTGGGCATCGGGTAGGTGCCGACGTCGTGACGGCGGTCCTCGAAGTCGGCCAGCTCCAGGCCGTTGAGGTAGATCCAGCGCGCGGTCGCGCCGGCCGGCAGGTGGCGCGCGGCCTCGCGGGCCAGCCACTCGGTGTTGCCGATGGCGCCCGGGATGCGGGCGCTGGCAACGATGAACAGGAAGTGTCGTGAACTCATGTCACGGATGATCCCATGGCGCGACAATCCCCCCATGAACTCGTCCGCCCCCCCGCCCGTTCCGCCGCTTGGCGAAGCCGACCTCGCCCGGCTGCAGGTGTTGCTGGACAAGCTCCCGGAGCCCCTGGAGCCGCTGGACATCAGCATGCTGGACGGCTACCTGTGCGGCGTGCTCCTGCAGCCCACGGCGGTGCCCGCGGGGGCTTGGATCCGGCACGTTTTCGACATCGACGGCCGCCCGCTCGACGAACGATGGAAGGGCTTGCACGAGCTGCAGGGCCTCGTGCAGCGCCGCTACCGCGAACTGGCGACCGCCATCGCGGGGCGCCAGTGGTTCGACCCCTGGGTGTTCGAGCTCGACGACGAGGCGGACCCGCTCGAATGCACCCTGCCCTGGGCCGCCGGCTTCTCCGCCGCGATGGAGCTGTTCCCCGCGCTGATGGACATGGACTCGCCCGACACGCTCGAACCGCTGGCCGTGCTCTACGCCGCGTTCGATCCCGACGACCTCGAGGACGCCGACGCGCTGCTGGCCGAGATCGAGACGCTGGAGCCGCCGTCCGACCTCGACGAGGCCATCGAGGACATCGTGCAGAGCGTGATGCGCCTGGCCGATGTCAGCCGGCCGATTCCGAAGTCGGCCCAACCGGGCGGCTCGCCCCGGCGCCCGCCGCCGCGCCGCGGGCCGCCGCCACGCGGCCGCTACTGAGGCACGAGGCGCCTCAGGCCCAGGACCGCGACGGCATCGCCACCAACGGCCGACGCGACGGCAGCGCCTCGCCGCAGAACCCGTAGTCCAGCTGCGGGCGCCGGCCGCTGATCAGCTCGGCCAGCGCGCGGCCGGAGCCGGCGCCGTGCGTCCAGCCCAGCGTGCCATGGCCGGCGTTGAGCCACAGGTTGGCGATCCTGCTGCGGCCGATGTAGGGCAGGTTGTTCGGCGTGCTGGGACGCAGGCCGGCCCAGAAGTTGGGCTGGCTCGTGTCGGCCACGCCGGGGAACAGTTCCTCGTAGCGGCGCACCAGCGCCTCGCAGCGCACGCGCGACTTGGCGCCGTCGATGGAGGTGTCGTAGCCGGCCATCTCCGCGGTGCCGGCGATGCGGATGTCGTCGCCCAGGCGCGAGATCGCGATCTTGCGGGTGTCGTCCAGCAGGCTGACGACGCTGGCGTCTTCGGGGCGCTTCAGGCGTAGCGTGGCCGAGTAGCCCTTGGCCGGGTAGATGTTGAGCCAGATGCCCAGCGGGCGCAGCAGCGGCGCGGTGAACGAGCCGGCCGCGGCGACGTACTGGTCGGCGACCAGCGTGCTGGCGCGCAGGCTGCCGCGATCGCGCACCTGCACGCCGGTGATCTTCGCGCCCGACTTGTCGAAGCCGAGGATGTCGTGTTCCCACAGGAACTTCACGCCACGGGCCGCGCACAGCTGCGCCAGCTTCTGCGTGAACACGCGCGCGTCGCCCGATTCGTCGCTGGGCGTGAACGTGCCGCCGTGGATGCCGCCGAAGCGCTTGAGCGCAGGCTCGACCGCCAGCACCGCCTCGCGATCGAGCACGCGGCGGTCGACGCCGTGGTCGCGCATCAGCGCCGCGGCCTTGACGCCGTTCTCGTAGTCGGCGGCCGACGAGAAGAAATGAAGGATGCCGCGCTCGAGGCGGTCGTACTCGATGCCCGTCTTTGCGACGACCGCCTTCAGCGCGTCGTGGCTGTAGCGCCCCAGCGAGACCAGCTGTTCGACATTGCGCGCGAAGGCGGCGTCCGTGCACTGGATCAGGAAGCTCAGGGCCCAGCGCCATTGGTGCGGGTCGAGTCGCGGGCGGAACAGCAACGGCGAGTCGGCCTGCAGCATCCACCTGGCCACCTTGAACGGCGCGCCGGCGTTGGCCCAGGGTTCGCAGAAGCACACCGAGATCTGGGCGCCGTTGGCGAAGCTGGTCTCCAGCGCGGCCTCGGGCTGGCGGTCGACGACGGTCACCTCGTGGCCTTCTTCCAGCAGGTGCCAGGCGGTGGCGACGCCGATGATGCCGGCGCCCAGAACGATCACTTTCATCGCGAATCCTTCGCCGCTCGGCGGCCGGGCGGAAAACGACCGGCGGCACCGTCGGGCTGCGAGCGGATTTTCGGGGACGAGGCGACGTAACTGAAGATGGATTAATCGAAATCCGAGATCAGTAGATTGGCTACTGGTGTGCCGCGCCTGTCGGAGGGACGGCCGCGGCCGGAAGCGATGCACCCGCTCGCCCCGAGGCCGGCTGGCGCGACGCAGCGCCCCGTTCGGCGCCGGGAGACGCTCAGATGGCCTGCGCCTGCTTGGCCGCGCTCGATCCCGGCGCCTGCGCCGCCTTGCCGGCGCGCGTGGGTTCGGCGGGGATGTCCAGGCCCAGCGCCTGGCTGGTGGCGCGGTAGCCGACGGAGCAGAACAGCGCCGCCTGGTCGGACGACGACAACCACACCGCGCAGCCGATGGCAGCGGTGACGGTGCCCCAGGTGAGAGATTGGAGTTGCGTGGTGCGCATGGTGGCGGCTCCCAAGGTGGTTCGCGTGGGTGCACAGCTGCACCCTCGGCATCGACGCTTGCAGCTTAAGTGCGACACCCCGGCCCTGCCATCATCCGTTCGGGGGAGTCGCGCATTCGATACATCGGAACTGTCGGGCATACGACACACTTTTCGCCGCACCGGCTCCGAAACATTCCCACACACTGGTCTCACGGTTCCAACCTGGAGAGACCGATGACCAACGCCTCCCGCCCCACGTTCCTGCGCAATTTCGGCCGCGGCGCGTCGTCGTCGCGGCGGCCGCCGGATCTCGCCGACATGGGCACCGCCTTCGCGCTCGACGAGGCGCTGGAGAGCGGCTCGATCGACTCGATCGTGCCGGGCGACCCGAGTCCGCCGCCCGTGCGCGCGGCCGGGCGGGTGGCCCCGTGGCGGCTCTGGCTGGGCCGCAAGCTGGGCGCCTGACGGTCTCTTCGTCGACGCGAGGCCGGCGCCGGCGGCGCCTCAGACCTCGATCAGTCGCATCGGGTCGAAGCCGTCGGCTTCGCCCTTCTTCTCCAGGCCGCGCGCCTGGCACACCACGCGGGAGGCGTGCTGGCCGGGGCGTTCCACCAGGTAGTCCTGGCGGCAGTGCAGGTGGCCGTGGATCCACAGGTCCGCACGCGCGATCAGGTCGTCATCCGCATTGCAGAAGCTGGCCGTCGTGGGCTGCTTGCCATAGCGCGGATCCGCGCTGCGCAGGCTCGGCGCGAAATGCGTGATCGCCACCGTGGCGTCCCAGCGGCCGAGCGCGGGTTCGGGCAGCGTGCGCTCCAGCCAGTCCCGGCATGACAACCCCAGCACGCGCACGGCCTCGGCGTCGAACGGCTGGCCGTGCCGCGTCGCGTTCATGACGCGCTGGAAGTACGAGCCGGCGCGCAGGGCCTTCTCGCGGCCGGCGGCACCGAACAGGTCGAAGTCGCTCCACCGGACGGTGCCGCAGAAGCGGATGCGGCGGCCGCGGTCGTCGGAGAGGATGGCCGTGTCGCGATGGAGCATGCGCAAGCCCAGCTCGTCGCAGAACGCGCGCAGCTCGATCGCGGCCTGGTCCACGTCGCGGTTGTCGAACTCGTGGTTGCCGGGCACGAACAGCACCGGCACCGGCCACGCGGCGTAGCGGCGCAGGCCTTCCCAGTCGCGGTCGATGTCGCCCGCGAGGACCAGCAACTCCGCGCCGGGCGCGGGCTGGGCCTCGAAGGCCTCGGTCTCGAGGTGGAGGTCGGAGAGGATCTGCAGTCGCATCGTGGCGGCAGCATACCGCCCGAGGGGTCTGGCCTCTCCGGAGTCCGTGCCGACGCGTCGGCAAACTCCGGTTCCTCGGGTCGCGGACGAAGGACAGGCCTGACCCCGAACGTCAGGGGGATCGGGGCCAGGTCGGTCTGGATTCGCAGCCGGCCCCGCGGCTCGCGGCGACGAGGTGGCGCCAATCGAGAAGAGGCCGGACCTCTCCGACTGCGCAAAAAAAGGCCGCCCGAAGGCGGCCATCGAGGAAGACGAGGCGGATCAGCCCAGCGCTGCCGAGAGGCGGCCCTTGGTGGTCTGCAATTCCTGCGGCAGCCGGTGCGCGAGCATCGCGAAGAGCTCGTCGTGCATCTTCAGCTCCTGCTGCCACGCATCCTTGTCGATGCCGATCACGCTGTCGAATTGGGCCCGCGTGAAGTCGATGCCGTTCCAGTTGATGTCCTCGTAGCGCGGGCTGGTGCCGAACACGTTCTCCTGGCCCTGGGCGACGCCGTCGATGCGGCCCAGCATCCATTCCATCACGCGCATGTTCTCGCCGTAGCCGGGCCACACGAACTTGCCGTCCGCGCCCTTGCGGAACCAGTTCACGCAGAAGATGTGCGGGAGCTTGGCGCCCAGCGACGCCAGGCGCGCGCCGACGTCGAGCCAGTGCTGGAAGTAGTCGGCCATGTTGTAGCCGGTGAACGGCAGCATCGCGAACGGGTCGCGGCGCACCACGCCCTGCTGGCCGGCGGCGGCGGCCGTGGTCTCGGAGCCCATGGTCGCGGCCATGTAGACGCCCTCGACCCAGTCGCGCGCCTCGGTCACCAGCGGCACCGTGGTGGAGCGGCGACCGCCGAAGATGAACGCGTCGATCGCCACGCCCTTCGGATCGTCCCAGGCCGGGTCGAGTGCCGGGTTGTTGGTGGCGGCCACCGTGAAGCGCGCGTTCGGGTGCGCGGCCTTGGCGCCGGTCTCCCTGGCGATGGCGGGCGTCCAGTCCTTGCCCTGCCAGTCGAGGCAGTGCGCGGGCGGCTCGCCCATGCCTTCCCACCACACGTCGCCGTCGTCGGTCAGGCCCACGTTGGTGAAGATGACGTCCTTCGTGAGGCTGGCCATGCAGTTCGGGTTGGTCTGCTGGTTGGTGCCCGGCGCGACGCCGAAGTAGCCGGCTTCCGGGTTGATGGCCATCAGGCGGCCGTCGGCGCCCGGCTTGATCCAGGCGATGTCGTCGCCGATCGTCGTCACCGTCCAGCCGGGCATGCCCGCCGGCGGGATCAGCATGGCGAAGTTGGTCTTGCCGCAGGCGCTGGGGAAGGCGGCGGCGATGTGGCGCTTGACGCCCTGGGGGCTGGTCACGCCCAGGATCAGCATGTGCTCGGCCAGCCAGCCCTCGTCGCGGCCCATGTTGGACGCGATGCGCAGCGCGAAGCACTTCTTGCCCAGCAGTGCATTGCCGCCGTAGCCCGAGCCGTAGCTCCAGATCTCGCGCGTCTCGGGGTAATGGACGATGTACTTGGTCTTGTTGCACGGCCAGGCCACGTCCTTCTGGCCGGGCTCCAGCGGCGCGCCCACGGTGTGCACGCAGGGCACGAAGTCGCCGTCGGCGCCCAGCACGTCCAGCGCGCCGCGGCCCATGCGGGTCATCAGGCGCATGTTGACGGCCACGTAGGGGCTGTCGGACAGCTCGACGCCGATGTGCGAGATCGGCGAACCGAGCGGCCCCATCGAGAACGGCACCACGTACATCGTGCGGCCGCGCATCGAGCCGGCGAACAGCGCGGGCGTGCCGTCGGCCTGGCCGTGCTGCAGCAGCGCGCGCATCGCTTGCGGCGACTCCCAGTTGTTGGTCGGGCCGGCCGCTTCCTTCTTCTCGCTGCAGATGAAGGTGCGGTCCTCGACGCGCGCCACGTCCGACGGGTCGGAGCAGGCGAGGTAGCTATTGGCGCGCTTGGCCGGGTTCAGGCGCTTGAAGGTGCCGGTGGACACCAGCAGGTCGCACAGGCGGTCGTACTCGGCCTGCGAGCCGTCGCACCAGTGGACCTCGGCGGCCTGCGTGAGCGCCGCGATCTCGGCGACCCAGGAGACCAGGCGGTCATGTTTGACGTAGGCGGGCACGTTCAGGCGCAACCCTTCCATGGCGGGACGGTTCATGAGGAGACTCCAATGACAAGGTTCGAAGACAAGATTGGGCGAACCTCGCTGCCACGGCCGCTGCCGTGGCGCGGGGCTCGCCCAATCTCGCGATGCCTGTTCGCACCGTACCCGGCCGCCCGGATGCGGCGAACGGGAGTTACACCGAGGAACTCGCAAAAATCGCGGGTTATCCCTGAAACGTACCGGGAAAGCATCAAGGCCACAGTGTAATTCCGTCGTAACCGTGAGGCGTGCGGCGGTCATGCATTTCCGGAATAGATCGATGCGCGAACTGCCGTGTCGCCCGTGGCGCATCACGGCAAGGCGCGTTCCGGCGCAGGGCGCCGCGGCGGGCGGCGTCCTGCGGCGCGGCAGTCGGCTAGCGAAGCCCCGCCGCCGAGCCGCGCGTGCTGCTGGGCGGGTGGCCGATCACGCGCTTGAACGCGCGGCTGAACGAGGCCTCCGAGTCGTAGCCGAGACGGTCGGCGGCGACCGCCACGCGCATGCCCTCGTGCGCGATCCAGCGGCGCGCCTGGAACATCTTCATCTTCGCGACGTACTTCGCCGGGCTCTCGCCCATCGTGCGGGTGAAGGCCTGGGCGAAGCTCGAGCGCGACGCGCCCATCAGGTCGGCGAGCGCCGGCACCGTCCAGTTGCGCGCGGGATCCGCGTGGATGGCGGCGACGACCTTGCCCAGCTTCGGGCAGCGCACCGCGGCGATCCAGCCGGTGGAATCGCTGCAGCCGCACTCGACCCAGGCGCGGATGATGCTGGCGGCCAGCACGTCGGCCAGGCGAGCCAGGATGCCGCACGCGCCGATGCGGTCCAGCGCGACCTCGCGATCCATCGACTCCAGCAGCGCGGGCACCGTCGGGTCACGCGTGGCGAGACCGTCGGCGCGCATCGCGTCGGGCATCATCGCGACGAGCGGGTGCAGCGGATCGAGATTGAAGCGCATCTCGCCGCAGAACATCACGTCGGGCTCGTCGTGCGTACCGTCGTCGACCGGCGAGCCGTTGCCCTCCACGACGTAGATGTCCTCGGCCACCGCCCGGCGCGCGAGCGAGTCGATGTCGATCGCCGGGACGTCGGGTGAGCTCGCGATGACGTGGAAGCTGCCGCGCGGCAGCAGCACGGCGCTGCCGGGGTCCAGTCGCATCCAGTCGCTGTCCCGGGTGCGCAGCCAGCAACCGCCGCGGGCGACGAAGTGGAAGCGCGCATGCGGCGTCTCCTTGAACGCCACCGCCCAGGGGGTGCGCAACAGGCAGCGGCCGTACTCGACGCCGTCAAGGCGCAGGCCGAGCAGCACCTGCGTCAGCGGATCGAGCTCGGCGGCGCCGTCGGCGAGGCTGCGCCCGGCGGTCGCCAAGGCTCGGGGAGGTCTGGACGAAAGATCAAGCATTTCGGCTGTTCCGGCATGGAAACGCCAGGATCTTATCCCTAAGCTGGCGTCTCCCTCCCACCTGGAACGTCTTGCCGTGTCTTCCACCCTCTGCCCCGACTCCGCCGCCGCCCTGCCGCATCCGCCCGCCGCGCCCGCAGCCGCCCACTGGCCCGCCGTCGTCTCGCTGATGCTGGGCGTGTTCAGCCTCGTGACCGCGGAATTCCTGCCCGCCAGCCTGCTCACGGCCATGGCCACCGATCTGGGCATCAGTGACGGCGCGGCGGGCCAGGCCGTGACCGCGACGGCGCTGGTGGGCGCCATCGCGGCGCCGACGATGCCGCTGGCCACCCGGCGCCTGGACCGCCGCGTCGTGATGCTGGCGCTGACGCTGCTGCTGCTGGTGTCCAACGTGCTCGCGGTGGCTGCGCACGGTCTGGCGCTGCTGCTGGCGGCGCGCGTGATGCTGGGCGTCGCGTTGGGCGGCTTCTGGTCCATGGCTGCGGCGCTGGTGCTGCGGCTGGTGCCCGAGACGCTCTTCGCCCGGGCGATGGCCGTGGTGCTGTCGGGCGTCTCGGTCGCGACGGTGTGCGCCGCGCCGATCGGCGCCTGGATGGGCGCGACGTGGGGCTGGCGCAGCGCATTCGTCGCCGCGGGCGCGGTCGGCGTCGCCTCGCTCGCGGTGCAGGCCTGGGCGCTGCCGGCGCTGCCGCCGCGCGACCGGCCCGACCTGCGCGTGTTCGGCGCCCTGCTGCGGCGTCCGCCCGTGCGCGTGGCCCTGCTGGCGGTGCTGCTCGTGATCTCCGGCCATTTCGCCGGCTTCACGTACGTGCGGCCGTTGATGGAGCAGGTCGCGGGACTGCCGGTCGCCGCGGTGTCGGGGGTGCTCCTGGGCTACGGCATCGGCGGCTTCTTCGGCAACCTGGTCGGCGGCTGGATCGCCGGGCGCAGCGAGCGACAGGCCATCGTCGCCGGCGGTGCGCTCATCGTGCTGCTGGCCGCGAGCCTGCTGCTGGCGGGTCGCTCGCCCGTCGTGACGGCGATCGCCGTCGCGGCCTGGGGCTTCGCGTTCGGCGCGTTCCCCGTCGGGTTCCAGACCTGGATCACGCGCGCCGCGCCCGACCACGCCGAGAGCGCGGGCGGCTTGCTGGTGGCCGCATTCCAGGTCGCCATCGCTGCCGGGGCGATCGGCGGCGGATTGCTGGTCGACCACATCGGTGCGCTCGGCGGACCCGCCTTCGCCCTCGCGACGATCCTGCCCGGCACGCTGGTCGCGCTGCGCCACGGCCCGCGTCCCGCACGCGTCTGACTCTTCGATCCCCACGAACAGGACCACGCCCATGCCCCTTCCGGACCACCATCGCCGCATCGTCCTCGCCGCGCGCCCGCAGGGACGCCCCGCCCCGAGCGATTTCCGCCTCGAGACCGCGCCCGTTCCCGCGCCCACCGACGGCCAGGTGCTGCTGCAGACGCTATGGCTCTCGCTCGACCCCTACATGCGCAACCTGATGGACGAGCCCGGCCCCGGCTACGCGCCGCCCGTGGCGCTCGGCGCGACCATGCCCGGCGGCACCGTGAGCCGCGTGGTCGCCTCGCGCCACCCGGGCTTGGCCGTCGGCGAGGTCGTGCTCGCGAACGGCGGCTGGCAGGACTTCGCGCTGTCCGACGGCAGCGACCTGCTGCCGGTGGGCGATCGGACGCGGCCGTCGCTGGCGTTGGGCGCACTCGGCATGCCGGGCTTCACGGCCTGGGTCGGACTGCTGGACATCGGCCAGCCCCGGGCGGGAGACACCGTCGTCGTCGCCGCGGCCACCGGCGCGGTGGGCGCCGTCGTCGGCCAGCTGGCGAAGCGGGCGGGTGCGCGCGTCGTCGGCATCGCGGGCGGCGCCGACAAGTGCACGTTCGCGGTCGACGCCCTCGGCTTCGACGCCTGCCTCGATCGCCGCACGCCCGACCTCGCGGGCCGGCTGGCCGCGGCCTGCCCGCATGGCATCGACGTCTACTTCGAGAACGTCGGCGGCGACGTGCTGGACGCGGTGCTGCCGATCCTCAACCACGGGGCGCGCATCCCGGTGTGCGGCTTCATCTCGCACTACAACGGCGACGACGGTGACGGCGGCCGTGCGCGCCTGCTGGCGACCGTCCTCGCCCGCCGGGTGCGGCTGCAGGGCTTCATCATCCTCGACCACTACGCGACGCGGTTCGACGCCTTTCGCCGCGACATGACGGCGCTGATCGCCGACGGGGGCGTGCGGGTGCGCGAGGATCGCGTCGACGGCCTCGAGAACGCGCCCGCGGCGCTGGCCGGATTGCTGGAGGGGCGCAACTTCGGCAAGGTCGTCGTGCATCTCGCCGATTGAGCCTGCTCCGCGGCGCGCGGGCCTCAGGGCTCGACGACGACGTGCGGCGCGGCGCCCGACCAGTCCAGCATCACGTAGCTGTTGACGAGATTCTGCGGGCGGTAGCCCTGGCCCGCCGGACCCTTGTCCAGCGGCACGCTGGCGGCCGCGATGCGTTGCAGCACGCGCTGGCTCAGGCGCAGGTCGGGCGGGAAGTGGCGCGGCCCGGCCAGGTAGGCCTTGCCGGCCCAGGGCTGGTGCTGGATCGCCAGCGGGTCGGCGTTGCCCGCCGGCATGCGCGCGAACTCGACACCCACCGATGCGGCCTGGCGGGCCATCCAGGCCAGCGTCACGTTCGCCAGGCCGGACTCGGTGCCCGGACTGCCGCCGCCGACGTCCTCATGGGCGCCGGCGAACAGCACCTGCACGACGCCGTCGCGCGGCTCCCACAGCGTCGGGGTGAAGTCGACGCGGCGCTCGTCGACCGCCACGGCATGGAAGCCATGGGCGACATTGGCATTGAGCACGGCGTCGCAGAACTGGAAGGCATCGAGACGCACCGGCGTGCCGTCATGCTCGGCGAGTTCGGGCACGCCGAGCGCGCCGACGGTGTCCCAGACGCCCACCGCCTCGATGCCGACGGCGCCCGTGTAGCGCAGCTGCGGCGCCGGATGCAGCCCGAGCTGGAACAGGTCCTGGAAGTCGCTCACGACGCCGGCCAGGCTGTGCAGCACGCTGCCGTCGTCCTTGTAGATGGCCTTCTTGTACTGCTGCCAGGCCGCCAGCCCGGCGCTGTAGCTCTGCTCGGAGCCGGCGTCGAGCTTCATCGCGGCCCAATCGAGCAGGCCCTGACGCGTGACCAGTCCGGCCAGCGCGCGCGCCGTGTACGCGCCGCGGCTGAAGCCCAGGATGTAGATGCGGTCGCCCGGCGCATACATCCGCGACAGGTAGGTGTAGCCGCGCACGACGCGCGCCACCAGGCCGAGGCCCACCGCGCCCTCCACCGCCTTGGCGAGCAGGTTGCTGCCGACGCCCACGCCGTGGATGTACTTGCCGACCTGCCCGCTGACCGCGTCGCCGGCCGGCGGCTGCGCGAATTCCTGCTCCTGGTCGGTCGGTCCCAGGGGCGCCGAGCCGGCGAGCGCCTCGAACAGCTTCTGGACGTTGGTGGGCGTGAGGTTGCCGCTGCGGTCCTTGCTGCCCGGGCCATCCCAGGTTCCGTCCAGGCACAGCACGATGTTCTTGGCCATGGTCACAGTCCTCCGATGCAGGGCTCGCGGACGCGAGATGCGGCCGGCGCGCGGCGTGCTCATCATCGAAGGACGCGCGCGGCGGACCCATCCCCAGGATCGCGACCGCGGGCCCGGCCCCCCAGTTCGGAAGCGGCGGGGCGCTCAGGCGGCGGCCGCGGCGCCGGCGGGCAGGCGCACGGTGGCCACGAGGCCGCCGTCGGGGTGGTTGTCCAGCCGCACGTCGCCGCCATGCTCGCGCAGGATGCCGCGCGCGATGCCCAGGCCCAGTCCGCTGCCGTCGCGGCTCTTCTCGCGGCCGTGGGCCAGCCGCACGTAGGGCTCGAAGATCTCCTCGCGCGAGCTCGCGGGCAGGCCGGGGCCGTGGTCGCGGATCGTCAGCACGACGCCGGCGTCGTCGGCCGCGGCGGCGATCTCGAGCTCGTTGCCTCCGTAGCGCAGGCCGTTGTCGACGAGGTTGCCGAGCGCGCGCTTGAGCGCCAGCGGCTTGGCGCGCACGCTCAGCGCGGGCACGTCGATGGCGATGCGCGCGCCGGCCGCGAGCGCCGGCTGGGTCAGCCGTTCGAGCAGGCGGTCCAGGCGCACGTCGCCGACGTTCTCGTGCACCGCGCTGTCCTTGACGCTCTGCAGCGCGCCCTTGACCATGACGTCCAGCTCGTCGAGATCCTCGTGGAAGTCGGCGCGCAGCGCGTCGTCGTCCAGCATCTCGGTGCGCAGCTTCAGGCGCGTGATGGGCGTCTTGAGGTCGTGGGAGATGCTCGCGAACAGGCGCTCGCGGTCCTCCACGAAGCGCTGGATGCGCGCCTGCATGTCGTTGAACGCGCGCGCCGTGCGGCGCAGCTCGACGGTGCCGGTCTCGGGCACGGCGCTCGGGTGCATCGCGCCGCCGAACGCCGCGGCCGCGTCGGCGATGCGCTGCAGCGGGCGCGTGAGCGTGCGCGCGACGGCCAGCACCAGCAGCAGCACCGTCAGCAGCGTGGCGCCCTGCAGCAGCAGGCGGTCGCGCGTGAGCGGGTTGGCGCTGTCCAGGAAGTACGGGTCGGGCAGCGTGGAGGCCAGCAGCAGGCTGCCGCCGGCGGCGACGTCGGCCTGGATCACCAGCACCGGCGCGCGGCGCGGACGCAGCAGCATCGGGCCGACCAGCCAATTGTCCGGCAGCTCGTGCAGCGCGCGGCCGTCGCCGGTCACCGACAGCGTCTCCGGCCACGCGAGCGCCACGTCGGCCTGCGCGCCCTGCGCCAGCTCGCCCTGCAGCGTGCGGCGCACCTCGCCGACGACGGTGCGCGCGAGCAGCGAGTCCTCGATGGGCGTCACCGGCACGCGCTGCCCGTTGACGGCCACGAAGAAGCGCGTGCCGCCCATCTGGCGCAACTGGTCGACCAGCAGCGGGCGGTACTGGCCGGGCAGGTCGCGCAGGAAGCGGATGGCGGCGGCGGCGCTGACGGCGGTCTGGTGCGCGGCGTCGCGCGCGTCGCGGCGGGCGGTGTCGCGCAGCTGCCAGGTCCAGATCGCGCTGCCCAGCAGCTGGCTCAGCAGCACGCCGGCCACCATCATCAGCAGGATGCGCCCGCGCAGCGTGGCCGGCAACAGCCGGTCGGCCCAGGCGCCCGTCCGTCCCTCAGTCATGGGAGGACTGGACCTCGACGGAGAACACGTAGCCGCTGTTGCGCACCGTCTTGATCAGCACCGGCTGCTTGCCGTCGTCGGCCAGCCGCTGCCGCAATCGGCTCACCTGCACGTCCAGCGAGCGGTCGGCGGGGCCGAGGTCGCGGCCGCGCGTCTGCTCCATCAGGCGCGCACGATCGAGGATCTCGCCGGCGTGTTCCGCGAACAGGCGCAGCAGGTCGAAGTCCATGCCGGTCAGCGCGACGATCTCGCCGTTGGCGTCCTTGAGCGTGCGTTCGAGGCGGTCCAGGCAGAAGCCGGCGAAGCGCATGTAGCGGCGCGGCGCGGCTTCGCCCGTCTTCGAGCGGCGATGGATCGCCTTGATGCGCGCCAGCAGCTCGCGCGGGTTGTAAGGCTTGCCGATGTAGTCGTCGGCGCCGAGCTCGAGCCCGACGATGCGCTCTGTGTCGTCGGAGCTGGCGGTCAGCATGATGATGGGCACTTCCGAGCGCTCGCGCACCAGCCGGCACAGCGCGAAGCCGTCGGTGTCGGGCAGCATCACGTCGAGGATGACCAGGCTCAGCTCGTCGCGGTAGCGGTCGAACTCGGCGCGGAAGCTCTCGCCGTCGTGCGCCAGGTGCACGACGTACTGCTGCTTCTCGAGGTATTGCTTGAGCAACTGGCGCGTCTTCTGGTCGTCGTCGACGGCCAGGATGGACTTGCGGCGCGGCGCCGCGGCGACGGGCACGGTCATTGCGCCGCGCCCCGCACGATGGCCAGCAGCTGCGCCTGCGCCTGCTGGGGCGTCACGCTGCGCGCCTTGACGAAGCGGTGCAGCACCTCGCCGATGGCGTCGCGCACCGATTCGACAGCCGCCATGCGGTGCGTGATGCTGGGCAGCAGCGGCGTGCCGGGGCGGGCGAGCGTCTGCCAGGAATCGCGGGCGCAGGCATCGAGCTGCGCGGGGTCGATGTCGGTGCGCACCGGCACCGAGCCCTTGGCCTGGTTGTAGGCCATCTGGGTGGCGGGCTGGGCGAGGATGTCGGCCATGTGTTCCTGTTCCGCGCGGTGGGCGTTGCGCCCGACCAGCATGGCGAGCGTGTCGATCGAGTACAGATGCATGCCGGCGGTCTGCGGCACCGCCACGCAGTCAAAGTCCAGCCCCGCGTGCTCGCCCCAGGCCTGCAGCTCGCCGCGCGCCCAGTCGCCCATGATCAGCATGCCGGCCGCGCCGGACTGCAGCCGGCGCGTGGCCGACGTCCACGGTTCCTCGGTGGTGGGCTCGTCGTCGAGGTCGCGCAGCCAGCGCAGGCGCTTCAGGGCGGCGACGACGCGCGCGTCCTGCCACGACGACCAGCCCGTCGTCGACGCCAGCTCCGCGTAGAGCTTCGGCCCGCCCTCGGCGAGCAGCACGGTCTCGAACACGGTGGCGATCTGCCACGGCTCGTCGCTCCATGCGAGCGGCGTGACGTGGTGGGCGCGCATGACCCTGGCCGCGGCCTCCATCTCGGCCCACGTGCGCGGCGGCTTCAGGCGCAGTTGTTCGAG